>Ga0070738_10001642_pt1 | contig 42319 bp, 39 predicted proteins | sample Coa_R2_2_FD_66446 | JGI IMG/M metagenome (GOLD analysis project Ga0070738, IMG submission 66446) | Surface soil microbial communities from Centralia Pennsylvania, which are recovering from an underground coalmine fire - Coalmine... | ecosystem: Environmental > Terrestrial > Soil > Unclassified ...
GCCGCTCATCGCGCGTGATCCTGGCCCAGGTTTTCCGCAACCGCGCAAGCCTCGCCCGCTGGTGCGGCATGAGCTTGCAAATAGTCGAGAATCTCCCCGAAGGAGGTGAGTCGGGCGATCTCCGCGACGGGGATTCGCACGTGGAACTCCTCCTCGATGAGCGCGACCAGGGTCATGGAGGCGAGCGAGTCCCATTCCGGCAGCGAGGCGACGGTCGCCCGCGGGATCTCCTCGCGGCTCAGGCCGCCGAACGCGGCGGCGAAGCACGGGATCAGCCGGGCCGCGAGCTCGGCCCGAGCCGCATCGCTGGCGGTGGGCGCGGAGCGCGGCACGCCCGGCATCGGCACCGGCGGCGACGACTCCCGCGGCGCCGGCGCGACTGGGCCCTGGCCGGTGGCCCGACCATTCGACGGAGTGGGCGCGGGCGCGGGCGCGTCCCCGTCCCTGTCCCACCAGATCGGTTGGGCTGGAACGCCCAGGACCGTCGTTCCGGGCGGCACGTTGCGGAAGACGGCCGAGTTGACGGCAACCGTGGCCCCGTCCCCGATCCGGACCGGCCCGACCACCTTGGCCCCGGCGGCGAGCAGGACGTTATCCCCCAGGACCGGGACCCGGTCCTCCTCGCCCCCCAGGGTGACCTGCTGATGGATCGTCACGTTGCACCCGCCCCGGACGCGACCGTTGATCACGATCCCGGTCCCATAGAGCAGGACCAGGCCCGGGCCGAACTCCGCACCCCGGCCGATGATGCAGTTGCAGCAGACCGCGTTCAGCTTGTTGAAGATCATCTCCAGGGGAACCAGGCGATGGCGGCGCGACCACTGCATCAGCCGGTAGATGACCATGGCCATCGTCCCGCTGGCGAAGCACACCTTGACGACCGACTGCCAGCGGTCGGAGCCATACATCCACTGGGCCTTGCGGCGCAGGTCCTGGCGAATCATTGCGAACATCTCAGCAGCCTTTTCTTTTCTTTTCTTTTCTCAAACGGAAACCGCGCGGCCGTTGAGCCGGTGCAGCGTGTCCCGGCAGATCGACTCGAACTGGCGGGCCACCGTCTCGGCCGAGAAGCACTCGTTGACCAGCCGGCGGGCGGCCGCGCCCAGATGCCTCCGGAACGGCGGGGCCTTGAGCAGGCTGACCACGGCCTCCGCGAAGGCGGCCGGCTCGTCGGCCACCAGCAGGTGCTGGCCCGGCGTGTACACCAGCCCTTCGGCCCCGATCGTGGTACTCACGACGGCCTTGCCCATGGCCATCGCCTCGTAGATCTTCAGCCGGGTTCCGCCTCCGACCAGGATCGGCACGACCACGACCGCGGCCTCCTCCAGGTAGGGCCGGACATCGGGCACGCTGCCGGCGATCTCGATCCCGTCACTGCCGGAGAACCGGCACAGCTTGGCGGGCGGATCCCGGCCGACGACCTGGAACGTCGCGGTGGGCCGGCGGGCGCGGATGCGGGGCCAGACCTCCTCGAGGAAGAACCGCACGCCATCCTGGTTGGGCAGCCAGTCCATCGAGCCCACGAAGACCACCCGGTCGGCCTGCTCGGGCCGGCCGGCCGGCTGGAAGTAGTCCAGGTCCACCGCCGTGTCGATCGCCCGGACCTGCCGCCAGGAGTAGTCGCGCTCGAAGGCTTGCCGATCCAGCTCGCTGACGGCGATCACCGCGTCGAACCGCGCACCATAATCGGCCTCGAACCGGCACATCTTGGAATGCTGAGCGGCCATGTACCGCCGGCGCAGCCAGGTGGGATCGTGCTGGGCGTGCCGCTCGAGCAGCCGGGCCTCGGCGTTGTGCTGGAACAGGATCTTGGGCACCGGCAGGTCCACGAAATGCGGCGTCATCTGGACCCCATCGCAGATCATCAAGTTGAAGGCCCCGGTGCCGACCAGGGCCGCGGCCCGCGCCTTCAACGCCGGATCGAAGTTCCGGGCGACCGTGAACGGCTGCGGCGAGAACAGGTTGACGACCGCCTCCCCATAGTAGCGCGCGCTGCGGCGGCGGGAGTCCTGCTTGGGCACGCCCTCGACCCGCAGGCCCAGCGCCGCCATCTGGGGCAGGTACGCCTCGTCCCCCGGCCGGAGATTGCACAGGTACACAATCTCATGCCAGCGGGCCAGATGGCGCAGCAGGTTGAGCACCCGGATCTTTCCGCCGGTATCGTGCGGGAAGAGGATCTGTTTGTGCGTGAAAAGGATCTTCATCATTGCGAGTTGCGAGTTGTGAGTGATCGGTGAAGACCGGTCGGCTCGAGCCAGGCGTCGCTCGCTCCCTGCGATTCCGAAGCCGCCGGCCGCCCCGCGGTGAGGTCGCGGCGCAGGTCGATGACGGCGCCGGTATACCCGCTGCGCCAGTCGAGGCTGTCGGCCACGTCGGAGCCCAGCACCAGGAGCGAGGCATGCTGAGCGAGCTCCGCGACATCCTCAACCAGCAAGGCGGCGAGGTGGGGCAGGTGGCGATCGATATACGCCAGGTTCCGGCCGCGGAGCCGGCTGACCGAGATGCCGGGATCGAGGATCTTGATGTCGAATCCCCGGCCCAGCAGGGTCTCGACCAGGATGACCAGGGGGCTCTCCCGCAGGTCGTCGGTGCCCGGTTTGAAGCTCAAGCCGATGATGCCGATCTTGCGGTGTCCGGCCCCCTGGATGAGCCGGACGGCCCGCCGCAGGTGGTCCTCATTCGAGGGGAGGATCGACGCGAGCAGATCCAGTCGCAGCGCCTCGCGCTCGGCGTAGCGGGTCAGGGCGCGGAGGTCCTTGGGCAGGCACGACCCGCCGAAGGCGAACCCGGGGCGGAGGTACGCCGTCGAGATGTTGAGCCGGCGATCGCGGCAGAGCAGGCCCAGGATCTCGGCCCCGTCGACCCCGAACGAACGGGCCAGGCTCCCCAGCTCGTTGGCGAAGGCCACCTTGAGGGCGTGGAACGCATTGCAGCCATACTTGACCAGGGCCGCCGTGCGGGGATCGGTCACGACCCGCTCCGCCGCGATCTGCTCGTACAGGGCCAGCACCGCCTGGGCCGTCCGGGGATGGTCGGCGCCCACCAGCACGAACGGCGGATCGTCGTAGTCCCGGATCGCCGAGCTTTCGCGGAGGAACTCGGGGTTGTTGGCCAGGTCCAGCCCCCGGCCCAGCGGCCGGCCGGCGGCCTCCTGGAGCAAGGGGGCCAGCCGCTCTTCCAGGATCCCGGGCAGGAGCGTGGACCGGACCACGACCGTGAAGTCCCGGGCCGACTGGCGGAGCGTCCGGCCGATCGCCGCGACCACCTGTTCCACCGCGCGGGTGGACACGTCGCCATTGTCATTCGAGGGGGTGCCCACGGTGATCAGGCCGATCTCCGAAGTCAGCACCGCCTCCTCGACGTCCCGGGTGCCGCGGAGGTTGCCGGCCTGGACTTGCGCGCGGACCAGCTCCGGCAGCCCCGGCTCGGCGATCGGGGCATACCCCGCGTTCAATTCCCCGACCTTGTCGGCATCGACGTCGACGCCGATGACCTGATGGCCGTCGCGGGCCAGGCACGCGGCCGAGACGCAGCCGACGTAGCCAATCCCAAAAACGGAAACCCTGCTCACTGTCTTGGTCCTTGGTTATTTGTTATTGGTGATTTGTTACTGGTTATTGGTGGGCTCCAGTCGCCGCCGGGGATGCCCCTCATACCCCCGGCCCTCGAGCTCCTGCCTCCGGACCTGCCGGATGCCGAGACAGACCCACGGATGACAAATGACTAGTGATTAATGACCAATGACGAATGACAAATAACAAATGACGAGAAGAAATCGATCAGCTCGGCGACGGCCTCGGCGTGGCTGCGCACCGGACTGTGGGGCAGCCGCTCTCGGCGGCCATCGGCCAGTCCGGCCCGGATGGCCTCTGCCAGCGCCTCGGCGTCGCCGGCGGGGACCAGCCGGCTGGTCCCGAGGTGGGCGATCTCGGGGATGCCGCCGACCCGGCTGGCCACGAACGGCGTGCCGCAGGCGGCGGCCTCCAGCAGCACGATCGGCACCCCCTCCGAGTAGCTCGGCAGCACGAACAGGTCGGCCGCGCGGTACCAGTCCGGCAACTGGTCGTGCGGCCGGGACCCGAGCAGCTTGACCCGGCCGTCCAGCCCGAGCCGCCGGACCCGGGCCTCCAGCCGCGACCGCAGCGGGCCCCGGCCAATCAGCAGGCCGTGGAAGTCGACCCCCTGCCCCGCCAGCCGGGCGAAGGCGTCGATCAAGACCTCCAGGCCCTTGACGGGCAGGAGGTTGCCGATGAAGAGCACCACCGGGCCGTGCAGCGGGAGCTCCCGCGCCATCCGGGCACGGGCCGCGTCCCGGGACCCGGGGTGAAACAGCTCGGAGTCGATGCCGTCATAGACGACCCGGACCCGGCTCGGATCGGCGCCCAGCGCCACCACGCGCTCCTCCAGGTCGTGACTGACGGCGACGATCCCGTCCGCCTGGCGCAGGGCCTCGACCGTGCCTGGCGATCGCCGGGGACAGCGGGAGAGGGCCAGGATATCCGAGCCGTGGACCTGAATCACGACGGGGAGCCCCGCGCGATGGCCGAGCTGGACGGCCGCCCAGCCGTCGGGGTAGGCCCAGGGGGCGAAGACGACGTCGGGTCGGAACTCGGCCAGCACCCGCTGGAACGTCCGGCGGACCGACTCCCGGAAGCAATAACCATACCAGCCCCGCAAGACCTTGGGCGGATAGATATACCGGGGATGGTCCACCGTGATCCCATCGCAGGTGACCCGCCGGTCCCGCGGCAGGGGCGCGGCCCCCCGCCAGCGGGCCGCCAGCTCCTCGGGCCAGAGGATCGGCGCGATGACGGCCAGGGGATGCCGCCGCGCCAGCAGCCGGATCTTCTGCCGGTTGAACGTGGCGCGCGTCGGGTGAAACGGAGTCGGATACAGGTTCGTCAGGGTCAAGATGCGCATCAGGTTCGCACCCCGCGGCCGAGCAACTCATTGTAGTGGCGCTGATACTCATCGGCCATCCGCCGGAGACTGTACCGGGCCTCGACCCGATCACGCCCGGCCGCGCCCAGGCGGCGGGCGGTTGCCGGATCGGCGAGCAGATCACCGAGGGCCCGCGCCAGCGCGGCGTCATCACCGAAGGCGACCAGGATGCCGGTCCGGCCGTCGTCGACCAGCTCGGGGAGTCCGCCCACCCGGGTGGCGACCACGGGCAGGCCCGCGGCCCAGGCCTCCAGGACCGCCAGCGGCATTCCCTCGGACTGGCTGGTCAGGGCGAAGAGGTCCATGGCCTGGAGATAGGGGGCCGGCTGGGCTTGATAGCCGGCGAAGTGCACGGAATCGGCCAGGCCGAGGCCCGCGACCAGCTCGCGGAGCCGGCCCAGCCAGGGACCGTCCCCCACCAGGAGAAGGTGCGCGTCGGCCAGCCGGGCCCGGACCTGCTGGAACGCGCGGATGAGCAGGTCCTGCCGCTTGACCTCGCTCAGGCGGCCCACCGTGCCGATCACGGGCGCATTCGCGGGGATCCCCAGGGACTGCCGCACGGCTCCGGCCTCATTCTCCTCTTGAAAGCGGGTCGTATCGATCCCGTTGGGGACGACCCGGATCTTCCCCGGCGGGGCGATGCGATGGGCTCCGACGGCGGCGGCGATGTCCGCCGAGACGCAGAAGAACCGGGCCGCGCCCCGCGCGGCCAGCCGGCCCAGCCATCGCGTCCGCCGCCGATGATCATAATGCTTGCCGTGCTCGGTGTGCACCACCACGGGAACCCCGGCACGTCGGGCCGCCGGACCGGCATAGAACAGCGCCCCGATCTGGTGGGTGTGCACCACGTCGGGCCGCAGCTCGCGGAACAACCTTCCCAGCCGGCCGAACACCTCCAGCCGGATCCCGGGCGGCTTGTGGATGCAGGCCAGCCGTCCCCCCTGGGCCTCGACCTGCTCCGCCAGCACGCCGGGGCGCTCCAGGCAGACCACGGCCACGCTCTGGCCGGCCCGCCGGCCCTCGCGCAACAGGTCCAGCACGATCGACTCCAACCCCCCGAGCTCCATCGACAGGACCACGTGGGTGACCCGCAGCGCGCAGGCCATCGGTTCCGGTCGCGAGTCACTCGCACTCGCTGCCGATGCCGAAGCCATCCGAGGTAAAGCCGCTCGCATTCCGACGGTCCTCATGCCGCGGCCGAGGACGAGACCGCCGGGGCAGGCCGGCGGTTCCCCACCCACTGAACCAATCCGACCACGGCCGCCCCGGCCAGGATCAGGCACAAGCCCTCGATCGGGTAACGGAACCGCGACGATCCCCAGAAGACCAGCGCGTTGAGCACGACCGAGAGGATGACCAGGTGGATCAACCAGCCGGGATGCCCGCGACGGAGCCAGGCGATCCCGGTTGGGACGAACGCCAGGGCGAACAGCACGAGCACCGGCCCCCACGCGACCAGGGTGCCGATCCGGTGCAGCCGGGGGCTGCGCGGCTGGAGGAACGGCGTCCAGAGCCTGCGGAACTTGGAGTGGAGCAGGTACCACCACTGGTCCTGGTTGTTCTGGACCCACTCGACAGCCAGCTTGCTCTCCAGCCGGTCCCGGACCAGCTCATCGTTGGGTGCCTTGAGCGGCTCGCGATACTCGGGCAGCTCGTCGGGGAACACCCAGTAGCCGTAATAATCCGGATCGGTGACGACCAGGCGGTTATTGCTCCCGAGCAGGACGTCCCCCGCGCCGGTGCTCAGGGGCACGAACGCCCCGAAGACGCGGTAGTTGCGGATGGTCCAGGGCGCCACCGTCGCCAGGGCGACCATCGGGATGGCCAGGGCCCAGGCCAGGGCCCGGGGCCGCCGCCGGAACTGCACCACGGCCCAGACCAGGGTCAGGGGCATCAGCAGCACCACGTTGCCCCGCGTCAGCAAGGCCAGGCCCAGGAGCAAGCCGGCGACCACCGCGCGGACCGCCCCGGGGCGGGCGGCGAACTCCAGGGCCGCCGCCACGTAGGCCAGCAGCCAGAACGTGCCCAGCGGCTCGGAGAGCAGCTCGGCCGAGTAGAACAGGGAGAACGGCCAGACCGCGAAGCCGGCGGCCGCCAGCAGCCCGACCGGCCGGCCGAACGTTTGACAGCCGATGAGATAAACCAGCGCGATCGTCGCGGCCCCGACCAGGCCGTGCAAGACCCGCACCGCATCGTGGCGGTGCCCCACCACGCCGTAGAGTCCCGCCCAGACCAGCGAGGTCCCGGGCGGATGGTAGGCCGTCAGATGGTCCCGGTCGGTCACGTCGGGGCTCATGCCGCGGAAGCCGCGACCCTGCGCCACGTTCCAGGCGTAGGTGTCGTATTCCTGGGAGTCCGACCCCGGCCCCGGAGGTTCGTGGATCCCCAGCTTGAGCGCCAGGCCCAGCCGCAGGATGAACCCCAGAACGACCAGGGCCAGAACCAGCCATCGGGTGCGGGATGCGTTCATGATTAGTCCGTGGTCCGTGGTCCGTGGTCCGTTGTAGGAGCTGCCGCTCCGCTGCGCCGTCGTCGCCCTGCTTCGAGTGCCTCAGCGTTCCCAGACCAGGCGAGTCAGCCCGCGTCAGCGAACAACGGACCACGGACCACGGACAAAAAGATCAATGCCGCGTGATCGACGTGGCCCGGCGGATCTTGGACAGCAGTCGCCGGCTGGCCGAGTGCCACGGGCTGTCGTCGCCGGTTTTCCCCTCGGCGTCGTAACGCTGATCGAAATAGGAGACCCCTTCCTCCTCGACGCCGAACATCTGCCGCCGGAGCCGATTCGTCGCGTACTTCTCCAGGTCGCGCGGCACTCCGTTGGCGTAGTTCTTGACCCAGAAATGCGAGTAGGCGTAGATCAGCGACTTGCGCGTCTTGGGGCTGGTGTTATCCAGCGCCATGTGGAGGCAGTGCGTGTTGAACAGGACGCAATCGCCGGCCTTGGGGACGATCTTCACGACTGCCGGCGAATGCTCGATGTCCTCGATCCGGGGCCGGGGATAGTCGCGGGGGAGGCGATGGGTGCCGGGGAGGAAGGCCAGGCAACCCTGGTTGGGCAGCAGGTCCTCGAAATAGAAATGGACCTTGACGAAGAAGTTCAGGCTGTGCGCCAGGTCGATGCCGATGACCTCGGCCAGGTCGCTATGCCACGGTGCCGTGAAGGTCTTCCCGGGCGGGAAGACGCGCGCATGGGTGTGATTGAGCTGGATGTCCGCCCCGACCGCACCGAGCAGGACCGGCAGCAAGCCGGGCAGGTCCACCAGCTCGACGAACGCATCGTCCTGATCCAGGATGTCGGGGATGTCGAAGAAGGACGGGTTGGCCTTCCCCTGCGCGACCAGCGTCTTCCACTCGTCGTAGTAATGGGCCGCCGCCGCGTCGAACGCGCGCCGCACCCGCTCCACCAGGGCCGGCGGGATCAGGCCGGGCAGGTGGAGGAACCCCTGGTTCTCGTACTGCAACCTCTGGTCAATAGTCATGACGCCTTTCCCTTGTGATTGGTTATGAGTGATTCCGCTTCGCTACGCCTGCCGCTCCTGGGTCAGCCGAAGGATAGCCCTCGCCGGCCATGTGAGGCGGACTGGCCAAGGTCGATGGCGACCAATAACCAATAACCAATAACTAATAACTAATAACTAACCCAGGTGAGATCGGCCAGGACCGGGCGGTGGTCCGATCCGACGTCCGGGCCGACCCAGGCGCGCCGGCAGCGCCATCCCGGCCCTGCCAGGACATGGTCGATCCGGATGCCGTGCCACCGCGTGAACTTGGTGTAACCAAACCCCAGCCCGGCCGAGGAGAACGCATTCGTGTAAGGCGACCAGCATTGCTGGTAGATGGCGCTGTCGGTGGGCATATTGAAATCGCCGGCGATGAGCACCGGGCCGGAGACCTGGCGCACCCAAGCGCTGGCCGCCGCCGACTCGCGCGCCCGGACGGCAAGATTGGCGGTGAGCTCCGGAGCCGCCGTCCACGGCCGGCGCTTGTGGAAGAGCATCGGCTCCAGACCGTGCCGGACGGTCTCGAGGTGGAGGTTGAAGAAGTGGACGAGCCCGCCGGGGGTCTCCAGGTCGAACCGTGTGATGAAGCCGTACCCACCGAAGGTGTTCGGGCCGAGCTTCTCGACCTTGCGGATCGGGTACCGGCTGGCCACGGTCGTCTGGAGCTGCCAGCCATCCGGCCAGGTCGTGGCCGGCAGCGATCGCACGGAGCCCTCCTGCACGGCGACGAGATCCGGCCGGGTGGCGGCGATCAACTCGGCCAGCGCGCCGGCCCGGAGCGACTTCCCCCCGGTATTGCAGGTCAAGACGCGGAGCGAGAACGCGCCCGCGGCCGCCGATGCCTCCGCCGGCGCGGGCCAGGGCACGCGGAAGCCCATCACCGGGCCGACGACCACGATCGCGGCGATCAGCACCAGCCCCAGCAGCCGCGGCCGGCACGACCACGCTGCCGGAATGAGCACGACCAGCGGCACCGCGTAGATCCATCGCGGCCCGAAGAGCACGACGGTCGCCAGCCACCACCGATCCCCCGCCATCGTGAGGAACACCCAGAGGCCCAGGACCACCACGAGATACACCCAGGAGGCCCCGGATACGATCATCCCCGCGCGGCGCCGCCAGCGGCGGTGCTCCTCCGGAGCGGCGCCCGGGCGGCCGAGGACGAGCAGCTTCCCCTCGGCGAGCGACCGCGCATCCTGATTCGAACGCGTGGGCCAGCCGCCCTCGGCTGGCCCGGGGCAGCCGAGGGCGGCCGCCCCGCCGTCCCCATTGCGAGATTCCATTGAGCCTCCCACCTCATCGATAGGGCGGGGACCGCCGCGACCGGGGGGCTTCGACGACTTCAAAGGCCGAGCCCTTGATCTGCCTCAGCTCCTCGTTCAGGATCGGGATCCGCTGGTCGGGGGTCACCGAGATGGCCCAGTCGATCCCGTTGTCGGCCACGAGCATCCCATGCCGTTTCAGGCCCTCCAGGATCATCCGCACCACCGGCGAAAACCCGGAGGTCTCGTAATCCCGGCGGAGTCGGAACCGCTCCCCCATCCGGGGCAGGTTGGGATCGTTGTTCTGGCTGGCGAAATGGCGGGCCGGGCTGACGTACGCGCGCCGCGTCCGGCTGATCGTCACCCGCAGGGCATGGCGAATCTGGCCCCGCTGGAGCTCATGGTAGCGGACCAGCGCCGGGAAGATCGGCAGGCCCGCCGCATCGGCCGAGGTCCAGGTCTCAGGCCGCAGCCGGTTCGACTTCAGGTCGAAGGCCGCGGCGAATCGGACCTCCCAGCCGGAGTCGGTCTTGCGGGCGTTGTAGAACTCATAGAGCATCCCGTTGCCCGGATCCACCACGACGGCATGCCGGTCGCCCCCGAACTTCACCGCGTCCCGCTGCATCTCGTCCAGGGTCGGCGTGGCCCTGTTGGGAAAGAACTCGGGGTGGCCCGGCCAACCCTCGATCGGCATGTTCTCGGGGATGGGGAAGGGACCCGGGTCGGACTCGGCCGCGTAGCCGATCTGGACCGGCACCCGCGGCTGGTTGGGCGGGACCAGGACAAAGCCCACGTCCGGGTTGTACCGCATGGGCTTGTCGGCCCCGATCGCGTCGATGATGTTGCGGGAATTGGGGTGGAGCGGCCAGCCCGAGATATCCATGTTCCAGGGGTTATTGGGCGGGAAGACCTGGAGGGCCTCCAGGATGCGGTCGGCCTCGGGCGTGTTGAACAGGATTGGCCGCGTCAGCCCGGGAAACGACGCCGGCCGAGCGGCGGCCCGGGCCGGGGCCGGGGACGACCCGCGCCGCTGGGCGCCCAGCAGGCCGGCCAGGAGGGCGCCGCCACCCATTCGGAGCATCGCGTCACGTCGATGGAGCATCGCTGCAACTCCTGGAGAGAGAGATCGAGCCGAGGTCGGTGTCACGTTCAGTCGATCAACCGGGTCGGGGCGACGGCTCGACCCATCCCGCCCCGGGTCGCCAGGGGGGTGCCCGCACGGAATTCGGGATGCCCGAGGCCGTCCCCCCGGTCCGACCGGATCACCTGATCGATGATGAACAACGGGCGGCCCTTGATCTGCTCGTACATCCGGCCCAGGTATTCCCCGATGACGCCCAGGACCAGGAGCTGGACGCTGCTGAGGAACGTCACGACCGCCATCAGGCTGGTCCAGCCGACCACGGTGCTGCCGCGGATGTACGCGGCGATCGAGTAGGCCCCCAGCGCCAGGGCCAGCAGGGCCGTGGCGACACCCCCCAGGCTGGCCAGCACCAGCGGCTTGATGGAGAAGGCCGTGATCGCGTCCAGCGCGAAGCGAACCATCTTGCGCAACGGGTACTTGGTCGTACCGAGCAGCCGCGGCTGGCGATCGTAGAGGATTGGCACCTGGCGGAAGCCGATCCAACTGACCATGCCGCGTGTGAATCGGTGCCGCTCGGGCATCGCCAGCAGCACATTCAGCGCCCGCCGGGTCATCAGGCGGAAATCGCCCGTGTCGCGGGGGATGGACACATCGGCCAGGCGCTCGATCAGCCGGTAGAACAGCGACGCCGTGGCCAGCTTGAGCGCGGTCTCGCCGGCGCGGCTGCGCCGCTGCCCGTAGACGACATCGGCCCGCTCCTGGTCCATCACGCGGAACATCTCGACCAGCAGCTCGGGCGGGTCCTGGAGGTCGGCATCGAGGATCAGGATCCGCTCGCCGCGGCAGAGGCTCAGCCCGGCCGTCAAGGCGAGCTGGTGGCCATGGTTCCGCGAGAGGTTCACGGCGACGATGTGGGGGTCATCGGCCGCCAGGCCGGCCAGCACCGGCCAGGTCCGGTCGCGCGAGCCGTCGTTGACCAGGACCAGCTCGTACGAACGGGTCAGGTCCCCGCAGGCCGCCGTGACCCGGCGGTGCAGCTCCGGCAGGACCTCCTCCTCGTTGTAGCAGGGGATGACGACCGAGAGCTCCGGGTCGTCTGCCATCGAGCCGGCCTCGGCAACGGCCGGCGAACCGATCCGGAAGGGATCCCTGGAAAAGTCATTCATCTTGAGTGAACTCTTTGGAAGATGTAGTGAATGTACTTGATGAACTGGAAGCCGGGATGGGTCCATTCCTTGCGATGGCCCTCCCAGGCCGATCGCCGCGCCAGCTCATCATAGCCCGCCTCGTCGCGGACGTGCACGCCGCGATCCATCCGGCACCAGAGGTTGTTCAGCGGGTGCCCCGCGATCAGGACGATGTCCTGGGTCACGAGGGTCTGCACGCCGGATGCCCGATGGATCAGGTCGAGCGTCGCCGCGGCGGCCTCGTCCGGGATGTGGTGCAGGACCCCCAGGAGCAGGACCCGGCTGATCCGTTCCTCCTCCAGGAGATCGATCAAGCGGCGCTGGATCATCGGATCGCTCGGGATCCGCGTGAGGTCCATGGCCAGGAGCCGGGCATCGACCCCGGCCGCGGCCGCGCGGCGCCGCGCGGCCGCGAGGTAGCTCTCGGACAGATCGATCCCCAGGTAGTATTGCGGTCGACGGTCGCGGTTCAGGTAGCGGAGGATGTCCGCCGGGCCGCACCCCAGATCGGCGACGCGCTCCCCGGGATCCCCGAGACCATACAGGGTGACGAACCGTCGGAACGGCATCCCACCCGTGATGCCCTGCCGCAGGTAATGGTACAGGGCCGGCTGGGCCAGCAGGCCATGGAGGCCCAGGGCGCCCAGGCCCGCCCGGATCCAGGACGGCCCGGCCGGACCGGCCCCACCCCGCGCCTCGTCCGGCGGCGCGGGGCTCCCTGGCGGCGCCTGCCAATCGCCCAGGGGTCCGGACGGGCTGGGGGCCCTCTCGACCGATCGTCCCGCCGACATCGCGATCCTCCCCTCCCCTCCCCTCTCTCCTCTCCGCCCCGACCTCAACGGCGGACTGGACCAACCCGGCCGAGATCGCGCCGCGCCGAGGCCGGGGTGCGGTCCGGGCGAGCCCAAGGCGTCTCACGCCGATAAAGGACAAGTTCCGGGCCGCTGCGATACTGGCGGCTCAACTGCCCGTAGGGCAGGTACACGCTGTCCTGGGGATCGCAGTAGGGAAGGGGCTCCCCGGGGTCGGTCACGGTCCACCGATGCAGCTCCTTGTAGCCGCCCCGGTCGAGCCACTCCTGGGCCCGGGCGGTCTGGCCCTGCGTCCAGAACATCCGATACCTCTCGATGAAGAGGTACTCGGGCAGTTCTTCCCGCCATTGGGCCGGATCCCGGCTGAGCTCCAGGACGAGGAATTGCGGTCGCGGTCCCCGTCGCGCCAGTTCGATCTTCTTCCGAACCAGGCGTCCCGTATTCCCCGTCTGCATCGGCATGGCCAGGTGCCGCTCGAGCGATTCCGGGCTCTGGGGCAACGGCGGACGCCCGTAATGGGTGCCCAGCCAGCCGATCGTGGCGCCATCGGGGAGGTTCTCCTGGGCCCAGGTCGCGGCGGCGCGCCGCGAGTCGACGCCGCGGAGCAGGCGCAACAGGTAGGCGTCTTCCACCAGGGAATAAGCGCCGGCGAGGACGACCAGGAGCAGCGTGACCCAGCCCCGGGCACGCGGACCAATGCCCAGCAGCCGTGTCGATTCGGACACCTGGACCACCAGCCAGCCGGCCGCCAGTGCCAGGAAGGGCAGGGTCGCCGTCGCGTACCGCGCGAAGCCGGCCCAGGACCAGCCGATGAGGGCGTAGAAGGCCATCGGGAAGGAATAGACCACCAGGGACCGGCGCCCATCCGCCAGGAACGCCCCGACCAGCCCCCCCAGGCCGGCCACGAAGATCGGCACGGTCATCCCCCTGGGCAGGGTGTAGAGGAAATGGAACTTCCAGGCCCGCATGAATTGAACCTCGATGCTGCCGGCCTGCACCATCACCACGTTGTGATAAAAATCGCGCCAGAACTCGCCGAAGCTCAGGACGATGAAGGGGGAGGTTGCCAGGAACGCCCCCATCGAGGCCAGGCCGGCCAGGATGAGATCCCCGTGCCGGGCTGGCTCGCCGGGCCGGCGGGGACGCAGCAGGTGCGCCACCACGATCGCGACGGCCGCGGCCGCTCCGTAATACTTCATCGAGGCCGCGAGCCCGACCAGCACCCCCGCCAGCACGTAGTCGCGCCGCCGCCCCCGCTCGAAGACCTTCCAGGCCGGGAGCATCGACAGCGTCGCCAGGAAGACCATGGGCGGGTCGACGCAGCCGAAATGGGATTCGCGCACCGGCAGGAAGGCCACGGCGAGGAGGAACGCGGCCGCCAGTCCGACCCGGGTGCCGTAGACCCGCCGCCCCAGCTCGTAGACGACCCCCACGGTGGCGGTGCCGGCCAGGGCCGCGATCAGCCGCGCCGTCAAGAAGAAGGCCGAGGGGTCCTCCGCGAACCGGGTCAAGATATCGCCCGGGCTGGCGATGAAGCCCGTGAGCTTCCAGTAGGCGGCGAGCACCAGGTAGCAGCCGAACAGGACATAGCCGAGCAGACTCGGATAAAAAAACACATGGGGATTGAGGTCCCCCGTCCCGCACTGGAGGGCGATCCGGATCATGGTGATCTCGTCGGGCCGGGTGTCGACGTCCGGCAGTCCCCAGCTCAACCCGGTGAACCGCAGCCCGGCGGCCAGCAGCAAGAGAGCCGCCAACCAACCCCAGGGATGCTTCGTGCGCGCCTCGGTGGCCTCCGGCGCAACGACCGCGGGATTCCTCCGGGTTTGCTCGAGGACCTGCGGCTGGTCTGGCGTCATCGTCATGCGCTCACCTTACAGTTCAAGCGGCAGTTTCCTGGATCCCGACGTGATTTCAACAGCCCCGGCGCGCCAGTGCAAAGAGCGAGGTCCCCGTGCTCAGCTTCCGGTCCAGGGTCCGCTGGTGCTCCAGGGCGAAGGCCAGGCGGAGCCCCCAGGGGATCGGCCAGGGAGGCAGCCGGAGGTAACGCCGGTAAGTCGCCGATGCCGGCTCCCCGGGCTGCGACCGAACGCGGCGGCGCTGGCGTTGCAGCACAGGTCCAAGCCACTGCCCCCACCAGAAGATCGACTCGACCTGGAGGCCGCTGCCGGCAAAGACGGCGCTCAAGGTCTCCGGCAGATAACGGCGGCGATGGCCCTGGATCGCGTCGAACTCGGTATAGATCTCCGGTCGCGCCGGGACGCTCAGCACGAGCAGTCCGCCCGGTCGGACCAGTCTCCCGAGCCGTTCGACCGCGGCCCGGTCATCGTCGAGGTGCTCGATGACGTCCAGCGCCAGCACGGCGTCGCACGGCTCGAACGCGGCCGGGACCGGCTGAGCGAGGTCGGCCTCGATCAGGGCGCGACCCGGCCGGTCGAGTCGCTCGAGCATCGAGCGGGAGACATCCAGGCCGATCGCCTGGTAGCCCGCGCGTTCCAGTGACTCCAGCGTGACGCCCCAGCCACAGCCGGCGTCGAGCACCCGGGCCGGCGGGCGGATCCCCAGGCGATCGAGCAAGGCCAGCGTCAACCGCGTCCGTGCCCACCACCAGGGATGACGGCGGATCAGCACCCCGAGCTGGACGAGGATTCCTTCGTCCATGTGGGCGTCGGCCAGGCCTGAGGACCAGGTCGTGATCATCGCGCGACGTGCCACCGCGGTCCAGAAACGCCAAGGATCCAGGTCGAATCGGCGGGCTGGTCATCGGGCCCCCGGCGATCCGGGAGCTTGCCGCCTGGAGGACTTGCCGGCCTTCCGGGCCAGCAGCGAGGTCTGCGTCGCGAAACCCCAGAACCGGGGACACCGCAGCGACTCGTCGATCTGGGTGATTTCGCACCCGCACGCCCGCAGCGTCTTCCTCAGCCTGGGCAGGGCCACGAAGGCACGCCCCCAGCGGACGCGGCTCCCCGCCCCGAGCTGCCAGCCGGCGGCGGCGTGGATCAGGCCCAACCCGAGGTCCCTCAGCCTCGAGGCGAGCGACCGGATGGTCTTCGCATGCGCAATCTGCCGCAGGTCGTACCAGACGTTCTCGAAGCGGAGGAAGACGAGCCCTCCCGGCTTCAGGACCCGGGTCATCTCCCGCACGGCGGACCGTTGGTGCAGGTAAGTCAAGGTATTTCGGCAAATGAGGAAATCGATCGACTCATCGTCACAGGGCAAGGCGTAGGCCGAACAGCACGCGAAGCCGCAGTCTTGATTCTCCAGCCTGCTGAAGCGATAGCCCAGGGCCAGGGCCCGGGCGTCGATGTCGACACCCATCCGCCGGGCACCCGGCGCCGGCCCCAACGATCGGAGCGTCCATCCGGAGCTGCAGCCGATCTCCAGGACCGAGCCGACATCGTCCTCGATCCCCAGCTCGCGGAAGGTCCGGCGCTCCCCGCCTTCCTGCCAGCTCTCGCGGATGATCAACTCGGTCAGGGCCTCACCCAGGGCCGTCGGCTGGCCCGAGGATTCCTCGAGCAGCCCATGGGCTGTCAGCTCGTCGCGATCCTCGGCCGGGAGCTCGGAGCCGGCGCGCAGGGCCAGCAGCCGGTCCTTGAGCGCGCCGATGAACTCATCGGACCAGTCCAGGATCGATTCCGCATCGCGGTCCCGGCTGTCCATCAGGTCGATCGAGGCCCCCCCTGCCCCCGATCGGATCCCGGTCCCGCTCCCGGCTGGTCTCATCGCGTTGAGGTCCTGCATCAGTCGCTTGGGATTCGCTCGTGACCAGCGGCTCGATCGGCTTAAAGCCGGATCCGCTTGAGCACGGCTCCCACCTCGTCGATCTGGGCCTGGGACAGCTCGGGGAACATCGGCAGCGACAGGACCTCGGCGGCCGCCCGCTCCGCGTGGGGGAAGTCGCCGGCCTGGTAGCCCAGGTCGGCATAAGCCGGCTGGAGGTGGACCGGGATCGGGTAGTGGATGCCCGTCTGGACCCCGTGATCTCCCATCGCCGTCTGCAGCTCGTCGCGCCGCGGGTGCCGCACGGCATAGACGTGGAAGACCGGACGCCCCTCGGGCATCGGGGCCGGCGTCTGGACCCCGGTCTCCGGGAGGAGCTGATCGTACCGGGCTGCGTGGGCGCGCCGGGCTTCGGTCCAGGTCTCCAGGTGGCGGAGCTTCACGCGCAAGATGGCGCCCTGGAGGCCCTCCATGCGGTAGTTGAAGCCCTTCCGTTCATGATGGTACTTCCGCGAGGCGCCCCAGTCCCGGAGCATGCGGATCGTCCGATCGAAGTCCGGGTGATTGGTGGTGACCAGGCCCCCTTCGCCGTAGGCGCCCAGGTTCTTGCCGGGATAGAAGCTGAAGCAGGCCAGATCGCCGAGGCTCCCCACGCGACGACCCCGGTACTCCGCGCCATGGGCCTGGGCGGCGTCCTCGATGACGATCAGGTGATGACGGCGGGCGATCGCCAGGATGGGGTCCATCTCGGCCGGGCGGCCGTGCAGGTGCACCGGCAGGATGGCCCTGGTCCGCGGCGTGATGGCCGGCTCGATCGCCGCGGCGGCCATGGTGAGCGTCCGGGGGTCGATGTCCACCAGGACCGGCCGGGCGCCGGCGTACTGGATGGCGGCCACGGTGGCCACGAAGGTGAACGGGACCGTGATCACCTCGTCACCGGGTCCGATCCCCGCGGCCAGGAGCGCCAGGTGCAGCGCGCTGGTGCCCGAGTTGACCGCGATGCCGTGGCGGGCGCCGCTGTAGGCGGCGAACTCCCGCTCGAACGCGGCCACCTCGTCCCCCAGGACATACTGGCCGCTCTCCAGGACCCGGTGGATCGCCGCGGCGATCTCCTCGCGGATCCCCTGGTACTGCGCCTTCAAGTCGAGGAACGGAATCATGCCGTGGCTCCGCATTTCTCCAGCTCGATGGGCCGGCCCCGCTCCGCCATCGACCGCGAGGCGGCCTCCAGGATCTCGACGATCCGCAGCCCGACCTCGCCGCCGGTCAGCGGGGCCTGGCCATGCTCGATGCAGCGGACGAAGTGCCGCAGCTCGGTCCGCAACGCCTCGGTCGAGTCCAGTTGCGGGGCCCACATATCACCCGTCCGGTAGCTGATCAGCATCTGGTAGACGCTCTCGGCTCCACTGGTGCGCGAGATCCCCTTGTCGTAGACCTTGATCTTCTCGCTCGGCTCGAGGTCGTCGTAGACGATCATCTTCTGGCTGCCGCCGATCAGCGTGCGCCGCACCTTCACCGGCGCCAGCCAGTTGACGTGCATGTGCGCGATCAGGGCCTCGTCGAAGAAGAGCGTCAGGTAGGCGATATTCTCGGGCTGGCCCGGGAAGTGGCTCATCCCCGTCGCCGAGACGGCGCACGGCCGGTAGGGGAGCACGTAGTCCATGATCGAGAGGTCGTGCACGGCCAGGTCCCAGATCACGTCGACATCGTGCTGGAACAGGCCCAGGTTGACCCGGACCGAGTCGTAGTAATAGATGTCGCCCAAGGCGTCGCTGCTGACCAGCTCCTTGATCTTGCGGACTGCGCCGGTGTAGACGAAGGTGTGGTCCACCATCAGCACCCGGCGGCGGCGCTCGGCTTCCTCGATGAGCCGGATGGCGTGCTCGGATCGGGCCGCCAGGGGCTTCTCGACCAGGACGTGCTTGTCGGCCTGGAGGGCCTGCAGGGCCAGGTCGGAGTGGGTGGAGATCGGGGTGGCGATGGCGACGGCATCGATGCCGGAGTCGGCCAGCATCTCGCGATGGTCGGCCATCGTGTGGACCGACGGGTATCGGCTTTTCACCAGGGCGAGCCGCTCCGGGCGGAGGTCGCTGACGGCGGCGACCTGGACGCCGGGGAGCTCGGCGAAGTTGCGGACGAGGTTGGGACCCCAGTAGCCATAACCGATCACGCCGACGCGGATCATCTCTTGCTCCTCATGCGGTAAGTAGGAGCCGGCTCCGTCCGGCGATCCCGGTCTGGATCCTCCGGGTCAGGTTCACTCGACGACGCTGAATCCTGATGCGACCGGGCGGAGGGACGCCCCCAGCGCCTGGGGGAGGGCCCGGATGTCATCCAGGAGGACATCGGGCCGGGCGGCGGCCAGGTGCTGCCGATCGCGGATGCCGCAGAGGACCCCGGCCGTGTGCAGGCCCACCAGCCGGCCGGCGTCGATGTCGGCCTCGGTGTCCCCCACCATCCAGCTCCCCTGCGGGGACCGGCGATGCCTCCCCAGGAAATCGCGGATCAGGCCGGCCTTTTGCCGATCGACGTGGTGGTCCGACGGCACCGAGAGGATCTCGCGGAAGAATCGCGCCAGGTCCAACCGCTCGAGTTCCTCCAGCAGCGCCGGGCGTTGGGACCGGACCGTGACCAGGACCAGGTCGTACTGATCCGCCAGGCCGCTCAGGATCCCCTCGACCCAGGGCCAGCAACGGTCGTAGGCCAGGTAATCCGGCGTCTCGATGAGCTCCAGCCGGCGGCGGAGGTAGTCCACGGCGTGCGCCGAGGCCCCCAGCTCCTCCAGGATCCGCTCCTCCGGGACGCGCGCCCGCTTGCGGCCCCAGTACGGCCCGCCGGGCATGCCCCCGACCCCAACTTCCCGGAGCAGGTGATGGTGCAGGGCGACGTAACGCGGGGAGACGTCGAGCAGGGGGCCATCGAGATCAAAGAAAATGGTCATGTCGGATTTTCGTGTTTCTCCCGGCGTCTCCCGACGATGATCTCAGATTGCCCGGTCAGGGGGAGCATTCGCAGCACATCGGCGGTCTTCCCTTGCCGGTCCGCGCCCTGGTTGAAGATCGCGCGGCCCTCTACAGCCTGGGAGATGTCCTGGAGGGAGGCCATGATGCCCTGGTTCCGCTCGTGGCGCAAGCGGTGGAACCGACCCAGCCGCGCCTTTGCGGAAATAGGCGATGCCGGGCGCATTCCCGGACAGCCCGCTCCCCGCGCCCATGATCACGGGCGGGCATTCGCCCAGCACTTCCCTCCAGAACCCGGGGGCGAGAATCCCCAGGATGTAATCGGGGTAGGCCGCCTCGTGCGTGAACCAATAGCCGCCCGGCGCCAGGCGCGGCCAGAGATGCCGCAAGCAATCCCGCGCCGAGCTGACATAGTCCACGTCGATGAAGACGAAGGCCGGCTCGATGTCCAGGCCGGGCAAGGAGTCGCTGAAGAATCCCGGGATGAACTCGCTGACATCGAGACAACCGAAGCGGTCCACATTCCGGCGCACCTCGTCGATCCGCCCGGCGTACTCGCCGGGGCGGAAGGCCAGGTCGGGCGTATCGCCATGCCCGTGCCCCTTGAGGAGCCGCTCGCGGTCGGACTCCGGCTCGGGGAGCCCCTGGAAGGAGTCACAGACATAGAGCCGCCGACCGGTCCGCTCGGCCAGGAGGGAGAGCTTGGCCGTGCTCCCCCCCTTGAAGCAGCCGCACTCGACGATCGGGCCCGGGATTGCCAGGTCGAGGAGGTATTGGGCCATCAAGACGAACTGGTAGGGCGGGTGCGCGCAGGCGACGCGCCCCTGGATCACGGCGAACTTCCGGAGCAGGTCCTTGCGGAAGGCACGCTCCGCCGGCGACTTCCCCCTCCGGACGAATCCGCGCAAGTCCTCCTTCAGGAGCAGGTAGCGAGCCACGGTGCTGACGAACCCGTAGCGATGCAGGGCGTAGCGGGCCGTCTCCAGGAGCCCGCGCGGGACCAGGGCGTCGGTCGACTCGACATACCCCGAGACCGAAACCGGCATGACGAGAATCCCTCTGAAGACGGATAGCCCGGCCGCAACCCCCACCAAGCGGACCACGAGGAGACGTCGGGCCAGGGGCCGTGGCGATCGAGGACGCGGGTCCTGCTACTTGTGCCGGAGGACGATGATATCCCACCAGCAGCGCACCAGGTCGAGGATCGAGAGCCCGACCAGGCCCAGCTTCGCGCCCCGCGCGACGCCGGCCCGCCGGGGGAAGAACTCCACGGTGGTCACCCCGATGGTATAACCCCGCGCGGCGGCCCGGATCAGCCGTTCGGCCTCACGGAACGGACCCCGGCTGATCAGCCGGTCGAGTTCCCGGATGATCTTCCGCGGATAAACCTTGCACCCGCCCGCGTCGTACGTCCGGGTGCCGAACAGGATCGCGGGGAGGATGTTGAACATCCCCGAGATCACCGTCCGCTGCCAGTTGTAATACTTCTTCCGGCGCCTGCCCACGACGATGTCGTGGCGCTCGGTCAGGGGCAGCATCCGCAAGACGTCGGCGGTCCTCCACTGGCCGTCGCCGCTGTTGTTGTAGATCCATTGGCCCTCGGCGGCGGCGTAGAGATCGCCCAGGGTGGCCATGATGCCCTGATTGTGCTCGTGGCGGAGCAGGCGCAGCTCGGGCAGGCGGCCCGCCAGCTCGTTGAGGATCTCCCAGGTCCGGTCGGTGGACCCATCATCGCAGACCAGGAGCTCGTAGCGCAGCCCGGAGTCGCGCAGGTCGGCATCCGACTGCTGGATCACCTCGGCGATGACCGCCTCTTCGTTGTAGGCCGGGAACAGGATCGAGACATCGATCGTGGCCCGGCCGCGCGGCGGCTCGGAGGGGCTGGCGGCTTGAAGCTCGTCGGGTCGAGGGAGGTTGGCGGCCATGATCGCTCGGCTCATCGAGACCTTCCAGGGAGGCTTAATAGTGCAGCTTGGTCCAGCGATCCCGATTTGCCAGATACCACTCCCACTCGCGGGCCAGCCCGGTGCGGAGCTCGACCTGGGGCGTCCAGCCCAGCCGTTGCCGCCCCTTGGCCGGGTCGAGGACCATGGCCTCGAGCTCGCTGGGCAAGCGCATCCGCTCCTCCTCGACGATCCGGCTCCGCTGGCCGGGCGCGACATCCTCGTGGATCGGGTCCACGTTGACGCCGGTCACCTCGGTGGCGATCCGGGCGAGCTGGCTGACGGTCGTGCCCACGCCGGTCGAGACATTGAAGACGTCATGGCCGGGGGGTTCCTGGGCGAGGACGGCCTGGTTGATCGCGACCACGTCGCTGACATAGGTGAAGTCGCGCTGCTGCCGGCCGTCGCCGAAGATGACCGGCGGCCGGCCCTCGGCCAGCCGCTTCAGGAAGATCGTCAGGACCCGCCCATACCACTCGCGCGGCCCGTAGACGATCGCATAGCGGAACCCGGTCATGGGGATGCCGCTGGTCTGGCTGAAGATGGCGGCGTACTTCTCGCACGCCAGCTTGCTGACGCCGTAGGCCCAGTTGGGATTGGTGGGGTGCCGGCTCTCGTCGCTGGGCAGGAACGCCGGCTGGCCGTAGACGCAGGCGCTGCTGGCATAGAGGACGCGGGCCACGCCGGCCCGGACCGCCGCCTCCAGCACGTTCAGCGTCGCGACCGTGTTGGCCCGCAGGTCCTCGAGGGGATCCTCGATGCAGCGGGTGATCTCCAGTTGGGCCGCCTGGTGGCTGACCACGTCGCAGCCCCGCAGGGCCGCCCGGACCGCGGCGGCGTCCCGGACATCCCCCTCGATGACCTCGACGTCGTCCCGGACCGCCGCCAGGTTCGCGCGGCAACCGCTGCTGAAGTCATCGAGGACGCGGACCCGGGCCCCCTGCCCCACCAGGCTCTCGACCAGGTGGGAGCCGATGAACCCCGCTCCGCCGGTGACCAGCACGCGCCGACCGTCCATCTTCATCGGAGAACCTCCTCCGGGGAGTCACTCAGCTTTCGGGACGAAGACTTCCTGCCAGTAGCGCAGCATCATCACCCCGGGCCGGGGCGTCAAGTCGGGCAACGCCTGGCCCCGGGCCAGGGCGACCAGGGCCATCGGCCCATTCATCCCGGCGCGGATCGAGAGGATCGAGCCCGCGCCGAACCGGGCGTTGATCTCGAAGAACCGCGGCCCGGAATCGGTCAGGAAGCACTGGATGTTGCTGGGGCCGTGGATCGGCAGTCCCTCCACGATGCGGCGGGCCAGGGCGACCAGGTTCGGGTCGTCGATGGTCCGGCTCCGGTAGGCTTGCCCGCTCTTGACCTCCAGGCGGATCCGCGGCGAGGCGGCCAGGAACCGCCCGCGCAGGTCGCTCATCGTGTCGATCGTGACCTCGGTCCCGGCGACGAAGGGCTGGACGATCGCATCCGGCACCTGCTTGACGTAAAACCGGTATTCTTCCGGGTCCTGGGCCCGGTAATTGTCCAGGCTGGCGCGGCCGCAGCGGGGCTTGAGATACACCGGGAAGGGGAGGGCCGTCGGGTCGTGGATCGCCTCGGCTCGCCACGTGGCGACGGCCGGGATCCCCAGGGAGCGGAAGTAACGCTCGGTCTGGTCCTTTTCCTCGCAGGTCCGCAGCGCGGCCACGGGGCTGATCGCCACCTGGGTGCCGGCCTCCGCCAGCCGCCCGGCCGCCCGGGCCCAGCCGATGAACTCGTAGTCGATGATCGGGATCACCAGGTCGATCCGGCGATCCCGGCAGATCCCCAGGACGCGCTCGATGAAGTCGGGCGCCTGGGCCGGCGGCATCAGGACGAATTCGTCGCCCAGGTGGGCCCCGGCGCAATCGGCCTTCATGTCGCCCATGACGACCTGGATGGCGGCGTCACCGGCGGCCCGCAGCCCCTTGAGGGCCGTGATCGCGGTCGTCGTGCCGGCACCGGTGATCAGGACGCGATAGCTCATCCGGCTGTCCCTCATCACGACCCGGACCAGGCCTTCTCTCCAGCCACCGCCCCGGGAGGGGCCGCCGCCGCGGCGCGCGGGGACAGGTGAGGCAGCAGCGCGGCGACACCCAGCCCGCCGAAAATGTAGAGGAACGTCGCCGAACTCGCCTGGTAGCGCGGCGCCGTGCAGAAGAGCAGAAGCAGCCCCGTGTTGGCCGCCGTGACGACCAGCCAGCTCATCGGGATCGCCCCCAGGCTCCCACCCCTCCAGGCGAAGACGACCCCCGCCACGATCAGCACCAGGAATCCCACGTACGAGCCAAACCAGGCCAGCACGATCGGCCTTCCCCAGTCATGCCCCCAGGCCGCGGGCCGACCCCACAAATCATAAAAGTGAATGAGTATATTATAGACCTGGATCGCCTTGTAGTTCCGGACGTTCGCCCATCCCGCCGCGGCGAGCCTGCGGTCCACCTCGAGCACGTCGCGCTCGTTCCGCACGACGACATCGGGGTCGGAGAGCTTCGCGGCCTGCTCGACGAAGGCCGGATCCCAGAACGGCCGGGTAATTTCGCGATACTCCGGGGTCTGGGTGAAGTGGATCGCGTTGGGGACGGTCCCGTACCAGCCCCGGCCATAGAGAGGCGGATGGGGATAGGTGCCGGCGAACAGGCCGTTCCCCCCGAGGGGCGCGCTCAGCACGAACGTCCCGTAGACCTGGTAGTTCCGCGCGACCCAGGGCGCCAGGATCGCCACCGTCCCCAGGGCGGCGCACGCGCCCGCCTGGATCTTCGCAGTCAGGGCCAGATCCCGCGCCAGCAGGACCGGCAGCAGGAGCAGCGGGACCAGGACGATCGCCTCGGGCCTGGTCAGGGCGGCGGCGCCCCAGACCAGCCCGAAGCCGAGCGCCGTCCGGACGTCGGCCGTCCGGGAGAGTCTGATGGCCATGAGGGCGGCCAGTGCCACCAGGACGATCAGCAAGGTTTCCGAGAGGACCTCCATACTATAGGCGGTATACGACGGCGAGAGCGCGAAGAGGACCGCGCCGGCGAAGGCCGCGCGCCGGCCGAAGACCGCGTTCGCGATCAGGTACACCAGGCCGCAGGTCGCCAGCGACAGGGCCCCCTGGGCCACCTCCAGGGCGATGTAACGCCCGGACGGCGGCACGACGCTCCAGACCGCCGCGATGAACAAGGGGTATCCCGGGGTCCGGAAGAACCAGTGGCGCATCGGCGTCGGGGCGAACCCCTTGCCGGCGAGGATGTTCTGCGCAATCTCGACGTAGCCGTCGGTCGGGACATTGCCCGGATGTCGCTCCAGCGACAGGGCATACCCCAGGCGCACGACCAGGCAGAGGAACAGGGCCAGGGCCATCGACGGCGCGAGCTTCTTCATGGTGGCCATGATCGAAGCGACAAGGGTCCCGATGGACTGCGGGTTTTCTCTGGAAGATTGAACCACGAAAAACCCGAAAGACACGAAACGAAGAAATGGTCTTGGACAGCGGAAAAAACAAGATTCAGGGGGCAGTGAAACGAAACCCCGGACCGACTCTTGACTGCCTCCTGCCGAGAATCATTATCCCTTTTCGTGCGTTTCGTGTATTTAGTAGTTAAACCTGTTGATTCCGCGTCAATCACAGATGGCTGGGGACGACGAACCGGGCGAGCTCGCCGGCGATGACCTTCTGGGCTGCCTCGTTGGGATGATAGTCCACATACACAGGGGGGTCCCCCCTCCAGTGACCATACATCCTGCGATAAGCCTCGGGCGTCCGCTCGGGCAACCGCTTCAGCATCGCCGCGTGGGCATCGACGATCGTGACACCGGCAATCCGGTCTACCCCCTGGGTGTCGACGGCTTGCGAATCGGACCCCAGGACCAGGATCAGCATCTTTGATTCATTCAATTTACAGATATCATTGATTTCACGATAAACGGAATCGACGATTTTCCGCGGGTCGGCTGCCGGCGGCGGCGTGAGCCCGGTGATCCGTTTGAGGCGGTGCACGGTGATGTGGAAGTCGTCGTGGAGCAGCAAGGGGCCGCCGGCCTTGAAGAAGAAGGGGAGGAAGTCGCCGAGGCTGGCGGGCCCGTCCCGGTAGGCATCGAGGGAGACCGTCTGGGTCTTGGAGCCGAACACGGGGGGATGGACTTCCACGACCCCGGCGGGCGTCTCGGAGAGATAAGGGACCGGGGTCGTGATGAAACCGGGACCATGGGCATAGAAGCTCTGGGCTCGCTCCACCAGCCACGGCGAGAACTGGACGACCACGTAATCCGGTCGATACCTGGGGATCAGGCTGCGGGCCAGGAGCAGCATCTGCGCCAGGCCGTAGCACGACATCCCGGCATTCTTGACCCGGCAGCCGGTGAGCTGCGACAGCACCTGGGGATAGGCATCCTCGGCCCGGCAGAGGTACCCGTAGGTGTAGGAGCACCCCAGGGTCAGGACCAGGGGGGAGCCGTCCTGGGGATCGGCCGGCGGGTCGACCGGGACCCGGAAGCCGTCGGCATCGAACCGCACCGGGATCCCCGGGCCGCGCGGCACCAGCTCGAGGCCCGTGGAGCCCGGGATCGGGGCGAATCCCAGCATCGGATCGGGAGCCAGGACCCGGCCGCGCAATCCGCTCTGGCTATCCTTGACAAGCCGGTAGATCCGCAAGCTCCGCACGCCCAGGGAGCCCGCGTACAGGACCAACGCGAACGCCGAGGTGACGACGACCGAGAAGGCCAGCTTCTTGCGGAAGCTCAGCGCCTGTCCTCGCGGCGGCTGCGGCCGAGCCGGCGTCATCCCGCGTGACTCCGATCGCGGCCCCGCGTGGGGCCGGCCCGCGGTCAGGACCTTGTCCAGGTCGTCAAGCATCCCGGGTTGCTCCAATCGTGATCGTTTCACCCGGACGAACCGCGGCGGCGCCACGTCTTGGCGATCCGGACCAGCGACCGGAATGCCGTGTAGGAACGGACCTTCCCCAGGCTGGTCCAGCGGCGATTGACGAGCAGGACGGGCGCCTCCTCGAACTGGACGGTGCCGAAGGTCCGCTTGTACTCGCTGTCGCCGTACCCGAAGGAGACGCGCCGCGGGAACCTGTGGCGGATCAGGTCCTCGAAGAGCAGGTAATGGAGCACCGCCCCCGGGGAGTACTCGGCGAAGGCGGGATCATAGCCGGTCTGAACGTGGTGGAACGTCTCGCGGCCCTGGTACCCGAACACGAATGCGCAGGGGTCGCTCCCGGCCGTCAAGACATACGCCCGCAGCAATCCCCGCTCCGCCAGGTCGGTGAGCTTCCGGTGCCAGAAGGGAGTTGTGTCCACCCGGTCGTCCGAGCATCGGGCCTGCCACGACCGCCGCGCCACCGGGGCCGCCGACTCCAGGAAGGCCGGGACCTCCTCCGGCGCCTCGAAGCGGCGGAGGCTCAGCTCTCCGCCACCGTGCTCCCGCAGTTGCTTGACCCGTTGCCGCAGGTTGTAGCGCGTCCGGGACTTGAAGTGCGCCAGGTACTCCTCGAAGGTCGGCGGCAGCTCGATGCCGTGATTGCAGATGAGCCCCTCCGGCAGGACGAGCGAGAAGCCGGCGCGGACCAGGGGCGACTCGTGCAGGTATCGCCAGCAGAAGCTCGATGTCGGCAGGAAACGCAAGTACAGGCCGTCGTGCCCGCGGGCGGCCTGGTGGAGGCGCTCGAAGAGCCGGTCATAGACGGTCGCGTCCTCGGGCAGCGGCGGCGCACCGCCGGGGATTTCCAGCACCGACAGCGAGCTCTTCCCCAGCCGGACCCCCTTGACGAAATAATCGAGGTCGAGCCGGGTCCGGACCAGGGGGACGACGCCGACCAGGCGGCTCCTCTCGTCCCGGACGCAGGCCAGCGCCGGCTGGGCGGCCGGCTCGGTGGCGACCAGGTGGTCAAACCACTCCGGCGACTGGAGCAGGGCCAGCCGACCGGCGCCGGTCCCCAGGACGTCGTCCCACTCCGCCCGCAGCCGGGCGGTGCCCCACTCCGCGGCGGAGGCCAGCAGCGCGACGTGCGGGCCCGCGTCCCGACGGCCGTCGCGCGTTCGATCCTCCTGGGTGCGCGGCCCCGTCGTGCTGATCGCGCAGTCCATCAGACGACCTCCAGGTTCGTGCCCATGAGGGCCGCGGGGAGCGAGTCGGCAATCGGGTCGAAGACGTATCCCTGGAACGCCGAGGGGGTGGCCCGCAACCCGGCGGCACGGAGCACCGCCGGATCGATCCCGATCAGGTTCGGGGCCGTCACCACCGGCGCGGTCGCCTGGCCGTCCCAGCGCCGCCGCGCGAACTGGATCAGGGCCTGAAGCGCCTCGGCCGTCGGCCGGGGCAGGTGGACGCTGTTGATCATCGGGATCAACTCGTCCCCCTGGGGTAAGACGACCCGGGCCAGGACCACGGTCGCGGCCCCGATCAGACCTCCCGACGCGTCGCGGATCACGGCCAGCACACAGCCGCGCGGATCCGCGCCATAGTGCCGCAACTGGTCCCGATCCGGGTCCCGCCAGAGCATCCGTTCGTCGCGGCAGCTCCGGACCACCTCCAGGAAGGCATCCTCATCCCCCTCCTCGACCCGCGCCGGGGGGTCGGCCGGCCCGGCCGCATTCAGCGCCCCGTAGGTCCGATAGCTCCCCAGGGGGCGCGCCTGGAGACCGGCCCGCGCGAAATTCCACAAGAGCAATCGCTCGGCGACCGTACCCGGCCGGACATAGCTCACCACCGGACGCCCGAGCTCCCGGAGCAGCTCCAGCAGCCGCGAATACAGGGCCAGGGCCAGTGGTCCGCCCCGCCCCGGCCGGACCGCCAGGGACGACATCAAGGACACGGCGAGCCGCCGGTCCCCCGACCGCATCCACCGGGGCATCACCGCGAAGAATCCCACCGGCTCGGCACCGTCAAAGGCCGCCACGCCGATCGACTCCAGGCCGTTGGGAAAACGGAACAGCCAGCGCAGATAGTCCGGCGTGTACCGCAGGCAGGGCGGCTGGAAGGCGTCTTGCAGGATCCGGCTGGCCGGCTCCGCGAAGGCCGCCGGTTCGACGATCTCGACGCGATACGAGGAGCCGGCTGTCGCCGCCGCAGGCCCTCCACCCCAGCCCGTGGCCCCCTCCTGAGCCAAGGAGTCATCCCTTGATCGGGCTGGCGACATAATTATCTCCTCGTACAACGATATTATCAATATAATTAAGTATAACAGAGAACGAAGTCAGTCGCGGGATGTCCGCGGCCGGCACTCGGAGCTGGAACTCCTCCTCGATGAGGCCGAGCAGGGTCATGGAGGCCAGCGAGTCCCATTCCGGCAGGGTAGCCGCGGCCGCCCGCGGGATCGCCTCGGCTTCGAGGTTGGGGAAGGCGGCCGCGAAGCACTGGACCAGGCGGGACCGGGGGTCAGCCTGGCACGGCTGGTTCGAGGCGGTGGTGCAGCACGGGGCACCTGGCATCAAAGACCTCCTTCGTGAGAGAGACTCCGCACCCGGGTGGCTGGCCCAGCAACTGGGTGAAGAACTCCTGGATCGGCCCGTTCCGCGGCGTGGGCTGGAAATCGAACGTGATCTCACGGACAGCGAACGCCTCGAACAGCACGGCGAGGCAGGAGTACTCGATCCGACGAGAAAAGGCCCGGCAGCTCATCACCCAGGCATCGACCGCCAGTGTTTTGCCTCCTGGCCGGCCGGCCAGCACGGCGATCGTCCCGAGCGGACCAAACTTATCCGAATACTCGACCGAAAGCAAGAAGGTCTCGGGATCCTTGAGATAGGTGTGCCAGGCCCCTTCGGTCGGCCGCCGGCCGTTGAGGTTGAACTGGTTGGTCTTGCTCACCAGCTCGAAGGCCCGCGGCGGGGGCGGGAGCTTGGTGAAGTCCACACCCAGTACGGCCTCCGCCTGTTCCAGGAACTCGTCCGGCCTGGCGACCGCCGCGTCGCCGCCGCTGCCGCTGCCGGTGCCGGTCCGCGACCGGTCGGCGCGCCGCAGGCTCTCCAGGCGGAGGCCATCCTCCCGCGTGATCGTCTCCTTGCCGAACGGCTCGCGGAGCCGCTCGATCAACTCGTAGATCGCCTGATCGTCCCGCGTGGGGAAGAGGTGGCACTCGACCTCGGGATGGACCGACTGGATCTCGGCCAGCTCCATCGGGCTGTCATCGACGACGATCACGCTGTCGGCCCCGATGTTCCAGGCGCGGAGGATCCGCTGCACCGAGCCCGATTTGGGCCCCCAGTGGACCTCCAGCGGGAAGATCCGATCCCGCTGCACGATCAGGTCGGACCGTCGCAGCGCCTCTTCCACCAGGGCCGGGTCGTTCTTGCTGGCGAAAGCGACCAGGATTCCCGCCCCGGCCAGGGAGTTGAGGAACTGCTGATAGAGGCCATGGCCATGGCTGCCATGATCCAGGTCCCAGGAGATGCCTGCGGGGCCGTCCTCGCCCAGGATGCCGCGCCAGAGGGTATTGTCCAGGTCGGTGATCAGTCCCTTCTTGGGCACCGGGGAGCGGATGATCCACGCCAGCCGCTCGGCGACGACCGAGGCGTGGGGCAGGCGATAGGGGAATCCGCTGACCAGTTCGGAGGTGACGTCCAGGCGATCGGCCGGGGGCGAACGCCGATCGAGGACCTGGGGATTGACCAGCTTGACCCGCGGCACCTGGCTCAGGGCCAGAGCGAACTGGCTGAGCCGGTCCCGGAGCTGAAGTTCGAAGCCGCCCAGGTACCGGCCGGGGTGGTAGGAGACCGGCGGCAGCGGCAGGGTGGGCAGGCAGACCGCCAGGGGGACCTCGTCCGCGACGTGGGCGATGGCCTCCTGCAACCGGGCCGCCCGGCCGCCGGCCGTCGCGAGGATGTCGGGCAGGTTGTCGGGGTCCCAGCCCCCCAGGCTGCGGATCCCCAGCCTGGGGTCGAAATCCGGCCACTCCAGCACGACCGCCCCCGCGTCCCACGGCCGCGGCCGCGGCCGCAGCCGCAGCCGCTCCAGGTTCCCCAGGCAATCCCCATACAGACCCACCTCCACGGTCACGCGATGTTCTGGGAAGAGCTGGCGGAGATGAGCCGCCAGGAACGTCTGGAACCGGTCGGGCATGAACCCGCACGCCAGGAAGACGCCCAGGGGCTGGGCGTCGACCGCCGGGGCGTGCCGCAGGATCTCGAGGGCTTCGATCAGCTTCACGGTCGCTGCGCTCCAGCGTTCAGTAGGAGGCGGCTCCGTCCGCCGATCGCCAGGCGCCGGACGGAGCCGGCTCCGACAAAGACTGACCCTTCAGCTAAGCCCGCGCGGCGGGCGCCCGAAGCGTGATCAGGGCCGCCGGCAGGGGACCGACCGCGCCCAACAACTGGACGTGCCAGGCGGGATCGTGCTCGAACACGCCCTGATGATGGCAGTTATAGTACAGCAGGACGACCTGCCGCTTGCCGAGGAACAAGGCTTCCATCCTGGCCTTGAGCCGGGTCATCACGGCCGCATCGAACGGGTTGAAGGCGTAGAAGATCGTCCCATCCCCCGGGAGATTGTCGACGGCGTCGCCAGTGAGAATCGCGACATTCGGCCACGACCGGACCCGCCGCCGCACCGCGGCGGCCACATCCGGGTCCAGCTCCAGCCCGACGATCCGGTTGCGGTAGCCGCGGGCCAGCCAGTAGTTGATGACTCGCCCCTTGCCGCAGCCGATGTCGACCAGCACGTCGGCCGGGCCGACCGGGATCCCCGCCCGTTGAAAGAGTTCGTCGAGCTGGTGGTACTCGGTACTCATCGTCACGGTGGCGCCCAGGTGGGCAAACCGGCTGGGCCGGGTCCCGCCGCACGAGCCGCCGTAACGCAGGTCGAGGACGAAGCTGCGGATCGTCAACCATTCCAGCCGGGTCCGCCTCAACCTGCGGGCGATCCGCCGGAGGGGGAGCCAGGATTCCACCGGCGCCACGCGCGGCATGGGGCTGGGCTCCCGCTCCAGGTTTCAGGCGCGGAACTCGGGGGCGTCGCGCACGGGCTCCGGCCATCGGGCCGGGTCGTCGCCATGCTGGGCCAGGAACGCATGGACCCACCGCTCCAGTCCGAAGGCGACGCAGACGCTGTGCATGAAACCCGCGCCGGTGATGGTGGTGTCGAAGGCGCGGCCGAAGAAGTCGGAGTGATAGTTGTGCGAGCCGACGGCCAGCCGGGCCGCGCCGGGGAGCATCAAGGAGATCTCGTACTTGGTCTCGGAGCTGAGCTGGAAGTAGGTCTTGCCCAGGGCGTCGGGGGCGATGAAGAACGGGTCGCTGGCCGTGCGGATCTCGCCGGCCAGCCGATGCTCGTCCAGGAACCGGCCCATCCGGGCGATCGATTGCTCGCGGCGCTGGAGGACCTCGTCGCGGGGGCCGAGGAACACGACCTCGCGCATCGTGAAGTCCCAGAGCCGCCGCAGGTCGCTCAGGTTGCTCGACTCGTAGCGGAAGCACTTGCCGCAGACGCCGTAGGTGAGCCCATTCGCGGGGATCGCGCGGCCCTGATTGAGGTGATACACGTGATAGCAGACCGCCGGCGACAGGCAGGCCTCGGGCGTCTGCATGTCGCTCAGGGCGTGCTCGTCCAGCTCCTCGCGATCCTGGTGCCGGGCCCGGAACGATTCGACCGTCGGGGCATCCTCGGGCAGATGGCAGGCGAAGGTGACGTTGTGGGGGAACGACCGGAAGTAGTCGCACTTGGCCAGCACGCGGGTGGGGATCAACGTGGGGGTCAGCACAGGCTGAGGGTCCCAGGGCCGGCCGAAGGCTTCGAAGACCCGATCGAAGTAGCGGAACAGCCGCAGCGGCACTCCCGCCAGCGCCACCTGGCCCGGGCCCAGCGGGTGGATCCCCGCGGTCGAGCCCGCGCCCGGGAAGCGCGGGTCATCCGCGGCGGCACTGCGGAAGACCACCTTGCGGCGGAGGTCCCGCAGCCCGCGCTGGATCCGCCGCGCCAGCGCCTCGACCTCCGTGGCCAGCGCACGGGCCGAGCCCTCCGGCGCGTCGAATTCCAGGACCGCGCCGTCCTGGGCGAACCGGGCGTTGGCGATCGCGCGCGAAAGATAGGCGACCTGCTTCTGGATCTCCTCGCGCGCCATCTCATGCGCCGGGCTGGCCAGTCGGATCGATATCGTGCGCATCGTCATGCGACTAGCTGCTCCTGCTTCAAGCGCGCGATCATCGCGTGCAGCGCACGGGGACTGCGCGCGGTGATGAACTCGTCATCCGGGATGCTCACCTCGAGGGCCGACTCCAGCTCCATCAGGAGCTGGAGGGCATTGATCGAGGAGAAGCCGGCATCGTAAATATCATCGTCGGGATTGATCCCGGAGATCTTTCCGACCTCACACACGATGGCTGTGATCCGTTCCAGGTCTTGGGACATCGCATTCCTCCCAGTGGTCAGAAGGGCGGAGGATCGAGGATGGAGGACGGAGGATCCTCATGCCTCCGCCCTTCGATTCAAACCGGCTGTCCATTGGCGGCCGCCCGTGCCGCCAGGGAGCGGACCTTGCGGGCGGGGTTGCCCGCCACCAGGGTATTGGGGGGCACATCCCCCGTGACGACCGAGGCCGCCGCGACGATGCTTCCCTGGCCGATGGTGATGCCGGGGAAGACGACGCTCCGCGAGCCGATCCAGACGTTGTCCTCGATGACGATCGGCCGGACTTCGTCGGGGGAGGGCGGCAGCCCGGCCAGCCGCGCCTCGGGATCGGCCGGGTGGCCGCTGGAATCGAGCAGCCAGACGTCGGAGGCGATATGGCAGTGCTTGCCGATGGTGATCTGCTTCCCCACGCTGAACCGGCAGTTGTGCCCGATCGCCGAGTGGTCGCCGACGATCAGGGTCGGACGGGCGGTGAACCGGGCGGCGAAGTTGAAGGTGCATTTGCCGTCGACCAGGACATCATCGCCCAGGATGATGTCCCCCTTCCCCTGGATCCAGTGGATATACACCCCGGTCCGGACCCCCCGCCCATAGCGCCGGCAGTAGGCCTTGAACAGGGGCTCGCAGACCAGGAGCCGCTTGCCGAAGAAGTAGACCGAGCGCAGCCCCAGGAACGTCCAGAGCATGGGCTGGACCACCAGCCGGGGGGCGGGGAGCGTCAGGCCCAGGATCCTCCGCCGGAGTCCCCGGACCGCGCGGGCCGCGGGATGATCCGACGTCGCCAGGAACTGGTACAGGGAGGTCATGGGAGTCACGCGTGAGGGTCAGCCACTCGGGAAGCGCTCAACGGACCTGGACCGGCTCGGATTGAGGGGACGGCCCCAGGGTCGGACAGGCGCGATCCCCGGCAGCCGGGGCCGCCGCGGTTTCCGCCGGCGCGGCCAGGGATTCCAGGATCGAGACCAGGCGCCGCGCGATGGCCTCGCGCGTGAAGACCGGGTGTCGCCGGGCCTCGGCCGCGACGGCCCGGCCGCTCCGGAGCTCGCCGATCAGCTCGATGAGGGCCTGCCGGATCGCGGCCGCATCCTTCAGCGGTGCGATCCGGTGCGGCACGCCGCTTTCCCGGAGCACCCAGGCCAGGTCGCCGTCCGCCTCGCCCAGGGCCAGGATCGACCGCCCGGCGCCGAGGTACTCGTAGATCTTCGCCGGCACGCCCACCCGGCGCCCGGGGCTATCGAGCAACAGCAGGATATCCGATCGGGACATCTCCCGCAGCGCCTGGGTGTAGGGGACCTGGCCGGGGGTCTCGACGATCGTCTCCAGGCCCCGGTGCCGGATCTCGGCCGGGAAGTCGAAACCACCCGGATTCTGGCCGAAGAACCGCACCTGGACCGATCCGCGCCCGGGCCCGGGCCCGTCGCCGGAGACCACGTCCCGGATCGCATCCAGGAACGGCCCGGGATCGCGGCCCGCGTAGAGCTCACCCGCGTGGACGATCCGCACCGGACCTCCGGCGGCCGCCGGGCTGTCCCCCGGCTCGAACCGCTCGGGATCGTAGCCGTTGGTCAAGGTGACCATCTTCGACCGCTGCTGGGGAAAGCTCTCGCAGAGCTTCCGCGTCGCCAGGGGTCCCGTCGAGGCGATGACGTCGGCCTGCTCGATCACCGCCCGCTCCAGGCGGGTCAGCCATCGCCTCCGGAGTGAGCGACGGCTTCCCAGGTTGCCGCACGTCGGCGTCCCCTCATCCTTGGTGATCCAGGGGTCGCGAAAATCGGCAACCCAGGGGAGGCCGTACCGCCGCTTGAGGACCAGGCCCAGCAGGTGGACCAGATGGGGAGGGCCCGTGGTCAGCACGGCATCGGGGCGATGGTCGCGCACGGCCCGCGTGCAGGCGCCCAGCGCCCGGGTCAACCAGACGGAATAGGGCCCCAGCGCCTTGCGGACCACCTTCCAGGCGAGACCTTCGGGATTGAGGACCGGATAGACGACCGTCTCCGGCGGGATCTGCTCCCCGAGCTCCCGATCGACCGGCTCGAACGGCAGCCGGGGCGGAGCGACGACGACGGTCCGCCAGCCGAGCTGCGGCAGGTGGCGGGCGAACCCGAGCATCCGGAAGCTGCCGGCCGCCGCCGTCGGGGGGAAGAAATACGACACGATCAGGAGCTTGTGTGGGGCCATAGGGAGTTTTCTCTGGAAGATTTAACCACGAAAGACACGAAAGACACGAAACGAAGTAATGGTCTGGGACAGTCCCCCGATCCGATCTCCAGCCAGGGATCGCCGGACGGAGCCGGCTCCTACAATGCCGGGAATCCTGATCCCTTTTCGTGTCTTTCGTGCCTTTCGTGGTTAAATCTGTAGTTCAATTCGTGGTTAAATCTGTAGTTCAATTCGTGGTTCAGTCCGCAGTCGAACCGGGTGTCGAGATCCCGGCGGTCAGGACGTCGATGATGCGGGCGGCGGCCCGGCCGTCCCAGAGGTCGGGGACCCGGCCGGCGCCCGGCGGTTCCAGCAGCACCCGGGTCGCCGCCGCCACGATCCGCTGGGGGTCCAGGCCGACCAGGCGATTGGTCCCCTGATCGATGGTGACCGGCCGCTCGGTGTTGTTCCGCAGGGTCAGGCAGGGCACGCCCAGCACGGTCGTCTCTTCCTGGATCCCTCCGGAATCGGTCAGCACCAGCCGCGCCTCGGCCAGCAGCTTCATGAAGTCGAGGTAGCCCAGGGGTTCGGTCACGATCAGCCCCGGCAGGGCCGCCAGGTTCTGGCTCTCGAGCGCCTTGCGAGTGCGGGGGTGGACCGGGAAGACGATCGGCAGCTCGCGCTGGATCCGGCCGATCGCCGCGAGGATTCCCCCGAGAACTCCCGGCTCGTCCACGTTGGCCGGCCGGTGCAAGGTCAGGACGCCGAACTCGCGGCCGGCCAGGTGCAGGTCCTCCCGGATCGTCGAGCGCCGGCTCAGCTCCCGGCAGGCCAGCAGGGTGTCGATCATGACGTTGCCGGTCAGGAAGATGCGGTCGGCCGGGATTCCCTCCCGCCGCAGGTTTTCCACCCCGCTCCGCTCGGTCACGAACAGCCATTGGCTGATCGCGTCGGTGAGGATGCGGTTGATCTCCTCGGGCATCGTCCGGTCGAAGCTCCGCAGGCCGGCCTCCACGTGGGCCACCGGCACACCCAGCTTGACCGCCACCAGCGCGCAGGCGATCGTCGAGTTGACGTCGCCGACCACCAGCACCGCGTCGGGCCGCTGCTCGAGCACCACCGGCTCGAACCGCTTCATGACCTCGGCCGTCTGCACCGCGTGGCTGGCCGATCCCACTCCCAGGTCGACGTCCGGCCGGGGGATCGCCAGCTCCTCGAAGAACAGCCGCGACATCCGCTCGTCGTAGTGCTGCCCGGTGTGGACCAGGTACGCCGCCACGCCGTCGCGGCGCTGGATCTCCCACATCAGCGGGGCGATCTTCATGAAATTCGGCCGGGCCCCGGCGACAACAACCAGCTTCATGGATCGATCCTCAGAGGCTGCGGTGTCCATGCCCCTCAGCACTTCGGCTTTCCAGGTAGTTGAGGATGGCCTGGAAGGAGACAAACCGGGTGATGTCCTCGGGGGAGACCCGGAGCCCGAACTCCTCCTCGACCACGGCCAGGAGGGTGATGGTGGCCACCGAATCCCAGCCCGAGACGGTCACCTTCGTGGCCCGAGGGATCTCGTCGGCGTCGAGGCTCGCGAAGACGGCGGCGAAGCATTTCTCCAGGCGTGTTCGCCGATCGGTCATGGTCGTGCCACCCCATCCCCGGCGCCGTCGTAACAGAACAGGCCCTGCCGGGCCAGCGCCTGGGCGGATTCGAGGACCTCCCGGGCCTCCAGCAGGATGGCGTCCAGCCGCCCGACCCTCCCCTCGCGCCACGATCCCCGCTCCTTGAGGGTCGCGGCCAGCCGGCCCAGGTTGCGGCGCGCCGAGGTCTCGCGATCAAACAACCGCGTCTCGGTCTCCAGGAGCGTGCCATCCTCATCCCGGCTGCGGAGGCGAAACGTCTCGTTCGTGAACGGAGAGAAGGACATCGCCGGTTCCAGGATCTCCTCGATCGCGTGGAAAAACGTCATCGCCGCGATACCCGTCCCCAGCAACAAGATCTTCCCGTGATGGTCCGGCAGCCGCCCCCAAGGTGTCCCTCGCCCGCAGGGAGTCCGCGCCCGATGATGATCGGCGATCAATTCGGCCGCCATCGGTCCCCGCGCGGCCACCGAGTGCGTCGGATGCAAGCTCCGCACGACGCCGGGGGACCGTCGGAACAGCTCGGTGAGCAGACCCATCCGCGAGGGAGTGCGGACCACGTCGAAAACGCGCCCTTCCCGGGCGTAGTCCAGGGCCGACCCGTCGAACGGCAAGGTCGGCATCAACAGGGTCCCCTCCGGCCCCACCGCGTCCTGGAGGACCGTGATCACGTCCACCAGCGACCCCCGGAAACCCTCGAACCGATCGGCCGAGCTGTGCACGACCACGACATCCCCGGGTTGCACACCCAACCGGACCAGCAGCTTGCGGAAATCCTCGCGGCCGAAGCCGCGCCAGCGCGTCACGTAGCCATGCCGCAGGACCTTGAGGCGACCCTTGATCGCTCGCTTGAGCTTCTCGGCGACGAACGGCCCCATCACGCGGTCTCCAGGCGATCCTGTTCCATCAGGGCATCCAGGAAGTACTTGGTCGCCCAGTTCGGGTAGCCGCCGATCTGATAGCTCCCCAGCATCGGGAACGATCCGGCCACGGCTCCCTTGATGCCGGGGATGGGCGAATCCAGGACCTGCAGCGCCTTGACGAAGTTGGTCAGGCGATCCGCCGCGTCCCGGTAACGCGGGTCACCCGTCACGCCGAACAACCGGTAGCAGACGACGGCGATCTGGGCGCTGCCGGTCAGACACGACGAGAAGGAGGCCGGCTGCCAATCCGCATCGAAACGGCCGGGGAGGAACCCGGACGGCTTCAGGCGAGCGACCAGAGGATCCGTCCCCCGCCGCGCCGACGCGATCCAGTCCTCTCGTCCCGCCAGGATGCCGACCTCCAGGATCCCTTGCAGGGCGTAGCCGATGGTATGGGTCAACGGGGCCTCGGGCCGCTCCAGGCAGTTGCTGGCGAACCAGCCGTTGGGTTGCTGCTGCGCCACCGCGGCCTCGACCGAACGGAGGGCCGCGTCCTGGTAGCGCTCGTCCTGGGCGTCCTCCCCGAACCGGTAGAGGGCCCAGGAGCAGAGGCAGTTGTAGGTCTTGATCCGGTCCTGGGTGACGAACTGCCCGTGAGTTCGAAAGTGGCCGTCGGGACCGAGGTCGGCGACCAGGAAATCGGCGGCGCGCCGGCCGGCGTCGCGGAACGACTCGTCACCGCTGGCCCGGTAGGCGGCGGTGAAGCCCTGGAGGACCATGCCCGTGTTGAAGACAGCCGGGGTCTGCTGGCTGGCCGGGCAAACCATGCCCCCCTGAACGGCTCCGCTGGGCATCTGGAGGTCGATTTCCCATCGGGCCATCCGCAGGGCGCGCTCGTGGGCCTCCGGGTCGCCGTAGCGCCGCGCGTAGTCCAGCAGGGTGGGGATGATGTAACCGGTCGTCTCCGGATACGAGGGCTTCCAATCTCCATCGAGCGACCCGTTCGGGAAGTAGCCGTAGGACACGCCCCCATCGGGGGTCGCATCCTGGGCGCGCATGAGCCAGGCTGCCGCGGCCTGGGCCCGTTCCCGGGTCGCGCCACGGGCCGACGCCGTCCTCCCCAGGAGGAACCGCGCCAGGTCCTTGGTGACGTACCGGGCGAACGGCCGGTGCGGCCCGGCCGTGAGACCGACCAGGTTGCCCAGCGCCCGCCGGGCAGCCCGGTACGCTGGCCGGAAGTTCTGGTCGGACAGGATCCGGTAGGCGTGGGAGATCGTCATCGCGCCGGGACCTCCTGGGACCGAACCAGCAGGAAGGTCGGGTCGTTGCGGACCGCCTCGGTCAGGGCATCCCGGAACGGGGTGCCCGCGATCAGGAGCGACCGGGCCGGGCCGACCTGGCCGGCACGGAGGATCCCCCGCTCGGTCATCCAGCCCTCGAGCTCTTCGAACCGGCGCGGGATGCCGGCTCGGTGCCGGTCGATGAGCAGCTCACGGCGGGTCCCACCCTCGGCGATCACCGTGAATCGGTCCGGAGTCCCGGACATCAAGTGCGGGGCCCCCCCGAGCGCCTCGACCGTGTAATACGCCGTATTGGATCGCAGCGTCGCCCCCAGGAACAGGATCTGCCCATCCCGGTCCAGCAGCTTGGCGTAGGGGGAGCCCGCCCCGCACGGGGTCGCGCTCGACTCGTGATCGGCGGTCAGCCATTGGGCCAGGGGGCCCAGCGCGGCCACGGAATGGGTCGGGTGCAGGCTGCGGATGACCCCCGGGTAGGAGCGGAAGTAGTCGGGGATGGTCCCGACGCAGACCCCGGTCCGCCGGACGTCGAACGTCCGGCAGCCGGCCGCCATCTCTTCCCAGGAATGGGTGGGGATCACCAGCGTCCCCTCCGGCCCCAACGCCTCGAGCAGGGCGCGGATGACCGTCCGCGGCCCCCCGGGGACAAAACCCAGCGCCGAGAGCGAGGAATGGACCAGCAGCAGGGCCCCGGGACGCACGCCCAGGTGTCGCAGGTCGCGGACCAGCTTTGCCCGCGTCGTGGGCCGGGACGAGAGCGGCCGCAGCGCGGCCTTGGCCGAACGCTTCGCGACCCGGAGCAGACCCCGCAACGTCAGCCCGGCCGATCGAGACTCCATCGGACCACCTCGAGGGCGTCACGCCCCCCGCTTCTCCACCACGGACTCGTAGATTGCGATCATCTTCTGGAGCGTGGTCCGCCAGTTGAACTTCGCTGCGACATGCCCGCGCCCATTCCGGGCGAGCCGGTGTCTCAGCGCCGAGTCCGTCAGCACCGTCCGCAGCGCTCCGGCCAGGGCCTGGGGGTCATCCGGGGGAACGAGCAACCCCGTGGTGCCATCGAGGACGCACTCGGGAATTCCTCCCACGCGGCTGGCGACCACCGGCACGCCCATGGCCTGCGATTCGATCGCCGCCATCCCAAAGGCCTCGCGCCGGGAGGGCATTGCGGTCACGGCCATCCGGCCGAGGTAGTCCGGGACCGCGGAATAATCCACATAGCCGATCCAATCGATCGCGTGCTGGACCCCCAGGTGCTCGGCCCGTTGCTTCAGGCATTCTTCCAGCCGTCCCCCGCCGATCATCAGCACGCGGGCCTCGGGCAGGGCCGAGAGCAGCTCGGGGAGGCAATCGATGAGCACGTCGGGGCCGTAGACCTCCTGGAGGTTCTTGATGAAGCCGATGACCGGCCGATCGCACGGGCCATTCGCCGGGTGGAACTGGTCGAGGTCCACCCCCCAGTGGAGCACCTGGACCCGGTCCGGCGCCAGGCCCGCATACCGGGCGGTCTCGACTCCCAGGTGGGCCGAGGAGGCGACCACGGCCGCGGCCTGGTGCAGGATCGCGACCTTGCAGTCCCGCTCCGCCGGCGGCTCGGCGGCCGGCGGGCTGATGTCCGAGCCCCAGGTCGAGACCACCAGCGGCCGGCCGCCGAGCTCGTCCAGGAGGGGGACATCCGGGGTCAGCATGTGCAGGTGCACGACGTCCGGGTTGACTTCCCGCAGCGTGCGCCGCAGCAGGGCCCGATAGCGGGAGATCCACCGCATCGGCCACGACCAGCGGAAGGGGGGGACGAACGACGGATAGACCCGCACGCCGGGGAGCGGCTCCGTCCGCGGCGCGTAGACGGAAACCTCCGCGCCGGCCTCGGCCAGGCCGCGGGCCCACCGATCCACGTGGACCGACCACAGGGCGCACGCCATCATCACGCGCATGGCGCCGGCTTCCCGAGACCGCGGACAGGCGTGTTCGGACTCTCCTCTCAACCAACTTTCTCACAGATCATCATTTCTGTCCCGGGACCTTCGCGGGCGAACCGCGTCAGGGCCAGCTCCAGGGGGTACAGCAGCCCGCCGATGGCAGTACCCGCGAGCTCGCCCCGCTCGACGAGGCCCGTCAGACGAGCCCAGAACGTCTTGAGGAATCGGCTCTCGGTGTCGACGGGCGCATTCATCAGGTAGAACATCGGCCGCCGTTCGACGACCCGGAGGCGGCTCGCGCTCAGGATCGACTCGATCTCCGCCAGCGACCGGCTGACGTGATGGACGCCCCGCTGGGTCGGGCCGTGCAAGTAATTATCGGACCAGACGAACAGCCCGCCCGGTTTCAGCAGCGCGGCCACCTGACCGATCGCCCGCTCGTACGCGGCGTCCTCGACGACGTGGAAGAGGACGTCGAACGCCGAGACGAAGTCAAACGGCTCGCGGCCGAGGGCTTGAAGATCGCCCGTGATGTCCAGCCGGTGGAACCGCAGGTCCGGGTACCGGCCCCGCAGGTTGCCGACGGCCACCTCGGTCAGGTCGATGCCGACGATCTTCCGGGCACCGAGCTCCAACCACCGCTCGATATAGAAACCTGTCCCGGACCCGATGTCGAGGATCGCGGCCTCGCGGAAGTCCCGGCCGAGCGCGCGCATCCGGCGCAGGAACACTACCCTGCGGACCTTGTACAGCCAGTCGTTGTAGTGCCGGCCTAATCCCAGGTAGCCGACGCCGTGCGGGCCATACGCCTTCTCCAGCCGGTTTTCCCAGTAGGCCCTGGGATCGAATACGCTCATCCCCGCGCTTCTCCGATGGGGTCTGGCTGGCCAGGGCACTCAGCTCACTGCGGTGGTGCGCTCGCGCTGGCCCCTCGGTTCCGGGGATCTCCCGGGCTGGGCCGGTCGCCCGTTCCTGGCCGCATGGCGCGCCTCCGCGATCATCCCGAAGCAGAACGCCGCCCGCGTGTAGGCCGGCACCCACTGGGAGCGGGACCACAGGCGTTTCCAGCCGGCGGCCAGCCACGCCTCGACCGCTCCCCGCAGCAGCCAGCGGGGCACCCCGCCCCACCGCTTGCCGACTTCCAGCGTTGGATACAACCGGGCCTCGGTCCGGCCGGCTCCCCGGTAGAATTCCCAGAGATACGCGCGGGTGAGTCGCCGTTTGACGACGAAGTGCTGGAGGCGAGCCCCGGGCACCCACACCCCGCGGATCCCCCGGGACCGGAGCGTGCCGATCAGCGCGGATTCTTCGCCGCGAATGTTGTTGTTCTCCCTCGGCCCCAGGTTCGGATCGAAGCTGTTTTCCTTCAGGAGCTCGGTCCGGATCGCCATGTTCGCCCCGAAGGGATTCTCCGTCTCGGAGAGATAGCGTTCCTCCGGCCCGAGATCCCGCGCCGCCACCATGGCTTCGAGGTACTTGTTGTCGAGGAACCACTGGGGCGGTGCACACTCGAACCAGAGCTGGATCGTCCCCCCGAAATAGCCGGCGTCGGGCCACCGGGCCGCGGCCTCGCTGTACGTCGCGATCCAGTCGGGATCGACCAGCACATCATCGTCGGTCCAGATCATCAGCTCGCCCCGCGCGGCGGCCACCGCCAGGTTGCAGGCGTGACTCTTGCCCTGCCGGGGCTCGAACAACCGCCGGATC
>Ga0070738_10001653_pt1 | contig 42117 bp, 40 predicted proteins | sample Coa_R2_2_FD_66446 | JGI IMG/M metagenome (GOLD analysis project Ga0070738, IMG submission 66446) | Surface soil microbial communities from Centralia Pennsylvania, which are recovering from an underground coalmine fire - Coalmine... | ecosystem: Environmental > Terrestrial > Soil > Unclassified ...
AAAAGATAGGGGACCACGACCGGATCGCGATAATCGGCCAGCCCCGCCACGGCGTTGACGGCCACAATCAGCTGCGAGTCTTGCGCCGCGGCCGCCAGCGGCTGCAGCAATTCTGGTTTCTCAAATGCTCCCAATTGCCGGGCCGCCAGCGCGCGGACCTGCGGATCGGGGTCGTTTAGAGCGTCAATTAGTTCCGCGATGGCGGCGGCAGCCCGCAAATTGATTGCCGCGCAGGAGCGGATGGGGGCGTCATCGAGAGCGCGCCGCATGGCGGCGGCGACGGCCGTCGATGTATTGCCGCGCAGAGCGTAGCAGGCGTCGTTGCGCTGCGCCACGGTCAGCGACGCGTTCTGCATCCGCGCAAGAAGCGCCACAATCAGAAAAGCGTTCATGGGCGGAACTCCTATCTGTCGCGCACAACGGGACGCGACGGCTGCGCTTCTCCTAAATCGGCTAGGACGCCGCCGCGGCCGGCGCGCTCTGGATTCAGGCTCTGGATCTTGCTTGCGTATTCGGCGGCTTTTGCATCGTCGCCGAGCGCCCGCGCGATCTGCTGGGCGTGGTAATAAAACATCGGCTCGGGCGTGCCCAATTTCAACGCCTCGGCGATGGCGGTTTTGGCCTCGCCATAGCGCCGGTTGCGGCAGAGGGCCCAGGCCAGGGCGTCGTATGTGTAGACGTCTTTGCGCATCTCCATCTCGGCTCGGGCCAGCTCCAGCGCGCGCTCGGGGCGCCAGTTGTGATCGGAGTAAATCATCGCCACATTGCGATTGGCTTTTTCGCCGTTGCTGAGATTGAGGTGGTCGTAGAGGTCGATCAGGTCGCGCTCTTGCTGCGCTTTTTTCTCTTCGCCCGAAGCGCGATAGAGATCGTAGAGGGCGGCGGCGTAATCCGGCAGAGGCGTGGAAGCCTGGGCGAGTTCGTAATTCGCGATGGCTTCCGGGAGACGTCCCTGAACGGCTTGCGCTTTCCCGAGCCCGGCGTAAGCAGGATGGTAGCCGGGGAAAGCCTTGAGGGCCGCGGCGAAGGCTTTTTCGGCGTCTGCGCTGCGGCCGGATTTAAGATAGAGCTGGCCCAGCTCCACCAGGCACCACGCCGTGTTTTCGGCCGATGGACTGCCGGACTCGATGGCGCGTTGCATGATTTCGATCGCGCCCGGCATATCGCCGGCAAGAAACCGGAACCACGCGGCGCGATTGTAGCTGGACATATCGGGGCGCAGGGTCACCATTTTCTGGTAGGCCTCCGCGGCCGCGTTGTATTGGCCAAGCTCGATCAAGGCGTCGCCGAGCGTGCCCCAGTTCCAAGGATCGCCGGGGGCCAGGCGGGTGAGCTCGCGCGAGTCCTCCGCCACTCGCGCGAAGTTGTGGCGCTCCAACTCGATCTCGCTTCGCAAGCGCAGCGCTTCGTAGTCGTGCCGGTCGGCGGCGATTACATGGTCGAGGATCTTGGAGGCGCGATCCAGATAGGCGAAATCGGTGGTCTCGCGCACTTTTTGGATATAGGCGGCGGCCAGCCGGTTTTGATAATGCAAGTCCTCCGGCGCGGATTGAATCAGAAGTTGATAAGCGGCGATCTGGTCGTCGGTTTTGAGAATGGCGAGCGGATTGGCGCCGGCGGAGGTCTGCTTTGGGTTTTGGCCGAAGGCGGCCGCGGCGGCCACGGCGACAAGGATGGGCCAGCGCATGCTATTGGCTCGTGTTCTTCCCTCGCCCGTTGGTTCCATCCTGCTGGCTGTGCGAAAAGCCGGCATGCGGCGGGGCGTGGAACGGGAAATGATCCAAATTAGGGATATCGTTGGAATTGACTCCATCCCCCAGCGGAGGCGCATTGGTGAAACCGGGCACGAGCACGCCGGCCAGAGCGCGCAAGCCGATATCCACCACGTCGTCGCCGATGCGGCGGCCTCCGAACGGCCAGCCTGCATTGTCTCCCGCCAAAGGCCCCAGACGTTGCTGCTGGGCCAAAGGCGTGGGCGGAATCGTTAGATCGATGCGGGTAATATCGGGCACGTAGACTCCCAGCAGGTCGGTGCGCGGCGTGGGAGGAGCGGAAAGCCCGAAGACGCCGTTCAAAATGCCGCTGACGAAAAACGGATTGCCGATAAAGCTTGCAAACTGGGCGTCGTTGGCGGGAAGGCTGCGGTTCCAGTAGTCCTTCATGGGCAGCGGAATCAAAGCCTCAACCGTAAGAGGATTCCCTACGCGATCCACCTGCACGTATTCGCCGAAGTTGACAGGATCGTTCGGGCTGGGCCGCACGGTGACAATCTGGCGGTTGGTTGACGCCCATCCAGCGATGTGGGCGTTGGGATCTTTCGGGTCGGTGGGCACGGAGCCGTTGGCTGTGGCCATGGAGATGGGCATCTCGACCGCGATAAGGCTAATGTTATAGCCGGCAAAGCCGTCCACGGCCGCCGGGAAAGCCGCTCCCGGTCCGGTATCGGCGGCGCCAGACAACACCGGCGCGGGCGCGCGGAAATTCAAAAAATCGAAGGTCGCGCCGGAGTCGAAATAGAAAGCGTCGTCGCGCGGGCCCGCGAACACGCGCATTCCGTTGGCCAGCGTGAACACGCTGGGTTGGCCCAGGTTCGCTTCATAGTTCGGAGTCGCTTTCGGACCTTGATTGGGCGGGGCGACAGAAAGCGGATGGCCGTTGACATCGGTATTGAAATACGTGGTCTCTCCCGTTTTCATATTGCGCACCACCACCGAGTAGGTCTGATACAGCAGAATTCCAGGGCTATCGATGGAGGTGATCGGGCCGAGATAGGAAAGGAAGGTGTTGTTTTGGCGGAGCGTGGTTTGAAAGACGAAATCGATATTAAGATCGGGATTGCCGTCCAAACCGCGCGAGTTGTTGATGCTGAACCGGTAAAGCACGCTGTCGGAAAATTTGTAGTAGCTGGGGCCATTGTCGGGATTTTGGAATCCCTGGACGCTCATGCTCATGACGAGGCGGTCGGACTTGCCGTTCTCATAGCTACGGAAAATATAGAAGTCGTTCAGATTGGCGGTTTGATCTTCTAGCAGCAGAGGGCCGTTGCGGTGGCTGGCGGCGAAAAGAGCTCCGCTCAAACACACGAAAAGGGCCCCGCGGCGAACGACGCGTGGATGCATGGATTCCTCCTCTGGTTTTGCGACTACGCTAATAGATACGAAACAATCGCGGCGGCGGATTTGGGATGCTTTCAAAACAATAGCCGCACCGGGAGGACGGAAGGCGCTAAAGCCCGAAAATGCCGATCAAGCCCACCAGGATTAGATAAACGGCCACTACATAATTCAGCAGCCGGGGCATGATCAGAATCAGAATTCCCGCCAGCAAGGCGATGATGGGCGAAAGAGCGGTGACGTGTATTGTGAGAGAGCCGCCTCGGGCCTGTGCGAGCCCCGTGCAGCTCACCAGGAAACCCTGAATCCCCAACAGCAGAAAAACCAACACTGCGCGATATTTCGGCGTCACGTTCGACCTCCTGTCACGACGATCCAGGCCGAGGCGATCCTGTTTCACACGCCCCCGCGGCTCCGCGATTCGCAAGGGTAAAAGCGAAAACCTACGAGCGTGCCGGGAGGATCTACATTCCCGGGCGGGGCGAAGCGGCAGAGGGGCGCGCCAGCTCAAAACCGTCGCAGCCGCTAATCGGAGTGACTTTAAGATGCAACGGAGCATGCCGGGGATGACCGCAGTCGTCTAGGAGCGTCTCGGGGGCTTCCTGTTTTTTCCGGACCTCGATCAATTTTCCCTTATGACTTGGGTGCATCTCCCCGAAATGAGCGCAAAGCCCGCATTGGCCTTCGTGAAGATGTTGCATGGAACCCTCCCGACAAGTAGAGCCGGCCGGGGCTCAGGTTGTTTCCAAGCCATTCAGGAGCATGGGGGAAGGGGCTGCGGCGGGTCGGTGTAGATGTGAAGCGGCCGGTTGTGGACCTCGGGCAGCGCCGTGTATCGATCGCGAACGAAACCATGGAAGGAGAGGCGTAGGTCGGCCAGAATGCATCCCCGTAGATAAGGATGGAAACGTTGGCGCCGAATACCGGATTCGAATGGTTCGCGGCCGCGCCGTCGCGGTTCAGTCGATAGACGATGACGTCTCGCGTGCCGTAGTAAGTTCGTTTCCACCCGCTGGCGAACGGTTTCATGATTTCCTTTCAGGCAGAGTCGAGGGGCGCCGCTTGCTCCAGCCGAAAACGCGCAATTCAAGATACCTGCCGGAGCGCCTCCTTGAATTCGTCTTCCGGCGCGGCCTGGAGACGCCGGCGGAGCGCGCCCTTTTGGCAACCCAAGGAGAATGCTCGAAGACCCATCCGAGCGATTCCAAAAAAGCGTCGCGATCAAGGGAGTTCAAGATTTCAATCAAGATCGCTTTCCGCATCATAGACTCGCATTCCTCCCACTCGAACTTGCTTGACGCAACTCGAATCGCCCAAAGTGAACAGAGCGGCAAGAACCCTGTCGAGGCGATCGGCGCACTCGAGGACCGCGGCGAGGGCGCTATTTTTGGGAGGGCTGAGATAGACGATGTCGGCGGCTTTTCCCGGCGTAAAATCGCCGGTATGGTCTGCAAGATCCAGCGCCTCGGCTCCGGCTCGGGTCGCCAAGTACAACAAGTGCGCGGGGTCGAGAATGAGTCCTTCCGGCGTGAGGCGCTGCAGCAGGTAGGCCTGCAATCCCTCCTTTAGGATTCCGAAACCCGTGCCGCCGCCAACGTCGGTGCCCAGCGCGCACTTCACGCCGGCCTGGATGTGGCGCCGGAGCGGGAACAATCCGCTGCCGAGCGCGGCGTTGCTTGAAGGGCAGTGGGAAACGGCGGCGCCGCTGGCGGCAAGGCGCTCGAGCTCGGAGGCCGAAGCATGCACGTTGTGCGCAAAGACGGCGCCGCGCCCGCATAAATGGAAGCGCTCATACACCGCCAGATAATCCGCCGCCCATGGAAATAATCGAGCGACCTCCGCCAGCTCCGCGCGGCTTTCATTGAGGTGCGTTTGAAAACGAAGTCCCTTGTGATCCCGCATTAGGGCGGCGGAGGCTTCCAGCATGGCTTCGGACGCCGAGACCGCAAAGCGCGGGGTCACGGCGTACAGCAGCCGGCCACGCCCGTGAAATCGGGCGATCAATCCGGCGCTTGCCCGGTAAGCTTCTTCCGGAGTTTGATGCAGTTCCGGCCGAAGCAAACGGTCGGAGAGCACCATGCCGCTGATGATCCGCAAGCCGGCGCGTTCGGCGGCGTCGAACAGCGCCGCGGTGGCGGGAGCGAAATGGGCGCCGAAGACCAGAGCCGTCGTGGTGCCGTGCGAGACGAGCGCGCGGACGAACCGGCGGGCGGTTTCGCAGGCATACAACAGGCGGCTCATGCGGGCTTCTTCCGGCAAGGCGAACTCCTCGAGCCAGCTCAGCAGATCCTTGCCCAGCCCTCCCAAAACGCGAATCTGCGGAAAGTGAATGTGGGTGTCGATCAATCCCGGGAGCAAAAAGCCGCCGCGCAAATCGGCGACTGGAGCGTGCGGGTGGTTCGCCCGGACGGCGCTGTATTCGCCGCAGGCTTCGATCCTTCCCCCGGAGATCAGCAGCGCGCCGTCCCAGTAAGCCTCCAGCGCGCCGGATTCCAAGAACGGATTGCGCGGCGTGTGAAACAAGGGCGCGCGCAGGATTTCGGCCCGGTCGGGCGAGGTCACCGGCGCAGGACTCCCTCCGCCAAAACGGCCGGCTCCGGCTCGCGAAGGTGGCGGGCGCGGCGAATCGCGAAGAAAATTCGCTCCGGAGTCGCCGGGCTATCCAGAGGCGTTGGGCCGCCGCCGAACGCCGCAACCGCGTCGCGAATCGCCTCGCGCACGGAAATGGCGAGCATGAGCGGCGGCTCGCCCACGGCCTTGCTTCCGAAAATCACATCCGGGTCGGCGGCGCGATCGAGGAAACTCACGTTGAATATTTCCGGGGCCTCGGACCACGCTGGCAGCTTGTAAGCGGACGCGCCCGCGGTGGCCAGACGGCCTTGCTCGTCCCATAGCAATTCCTCGACGGTGAGCCAGCCCACGCCTTGAATAAATCCGCCTTCAATCTGTCCGCGATCGATAAGCGGCGACAGGGAATCGCCGGCGTCTTCGAGAATATCCGTTCGCAAAAGGCGGAAGCCGCCGGTGAAGGCGTCGACTTCGACTTCGGAGACCGCCGCGCCGTAGACAAAATAGTGAAACGGCTTTCCGGAAGCGGTGGCGGGGTTGTAGTGAATGCCGGGCGTGCGATAAAAGCCGTAAGCGGCCAAGGGAATTCCTTGCCGGTAGGCATGCTCGCAAAGCTTTTCGAACGGCATCGCTTCCGCTTCGGCGCCGGGCCGGAATACCCGGCCGTTCCGGAAACAAACCGCTTTGTCTTCGCATCCGAGCATCGGCGCCGCAAGGTTCGCAAGTCTCTGCTTGATTTGGACGCACACATCGGCCACGGCGGCGCCGTTCAGATCGGTTCCGGCGGAAGCCGCGGTGGCGGAGGTGTTCGGCAGTTTGTCGGTGCGAGCCGGCATGAGGCGAATCGAGGTGAGCGGCAAGCCGAGCGATTCCGCCGCCACCTGACGGATTTTGGTAAAAAGCCCCTGGCCCATTTCCGTTCCGCCATGGTTCACCTGCGCGCTGCCGTCCCGGTATAGGAGCACGAAGGCTTGCGCTTGATTGAAAAACGCGGAATCCGCTTCCCCGGGCGCGTCGCTTTCCGTCAGCACGGTGGCGACGCCCGGAAATTGGAGCGCCGCCGAGGCATCGAGCGCCTTCACCAAAGCGTGCGCGTGCGGAGCGCAAACCGGCCAAGCATGCAGCAGGCCTGGAAAACGGAGACAGAGATCGTCGGTGTACAGAGCGGATCCGGAGACATGAGCGCGAGCGCTCTCGTGAGGTTCGGGCCGCCCTACCGCCATCATGCGGCAGTCTCGTATTCCCATAGGAATTTCTCGAAGAGCGATTTCGCCGCTTCGCGCCGGTAATGCGCCGAGCCGCGGTGATCGCCGATGGGACTCAGAACCGTCTCCAGGTCGACCGAAAATCCAGCCGCCAGCGTGCTGATGTCGTCCAGGCGCCGTTTTGAGATTTTGTAGAAGCGCGCGAAAGAGGGCAAGGGCTTGGGAATTTCGATCGCCAGAATCAACTCGCCGGGTGCGAGCGCGGATTGCCGGTAGCCGGTAAAAAACGCATGGAACGGGACGGTTCGCCGCCCGCGCGCTAGCCAAAACTACGCTGGCGCCCAGCGCCAGCAGCATGGGCGCGAACATGAGGCGACTGTTCACGGCCCGGTAAGCGCACTTGCCTTCGCCATTGGCGGCATCGACAACCATGCAAGCTCCGCACTCGCCTTCCGCGCATCCTTCTTTCGCGCCGGTGAGGCCGCGGCCGCGCAGAACGTCCAGCAGCGTAGTTTGCGCGCCGGCGTCCTGGATCGCGACGGATCGCCCGTTCAACAAAAACTGAATCGATTTGTGAAGCGCGATCACGAACTCTCCGCCCATCCGGCGACTCCGCGGCGCCGGATTACAGCCTGCTTCTCATATACCCGAAGCGCACCACTAATAGCAACGATAGCGGATAGGCGGCCCTCTACGATCGAAGAGAGCATCAAGCCGCCGACGATAACCAAGGCCGGCGCGGTGGCGTCGGGCGGCGGCGCGCCAAAAAGGGGCGAAAAAAAGAGGGCGGCGGCGAACATCAATCCGGTCACGACCGACGCAACCCCGGTTCTGCCGCCGGCGGCGACTCCGGCGGCGCTTTCGACATAGCTCACCACGGTCGTCGTTCCCGCAAGGGACTCTACAATGGTCGCCGCCGCGTCGGAGAACAGAATCCGATTGACGCGTGGGGCGATTCTTGTGGGCATCCTCGCCACCACGGGCGTGGGCGCTGTGGCCGGCCTGGTTCATTGGGAGCCGCAGACGTACCGCTCAGGGTCAAGGTATTATGTGGTTGATCGTCTTGAAGACTCGCCGTGCCCCCGTTGTTGGCGTAGAGCCGGCCGGAGGAGGAATGGTGGGCGCGACAGGACTCGAACCTGTGACCTCCTGCGTGTGAAGCAGGCGCTCTAACCAACTGAGCTACGCGCCCGGAAAAGAACCTCTCTTGATTCTAAACTACGTCAAAGTTCCGGGCGGGCCGAAGGTCGCAAATCGATCTGCGCGCCGTTAACTTGCGTCATGCGCTTCGGGCGAGCTTGGGAGTCAGCAGCCACTTCAGCACCCCGCGAGGCGGGCCATTGACGTCCTGGACGGCGATTTTCAGCAGAGCGCCCTTTTTCAGGTCGACGGAGAGCGGCGCTTCCAGCAGGAAACCGGCCAGGCGGCTGAGCTGGGGTTCGTGCCCCACCAGCATGAGGTTTTTCACCCGATTTTGGGCGCGGATTTCCTTCCAAAGCTGGGGCGGGGCTACTTCGGGCATGAGCTCCTTTGCCTCCACGAGGCGCTGGCAATTCAATTCCTCCGCGGCGATGCGGGCCGTTTCGAGGGCCCGCGTCAAAGGGCTGGTCAGGATCGTGTCGGGGCCGACGCCGGCGGCGCGAGCCCGCTGCAAAACGGCGCGAAGTTCGCGTTTGCCTTGCTTGGTGAGTTGGCGGAGGGCGTCTGATTTGCCCCAGTCGCGATCTTCGGCGATGCCGTGGCGAAGGATGTAGATGTTCATTCGGTGGCCTATTCAAATTTTCCTCAACCGGGCAAGCCAGGCGTGCTCGACCGCCGTTGAAAAATGGCTTTCGACAAACTGGCGGAAGGCGGCGATGCGCTGGCGAAGCAGCGCTTGCAGCGCGGCATGGGAGTGGTTCGTCAGTTCGCGCGCCACCACGCAATCGTTGGCCGCGCCCAAATGCTCTTGCAAGCCGCGGATCTCTTCGATTTGCCGTTTCCACTGGGGGCCGGCAAGGGGACCGAAGATCTCCATGGTGTAGCGAAGGCGCTTCGCCGCGAGGCGGAATCGATGCATTTCTCGCTCCGAGGCGGCCGGCTTCGCTGCAACGCGGCGCGCTTGGAAGAACTGGGCAGCCAGGAGAGCCAGGCTGCGCCGGGCCACGGACCTTAGGGTTTCCGAGCGGCTTGGTTTAGCTTTCAGCCAATCGGTCCATTTTTCTATTTTGGCGGCCCGCGAGGGGCTGAGCAAACGCGCAAGATCGCGCGCCGTGCGGCATCGAATTTTGCGCACGCGCTTGTAGGCGGGAGCCGCGGCCGGAACGCGGGCCGCGCGAAGCACCGCCAAGGCCACATCGCAGTCGCGGACCGCTCCGCAGAGATCCATGATTATCTTCAGCCGCCGGCGCATTTTTCGAAGGCGGCCGCGATCGAGCAAGTCTCTAAACACGCGAAGCGCCTGGGTGAACCTGCGGATCGCCACGCGCAGGTCGTGAATGTTGTCCGCGTCTTGGCAATCTTTCGAGGCGCGGCGCAGAGTGGAGATGACTTTCTTGTGGCGCTCCCCCAGCTTGGCCTCCGCATAATTCTTTAAACGCGCGCTTGCGCTGTTCATCGCTTGGCCCGGATGGTCAATTGGCGGCCGTATACTTCGTGAAAAACATTGGCGACCTGCGACGCGTGCCATTGCTCGATATCGGTGTCGCCATCGGAAACCAGGCGTATTTCCACCGCGCGATCCTGAATCGTGGTCTCGATACGGCTTACCTTTTGTTCCTGGCTTTGATCGAAAGCCACGGCGAGGCGCAGCAGCGGGGCGAGCAGAACGACGGCGTTGCGGTCCTCCGGCTCCAGGATCTGAAAATCCATGTGAGACGGCTGGGGCATCGACTTTCGATGATACCGGCTCAAATTGGCGATGGTCTGGCGCTCCCGATCGGAGAAGCCCGGCATATCGGTGTTCAGGATCAGGTAGAGCGAGTGCTTATGATGCCGCGAATCATTTACATAGTGGCCGATGTTGTAGAGATAGGCGGCGGCCTCGAGGATGCGGCCATACGAGGGGGGCAGGCAGTGGAGGGCGTGGAGGGATTCAAACAGCATGGCGGCGAGTTGGGCGACCTTACGGGCATGCTGAGCCGAGACGCCGTAGCGGCGGCCGATGGCTTGGACCAAATGCCGCTGATCGGCGTCCAGTTGATCCATGCGGCGGCTGGCCAGATCGGCGATGACGCCGTCCCGAACTCCGGCCATGGAGTAGTAGAGGCGGGGCAGCCCCAATTCCTGCATCACTTCGCGCAGCACCGCCACTCCGGCGACGAGGATTTCGGCGCGCCGGGGGCCGATCCCGGTAAGGGAGCGGCGGCCCTGGAGATCGCGGCGCGAGACGTCCGCATAGAGTTGGCGAATTTGGGCGGTGGTGGCCAGGAAGCGATCGGCGACGTCGCGTTTGGAGCGCCGGACGCCGTTGACCGCGCAAACCGCGGCGGCCGCCGTGGCGGAAGTGGCCACCATCCGGTCGATATGCGTCCCGGAGAGCCGCTTCACGGCCCCTGCAATCCTCTCCTGAATGTAGCGCTGCATGCGTTGCAGCTCCCGAGCGTCGGGAGGGTCGCTTTTGAGGAACATCGCGGTCAGCCGGACTGCGCCCAAAGGTTTGGAGAAAGCGTCGGTGAAATGCCCGTTTTCGCTGAGAATCAATTCCACGCTGCCTCCGCCGATATCTGTAATCAACACCCGGCGGTTGCCCTGAGGCCAGCGCGCCTGAACGCCGCGGTGGATCAGCCGGGCCTCCTCCAGGCCGGAGATGACCTCGACCGGCGTGCCCAGAATCTGCGCCGCGCGGGCCAGAAACTCGGCTCGATTGGAGGCGTCGCGCAGGGCGGAAGTCCCCACCGCGCGCATGGCCAAAATATCGAGCTTGCGATAGCTAGCGGCCATTTCGGCCAGCGCGTCGCAGGCTTCATCCATAGCCGCGGCGTCCAGACGGCCCTCGCGAAAAACCGATTCGCCCAGACGGACCACGCGGCGCGAGGCCGCCAGCGGCCGGAAGTCTCCGGCGGGGCTCGCTTCAGCGGCGAGCATTCGAATCGAGTTGCTGCCGATATCGATGGCGGCGTAACGGGGCATGGCGGTCGTCGGTCGTCAGTTGCGTTCCGTTTTCAGGTTAACTTTCCAAGGCGGCGGCAAAGGCTATCATAAAGGGATCGATGCCCCTTTTTCTCCCCCAGCGTTTTAACGGACGGTTGATCGTCGTGGAAGGCATCGACGGGTCGGGGAAATCCACCCAGCTCTCTCTTTTGGCGCAATGGCTGCGGCTGCGCGGCTACGCGGTGGCTTTCAGCGAGTGGAATTCTTCGCCGCTGGTGCACGAGACGACGCGGCGCGGCAAGAAGAAGGAGATGTTCACGCCCACCACGTTCAGCCTCATTCACGCCACCGATTTCGCGGATCGCTTGGAGCGCTATATTCTGCCGCTGCTCAAGGCGGGGGCGGTGGTGTGCGCGGACCGCTACGCCTACACGGCTTTCGCGCGCGACGTGGTGCGGGGAGTGGATCCGGCGTGGGTGCGGAATCTATACCGGTTCGCGGTGCAGCCCAACCTGGCGTTTTATTTCAAAGTTCCGCTGGAGGTTTCCCTGGGGCGGATTCTGGGCGGAAGGAACGCGTTGAAATACTACGAGGCGGGGATGGACGTGGGTTTCAGCCGCAATATCGAGGAGAGCTTCCGCATGTTCCAGGGACGAATCCTTGTGGAATACGAATCGATGATCGACGAAATGGGCTTTCACGTGATTGACGCCACGAAATCGATTGAGGCCCAGCAGAGGGAAATGAGGCGGATCGTGCTCAAGGAGATCGGACGGACGCGTCCGCCGGAGGTGCTGGGAATGGAGGCGCCGGTTGGCAGGGCTATCGCCTAAGCGGCGCAGGGCCGGCGCGGCTGTTGGCGAGTCCGGAAACGCCGCCCGTACGTCCGGGCCTGCCTCCGTGGAGAAGCCCGTTTCTGGAAGGCTGGCGGAGCGCGGCGCCCGGCCGGAGGGCCCCGTTCATAGGACGCCGCCGGTGATGGCGCGAGGGATCAATCGCACTCCGCTCGCCTTCTACCGGACTCCTCTGCCGGGCGTGGATTACGAAGAACTGCAAGGCAAGCTGATCGTGATCGAAGGGCCGGACGCGGTGGGGCGCAGTTCGCAGGTGGCGCGGCTGCGGCCATGGCTCGAAGAGTTGGGGCACGCGGTCCTCGATACCGGCATGGCGCGTTCGGCTTTGGCGGGCAAAGGCATCCGGCGAGCCAAAGAAGGCAACACCCTGGGGCCCGTCACCATGACGCTGTTTTACCTGACCGACTTCGCCGACCGGTTGGAAAACGAAATTATTCCCGCGTTGCGCGCCGGCTTCGTGGTGCTCACGGATCGCTATATCTTCTCGATCATGGCGCGGGCCATCGCGCGCGGGGAAGACCGCGCCTGGATTGAGCGGACGGCTGGCTTCGCGCTTGCCCCACACAAGCTGTTTTATCTTAGAGCCGACGTGAAGGACCTGATTTCGCGGGTGGTCGTGGGCAAGGGCGCTTTCGATTACTGGGAAAGCGGGATGGATTTGCGATTCGGAGCCGACATGTACGAAAGCTTCGTGCGCTATCAAACGCGCTTGATTAAGGTCTTCGACCGGCTGGCCGAGCCCTATGGATTCGAAGTCATCGACGCGAGCCGGCCGGCCGATCAGGTGTTTGAAGATCTGAAGGAGCGCATCTCGCGCATCTTTGAGCCGGCCTTGGCTCCTGTGCGGCGGCTGGCGCGCGTTGCCGCGCGGAGGCCGCCGGCCGCACCGCAGACGGCGGGATGAATCCATGAAGACGGCCCCCACGCCCGGCGCCACGCCCCTTCCCGAACAACGATTTCAGTTGGAGCACCCAAGCGCGGAGGCCATTCAGTCGCGCGCGATCGAGGTGTTCGGCAGCGAGGAATTGGCGGCTCAGTGGCTGCGGACGCCCTTGCCGGTTCTGGAAGGCGCCACGCCGGAGCAATACGCGAACTCGGGAGATCCGGCCAAGCAGCGCGAAGTGCTGACGATTCTCGGCCGCATCGATTACGGACTCTTCAGCTAGGCATGCGAATCTTCCGGCTGCATCGGGCGCAGAGGACGGCGGCGGATTTTGGAGGGTCTTTGCTCTACCCGGGACGCTGGAATCCCGCCGGAACGCCGATGCTCTATGCCGCCTCGGCGCTTTCCTTGGCTTGCCTGGAGCTTCTGGTTCATCTGCCTCCCAATCAAATTCCCATGGATCTGGTTTATAGCTGGGCGGAATTGAAGGAGACGCCGGAGGCGGCGGATTTCCGCGGCGATCTGGCGGATCTGGATGCGACGCGGCGATACGGCCGGCGCTGGGCGACGGCGGGACAAGCCCTGGCCCTTCGCGTGCCAAGCGTGATCGTCCCGATCGAATTCAACGTGCTGCTCAACCCGACGCACTCGGAATATACCGAAATGGCCTGGTCCGCGCCCGAGCCGTTTCAGTTGGACCGGCGGCTGATCCTGAAGACCTCGGCCTGAGGGCGATTTTCGACCAGCGGGTTTTGCGCCCGCGGAGGCTACCGCTTTCGCGCCGCCAGCACGCGCGAGGGATAAAAGCCCTGCCGGACGAAGTGGTCGGAGACGATGCGCAGCCCGGCTTCGCGCATCATGCACGGCACGTCGTGCTCCACCTGGCGGCCCCAAAAGGCCGGCGCAAGCGAACCGCACACGCCGTACAGGCGGTTGAATAGCTTGACATTCTGGCCGATTACGACCAGCGAGAACCTGCCGCCGGACCGCAGCACCCGGACGATTTCGCGGAGGGTGCGGCCGATGTCGTCGCGGGAAAGCAATTCGAGCAAATAGCAGCACATCACCGCGTCGAAAGCGCTGTCGCGGAACGGGAGATCGCGGACGTCGACAGCTCCGCAATGGGCCTCGGCCCGAGGAGACTCCATGCGCGCCCGGCGCAGGGTGTGGGCGGCCATTTTAGGAGACAGATCAAGGCCGAAGGTTTTTCCGTCGGGGTTGGCGCGCACCAGGCGGCGAAACATTTCGCCGCTGCCGGTGGCGACCTCCAGCACGCGCATGCCGTTGCGAATGCCGGAGGAACGCAGCGCGCACGCATGGGCGCGGGAATGGAACAGAAACGTGCTGGCCGGATACACCGACGACAGCGCGTCGTAGACGCGCCGGGTGCGGCCCGCAATAGTGCTCGGCATGCCGTCGAGGCGAGGCAGGAGTAACGAGTTCAATGGGCTCAAAATGCTCCTTTAGTTTCCTGCAGGCTTAACCGCTGCCCGCGAGCGATTCGACTTCCACTACGTTAACAACCGGCTGCTGGGGAATCTCTATGCCCGTGGTGGTTCCCTCTCCCACGTGACTATCGATCCACATCCGGTAACCGCTCCCATAGAGCACCTTCAGACGCTGATTGACGTTGTTGACGCCAATGCCATGCTCGAACAGCGTAGCCAGCTTGGCTTCCGGGATGCCAATTCCATCGTCTTCCACCAGGATCTGCAAGCGCGAACCGGCCATGCGGCTGCGGAGCCGAATCACGCCCCCGGAAACTTTTGAGGAAATGCCGTGGCGGATGCTGTTTTCCACCAGCGGCTGCAAGAGCATGCTGGGCACGGCCATATCCAGCGTCCCCGGATCGATTTCTTTGCGCACCTGCAATTTATCGCCGAACCGGATCATTTCAATGGAGAGGTAATCGTCGATAAAGGCGAGTTCCTCGCGGAGCGTGGTCATGTTCTCGTGGCGGCGAAGAAGCACGCGCAGGATCTTCGAGAGGCGATGGACCACCTGGCGCGCCTGCTCCGGATCGATTCGAATCAGCGCCGCGACGGAGTTTAACGTGTTGAACAGGAAATGCGGATTGATCTGGCTGCTGAGCGCGGCCAGGCGCGCTTCAACCAGCCGGTTCTGTTGCTCTTCCAGTTTCTTCTCGTTGCGATTGCTGTTCCATACCTTAATGGGGAGAGCGGTGGCGAAAAGCGTCGTTGCGTAAATGGCCACGGTCATCCACGGCCCGGCGTCAGTCCACTTTTGCTGAAGCGCAAAGACGCCATGGCGTCCGAAGCGCCCGGCGACAAAAGAGCGCAGGAATTCGGCAAGCAGGATCGAGGCCGAACAAGCCAGGCTGAACAGCGGCAAACGCAGCTCCCGCTTCCGGACTAGGCGCAGCAGGGCCTGGTCGGGAAAGATGAAAAATCGCCAGATGTATTCTTTATCCGGCGCCAGATCGCGGAGCAGGCCGCCCATCGCGCCGGCGGCGGCCCACAGAGGCAGGGTCATCAATTCTCTGTCCAGCATGGCGGGAATGGAGATGAGCGCGCCGGAGAGCAGGCCGGTGACGTAGCCGCCCAAAAGCCCCAGGGCGATGCTGGCCTCAAGACCGAGATCGACGGCTTGGTAATTATCGTGTGTGATTTGCGTGACCACGCGAGTGGCGACGCCCGCTCCGAAGATGAGCGCGCAAACCAGCGCCATTTGCGCGCGCTGGCCCAGCGTGCGCTCTTCGCGCATCAGCATGCGCTGGAAGCGCCCCGAGCGGGTGAGAATGCTGGCCAAAGACGCCGCCACCGCCAGCTTCACCAACAAAATCACCAGGTGCTGTTCGGGAGCGTGGGATACGGGCACTGCGGCCATTATAATGAAATTACTCGCCTGCTTTTTCCATGTTCCGAGCATTTGACGCGCGCCAGGTGGCGGAAGCCGATTTTCCCAGCCGCTTCGGCAATTTCCGCATTTATGGCTTCGAGGGCGCCGGCGCCGGCTCCCAGGCGGAAGAAGCGGTTGTTCTGAAAATGGGGCAATTGGAGGGCGCCCCTCCTCCGCTGGTCCGCATTCACTCTCAATGCCTGACCGGCGACGTCTTTCACAGCCTGCGCTGCGATTGCCGCGCCCAGTTGGAGCTCGCGCTGGAAGCGATCGCCAAAGAGCGCCGCGGCCTGTTGATTTACGAACATCAGGAAGGCCGCGGCATTGGCTTGCTGAACAAGCTCCGGGCCTATCAGCTTCAGGATCGGGGCGCGGACACGGTGGAAGCCAATGAGCAACTCGGCTTTGAAGCGGATCTTCGCGCCTACCAGTTGGCGGGCGCCATTCTGAAACAGCTTGGAGTGAAGGAAGTCAGGCTCATCACCAACAACCCGGCGAAGATCGAGGCGCTCCAACAGGCGGGAATTCGCGTGGCCGAGCGCGTTTCGGCGGCCGCTCCGCCGACCGCGGCGAACGACGGCTACCTGCGTGTCAAGCGCGAGAAGATGGGACATTTGGCGGACTAAGCCGCCGGCCGCAGGGTTCGGCTTATCGTGGCGGGTAAAGCCGGGACCCCTCAAGGCGCGGCGGAGTTGAAGTTGGGTTCGTTTTTTCGGGCTCTCACGAGACGCCGGCCGCTTTCGGCTCTTCATTCCCGTCACAATTCTCCAAACTTTCTGCCGCTTCCATAAAACCGTTTTCCGAAAACAGAGCGGCGCCGGGCGGCATGCGCCCTGGGTTTCCGGAGGCGGACTTACGTCCGCTTTGCGCGCTTGGTGACTTAGACTGGAAAACGAGGCTGACAATGGGAAAATTCCTGCTTGGGTTTCTGATCGGATTGGCATTTGCGGCGTTGGTGGGCGTGATGGTTGTGTTCGCGATGATTCGCATCGGCCAGGGGCGCCCGGCGGCGGTGGCGAGCAACTCCGCTCTGGTCCTGCGCTTGGAAGACGATGTTCCCGAGCAGGCGCCGGTGGAACTGAGCCTGCCGCTGTTGCAGACCGAGCAGCAGATTACGGTTTTGGAAGCGTGGCGGATGCTTCACGACGCAGCCTCCGACGGCCGCATCAAGGCGCTGGTGATCATGCCTCGCAACCTTACGGCGGGCTGGGCCAAACTCCAGGAACTCAGAAGCGATATTGTGGCGTTCCGGAAATCCGGCAAACCGGTGTATGCGTATCTGCGAGGCGCTGGCATGCGCGAGTATTATGTGGCCTCGGCAGCCGACAAGATCTTTATGACGCCCACCGACGAGCTCGATGTGAAGGGCCTGCGCGCCGAGATGTATTTCCTCAAAGGAACGCTGGACAAGCTTGGCGTGGACATGGAGTTCGAGAAAATCGGGCGGTATAAGGACGCGCCGGACATGTTCACCCGCACCTCGCCCACGCCCGAGACGCTCCAGGTCAACAACGAGATTCTGGACCAATACTTCTCGGATGCGATTGCGGTGATCGCGGAGGGCCGCAAGAAGACTCTGGCGCAGGTGCGCGCGGCCATCGACGAAGGGCCGTTCGTGGGCAAGGAAGCGCTCGATGCCGGCCTCGTGGACGGACTGATTTTCGAAGACGAGATGTGGGGCAAGCTCAATTCAGCGCTTGGGAATTTGACTCCGGTGAAGGAGAAAACCTATCTGCGGGCCCTGGCCGCTCCTTCGGGCAAGCGCATCGCTTTTATCACGGGCGACGGCGATATAACGCGCGGATCGACGACCGATGACGTCTCTGCCACCGGAATCACGGCGACGCGCATGGTGAAGACGATCCGCGAAGTGGAAAACGATTCCTCGATTCAGGCCGCGATCTTGCGCATCAATTCGCCCGGCGGCGACGGCATTGCGTCGGACGATATCCTGCACGAAGCCAAAGTGTTGAGCCAGAAAAAGCCGACGGTCATCTCCATGTCCGATTTGGCGGCTTCGGGCGGATACTTCATCGCCATGACAGGAAGCCCGATCGTGGCGTATCCCAACACGCTCACCGGCTCCATCGGAGTCTTTTTCGGGCGGGCCAATTTAAAGGGGCTATTCGAAAAGATCGGATTGGCCCAATCGTATTTGTCCCGCGGGCGCTTCGCCAACATCGATTCGGTGAACGGCCCCCTGACTCAGGCCGAGCGCGACAAACTGAAAAACGAGATCGACGTGTTCTATCGGGATTTTGTGGAGCGCGTGGCGAAAGCGCGAAAGCGCGATTTCCAGAAGATCGATGAGTTAGGCCAAGGGCGGGTGTGGCTGGGAACCGAGGCCAAGCAGAATGGCCTCGTGGACGATCTGGGCGGCTTGGATAAAGCCGTGGAGCTGGTCAAAGAGAAAGCTAAGATCGGACCATCGGAAAAGGTAACGCTGGTGGCGTATCCCCAGAGAAAGACGCTGCTGGAGCTGCTTCTGCAAAAAAGCTCGGCCGACGCGGAAATCGACGCCGAGATCGAGCGGAAGCTCCGCACGGTGGCCGGGAATCTGCCCATCGCGTCGCTGGCGCGTGGGGGCATTCTCGAGCTGATGCCTTACACGATCGAGGTAAAGTAGAAAAGCACATGAAATTCGCCGCGATGATCGAGTATACGGCCGATACGGCCAAGATCGCCGCCACACGGCCGGCCCATCGGGAGTATTTGAAGACGCTGCTCGATTCGGGGCGGCTGGCGATCAGCGGGCCGTTCGCCGACGATCGCGGCGGAATCCTCGTCTACGAAGCCAATTCGGCGGAGGAAGTCGAAGCGATGCTGCGCGACGATCCGTTCACCCAAGCGGGCGTCTTTGAGAAGGTGGAGATTCGGGAATGGCGCGTGGTCATGGCGAACGCCAGGCTCTGCGTTCCCGCGCCGGCGAAAGCGCCGGCCGCCGGCTGATCATACTCCGGCGGCCACGCCGAGCTTTTTCGTCCACGGCACGGCGCCGCGGAGGGCGTCGTTCACGGCATTGATATTTTTTACTCCCTCGGTGGCGAGCCAGTCTTCGAGGGCTTTCACGCCTTTAGCGCCATAGATGGGCATTCCGTCTTTCCACGTGGCGCGGCCGCACAGGACTCCGGAAAAATCGGTCCCGGCTTCGGCGGCCATCTGGAGGCTTTCGACAAACTGCGCGTTGCCGACGCCCGCGCTCAGGTAGATGAAGGGCTTGGCCGCAGCCGCGGCGGCGTTGCGGAAATGCTCTAAGGCTTCTGAGCGGGTGTAAGCTTTCTCGCCCTTGAAAGCGGCGCTTCCTTCGACGAACTCGGCGTTGACGGGAATCTCCACTTTCAGGACGTCCACGTGGTACTGGGATTTGGAAAATTCCCTCATGCTTTCGGTGACGATCTTCGGCTTTAGTTTGGCGAACTCAAGGCTCTTTTCGCCGCCGCCCTTCGGATCGTAGCCGACGAATTCCAAAAAGAAGGGAATCTGGTGGAATTCACACTCCGCGCCAATGCGCTCGATGAAGGCGTGCTTGATGTCGTTGACTTGCGGATCGTCGAACGGAGTGTAGTAGATCAGGATTTTGACGGCGTCGGCGCCCAACTCGACGATGCGCTTCACGGAGACGTGGGGCAGCAGATCGGGCAGGCGGCCCGGTTTGGTGTTGTCGTAGCCGCTCTCTTCATAGGCCAGCAGGAGGCCCGCATTGGCGGCCCGCGCCTTGGCTGCGTCTAAGCCGTACTCGGGATCGAGAAGGATGGCGGAGGCGTACGGCGTCAGTACGCGCACCACGGCCGTTTTGAACTCCGACATCATTTCCGGAGTGATGGCCTTTTGATCCACGCCTTTCGCCGAGGCGATGGCTTTTTTCAGGCTGCCGCGCTGGTCCATGGCGGCGGCGGCGATGATCGCGTTTTTGGTGGATAGGGCTTTGAGATGTTTTAGCTTTCCGGGAGAAAGAGCCATGGATTCATTGTAGTCGGCGATCGAAAGGCGGCCTTGGCTTGAGTTTTTGCTCTTGTGTTGTAGTACAATGCGACGATGCGCTTGCGCGCACTCAATTCAAAGCGGAGGAACAATCATGTCAAGGAAATCCCTACCTGAGTTGGCGGCGGCCTTTGCGGCTTGCGCCGTCATGGCATCGACGGCGAGCGGGCAGACCACGCCCGCTCCGTTCAACAATTGCGGAAATCTTCCCGGCTATACGCAGTTGAAGGCGGCGCTGATGGCGGCGGTCAAAGCCGAAAACAGCGGGTTAAACAATCAGATGTGGGGAACGATTGTAGACCGGGACGGAGTGGTGTGCGCGGTGGCCTTCACCGGCAACGACCGAACCGGCCAGTGGCCCGGCAGCCGGGTGATTTCCGCGCAAAAGGCCAACACGGCCAATGCATTCAGTCTGGATTCCGGCTCCTTCAGCAACGGCAAGGGCCAGGCGGGCGGATTGGCGCTGTCCACGGCGAATCTTTATTCGGCGGTCCAGCCCGGCGGCAGTCTCTTCGGCTTGCAGGAGAGCAATCCCGTGAATCCGAACGTGGCTTATGCCGGCTCGCCGGACCGTAATGGCACGGCCATCGATCCGATGGTGGGCTTCAGAATCGGCGGAGTGAACGTTTTCGGCGGAGGACTGGCGCTGTACGGTCCCGGGGGAGTAGTGGTCGGAGGCATCGGTGTGAGCGGCGACACGTCTTGCACGGATCACATGGTGGCGTGGCGGACGCGAAATAACCTGAATCTCGACCACCTTGGCAACGTAGCCGGAGTATCGGGAGACAGCGCGCGGCCGGACAACATCGTCTACGACATCACGGCCAACCCGAATGGCGGCACGGGAATCAGCAAGAGCGGATTCGGCCATCCCATGTGCATCAACACCGGAGACCAAACCAAGCTTCCGGCCGTGAAGCCGTAAGCGCCGCCTACCCCCGAGGGCAAGGGGAGACGTTCCATCGGGGAATCCCAAGCCGCCGCCGAGACGAAAGCGCCGCGCTGTTGCGAAGGTGTATTTAGCGCCTGAATAGTCCCCTGGGGTTCTATAATGAATCCTTATGGAGCTTTACTCGCTAAAAGTCTTTCTGACGGTGGCGAGCGAGAAGAGCTTCTCGCGGGCCGCCGAGAAACTGCTGCGGACGCAACCGGCCGTATCGCTTTCGATCCAGCGGTTGGAGCAGGCGCTGGGCGAGAAATTGATCGACCGCTCGGCTAAGGAGTTGCTGCTGACCGACGCCGGGCGCATTGTGCTGGATTATGCCAAGCGGTTCGAAAGCCTTCAAGGCGATTTGGAGAATGCGCTGGCGGAGTTGCGGGACAAATCCGCGGGCCGCTTGATTATTGGGGCGAACGAATCCTCGACGCTGTATCTTCTCGATCACATCGAAAAGTACCGGCGAAAGTATCCGCGCATCCGCGTGCAGGTTCGGCGGAGCCTCTCAAGCAAAATTCCAGCCGAGCTGATAGACGGCGGGCTGGAGCTGGGCATCCTGACATACGATCCGGAAGACGAGCGGCTGGTGTCGCGCGTGATCTACACGGATCATCTGGCCTTCATCGTTTCTCCGCAGCACGCGCTGGCGTGGCGGGACGAAGTATCGATTGCGGAGTTGGGTTCAGAGACCTTCATCGCCCACAACGTGGTTTCGCCCTATCGGGCCATGGTGATCCGCGAATTCCAGCGGCACAAGGCGCCGCTTCACATGGATCTGGAGATGCCTACCGTGGAAGCGATTCGCAAAATGGTGGAGCGCAATGAGGGCGTCGCGTTCCTGCCGCGCATGTGCGTGGAGGAGGAACTGCGCCGCGGCATGGTGCGCGAAATCAAGGTGAAGGAACTGGAAGTAGAGCGCAAGATCCGGCTGGTATACCCGGCTCGCCGCGCTCTCAGCCACGCGACGGAGGCGTTTTTGGAGTTAGTAGGGGCAAGTGACTAATCGAGGCGCGAGAGAAGCCCGATTTGAGACCGTTGCGCTAGTTCTGGTGCTTGGCCGCGTCCAGGATGGCGGTTAGCGCGGGCGCATTCTTCAGATCGGCCGGGGCGGAGCTTTTGAACGTTCGAATATAGGCGTAAATGTCCTTGGCTTGTTTATCGGACAAGGACGCCTGGGAGAAGTTCGGCATGGAGCTGGAGGGAGTGAGCGGGGCGACGTTGGCCCGGCCGCGGAGGAACGAGAGAAAGGTTTGCTCTGTGGCGAGGTTTCCCCAACGCCCTACGAACGGCCGGGCTCCCGTTTCGCCGTTGTAGCCATGACAGGCGTAGCAGCCGTAGGCGTAGTAGAGAGCCTTGCCGTTGGCTGCATTGCCGGTTACGGGGCTGGTGGGAGGAGGATTGTTGGCGGGCTCGGCCGCGGCGCGTCCCTTGCCTCCCCGGCCTTGGCCTTGCGCGTTCAACATCGCCGCCGCCAGAGCAAAACACGCTAACGTCTTCATACGGGTTGATCCTTTAGCGCGGCTGAGTGATCACGTCGATCAAATATGGCTCCCCGCGTTTTACCGAGGCGACGCCGCGCCGCAAGGCGGCGGAAAGCTTGTTGGGATCGGTAATGGGACCCTCGGCGGCCATGCCATAGCCCGCGGCCATTTTGGCGTAGTCGAGGAAGGGATCGCGGAGCGTGCTGCCGATGTGCGCGCGGTCGCCGCCCCGGCCCCGAACGCCCGCCATATATTCGATGAACATAAACTCCTGGTGCCAAGCGCGGTTGTTATGCATGACCGTGAGCATGGGAAGCTTGTGGTGCACGGCGGTCCATAGAACGCCGGGGGCGTAATTGAGATCGCCGTCCGTTTGTACATTGATGACGATGCGATTGCGGGCCTTGGCGGCGAGCGCCGCGCCCACCGAAGCCGGCGCGCCATATCCCATGCCTCCGGCGCCCTGGCCTCCCAGGTAACTATAGGGCTTGTTGTGATCCCAGAGTTGGGCGTTATGCCCGCCGGAGAAATTGCTGGGGGAAGACAAGCACCAGTCTTCATTCATGATCAGCGGCCAAAGCTCGGCGTAGATGCGCGCTGTGCTGATGGGCGTGGCGTTCCATCCGGCTTTCTTGCTCTCCACGGCTTGGGTAAGGGCGGCGATGCGAGCCTCGTGGTTGGCCGCGGCGTGCTTAGCGGCGCGCTGCTGAATCCGCGCCTTCTGATCCGAAGTCATCTGGCTCTTCACCTGTTCGATGATGAGCGGCAGGCTAGCCTCGGCGTCGGCCTCAATCGGCGCCGCGTTCGGGGCGTTCTTGCCGGCGCCTCTGCCGCCGCGGCCCGCTCCCGCGCCCCGGCCGTTCCCGCCGGTGAGTCCGCCGAAGCCGATGTGGACCGTGTCGCGTTGCGGAACGATTTTAGACAACTGCGGCCCGATTATGGAGGCCTGCGGAGCGCTGGTTTCAAGGCCGAGCGTATAGTCGTAATTCGCCTCCGCGCCCGGACCGCACAGGGGATGACGCTGCGGAAAACTCATGGGGCCGTTGGTGGCGGCCGTGCTAGTGGAGGCCGCAACGAGCTCGGCAAGCTCCACCGCGCGCTTGACGCCCTCGGGCGTTCGGAGGCGCCCCACCGCGATGCGCGGATTACGGGCCTCGAGCAGAGCTTTCGCGATCTCTTTGGCTTGCGTGGCGTCGATGGTGACGAACTGCGGCGGCTTGTAGGCGGGAACCGTCGCGCTGGGAGCATTATCCTTTTGCAGTTCCGTGCTGATGACAACCAAGGTTGGGCCCATGGGCGGCGTGATGGCTTCGTTGTAGCCGCGCTGAATGGCGCGCAGAGCCTCATCGAGCGTCTTGGGTTCGGAGTCCCATTTGGTGTAGCTTCGCACAATGCCCGCCATGTCGTGAGCGGTATGCGCCGCGATGAAATCGGGATCGTTCCCCGCGATCATCAAGACGGGCGCGCGGTCATAATATGCCTGGTAGATCGACATGGCGGCGTGCTGGACCCCGATGGTGCCGTGGAGCAGAGCTAGCATCGGCTTGCCTTCGGCTTTGGCGTAGCCATGCGCCATCGTCACCGCGGATTCTTCGTGCAGGGCGGTGATGAACTCCGGCATCTTATTGGGTGGATCGCCGTAGTTGATCAACGACTCTTGCAGACCTTCGAAACTCGACCCCGGATTTGCGGCGACATACTCGACGCCGAGATCGCGGAGCGTTTGCACCATGAGATCGGAGCCGGGCCGCGTAATCGCGCGCGTCACCGCCGGCGGCCGGACGTTTCCGGCGTCGCGGTCGATCTGCGACGGAGAGGGGGGCGGCGCGCCGTTGGATGAGGCTCCGCCGTGATCGGCCGCGCGGGTGTTGGGGGCTTGCGCTTCGGCCAGCGGAGTTGTGGCGACCAGCGCCGCGGTTCCGGCCGCTGCGTTTTTCAAAAAGCCGCGCCGGCCAAGGGAAGTTTTCTCACGATTCGCCATGATCGCTCCTCTCGCCGCCAAGTAGGCTCGGCGGCGTCAACAATTGCGATTCCGGTTTTTAATCATATCAGGATTACTCGCCTCCGGTGGATCTTTGGCGCAACTTTTCGGCCCGGGCTTCAGCCGCGGGCCGCCGCGGTCTCGCGCAGGCCGGCAGCCGGTTCGGCGGCGCGCAGATCCACGCCCTCCCAACGGGCGACCACCGCGGTCGCTAGGCAGTTGCCGAGCAGATTGACGGAGGTGCGGCACATGTCCATCAGAGTGTCCACGCCAAGGATGACGGCGATGCCCTCCACCGGCAAATGGAACGTTGCAAGCGTCCCGGCCAAAATCACCAGCGAGGCGCGTGGGACGCCCGCCACGCCCTTGCTCGTAAGCATGAGCGTCAGCATCATGATCAATTGCGTGCCGAAAGGAACGCGCACGCCCGCGGCTTGCGCGACGAACATCGCCGCCAGCGACAGATATAGAGTCGAGCCGTCCAGATTGAAGCTATAGCCTGTGGGAAGGACAAAGGCGACGATGTGTTTGGGAACGCCGAAGCGTTCCATGTTTTCGAGCGCCAGCGGCAAGGCGGCTTCGCTGGAAGCGGTGGAATAGGCAAGTAGAAACGGCCCCTTCACGTGAGCGATGAAGCGGGCGAGCGGGATGCGGAAGATGGCCGTCACCGCGCCGAGGACCACTACGACGAAAAAAATTTCCGCGCCGTAAAGCGTGGCCACCAGTTTTCCGAGATTCACCAAAACGCGCAGGCCGTGCTCGCCGACGGTCGCTGCCATCGCTCCGAACACGCCGAGCGGAGCGAACAGCATGACGTAGTTGGTGTAGCGGAACATCACTTCCGAAAGCGATTCGCAAAACTCGACCACGGCTCGCGCTCTTTGGCCAATGGCGGCGCAGGCTGCTCCAAAGAGGAACGAGAATACGACGATTTGAAGCACCTCGCCGCGGGCCATGGAGTCGATGATGCTGACCGGAAATGTGTGCTCGAGGATTTGGGCAAGGCCGGTGGGGGTACTCTGCTGCAGCCCGGTTTGGGCGCCCTTTTGGAGCGCCACTCCGACGCCGGGCTGAACGAGGTTCACGGCGCCCAGTCCGACAAACAGCGCCACGGTGGTGACGATTTCGAAATACAGAATCGCCTTGCCGCCGATGCGGCCCATGGTTTTGACGTTTCCGGTTCCGTCGACGCCGCAAACGAGCGTGCCGAACAGCAGCGGCGCAATGATCGACTTGATCAGGCGAAGAAAGATGGTTCCGAGCAGCCCCAGTTGCATGGCCGCCTTCGGGAATGCGGCGCCGAAAGCAATTCCGGCGAAAAGTCCGATGAGAATCCAGGCTGTGAGCGAAATCCGCCTCATGTGTCACCCCACTTCAGTTTTTCACGGAGCACGTCTTTTCCCTGAGCACATCAAGGATCAGCAGGTTCGCGGGCCTTATGAGGCTGACAGAGTGTTCCGATTTTTTGGCAGACGACGCAGTCGCCCTGATTCTATTTGACCATCTATCGTCAAGTAGGTGAGGCAGAGACCCCGGTTTGCTTGCGGAAAAAGGGTGCCTGCGTCAGGCACAGACCTACATAGGCGAGATCGTTACGCGGCGGCAAGTACTCGTAGACTTGCACGCCGTTCACCCTAACGACATGCGCCGGATAGCACGTCCAGTTGTAGTTCATATAGGCCGTGGGGGTGGTGGGGACTCCGTGTCGCACGACGGCTATGTTTAGGTCGTACGCCAAAGCGGTGGACGGCATTCTGCGGGAGCTGCCTTGGATCGGGAAGTCACGCTCGGTAGAAGCAGCCAACGAGGGCGGGCCAAATACGCCGCTGAACCCGTAGCCGCGCGTGTCCGCTATACGGCACGGCGTCACGGGGACGAAATTAAGCGAGGCTTGGGCCCATCCGCCGCGGGCGGCGAACTCCATGGTCAATCCCAGCGCGCACAGGCGTATTTCTGTGTTTGTCATCCGACAAGTTCCTCCGACACACTGCAACCGCGAAAGCTCGGGGCACGGCGCTCTGCTGAGCCGATGACCCGAATTTGCGTATATCTTGTCCTGAAAGGGCGGGATGTCAGCACGAAAATCAATGAATCATGCGCCAATTTGTATAGGATTTTTCCGTAGTACCGGCGGGCGGCGCCGGGTTATGTGCCACCCCACTTCAGTTTCTCCCGGAGCACGTCGAAGAACAGCAGGTTCGGAGGCCGAATAAGGCTGACCGAGTGTTCCGACCTTCGGCAGACCACGCGGTCGCCTTGGTTCAAAAGTTCGCCGATCTGACCGTCGATTGTCAAATAGGTGGCATGATCGGCGCCGAGCGCGTCAATGCGGATCTCGCTGCCGTCGGGAACGATCACAGGGCGCATGCTCAGCATGTGAGGACAAACGGGCGTAATGGCCCAAGCCTGCACGGACGGCAAAACGATGGGTCCGCCGGCGGACAGCGAGTAGGCCGTGGATCCGGTGGGCGTCGAGACGATAAGGCCGTCCGCTTTGTAGACGCACACAAACGCATCGTCCACGTGAACTTCGAGATCGATCATTCGCGCGATTTCGGCTTTGGCGAGGACCATATCGTTCAGGCCGTCGTATTCGGCGATTTTGACGCCGCCGCGCCAGAGCTCGGTGCGCAGCATGCGGCGGCGCTCGATATCGAGATTTCCGCCGAGCGCATGCTCGAGTTGCGGATAAAGCTCTTCGATTTTGATCGCGGTGAGGAAGCCCAGCCCGCCGAGATTCACGGCAAAGATAGGAGTCCCGCGGCCGGCGATGGCGCGAGCTGCGGAAAGCAGCGTGCCGTCGCCCCCCAGCACAATCACTAAACCGGCCTGGCAGACGGCTTCCGGCCGCGCAACGCCGGCGCCGGAGCCGGCGTATGCGGCGGTCTCCTCATCGAGCCGCGCGGCGACGCCGCGTTGGCCAAGCCATGCGAGCAACTCCGGAACGATGCGCGCGGCTTGCGCGCTGCGCGGCTTCGAAACGATGGCGACCGTTCTAATGGTAGGCATGCAGCAGGAACTCTTTATTGCCTTCCGCCCCCAGAATCGGGCTATCCATAATCTCAGCGTTAAAGCCGAGGGCTTCGGCCGCGGCGCGAACCCGCTCGCAGGCTTCGACGCGCCATTTCGGATCGCGCACGATGCCTCCCTTGCCCACCTGCTGTCTGCCCACTTCGAATTGGGGTTTCACCAGGATCACCATTTCACCATGGCTCTTGAGCAGGGCGCTCATGGAGGGCAGCAAAAGCGTGGCCGAAATGAAGCTGGCGTCGCAGACGGCCAGGTCGAAGCGCGGAAAATCGGCGGGACTCAAGTAACGGGCGTTGACGCCCTCGCGAACCACGACGCGCGGATCGTTTCTTAATTTCCAAGCAAGCTGCCCGCGGCCGACGTCGATGGCCCAAACCGTCGCCGCGCCCCGCTGTAACAGGCAGTCGGTAAAGCCGCCGGTGGAAGATCCAATATCCAGGCAGACCGAACCTTGAACGGAAATCCGAAATCGATCGAGGGCCGCCGCCAGCTTGACGCCGCCCCGGCTGACATAGGGCGGCGGAGCGGCGACTTCGACGCGGCAATCAATGGAATAAAAATGGCCTGGCTTTTCAGCCTTTTGGCCATCCACGGTCACGTTTCCAGCGAGGATCATCGCGCGCGCCTTTTCCCGGGAATCAGCCAGACCGCGCTCGGTCAAAATCTGATCTAGACGCGCCTTCATGCATGGCGCCGCACGATGAGATCGGCAAGGTTTTTGAGGCGCTGGGCGCGTACCCCGAGACCGGCCAGCGCCAAATGGGCGGCAAGGCGCTCCTGTTCGGCCATCTCGCGCGATCGCTCCAATCCGTAGACGGCCGGAAAGGTGATCTTCTGCTGCCGGGCGTCTTTGCCGGCCGTCTTGCCCAGCGCCTCGGAGGGTTGCTCCACGTCGAGCACATCGTCGACAATCTGAAACGCCAGGCCGATGTGGCTGCCGAATTCACTCAGCGCTTTAAGTTGCTCGCAGTCCGCGCCGGCATAGATCGCGCCCAGGCGCACGCTGGCGCGAAGCAAGGCGCCGGTCTTGGCGTGATGGATCGACTCTAGCAAACGGGGTGTGGGAGCTTTGCCCTCGCCTTCAAGATCGTTGACCTGGCCGCCGATCATGCCGCCGACCGTGCCCGAGGCGGCGGCCAGCTCGCGCACCAGGCGCACGCGGCGTTCCGCATCCAATTCGAGTTGCGAAAGCACCTGGAAAGCGAGAGTGAGCAGGGCGTCGCCGGCCAGAATCGCGATGGCTTCTCCAAAGACCTTATGGCAAGTGGGCCGGCCGCGGCGCAGATCGTCGTTGTCGAGCGCGGGAAGGTCGTCGTGAATCAGCGAGTAAGTGTGGATCAGCTCCAGCGAACAGGCGGCGGTTTCGATGCCGGCCGCCGGTTCAAAAACGGCTTCGGCGGAGGCGATCGCCAGCAGCGGACGGATGCGCTTTCCGCCGGCGAACAGGCTGTAGCGCATGGCGCGATGAATGACGGAAGGCTCCTGGGATTCGGGGGGGACGACGCGGTCCAGAGCGGCCTCCACCCGCTGCTGTTGATGGACGATGTAGCGATCCGGCGTCACTTGGCGTTGGGAAAAGGCTGCGGCTGCATTTCGCCAGCGCGGCGCGTCAGGATTTCGATGCGGGTTTCGGCTTCCTCGAGCTGCTTGCGGCAGGCTTCGCTGAGCTTGGCGCCGCGCTCGAAAAGCTCCAAGGCTCGCTCCAAAGGCAGATCGCCGGACTCCATTTCCTTGACGATGGCTTCCAGCTGCTCAAGCCCGGCTTCGAAGCTGAAGGGCGCGGCGCTGCCGGCATTTGCCGCTGGCTGCTCGGGCATTGCTTCATTATAGAGGTTCGCCGTCATCGGGACCGGTTTTTTTGTAAGCTAAGGAGTGATGAGAGCTTCAGAGACTGTCTTCTGGTGCGCCTTGCTTTTGGGCGCGAATGGGGCGGCGGGACCGGCCAGCCCGGTTGCAGACGCGGCGATGCGCGGCGACAAATCGGCCGTGGCGGCGCTGCTGAGGCAGAATGCCGACGTGAACGCTCCGCAGCCGGACGGAGCGACGGCGATTCAATGGGCGGCGTATAACAACGATCTAGCGACCGCGGATCTGCTCATCGCCGCGGGAGCCGACGTGAAGACTCCCAACCGCGACGGAGCCACGCCTTTGCAACTAGCCTCGATCAACGGAAACGCCCCCATGATCGAGAAGCTTTTGGCGGCCGGGGCCGACCCCAATGAGCGATCGCCTCGCGGCGAGACGCCGCTGATGTTCGCCTCCCGCAACGGCAATACGGAAGCGATCAAAGTCCTGCTGGATCGCCGGGCGGACGTGAACGCGAAAGAAAGTTTACGCGGCACCACGGCTTTGATGTGGGCCGTGGAGCAGCGGCACCCGGAGGCCGTCCGCCTGCTGGTCGAGCGCGGGGCTAATGTGATGGCCGTGACGAATCCGGATAATAAAGGCGGAACGGCCTATCTCGCTCCAAGCGTCCAGCAGCGGGCGGCGCAAGACCGCAATTTCGCCCTGCGGCCAAACCGGCCGGTGGGGCGCGGCCAGGCGCAGGGCCCCGACGATGTCGCCGCCTTGGACGCCGCCGCCGCGGAAGCCGCCTTTGGGAGAAACCGGCAGAACACCGACGGAGGCGGGCTCACCCCGCTGGTGTTCGCGGCTCGCGAAGATTGCCTGGAATGCGCCCGCATTTTGGTGCAGGCCGGCGCGGATGTGAACCAGACGAGCCGCTATGGATGGACCCCGCTGCTGACGGCCGTGCAGAACCGCCATTATCAGCTTGCGAAATATCTGCTGGAACACGGGGCCGATCCCAACATCAAAAACAAAGGCGGCTGGACGCCTCTCTATTTGGCGGTGGACAACCGCAACATCGAAGGCGGCGATTATCCGGTGCGGCCCGCCGACATGGACCACCTCGATTTCATCAAGTTGCTGATCGACCGGGGAGCCGACGTGAACGGGAGGATTTGCGGCGCCCAATCGACCGCCGCCGAGTGCAAGGGCGACAGCACGGAAACCCGAACCATTTTCACCATGCAGTGGCTATATGAGGCCGGCGCCACGCCGTTCTTGCGCGCCGCCCAGTCGGCGGATCTGCCCGTGATGAAGCTTTTGCTTCAGCATGGCGCCGACCCGAAGATCGAGACCGCCAACGGGGACACCGCGCTGATGGTGGCTTCAGGCATCGGCTGGGTGGAGGGCGTCACGTTTGAGTGGTCGGAGGCCGATAATCTGGAAGCCGTGAAAATGTGTCTCGATCTGGGCATCGATCCTAACGCCGTTAATAAAGACGGCCGCACGGCGCTTCATGGCGCGGCGCACAAAGGACGCAATGCCGTCGTCCAGATTCTTGTGGATCATGGCGCCAAGCTCGATGCTCACGATAACGGCAGCCGGGATACATTTACGGGAGCGCTGTTCGGACATACTTGGGAGCCCGTGGATTACGCGCGAGGACTGGTGAGAGTGGGAGTGCAGTCGGCCATCGCGCATCCCGAAACGGAGGCCCTTCTGGAGAAGCTCATGAAGGATCGGGGCATTCCGATCCCGCCGCCAACGAATCAAACCGTTTGCCTGACCGATCTGTGCAACGGGAAATCGCGGGATTAGGCGCGGCCCCAACTCCGGCATTTGGTCATTTCTGCGGGTCCGGTTTGGGCTGCCGTCTTGAGGACAGGATCGACGCAAGCCGGCCTTGGATCACGCCGTTATCCGGTTCAATTTCAAGCGCTTTTTTGTAATAGACGATGGCCGAATCGTCGTCCAGCTTGCGCGTGTAGGCGTAGCCGATAATCGCGTAGCTGCGCGCGGATTGGGGATAGTACTCAAGGTTCAGCTTCATCAGCGCCATGGCGTCGTCCGGCCTCCCGGTCGCAAGGCGGTCGGCGAGATTGGCGAGCGTCTCTTCGCTAAAATCGTAAGCCTGACGGCCATAGTAACGCCGGCGCAGGTCACGGTATTGCGCGATGGCCGCATCCACTCCTTTTAAGCGGAGCGTATCGGCGAGGATGTCGGGAAGCTGCCGCGGGATCGGCACGCCGCGATGGCAGGTGACGCAGTCGACTCTGGCCGAGGCGTTGCCGGTGGCTTGCTGGACGCGCGCGTTGATATCGCGCGTCATCGCGATCATCTGCCGGGCGACGTCTTTCTTCGGCTCCGGCGCGCCGCTGCCGCGGCCAGCCGTGTGGCAGTAATCGCAAGACACTCCCAAAGCCTGGGCGATAGCCTGCATGTTCAAGGCGCCGTCGGGACCGTTGATCTGCGCATTAGCCGCGGCGGCGCACAAAACGCTCAAAATTACAGGCCGGACGGGCATCAAGCATCATCCTCCAGCCGTTCCGCGTTAATTTCGATCACGTGCCGGTCGGGATCGCAGATGTAGATCTGCGGATAACCGGCGGTGGCGCGAGGCTGGACCACCATGCGCAGGGGATCGTCAAGGCCGATGTCCTCGCGATACCCCTTTGCTCGAAGGAACTCGACCGCCGCGTGGTAGTTCGGCACGCGGACGGCGAAGTGGACGTCGCGGGTGTCCAGAGGCTTTTCGCGAAAGGTGGCGCGGCCGGCCTCGTGGACGATCAGGTGGAATTCTTGCCCATCGCCCAGTTCAAACCATGCGCCGGGGAAGGGGAAAGGAGGGCGGGGAATTTCTTTGATGGAAAGGATCTCGCTATAGAATTTTTTGGACTTCTCCAGATCGGTAACCGTAAGTGCAATGTGATGAATGGTGGTGATTTCCATGCCGACAGAGGCCACTTTACCACCCCAATTCGGGATCTCGCGGCCGCGGCTCAAGCCTTGTCCGGTCCTGTCGTATCGCGTTATAAATAAACATGACCCGACTCGCCATCGCCGCCGCTTTTTTGGCCGGTTCCGTTCTCTGCCAAACCCTCCCCCCAGGCGTCGAAAAGAAGGCTTCGCTTGGAGGGGTCACCGAATACGACTACCCGAACGGCCTGCGCGTGCTCCTCTATCCCGATCCCGCCAGTCCCAAGGTCACCGTCAACATGACGTATCTGGTCGGCTCGCGCTTTGAAGGCTATGGCGAAACGGGCATGGCTCATCTGCTCGAGCACATGAACTTTATCCAGACTACCAGTGGCCGCCAGATCAAGAACGAGATCGTCAATCGCGGCGCGTCGTGGAACGGCACGACCAGCGAGGACCGCACCAACTACTTTGAAACCGTCCCCGCCACCGACGACAATCTCAAATGGGCGCTTGGCCTGGAAGCCGACCGCATGGTCAACGTCAAGATGGCCAAGGAACTCCTCGATACCGAAATGACCGTTGTCCGCAACGAGTTCGAACGCGGCGAAAACAACGCTCGCGAGGTCCTTCAGGAACGCGTGGAATCGGCCGCGTATCTGTGGCATAACTACGGGAAATCCACCATTGGCTCCCGCTCCGACATCGAGCGCGTCCCCGTCGAGCGCCTGGCGGCGTTCTATAAGAAGTACTACCAACCCGATAACGCCGTTCTGACGATTGCGGGCCGCATCGAGGAATCGAAGGCTCTGTCCTACGTCGCGGACACCATCGGTAGAATCCCAAGGCCCGCCCGCAAGCTCGAAGAGCCTTACACCGTCGAGCCGCCTCAGGATGGCGAGCGATTTGTCGAGCTCCGGCGGGTGGGCGAAAGCAAGGAAGTTTTCGTCGCCTACCACGGGCCGGCGGCGGCTCATCCGGATTCGGCGGCGCTGCAAGTGCTCGCGGGAATCATGAGCGGGGGAGGCGGCGCCGCGGCGCAGGGGCGGCTTTCCAAGGCGCTGGTGGACAGCAAAAAGGCCAACTCGGTGAATATGTCGTTTGCGCTTCGCCACGATCCCGGTTTGATCGAAATTTCGGCCAGCTTGAGCAAGGATCAATCGCAAGAGGAAATCCGCCAGATTATTTTCGATACGCTGGAAAGCGTGGTGAAAGAGGCGCCGTCGAAGGAAGAAGTGGAGCGGGCGAAAACGCGCCTGCTCAGAAACCTCGAAAACCAGATGAGCGACTCGCAAACGTTCGGCCGCGCGCTTAGCGAGCCCATCGCGCAGGGCGACTGGCGGCTGGCTTTCTTGCAGCACGACCGGCTGAAGAACGTAACTCCCGAGGACGTGGCGCGGGTCGCCAAGTTGTATCTCAAAGCCTCCAATCGGACGGTGGGATTTTTCGTCCCGGACGCAAATCCCGACCGCACGGCCGTTCCCGATGCTCCGGATCTAAACCCGCTGTTGAAGGACTTCAAAAGCGACGTCGCCATCAGCCGCGGCGAATCCTTCGATCCAACTCCCGCCAACATCGAAGCGCGCGTGAAGCGCAGCCAGTTGGCCAACGGAATGAAGGTCGTGATGCTGAACAAGCAAACGGCGAACCATATGGTCTTCGCCTCCATCGAGCTGAACTTCGGCGATCAGCAAACTCTGGTCGGCAAAAACGCCGCGGCGCAGCTTGCCGCCGCGCTGCTCATGCGCGGGACCAAGGGAAAGACGCGGCAGCAAATTCAGGAAGAGATGGACCGGCTGAACGCGCGCATTGGCATCGCCGGCGCGGGCGGCGGGGGCCGGGGAGGCGGTGGAGGCGCCGGCGGCGGCTCGCTCGCCAGCGTTGCGGCCTCCCTCCAGGCGCCGGCCGGAAATTTCGACGCGGCGTTGCGGCTGGCGGTGGAGATTCTGCGAGAGCCCGCGTATCCCGAATCTGATTTCGACCAGGTGAAAACGCAGCGCGTCCGCGCGCTGGAGAATGCGCCCACCGAGCCGGCGCAGCTCGCCCAAGAAGCGATCGAGCGCCACTTGTCTCCCTATTCCAACACCGACGCTCTTCGCACGCCGCCGCGCGAGGAGCGTCTCGCCGCGATGCGCGCCGTCACGCTTGCCGACGTGCGCAAGTTTCATGACCAGTTCTATGGCGCTTCTCACGGCGTCTTCGCGGCGGTGGGTCCGTTCGATCAAGCCGAAATACAGAAGACCATTCAGGAATCCCTCGGTTCTTGGACCGCCTCTGGGCCGTACCGCCGGCTATCCGGCAGTTACAAAAAGGCGGCCGCTATAAACGAAAAGATTGAAGCGCCGGATAAGGCCAATGCGCAATTTGAGGCGGGGCTGCGGATCGCCATGTCCCAGGACGATCCCGATTATCCCGCCATGGTGCTGGCCAACTATATGCTCGGCGGCTCCATCACGGCCCGCATCCCCGACCGCATTCGCAACCGCGAAGGATTGAGCTACAGCGTGTCGACGTCGTTCACCGCTCCCGCCGAAGGGAATGCCGCGTTGTTCTCCATGGCCGCTATCAGCAATCCCGCCAACACTCCCAAAGTAGAGGCGTCGTTTTTGAACGAGCTTCGCAAGGCTTTACAGGGCGGCTTCACGGCGGAGGAAGTCGCGGCGGCCAAAAGGGCGTATCGCGACGCCCAAATCGTGTCGCGCTCGCAGGATTCGGCGCTCCTTGCGCTCCTTGCTTCGCGGGAGCAGGCCGGCCGCACGCTCTTATGGGACGAGCAGATGGACGCGAAAATCCAGGCGTTGACGCCGGAGCAAATCTCGGCCGCCTTTCGCAAGCGCGTGGACCCATCGGCGATCTCGATTGTGAAGGCCGGCGACTTTAAGGCGGCCGGGGTGTATCAATAGAGGTGTCCAGCGAGCCGTCTACGCCGCTCATGCGGCAGTACCATGGCGTCAAGCAGCAGGTTCCCAACGCGCTGCTGCTGTTCCGGCTCGGAGACTTTTACGAGCTTTTCTACGAAGACGCCGTCACCGCCGCGCGCGAACTGGAAATCACGCTCACCTCGCGCAATAAGGAGAAGGGCCAGGCCATTCCGATGTGCGGCGTGCCCTATCACTCCGCGGAGAACTATATCGCGCGGCTGATTCAAAAGGGCTATCGCGTCGCCATTTGCGACCAGATGGAGGATCCGCGCTTCGCCAAAAAGCTGGTGAAGCGCGAAGTGACGCGCATTGTCACGCCCGGCACGGCCATGAATTCGCAGGTGCTGCGCTCGCACGAAAACAACTATCTCGCTGCCGTCATGCCAAATGGGACGTCGGCGGGACTTGCTCACGTCGATCTTTCCACCGGCGAATTCGGCGCGACGGAGCTGGATTTGTCGGAGATCCCGACGGCCCTGGAGACGTTGAATGTCCGCGAGGCCCTTGCGCCATCCGGAGCCGCTCTCGCGCTCGCCTGTCTGCGCACGGATGTCGAGCCATGGGTGTTCGATTCGGACTACGCTTCTCGCAGCTTATCGGAGCATTTCCGGCTGCTCGATCTCGGCGGATGCGGTCTGGAGGGACGCGCGCTTGCGACGGGCGCCGCCTCGGCGATTCTGCACTACCTGCGCGAGACCCAGCGATCTGCGCTCGACCATCTGGAACGTCCTTCTTTCTACGACCGTTCCGACGCGCTCGTGCTGGACGCAACAACGGTCCGCAATCTCGAGCTCGTCGAGCCGCTGTTTGCCGGCGAATCCAAACAAGCCACCCTGCTTCATGTGCTCGACCGCACCCGCACGGGCATGGGCGGGCGTTTGATGCGGCGCAGGCTGCTTGCGCCGTCGCTCGATCCCGCCGAAATAAACGCGCGTCTGGATGCCGTCGAAGAACTGCATGCTTCTGCGATTCTTCGCTCGCAGATCGGCCAAGATTTGGCGTCGATTCTCGATTTGGAGAGGCTGCTTTCGAAAATCAGTCTGGCCTCGGCCGGCCCGCGCGATCTTCTCGCCCTGGCGCGATCGCTGGCCGTCGTTCCCTCGCTGAAAAATCGGCTGGCGGATGCAAAAGCTCAACGCCTTCGCGATCTCGCCAGCCGGCTTGACGACGTGCCGGAGGCCAGCGGCCGCCTGCTCGAAGCGCTTTCTGACGAGCCGCCGGCGAGTCTCGCCGACGGAGGCGCCATTCGAGCCGGCTACGACGCGCGATTGGACGAATTGCGCGGCCTTTCCCAAAACAGCCGGATCTATCTTGCGCAAATCGAGCAGCGCGAAAGAGCGCGCACCGGGATCGCGTCGCTGAAGGTGCGCTTCAACAACATCTTCGGCTACTACATCGAAATCTCCAAAGCGAACTTGCATCTGGCCCCGCGCGATTATGAGCGCAAGCAGACTTTGGTGAATGCTGAACGGTTCACCACGCCGGAGCTCAAGCAATTGGAGACCGAGATTTTGGAGGCCGACGAGAAAATCCTGGCGCTGGAGAGGGAGATTTTCGAACAGCTTCGCGTCCTAGTCTCTTCGCACGCCCAGCGGATCAAAGCGACCGCCGCGGCCGTCGCTGAGCTGGATGCGGCCGAGGCTCTGGCGGAAGCGGCCGCGCAAAACCGCTATACGCGTCCCCGATTTTCCGAAAACGGCGAAATGAAAATCGTAGCCGGGCGGCATCCGGTGATCGAAAAGCTCGCCGAAAAAGACGGGCAGCGCTTCATCCCGAACGATCTTTACTTCCATCCCGAAACCCAGTTTATCGCCGTGATCACGGGCCCGAATATGGGCGGCAAATCCACGTACCTGCGGCAGGCGGCGCTGCTGGCGATTCTGGCGCAGATGGGCTCGTTCGTTCCGGCCGAATCGGCGCGGTTGCCCATCGTCGACCGCGTTTTCACGCGCATCGGCGCGGCGGACAATCTTGCGCGCGGCCGGTCCACTTTCATGGTGGAAATGACCGAAACCGCCGTGATTCTGAATACTGCCACTTCGCGAAGCCTGATCGTGCTGGATGAGATCGGCCGGGGCACGGCAACCTACGACGGGCTGGCGTTGGCGTGGGCGGTAATCGAGCATATTCACCGGCACATCCGCGCCAAAACGCTGTTCGCCACGCACTATCATGAGTTGACGGAGCTGGCCTCGCAGCTCGAGGGCGTGCGGAATCTGCATGTTTCCGTGAAGGAGTCCGGCGACCGCATCCTGTTTCTTCGGCGCGTGGAGCCGGGCGCGGCGGACCGAAGCTACGGCATCGAAGTGGCGCGGCTGGCCGCCTTGCCGATGAGCGTGATCGAGCGCGCGCGGCAAATCCTGGCGCGGCACGAATCGGCCGAGCATACCGTGACCCACGAGCTTTCGCCCCGGCCCGCCCCGATGCAAATTCAGCTTTTTGAGCCGGTGAATTTCGAAATCGCGGACCGCATCCGGAAGCTGAAGCTGGATGAGATCCGCCCGATCGAGGCGCTGCAACTATTAGCCGAGCTTCAGCGCGAGCTTTCGTGAAAGTCGCCGGAGTGATGAGCGGAACGTCGCTCGACGGCATCGATGTGGCGATCGTCGAGATAGAAGGACGAAAAATCGAACCCATCGCGTTCCAGAGCGCGCCGTATCCAAAGGCTGTGCGGACGGCGTTGCTGGCCGTTTCGAACGCCGCGGCCCACACGGCCGAGATTTCGCGGCTGAATTTCCTTTTGGGCGAGCTTTACGCCGAGGCTGTGATCGAAACGCGCCGGCGCGCGGGGCTGCGGCTCGATTCGGTCGGGCTGATCGGGCTGCACGGACAGACCATTTTTCATGAAGGCGCGGCGGTGGATTATCTGGGCCGGCGAATCGCCAGCACCCTGCAGATCGGCGAAGCGGCGGTGGTGGCGGAACGCACCGGCATCCGAGTCATTTCGAATTTTCGCGAGCGCGATATCGCGGCTGGCGGACGCGGCGCGCCGCTTGTGCCGTTGGTGGATTATTTGCTGTTCCGGTCTCGCAACATTTGCCGCGTGGCGCTCAACATTGGCGGCATTGCGAACATCACCGTGCTGAAGCCCGGCGCCCGGCCCGCGGAAGTGATTGCTTACGACACCGGGCCGGGCAACATGGCCATTGACGCGCTAGTCCGGCGCATGACCGGGGGACGCGAAAGCTGCGATCGCGGAGGCCGGATCGCCCAGTCCGGCAAAGTCGACGGCGAGCTGCTTGAAAAAATGCGCCAGCATCCTTATTTCAAACTCAAGCCGCCGAAGACGGCGGGGCGCGAGCAGTTCGGACAGGCATTCGTCGACGGACTGATCGCCACGGGGCGCCCGCTGCCCGATTTGACCGCCACCGCGACCGAGCTTACGGCTTGGAGCATCGCGCGGGCGATTTTGGATTCCACGTTCGATTCGAATGTGGAAACCATCGTCTCCGGAGGCGGCATCCACAACCGCTGGCTGATGCAGCGGTTGCGTCATTATTTGTATCCTGGAAAGGTCAGGAGCGCGGCCGAACTCGGCGTCGATCCGGACGCCAAAGAGGCCATCGCATTCGCGGTGCTGGCATACCAGACGTTCCGGAAAAAGCCTGGCAATCTTCCTTCCGCGACGGGGGCGCGGCGCGCCGTCCTTTTAGGCAAATCAACATTGCCTTAGTGGCCGGGATTTTGCACCTTCTGTTGCGCCTGCCAGTCGAGCTGGCGCACGCGCTCTAGGGGATCTTTCGAGAGCTCCTGGTTGTCCAGATCGTCGGGCATCGGGGGAAGCGGCTTGGGATCGTAGTCGGTGACCTTGGCGTCCTGAGGCGCCATCGGGATGGGTGGAATATGGTCTTTTTTGTCTTTCTTCTTCAGATCGTCGAGAATCGCTCGAATGTATTTCTTCATGCCTCATGCTGAGCACGCTTTCCCGCCGGGTTGAACGGCAACGGCGGCAAGTAGCGGGATTTCCAAGGGATTTATTCGCGAATCCGGCGTGACTCCCGCGCTGGAACCTGAGAGAATATGGTGCTTATGATCCGCCTCATGCGCCAAATCGGGTTCGTTCCGGTCATTTTCTGCGCCGCCTCCCGCGGGCAGTGGCTCGATTATCCGACGTCCGGCATCCCTCGTACGCCCGATGGCAAACCCAATTTGACGGCTCCCGCGCCCAGGGCTGCGGATGGTCATCCGGACCTGTCGGGATTGTGGCAGCGGTCGCGCGGTCAGGCGAATCAGCGCGTGGTTGCGGGTCTAGCCATGGGGCCCAATTTGGAGGATTTCATGAGGCCGGGAGAAAGGATTCCGCCGATGCTGCCAGCCGCGGAAGCGCTGTACAAGCAGCGTCAGGCGAATTTCATGGCGGACCGCCCTTCGGCCCGCTGCCTGCCTCATGGCATTCCCGATCAGATGCTCATTCGCGTGCCGATGAAAATCGTCCAGAATCCCGGTCTGACGCTCATCCTGTACGAAGAATTCGCGCGTTTTCGCCAGATCTTCACGGATGGACGCAAACATCCTCCCGTGTCCAACCCGGCTTGGCTCGGCTATTCGATCGGCTCGTGGAATGGCGACTGGTTCGTAATTGACACGCGCGGGTTCAACGACAAAAGCTGGCTCGACGATAGCGGCCGCCCTCATTCGGAGGCTCTTCGTACCATCGAACGCTTCCGCCGCCGCGATTTCGGTCACATGGACGCGGAAGTCGTCATCGACGATCCCCAGGCCTACACAAAACCGTGGTCGTTCCCCATGCAGTTCGAGTTTTTGGCAGACACCGAAATGATTGAGGACGTTTGCGACAATGAGCGCGACGCTTCGCATTCGGTCGGCAAATAGCCGTACGCATCCCTCAGGGAGTTTGCTTCGCGGCGGCATGCGCCATCTTCAAGATATATTCCGCCGCGACATGTGGATTATCGATCGAAGTCATCACGATGGGGCTGTGGACGCCGGCCGTTTCCAAAGAAATGTCGCCGATATTCAGCAAACGTTGGCCTAGCGTTTGGTGAACGCTCACGTCTTGCACTTTCATTAATTCCACCGTGCGCGTGGTCTTGCCGGCCAATCCAAATTCATATCGCACATGATCGCCGGCAACGGTGATCAGAGTCATGCGCCGCCTGATGTGGCGGATCGCGATGAACAGGGCGAAGGCCATCGGAACCAGCATCGGCGCCCAGAGCGGGACGTCCGAAGCCGGCCTTTCGGCGATCCAATAGATCCCGATCGCCAGCTCAGCGGCCAGGCAAAGCAGGTATCCCAGCTTGACGGCCTTTAATGATTGCCGAAGTCGCACCCTGGGAATCATAGCAAAAAGGTTAAGGCGCAGACGGCCGCGCTGAGAATCGCCCCGGGCAAATACCGGAAAAACGGCGATAAAGCGAGTACGACAGCGCAAGCGGCAAGTTGAGGAACGCGGCAAAACCCTTTTGCGCCTGTAAAAATGGATGAAGGATGACTACAGAACGTCAGCTCACCCGGGTTCTCGTGGTTGACGACGAAGAATCTCAGCGCACGGCGCTGGCGGGGATGGTGATAGTAACCGGAAGCTGCCCGCAATTCAACGGCGGCATCGTTTATCGTTCTCACATTCGAGCCGGTAGATCAGATGAAGGCATTTCTGGACCAGCTTGGGATAGGAGTTTCCAAGATCGTTGCAGTGCCTGAATCTTTGGAAATTGGTGCGACTCCAACAATGCTGCTGGTTGACCAGAAGGGCGTAGTTGTGGACGCCATGGTCGGTGAGTTACCCAAGGCCAAAGAGCAGAAGCCAATAAAGTTTCTGGAGGGCCATTCTTAACCGGGGGGTTCCTTGCGCACATTCCTGTCTATTGTTTTGCGCCTGAGCATCGGTCTTCTCACGCAATATTCCAGCGCGCGTTGTCAGACCGTTCCCTCGCAGCACGATTTGGCTTTCGAGGTTGCCTCCGTACGGCTAACTGCTCCCGGTTATTCGTTCACGGTTATGGAGGGGGGCTTGGGAATGGACGCATTAGGTATGCGAGCATGAGCTTAAGAAATTTGTTGTCTAGCGCATACGGCGTCGGCTACGACTTCGTCGCTGGGCCAGCATGGATTGACGAGGTCCGGCTCGATATCGCCGCGACCTTCCCGCCTGGAACCTCCGAGGAACAGTTCCGATTGATGCTCTTGCATCTTTTGGAGGAACGTCTTGGGTTGATCGCCCATCTAGGGACTATTCAGGCGAACGGATATGCCCTCGTCGTTGCCAAGTCTGGGCCGCGCCTGGAGTCGGCCGCTGCGGGGGCCCCAATCGGGGGCCAGAGTGTGGTTCCTGATCCGCTGCCGCCAGAAAAGGCACGCGATCAGGACGGCTTTCCAATCATGCCTGGAGGCCCTGGAGTGCAAAAGGCCTGCAGGCCGGGCGCCTGTCGCTTTCGAGCCACCAGTGCAACGATGGAGGAGTTGGCCAAACAACTGCCATGCAGGTGCAGCATCGTCGACGAGACGCATCTTCCGGGTAGATACAGTTTCGTCTTAACGGCCGACGTGCAAAAGCTTGCAAACCCGCAGCTCGCGGACGCCGTTGAAGCCGACGGGCCGGGCTTGAATCCGAACCCGGCGGCGATAGGGGCCCAGTCGCCGCCGATCCGCGGAACACAGTCACGGACATTTTTCACGCTTTAGAAAACCAGCTCGGACTCAGGTTGGTGCGGAAGAAAGTACCGACCTCGGTGGTGTATGTCGATCACATTGAGAGGGCGCCTACGGAGAATTGAGGCGCAGGAAGCGTCCGCCGACAGGACTCGCTAACCCAGCCACTGGGCAGCGGGACGGTCCAAAGCGCGCGACTTCCGCGACTCTCTGCTGTATGGCGGGTTCCTTTTGGGGGCAGCAAATTTCGGTCATTGCGGAGGCCAGAAGGCGTGATAAAACCCGCCCCAGGGCGAAGCCGGTGAAGCCTGCCCCACAGCTCTCAGTCGTAGACGAAGTGGAGGGCTTTCTTCAAATCCTCCCAGGCCTCGCGCTTGGCGTTCTGATTATACGGCCGCAGAAGATAGGAAGGATGGTAAGTGACGATGAGAGGGATGTCGCGCCATTTGCGCCACTGGCCGCGCAGGCGCGTGACGCCCTCCTTGGTCCCGAGCAGTGCTTTCGCGGCGGTCGAGCCAAGGGCGACGATAGCTTTCGGGCGGATAGCCATAAGCTCGCGGAAGAGAAATTCGCCGCAGATTTCCATCTCGTCCGGCAAGGGCGTGCGATTTTCGGGAGGGCGGCACTTCACGACGTTGCAGATGTAAACGTCGGCGCGACGGATCGGAATGCCTTCGCGGGCCGCCGTGTTATCGACCATTTGGGTCAAGAGCTGGCCGGCGCGGCCGACAAAAGGAATCCCCTGAGCGTCTTCGTCCGCGCCCGGGCCTTCGCCGACGAAAACCAGCCGGGCTTGTGGATTGCCCACTCCGAAGACGATCTTGGATCGCTGCTCGCACAGCCGGCAGCGGCGGCAGTCAGGACCGATGTCTTGCTGAATCTTTTCCAAAGTGTCGCCGGAGGGGGCGAGGGGAAGG
>Ga0070738_10001654_pt1 | contig 42100 bp, 33 predicted proteins | sample Coa_R2_2_FD_66446 | JGI IMG/M metagenome (GOLD analysis project Ga0070738, IMG submission 66446) | Surface soil microbial communities from Centralia Pennsylvania, which are recovering from an underground coalmine fire - Coalmine... | ecosystem: Environmental > Terrestrial > Soil > Unclassified ...
AGACGGGAGCAAGTGAGTCCACCGGCTATATTGCCGTTTGCACGGCCCGGATGAGTTGCAACGAAACCTAGAGGTATTGCAACAAAACATATCCAGGTTGGAGAGTATTTACGCAAAGCCTTGCAAGGGGTGCGGGACAGGGCGATGCAAAGACACTACCATCGAAGAAAAAGAGGTTGCTTTGTTCATTAAAACCCACCTGCCAGGGGGCGGAACTTGTACCAAGGAACACCGCCGCCCTTGTGCCGAATCCAGGTCGCTGCGCCGGCGGAGTTGGATTTGCGCGGCTACCAGTTGATCGAGACGATATCCCCTTTCAGTGTCTACTCAATTTGAAATGACCTCGGGCCAGAACCCAGTCTTGCGTAGGCGGCGAACCAGGCTGCGGCATTTTGGCGAGGCGACGACGGTGGTCGCGTCGGATTCCGACACGGGTTTGAACATTTCCAGGAATCGTTGCATCCTTAATGTAGGTGGCGATGCTCGAACCCCGTGGGCTTGTCGATGGCCGATCTGGAGAAGCGACTCTATGAGCAGGTCCTGGTCCTGCGCTGCCAGACGGGCGATGAAACCGCCTTCGCACAACTGGTTGAGCGCTACGGCCCGAGGCTACGCTACTATCTCCAAAAAATGTTCGGTCGAAGGGATGGCGTCGAGGATGTCTTGCAGGAAGTCTGGTTTACGGTGTTTCGCAAAATTCAGGATCTGACTGACCCTGGGGCGTTCACCACCTGGCTGTACCGGATCGCTCAGCGCCAAGCCCACGGCGTGCTACGCAAGCGACGACTGTCTTTCCGCTCGGTTGAGGAGGCCGAGCAGGTAACCGACCCAAGCGCCGAGGAGCCTGACTTTTCCCCGGAGGATGGGCAGCGCATCCATGAGGCGCTGGATGAACTCACCCTGGAGCATCGAGAGGTTCTCGTGCTCCGGTTTCTGGAGGACATGGCATACGAAGACATCGCGGCCGTCACCGGTTGCCAGATCGGGACCGTAAAGTCGCGGTTGTGTTACGCCAAGCGAGCTCTTCGCCGTGTTCTCGAAAGGACGATGATCCATGAGTGAACGAGATTTCAGCGACAGTCTTCTGCAAGCGAGTAGGGCGGAACAATCCGGGCCGCTCGATGGCCGCGACCAGACCGCCCAGATTCTCCAGCGCGACCGGCGGCGTATTCGGCTTCTGTGTGGAGCGACCCTTCTGCTGTGGCTGCTCGGGTCCTGTGGCATCGCCTTCGTGCTGTACGAACTCTCCGTTCATGTGCCTCTATACCTGGACTTTCGCTATGAAAAGGTGGGAACCACCCCCATGGATAGGCGGCAAAGCATCACAGAGAGTGCCCTTGGCGGGTTTTCGATCGGCATCGTGGTGATCTCGTGCTCGGTGGCTGTTCTCGCCTTGGCAGCTCTCGGCACGTTCCTTCTTGTGCTTGATACCCGCCGCGCCACGCTGCGCCAGATCAACACCAGCCTGGCTCTCATTTCCGAACGTCTCGAGCGGCTTCAGGAGCTGCGGGAGCGGGAACGCCCGGGGCCACCGTCGGGGAATGATTCGCTCGCTCATCCGCTTCGCGACAACTGAATACATCAGGGAATCGGGTAAGCGCTGGCCCTCTTGCATCGTTGGGTCGCTTAGCGGCCAGGACGGCAGTCCACGCCAACAGAACATTCCATTCGTAAGCACGGCCCATTAAGGGCCGCGCTGCGATCCTAATCTGCAACTACAGAGACGTAAGTTATGTGTGATTCCTCGCGCGGCCACACGGCCGCCCCGCCGACGTTGCGCGTCTCATCAATGGACCAGTTCCGCGGTCTGACAATTCTCCTGATGTTCGCCGTCCACTATTCAGGTAGCTTCTCGTGGGGAGTGAACTCGGCGCCTGTATTTCGGCACAACCACTTTTACCTCAGCGTCGGCGATCTCGCCTTTCCCTGGTTTCACCTCGCCGTCGGCTTCGCGCTGCGGTTGACCCTGTTGCGCAGGCTTAAGACCCAAGGCGCGTGGGCCGCGTATCGCCGCGTCGTGCGGCGGTGCGTGGTGCTGATCCTCCTCGGCCAGGCGTTCCAGGGCGGCCTGCATGTGTCGCGGTGGGGAGCGGGACAGCGCTCCGACTCTCTCGCTCTGCTGGCTACCTACTTGAAGTTCGACGGCTGGACCATTCTGGCGATCATCGGCATCACGTCGCTCTGGGTCGTGCCGGTAATCGGGAAGTCGGCGAGGATCCGTGTGGGATTCCTGCTCGGCGGGCTTGCCGTGCACGCGATGGCGATGCAGGTGTTCTACATGGATTTCATGAATGGATGGCCGAACCCCGTCGATACGGTGCTGGGAACGATCGGCGTGTCGGGGCGCGAAGGTGGTCCGTTGGGTTTCCTCGTGTGGGCCATTCCGCAAATCGCCGGCTCCCTCGTCCATGACTTAGTCGTCAGACATCGGCTACAACGGTCCTGCGGGTTGCTGCTCGGCTGGGGCCTTTTGCTGGTAGGGATTGGCTATGGAGCCTCCTGCCTGTCCACCCTCTACCCGGTGGCGGAGGGACCGCGCTGGGACGCCTGGAGCTATCCGGACACCAAACAGCGGGTTCAGTCGCCGGTGCTGCCTCCGCTGCGGAGCTGGCTTGCAGGCGACATGCACCTCTGTCTGAACGATCCACTCTTCGTGCCCCCGCCGCCGGATCGGCAACAAGCCTACAACTACTGGATGATGTCGCGGCGCCTTGCCACAGTGACCTTCATGCTGACGGCCACGGGCTTCGGCCTCGTTGTTTACGCTGTGTTCGTGCTGCTTTGCGATGCGTTGTTCGTTCGCGCGGGAGTGCTGAGGACGTTCGGACAGAACCCACTGATCGCGTATTTCCTCGATCCCTGCATGGGCGGCCTGGTGTCCGGATTCTGGCCGGAGGGCGGAGGTTTGCCTTGGGCGTTGATGGGAGCCGCCCTTCGCTTTGCGTTGACTTACTTGCCCGTACGACTGCTGGAGCAGCGGAGGATCTTTCTCCGTTTGTGAAACGTGCTGTCGGTTTGGGGGGGACTTGATGCACGCCATCAACACCGCACCGGGTAGACTGTTTAACCCGTAGTTGGATGCCGGTTTCTTTGACGAACTTTCGGCACTCCACACCAACCACAACAGTTAACGCCACCAGTTCGAAGGAACAGCGGCGAGACGCGGGGACAGCCGAATCGGCAAAGTCCGCATTTTCGCCCTTTCTCGAAGCGCTGCGCCTCAGCTGCAGCCTTGACCTCGCTGTTCGGCTGCCTATGATTGCCTTCGGTTGAGTCTCTCCGCGTGATGCCCAGCATGCCGGGACGGCGGCAGGCGCGTCCGATTAACCTTTTTCTCTTGTTCCCCTGTGAGGTGTGATGCCATGGCGCAAGCGACGATGAAGCGTGCGGCTCCCCCAGCCATTCGCCAGACCAAGCTGCTCATCAACAATGAGTGGGTCGATCCGGTCGAAGGCGGGTCCTTCGATACGTACAATCCGGCGACGGGGCAGGTGATCGCCAAGGTGGCGGCTGCCTCGGCCAAGGACGTGGACAAAGCGGTCAAGGCGGCACGGAAGGCACTCGAATCCGGCCCGTGGAAGACGATGGATGCGGCAGATCGCGGCCGGCTGCTCTACAAGCTCGCCGATCTCGTCGAAAAAGAGGCCGATGAGCTGGCCCGCATGGAATCGCTCAACTGCGGCAAGACCATCAACGATTCGCTGGCCGACATGCAGGGCGTGGTGAACGGCCTGCGTTATTACGCCGGCTGGGCCGACAAGATCGAAGGCAAGACCGTGCCGGTGCGCGGCAACTTCCTGTCCTACACGCTACGCCAGCCGGTCGGCGTCGTCGGGCAAATTATCCCCTGGAATTTCCCGCTCATGATGTTGGCCTGGAAATGGGGACCGGCCCTGGCCTGCGGCAACACCGTCGTCCTCAAGCCGGCCGAGCAGACCCCGTTGACGGCTCTGCGCATGGGCGAATTGGCGATCGAGGCCGGTTTCCCGCCTGGCGTTGTCAACATCCTCAACGGCATGGGCGAAACCACGGGCGCCGCACTCGTCGTTCATCCCGATGTGGACAAGATCGCTTTCACCGGGCATGTGGACACGGCCAAGATCATTCAGAAGGCGGCGGCCGACACCCTCAAGCGCGTGACGTTCGAGCTGGGCGGCAAGTCGCCGAATGTCATCTTCGCCGATGCCGACATGGAGCAGGCCGTCGCTGGGGCTTTCCACGCCATTTATTTCCACGGCGGACAGTGCTGCACCGCCGGCAGCCGGCTCTTTGTCGAGGACAAGATCCATCAGGAGTTCGTCGAGCGCCTGGCCGAACGGGCCAAGGAACGCAAGATCGGCGATCCGCTCGATTCCGCGACCGAGCAAGGGCCGCAGGTGTCCAAGGAGCAAATGGACAAAATCCTTCACTACTGCTCTTTGGGCCAGAAGGAAGGCGCCACACTCATGACCGGCGGCAATCGCTTTGGCGACAAGGGCTTCTTCGTGGAACCCACGATTTTCGATAACGTCAAAGACGACATGGCAATCGCCAAGGATGAAATCTTCGGGCCGGTCGTCAGCGTGCTGCCGTTCAAGAAAGTCGATGAAGTGATCGACCGGGCCAACCGCACTTTCTACGGTCTAGCGGCCGCGGTGTGGACGCGCGACATCGATAAGGCGCACCTGTTCGCCCGCGAGGTCAAGGCCGGTACGGTGTGGGTGAACTGCTATCACGTCGTCGATACCACGACGCCGTTCGGCGGCTTCAAGATGTCCGGCCAGGGCCGCGAAAACGGGGAGGCGGCGCTGGAACACTATACCGAGATGAAGACCGTCACGGTCAAGTTGAAGTAAGCAAACCACACGATCGAACGAACATGCCGGGCAGCGCTACACTTGAAGCGCTGCCCGGCATCTTGCATTTCTAGAGCACTCGAATTCAACATTCGGCATCATCCACGCTCCTGTGGAAGTTCGTACTCGTAGTGAAGGAACTCCGAATCACGCCGCCAACCGTCCCGCTCGTAGAGAGTCTGAGCCTTGGTGTTCGTGACCGCGGTGGATAGCGCGAGTCGGGCAGCGCCCGTGCGCGAAGCGTGGTCACGAGCGGCACGCAGCAACCGTAATCCTACGCCTCGCCGCCGTGCTTCCCCAACGACGAACAGATCGTTGAGAATCCAGATTGGTTTCATCGACACGGATGAGAAAGAGGGATATAGTTGCGTGAATCCAAGCGCCCGTTCATTCTCAAGGATCGCGAAGACGACCGATTCTCCGCGTCCAAGCCGCTCGGACAGGAACCGTCGAGCGCCGTCCAGGTCGGCCATCTGGCCGTAGAACTGTCGGTAAGCGTCGAAGAGTGGGACGATCAGATCAACCTGTTCCACCGAGACCTTCACGAGTTTTAGCTGTGCTTGGTTGCTCACATCGATCTCCATGTATATCGCGCCATCGATGGGATTGGGCCGATACGGGGGAATGCGAATGAAACCTAGCGACTCGTAGAGGCGGATTGCACCGGACATCTCCGGCGTCGTATCCAGCCGGATGCGCTGGTAGCCGATGCTCTCGGCCTCCACCAGCACCTTCCTGGCAAGCAGCCTTCCCAGTCCCGTCCCACGATACTCGGGGCGAACGTAGAGTCGCTTCATTTCGCCGATGCCCGGCTCCAGGCGGCGCAGTGCCACACAGCCCGCGGCTTCGCCATGGTCGGTGATCGCCAGCCACAAACGGCCATCGGGCGGAGCGTAATCGCCCGGCAACCCGTCAACCTCCTGTTGGAAATTCTGAAAGCACAAATCGAATGACAGCGAGGCCGCATATTCCTCGAATAATTCACGTACCTGGCGGACTTGTTCAGGGATACTCGCAAGAATGACATTCATGGCATGACTTCCTCAACATCCACGAAATGGCCAGCTGAGCGAAGCGCAGAGACCGCAGTCGGCATGTCGATCGCCTTGATGAGCAGGTAATCGGTGTCGAACGTAGAAACGGCGAATACGCCTAAGCCCGCCTTCGCGATAGGATTCGTCAGCGAGGCGATCACCCCGACCATCGTGAACGGCATGGAACCTTCCACTCGCAGGCAGCGCCAGCCCCGCTCGCAAGCGATCCCTTCGGGGACAATCTCTTGAAGGCAGACTACCGAAAGCTCGTCGGCAGTTCGTGTGATCGAATAGAGATCGCCCATCATTGCCCAGGATGGGAATGGCGAACCAGTCGGTAATTTACAGACGGCAAACGAGCCTGCCACCCCGAGCAGCTTGAGCCGAGGCAGGGCAAGAGTACAGCTCGACTTCACCTGGCTCGAATCCTTCAACCACTTCCGGAAATGGACGAGCCGTTCCGACTCGTCGAAGCCGAGCGCTTTGTGCGCCGCATGGCTAACCGTGTTCTCCAGGTCGGCGTCGGATGCCATCTCTTTGCACCCTTGGAGCACCGCCCACCGTTCAGTCGCCTCGAGCAGCTTCCTGCCGATTCCTTGCCTCCGCATGTCTGGGTCCACGTACCAGCCCTCGACGTATCCCACTGGATGAGAGACGCAGCCATCAACGTGGGGTCGTATCGATGCTTCCACAAATCCACACAATCCGCCGGAAGGCCGCTCGGCCACGAGTATCTGCCACGCCAGGAATGACTGGGACCAGCGAAACGAATGGGACGCGAAGAACGCAACTACCTCTTCGGCATGTTCGTTCGCACCGTCGCTCGGCCAAAGGGCGCTACGCATCCGTACCCACTCGGGCTGATCAGTCAGAACAACGGGTCGAACCTGCACGCCAATCCCAAGTGGAGGTTGATGGACGTTCTCCGTCCGGCCAAGAGCTACTCGCTTCTCGTCAAGAAATCGAATGTGATGAGCGAGGTGGTTGACGGCGTGATGAAGGAGTTGTCGCAACGTCACCAGCCCCGTCTCGGTATGGACAGCCGTGCGGTCCCACGCATCAGCCGGGACAAGACGAAGAATGCGAGCCATCTGGCGACGGGTGAGTGCCACCAGTTCGATTTCTTCGGCCAGGTCGCGTTGGTGGTAATGGAGCGGCTCAGGATAGCGACGGCCCTCCGCTCCGATCAAGAGCGGGCGCTCCATTGCCAGTGTGCGTTTCATTCGATCGGCGAAAAACTGTTCGCAGTCCGAGATGTGGCAGACGACTTCGAGTGTGCTCCATCTGCCCGCAATCGGACGGCAGCGAAGTTCCTCGGCGGTCATGCCCACGACGGCGGTTCGGAGGTCGGCAACACCTCGTTCGTAGGCCGCGATCAAATCGGCGGTACATTGAGACATATCCTCCCGCTGAGCGTCGGCGACCTGATCGAGCTTGGCCATGCTCTCCCCCGGTTCGGGTGTTTCGAGAATTTGCGCAGGCTGGAAGCTGGGGCTTGTCGTTAGCTTGACACTTCGGGAGCCGCGAAGGTTCGCTGCCGTCCTTCGGAATGGGTGTTGCCCCGTACCGTCTTTCGGATTATCTCGTCGTGGGGATAGCTAACGATGATGCAGTATCTCTCGTTAACATGCACGAAGCGGCCGATGGTATCGATGGAGGCGATGCGCTAACGAACGTGTTGTTAGTGATCGAGGGACTCGCGCCAGTCAATTTGCATCGGTATCTCGTCGCGCATGTCTGGAGACGCTGGCCAAGGAAGCCAATCGAGCAGAGAGCAAGTCTTTGTGCGATTCCTTCCGCGAAAGAGTTTTCTTTGTGAGGCCGCTCCGAAGCCAGCTGCGTTTGGCGGCCGGACCCGGCGAGCTTGTGCGCTTCTGGGCCGTGATCATGAACAGGACGACGACGAGCAGACCCGCACCCACACCGACAAGGATGGGCAACAATGAAGCAGAGAGCGGCACCAAACGAAGGCCGCCGCCAAGGACCGCACCGAGCAAAATCCACAGCGGCCAGAGCTGGGCCAGCGCGTTGGCGGTAGCCTGAGGATGTGGGGCCGGTGGGATTGAGGCAGGGGCTGACTCCTCGCTTCCAGCATCCCCCTTTGCGGCAACCACCTTCCTTCGGACGGGTATGGCGGTCGAGCCGGGCAAGGCACGGGCAGGACGCAGGCTCTCGGCCGAACGATTTAGACGACGTGGCCTGTGGACTGGCGTGGCGGGTTTGGCCGGTTCGGGTGGGGCAACGAAGAGCGGCGCTTCCAGGGGGATGTCATTCTTGGGTCGCTCCGGTTCGGTGGTAGCCGGGGCTGAGGAGGCCGGTGCAGCGACCGCGGGACCGATCAATGCGGACGCATCGCGTAGCGCTTGCAGAATCTCTTCCACGTCGATGCCTGGACTCGCTCCCTCGGAGAGGCCGAGCTTGGCCGCCAGTTGATGGTATTGTCGTCCGGCCGGCGAATCGGGATACAAGTGACTTCCAATACGTCCGGCGCGAATCGCCTTCCCGATGCTATCGTCGTAGGGAATCGCTTCGGCCAGTACCCGCGTGCCATACCGGCCGCGCAGCTCGCGCTCACAACGGCAACCCGGCTCCTCTCCCTCCGGTAGAGTCAAGAGAATTCCGCGCATCGGCAGAGCATGGCCGGCACTGCTCGAACGCTGCACCAGTTCCAGAAACGCCGGCAGGGTGCGGTACGCCATATCTTCGGCACGCATGACCAAGAGAAAGTCATCACAGCAAGCGAGCAGCTGCGCGGCACTGCCGCCCAGGAACGGCGGCACATCGACGATTGTGCAGCCGTAGCATTGCTGAGCCGGCGGAGTGGCCAACGCGCGCAGAAGCCGAGCCAAATCTTCATCCGTACACGGCCCTTCACCATAGGGGCTAAACACATCCAGGTTGGGAATGAAATCGCAGACGAGGATGCCTGGCAGATCGATGCCTTCCTGACGCAGCAGGATGCGATGCTGATGGTCGGCGAGGTTTAGCGACGTACTGATGTTGCTGAGCGGATCGGCATCCAAGAGCAAGACGCGCGTGCCGGTCAGCGCCGTGGCCGCCGCCAAGTTCATCGACGTCGTCGTCTTGCCCACGCCGCCTTTTTGGCTGGCCACCAGGAGTTTCCGCACCGCTTTCTCCTCTGTCGAAATTCGGGTCGCGCGTTCCGCAACGTCAACAATTCCTCCTGAGGATCTTTACTACACAAAATGGTGTCTCGTCAGCAGCAGTGGCGAGAATTGTCAAGGCGACTGTCACTCGGCGTGAACGTCGCGCCGCGAAGAGGTGACTGATTCAACTGAGACAAGAATTCTCGGCCGATTTCGCCGCGGCGCGAATAGCGCCGCGGCGTCGGAGGCGAGAAGAGAGCGTCAATCGAGAAATTGCACGCGTACCCGCTGACCGATGCGAATTACCGATTGTTTCGACTCGATATGGATAATACATTCGAGAGTTCGGACGTCGCTATTGATCGCCAGCACTTCGGTGGACGCGGTGCGGCGCGGTGCATACCAGCGTGCGAGGCTCGCCACCCTGCCGTGGGCCAATTCCTTCTCGGTAACGTTGTCCTTAATGACAACACTTTGGCCTTCGTGGACGCGATCGACGAATTCTTGTTCTACCTCCGCGCGAACCAGCAGAGGGCGCTCGGCAGCAAACTGAATGGCAGGTTGGCGCGGGTTCGTCCCAAGCACTTCGCCTTTACTTATCAGGATGCGCACCGGTACACCATCGACAGGAGCACGCACCACGCATTCGTTGAGCGCGTTTCGTGCTTTGGTCAGCTGGGCTTGTTTGGCCTCGACACTGGCGCGGGTCACGCGAACAAGCCCTTCCGCCACTCGTCTGCCAGCTTTCGCCGCATCGAGTTTCTTTTGCTCGCCTTTGACAGCCTGTTCTGCTAGTTTCTTTGTTATCTCTGCATTCTCGAGTTCCTCGGGTGGGTTGAGCTCCGGTCGGTTTAAACGTCTCTGTCGTTTAACGGCGATGTCAGCTTGTTGCACCTTCAGCTTTGCAGCCTCGATCGCTTGCTGTTGGGCGGCGATCTGTTTATCCACTTCGACAACCTTCTCTTCGGCGACGGCCTGTTGTTCTTGCGCGGCTTTCAGAGCCGCCTCGGCCTCGCGGACAGTGTCGGCCAGGCCGGGAACTTCGACCTGGAACAACGGCTGTCCCGCCTTGACGAATTCATTCTCGCGGACATCGATGCTTTTGACGCGGCCGGGCTGAAGGGGATAAAGCGGAGTAACCCCACCTTCAATGTCGCCATATCCGAGCGAGGACCAGCGTTGATCGTCCGCAGGAGTCGATGCTGCGATTGTAGGTTCGGACGACTTGCGGGATTGCGTCTCCAACTCGATGGCCGCGACCACCAGCGACGCCAAGAGCAAAAGGATCCCCAAGGAAACGGGGATCGTGATTCGCCAGTGCCGCGCCGGCGGGGAGGAGGAACGGATTGGCTCCATGATGCTCACCTCGCGGAAGTTCGCCGTTTAGCAGTTCCCATTAGCCCAGAGCGCCAGGGACGAGTCATTGGAGACGTCTAAACGGATTGTTGTCGGGCTACTGCATTGTGTAGGAACGTCTCACGTTCCTCGTGCTGCCGCAGCCGGCCGTCTTCCATGTCAACCACTCGATCCACGTGCTCGATGATGCGGGCGTCGTGGGCGACGACCAGGACGGTAGCGCCGCGATCGTGGGCGGCGCTCCGCAACAGCTCAATGACCTGTTGGCCGGACGACCAATCCAGGGCGCTGGTCGGCTCATCGGCGAAGCAGAAGTTTGGATCCTTGATAAGGGCGCGGCCGATGGCTACCCGTTGCTTTTCTCCTCCGGACAACTCCGCCGGCCGCAGATGAGCCTTCTTTGATAGGCCCAGCAGGCCGAGAATGTCGTCGGCTCGTCGGCGGGCATCGCGGGCCGAGGCGCCTTCGCCCCAACGTACCACCATCTCCAGCTGCTGCCGGGCTGTCAGGGCATTGAATAAGTTGTAGCCCTGAAAAATAAAACCACAGTGCCGCAGCCGGAAGCGTTCGCGCTCCTGATCGGACAGCGCCCACAAGTCATTCCCCAAAGCCATCACTTTCCCGCCATCCGGCCTCAACAGGCCCGAAAGAATGGCGAGCAAAGTCGATTTGCCGCTGCCGGACGGTCCCATAAGCAACGTGATCTGTCCGGAGTAGAGTTCGATCGACACGTCGTGAAGGACGGTCGTCTTCATCTCCCCCTGGCCGAAGCTGCGCGACAGATGCACGCCTTGCAGGGCCGGCATTAACAGCGAATCGTCGATCATTCAGTCGTTCCTCAAGACTACTAGCGGAGCAGCATGGCCGGTTCGATCTGCCGCAACGAGCGCAGCGCGTAGAGGCCAGACAGCAGGGCCATGACCAGCGTCACTGCCGCCGCGGCGCTTTGCAGCCACCACGGTAACGAGACCATCGCAACCCCCATCGTCCGATTGAGGGTCCAGGCCAGGCCGAAGGCGGCCGGCAGAGCCAGTGCTATTCCAATGATACCAATCCAAAACGACTGCGACACCACCATCCAGGCTATTCGCCAGCGCGGAATGCCCAATGCTCTCAGCACGGCATACTCGCGCATCGATGCCACCGTGGCCGCGTAGAGGGTTTGGCTGGTGACGACGGCACCAACCAAAAGCCCCAAGGCAGCGGCATAACCCAGGGCGATTCCGGCCTTGGTCTTGAGCAGCCAATGCAGCTGCGTCCGCCGCGAGAAGTCGCCCGTCGTGAACGCCGACACGTCCTTGTAGCTGTTGAGCCGCTGCACAACTGTGGGAGCATCCTGCGGGTTTCGACACTTCCCCAGCACATAGGTCGTCGTTTGACCCTGTTGCACCGGCAGCCGTTTTTTGGCCGTCGGGATGGAACAAAGCACATAAGGACCGGCCAAGCTCGGCAATCCGCGCGTTAAGCTGACCACACGCACCGGATGGCCAGAAATCTCCGCCGTTGAGCCGACGCCCTTGACGCCCAACCGCTTCACGTCGGATTCATCGATAATGACCGTCCCTTCCTCGGCCAACATGCCGCATTGCTCGGCCGTCAACTTGTCGATCTTGCCCAGTGAATCGGGACTGAGCCGCGACCCGATGACCATGCACAACTCACTGCCACCCTCCGGTTTGGACCAGAAGGCGAATCCTTGCAAGTAAATCTCGCAGCGTTCGACCTCCGGCTGCACCCCCATGCGCGCCAACGTGCTCTCCGGGATTGGCCGGCCCAAATCGACGGAAAGCACGGCCGGGGCGCCCATCCACACATCAGCCTTCGTATGGTCGATGGGGATGGACGTGATCGAGAACAAACCCAGCAAGAGGCCGCACTGCAGAGCGATGAGCAGGGCGCTGAACGCAACAGCCAGGACGCCCGGCACATAGCGTTGTCGCTCATGGAACAGAGTTGTCAGCGAATACGATGCCATGATGATGCACCTCACTCCGCCGCTTGGGGTTGAGCGGGCGGGACGCCCGCGCTCCGGAGCGCGGGCGTCCCGCCCGCCAAACCGAGAGCTGCTGCGTGTCTGTTGCTCGATACGGGCCGCGCTCCCTTGCGAGCCAAGGACGGCAAATCCGCGAGGCTGCCATCGATGAACGTGTGATACCACAATTGCGTTGCGAGCACGCCGACCAGCCCCATCTCGATCACGGCGCGTTGGGGCGTTCGCCGCCGTAAGTGCCGCAAGGACTTGCGCCAGTGATCGACGGCTTCGGGCTGGAAGTAGCCGGTACGCCGAAGCGATTCGGTGCTAAGCAGCTCGCCGACATACTCCGGCCCATGCTCCAGTTGAAAGCTGTCGAAAGGAGCACGGAACATGGCCTTGCGGCGGCGTGCGATCGAGCGCGGCAGCCAGCGCTCGGCCACAACCCGCAACAGCGCCTTGTCACGCAAGCCGCGCAGTTTCCATCGCGGAGGCACTTTCGCCAAATAGTCGAATACTTCCTCGTCGAGGAACGGATAGCGCGTCTCGACCGAGGAATTCATGGCTACACGATCACCCTTGGCATTGAGCAGCAATCCCGCCAGCTGGATGCGGGCACCCACTGCCAGCTCGCGGTTCAGTGGATGCCAACGACGCATGCGGTCGAGATTGAAGCCAAGCTCCTCAAAGGGAGAGCGATCTTCCATGAGCTTCATCATCCACGGGCTGTAGAAGTGCAGCTTGGACATGCTCATCAAGTTGTAGATGTCCAGCCAGGCGTTCGGTCCGCCGACCGCCGCCTGGGCGCGCTGCCGATATTTCCAGGCGGACCTCGGTGCGCCGACCAACGGCGCGACGGCGCGGCGCATCCATTGACTGAGCGGGACTCCGGGAATGATGTCGAGCCAACTAATCAGCCAATTCATCTTGTGCCAGGCATAGCCGGCCAGCCATTCATCGGCCCCCTCGCCAGTCAGAGCCACTTTGTAGCCATGTTTGTGGACTTCACGCGCTAGCATCAGCAGAGCGGCACAAGAAGTATCGATGACGGGGCCTTCGGCTGCTCGGATAAGGGCCGCGTAGTTGCGAAGCACTTCCTCCTGGCCGCATGTAACCACGATTGGGTCGGTGCCGATGTGCCGCGCCACGAGCGACGCTTCTTGGGACTCGTCGAGGTCCGGCCGGGTGATTCGTATGGTGAAGGTAGGGATCGGCTCGCCGCGCACCTTGCTGGCAAGGGCGACAACGACGCTGGAATCGACGCCCCCGGACAGGTACGAGACGACCGGCACGTCAGCCCTCAATCGCCGGGTCACGGAGCCGAGGAGCGTTTCCTCAAAACGATCGGCGAGTTGTCGACCGCTGCTGGCATAGTCTTCCTGGCCGCGATCGGGAAAGTCGATTTGCCAGTAGACCCTCTCGCTGACTTGGCCGGACTCGCCATTTGCGCCGAGTTGGATGCGCAGATAATGTCCAGGGGGCAGCAGCTGGACACCGTCAAAACAAGTGACGGGGCCGGGCAGAGCGTAAAAGGTGAACAGGTGATTGATGCCCCGCGGGTCCGGCTTAGCCTCGACCATGCCTGAAGCGAGCAGAGCCTTGATCTCGGAGCCGAACAGCAGCCAATCGCCTTGTTGGGTCCAGTACAAAGGGCAAATGCCGAAGCGATCGCGTGCCAGAATAATTCGCCGTCGCTTGCTGTCCCACAAGGCGAAGGCAAACTGGCCGCGCAGGTGAGAGAAGAATTCTTCTTGATGGTCTTCCCAGTAATGGGGAATCAGTTCGGTATCGCAATGGGTGGCGAAGCGATGGCCCCGTCCTTCCAGCTCGGCGCGCATCTCGGGGTAGTCGAACAGTTCCCCATTGAAGACAACGGAGATGCTGCCGTCTTCATTATGGATGGGCTGGCGTCCGTCGGCCAAACCGACAATGCTGAGGCGGCGCGAGGCGAACGCCAAGCCGGGTCTTTCGAGAAAACCATCCTCGTCCGGCCCGCGATGATAAATCGCTTCCGCCATGGCTTGAATCGCTCCCGGCGGTGCCGGCCGATTCGCCCCCGATAGATCAATGATCCCCGCAATTCCGCACATTCCCTTTTCCTTCTTCTTGCCAGCCCGCAGCGCCAGCAAGGGATGTCCTTGCTGGCGCTGCGGGCTGGCAGAACGGGCGCATCATGCCGTGGCGTACAAGCGCCGGATCTGTCGGGCGAGCAGGGCGTCCACCAGGCGCGGCATCAAGCGATTGACTCGCAGCATCCACCGCGCGTCCCACCCAAGAACCGTCTCGCTACAATTCTTCCTTAATGCACGCAGAATGCCGGCCGCGACTTTTTCCGGCGGCATCCCCTTGCGCACATCGAGCTGATAGCGGCCGGTGTTCCGCAAGAGATGCTGCCATAAATCACTCCGCGTCAGTCCCGGCACCACCAGCAACACATCGATGGCAAAACGCACCATCTCGCCGCGCAGCGCCTCGGTCAATCCGCAAAGGGCGAACTTGCTGGCCGAGTATTCGCTCCAGGCTGGGATGCCGCGACGGCCGCACATCGAGGCAACATTCACGATGGCAGGACTACGTCCTTTCCGCAGGATCGGAATGGCCAGACGAATCAACTCGGCCGGGGCGAAGAAATTGACCTCCATAATGCGCCGCAAAATCTCTTCGTTGCTCTCGGCGAAATGACACCAACTGCCGACGCCGGCATTGTTGATGACTACGTCAAGCCCGCCTAAGCGCTCGACGACGGTCGCGACTAGATTCTGCCGATCCGCTTCACGGGTGATATCGCCGGGAACAGCGATCGCTTCCGCGCCCAGAGCCGTGAGTGAGTGAGCCAACTCTTGCAATCGGTCGGCTGAACGCGCGGCCAAGACCAGCCGTGCTCCGGCTTGGGCCGCCTGCTCTGCCAGGCAACGGCCAATTCCGCTCGACGCGCCGGTCAGCAGGATTCTGGCCCCGCGCAACTCTCGACGCATGTTATTATCTCCCGTTGTCCTTGTCAAACCACCGAAACTTCGCAACTTCTCCAAATTTAACCGATGCTAAGCAATTGGCTTTACTCATTCCGTACAAAATCACGGCAGGACTGATGAGAAAGACGGTTTGCCGGCTACAACCGTCAGGGTTGGTTCGCCTTGCAGAGGCGGAAACGTGGACCTGCCCAACAAAAAGCAGGCGAAAAAACCAAAATAAAGGGGGGTGGGCACGCAAATCCATGCTCCCAGGCGAAATCCCTCTCTAATCCACTTTGTTATTTTATGGGGAAAGGTCCTTGGGGGACATGGTGGCAAGTGCGAAAAGAGACGGAGAAGTTCCGTCTGGGCGAAAGAAATCAGATTTGTGGGTTCCTGGCGAACGGCCGGCGTCAGCCGGCTGGTCATTCCTACCAGCCGGCTGACGCCGGCCGTTCGCTAGATCAGCGCTCAACTCTCCCCCACGTCTTCCTTCGTCAATCCATGTTGCTTACGATGATAGATGCCGTCAAACAATTGCGTCGACTTGAAACGTTCATGACGGCCATCTCCGGCGACGGCCTTCACCTTGTCGCGTAGCGCCTTCAGTTCATCCTCGCTGAGTCGCTTGAAATTGCGGGCGATGTCGAGATCTTGCTTGAGAACTTCCATCGAGTCGATGCCGCATACGAGACTGGCTATCTCCTGGCTCAGCGCGTAGCGCCGCGCCTCAGTCGCCGTGCAAATGCCGGCAGCAACGAAACGGCCCTGATGATTACTGCCTCCGCCAAAGCTCTTCATGCCGATGGGAGCAATGCCGCGCTTGTTCGCCTCCGGCACAACCAGACGTTGAAAGCTGCGATAGAAGTAATCGCAGATATTGATCGGCATCTGTACCGTGTCCCACTTATTGTAGCGTTGCAGCATCTCCAGATGGATATGCGGATCCTTGTGGCCGGTGAAGCCGATGAAGCGGACTTTGCCGGCTTTTTGGGCCTTGAGCATCTCGGTAAGGCAGCCGTGCTCGATGATCCAGTCGGGATCGTTGTCGTAGTTCATCTCGTGGAATTGCACAAGGTCGAGGTGATCGGTGCGCAAGCGACGCAGGCTGTCTTCCAAATGCTGCCGTACCGTCTTGGCGTCGCGGCCACAGTTTTTGGTCATGAGGAAGCATTGCTTGCGTTTGCCATCCATGCTTAGCGCCTTGCCCATGACCTCCTCGCTGCCGCCGTCGTGGTAGTCCCAGGCATTGTCGAAGAAGGTCAGTCCCTCATCGAGGGCGGTGTGCATAATCTTGATGGCTTCTTTTTCGTCTTTGACGGCGCCGATGTGCCAGCCACCAAGACAGATGATCGACACGCGCTCGCCCGTGTTACCCAGCGGCCGGGTCGGTAATCCCTTTTTCGAGGCATCGTCAGCACCTTGGGCGTCCGCCGCGACAGCCAAGGCGGCACCAGCGGCGAGCGAGGCTTGCAGGAATTCGCGGCGATTGTTTGGTGTGTCACTCATGGCTTCTCTCCTGATGTTAGGCCGAAGCGTCTGGCACGCGAAGAACTATCCCAGGGAGATTGTCTGCTTTCCGCGTATGGAAGGCAAGCAAGTCCTCGCTTCCAGCGAACGAACCAGATATTCATTGTGGCTGTGAGCGCGCTCGTCGAGCAAGTCGGCGAGGATGAGACGCAGTGTGTCATCGTCTGGCTGCGTGCGAACCGCGGTCAACAAGGCGCGCCGCATGCCGCGCGCGGAGACCTACGAGGGAAACATGGGACTATGGGAGGATGCTGAGTTTGGCGAGGCTCCTCACGCCATCCGCTAGTGATGGATGCGTTGCCGTTGGTCACTTAGCTCATCGTAGCCGGCAGGAAGCGATCAATTCGCAGCGCGGGCAAGGGAGAGAGAACTCCTCGCTCGCGCTGCGGGCTGGAGATGTTTCGTCGGTCCAGACATTTTGATCGCTCCGGCATGAGTTAAAACAGAATGTCGCCCGTGCCGATCTGGTTAGCAACGGAAGACGGCGCGATTTGTTGACAGGTGTTGAAGGTCGAGTCCTTGACCACGTCCCCGGGATTAGTCCCCCAGGTATTGTTTTGGGCCCAGACAATGGTGTCGGCGGGGTCTACCACGGCGATAGCCAGCCGTCCGTCGCCGCCTTGGTAGTCGCTGAAATCATTCCCTCCCGGATTGCCGTACACGCCCAAGTTGATGTTGCCTGGGCTTATCCCGTCGCCAACAATCAACACGCCAATGGCATTGCCACCGAAGTTGTTGCCCTGGACCCATACATTCATGCTGGTGCTCTCGGTACTGTTATAGGTCACCAAACCGACGCCCAGATTGCCGGTTTGGATCACGTTGCCCACGATTTGAACGTTCGTACCTTGACCGTTCTGGTCGTTACTGACCACGATGCCGTAGGGGTCCGGCGCATCACCGGTATTGTAAATCTGATTGTTGGCTACCACGGCTCCCTGCTCGTCCGCGAGAAAGATGTCCGTGTTGCTGGTAACCTGGAACGTGTTGTTGTTAACGGCATCGTTTATTCCGTTCTCCATCGAGACTTGGGCATCGATTCCCACAAAGGTATTCCCCGAGACATTATTGCCACCTCCATTGCCTCCCAACGAGTGGAAAGTTAGCATACCCTGGACGGTATTGCCGTAGATCAAGGCGTCGTTTGCGTAAGAGTTGATTTGACCGACCAGGGAATATTCGACCCCAACGACGTCGGCGTTCGCGTCGAGGGTCAACGTGTTCTGACCGAAATCGAGGTTCTTGAAGTTCGTGAGGAAACCGTTCTGGGTGACTTCGACATTGCCGGTAACAGTGTAGTTGTTCGCGGAGTAGCCGGGATCGCCTCGGATGGTGAGGCCCGGCTTGTTGATGGTGCCGCCGGCGATCGTGGCGCCGGGTTCGAGCTGGATGGTGTCGCCGGGTTGCGCCGCATTATAGGCGGACCAGAAGTCGCCGTAGACGTTGTTGAAATTGAAAAGCGCCGCCGGATTGACATACTCGGTCGTGGAGGGTACCAAGCGGTCCTCCAACCCTTCCAGCTTCAACTGCGTGAAGCGCTGGGGCCGGCTCGTCGGCCGATTCCAGCTTTCCTTGACTCGAGCAACGAGGTGGGACAGTAAGCGTTTCATGAACATCTCCTCATAAAAGTATCTTTTGGAGCAATCGCCAGTTCGTCTCCACCTCTTTCATGTCCGTCCGCGGCCAGACCGAACACAGCCGCGCTTTTTTTCCTAAAATTGCCAGCGGCTGTGGACGTGCAGGACTCTCGGCCAATCTCGGGCGATTTTCCCCTCATTTTTTCTTCATCAATCATTTGGTGTGACGCTGGGAACAATAGATCTGGAGTAGATAGCGGGTCTGGAGTCGATAGCGGGAGCGAACCATGGTAGATGAAGATTCCTTCACGACTTACGTGCGGCGCTTACGAAGCGGCGATGCCCAGGCGGCGGCGGAACTGGTGCGCCAGTACGAATCGACCATCCGACTGGAAGTGCGCATGCGCCTGCGCGACTCCAGGCTGCGGCGCCACTTCGATTCGATGGACGTGTGCCAATCGGTGCTGGCCACCTTCTTCATCCGCGCCGCGGCCGGCCAGTTCAACCTCCAAAAGCCCGAGCAGTTAGTGCGCTTACTGGTCGGCATCGCGCGCAACAAGCTGTCCACCCGGTCCAAGCACCCCCGGGCCCAAAAGCGTGATGCCCGCAAACTCGAGGCGCTCGACCCGGAGCGACTGGGGGCCGCCGGGTCCAGCCCGAGCGAACTGGTCGCGGCAGAGGAGTTGTTGTGCGAGTTCCGCCGGCGGCTGAGCGAAGAGGAGCGACGGCTGGCAGACCTGCGCGCCGCCGGCCACGCCTGGGCCTACATCGCGGCCCAGATGGGCGGCACGCCCGACGGCCGCCGGGTCCAGCTGGACCGCGCCATCAGCCGCGTCAGAGGGGAACTGGGCTTGGAGGAGGACAACGGTGATTGAACGCAGCCCGATGGAAACAGTTCCCGGAGCAGACCTCCCGCTGGCACGGCGGTTAGAGCATCTCTGGCAAGCTGGTGAGCGTCCGGACGTACACCGCTTCTTGGCCCTGGCGGGTAGCATAACTCCTACAGAGATAGTCGCCGTGCTGGGCATCGATCAGTGGCAGCGCTGGCAGGCCGGGGAGCGCGTGACGGCGGAAGAATACCTGGGCCGCTACCCGGCCTTGGCCGGCGCTCTGGAACACGCCCTGGAACTGGTTTACGGCGAATTCCTGATCCGCGAAGGGCAGGGCGAGACGCCGAAGCTGGAGGAGTACCAGGGTCGCTTCCCGCTCCTGGCTGACCGTCTCCGGCAGCAAGTGGAGCTGCACCGCGCCCTCGCATCAGGCTCCGCCGTTACCAACTCCCCCGGATGGGGCACACTGCCGATCCAGGGGGCGCCTGCCGCTGCCAGCGACGTGCTCCCCGCCGCCTGCTCGCGCTACCGTCCGCTGTCGCTGCACGCCCGCGGCGGCCTGGGCGAAGTCTACCTCGCCGAGGATAACGAGTTGCCCCGCCAGGTCGCCCTCAAACGCATCCGCCCCCAATACGCGGGCATCGAATCCTGCCGCCGCCGTTTCCTGCGTGAGGCAGAGATCACGGCCCTACTGGAACATCCGGGTATTGTGCCGGTGCATGGCTTAGTCCACGACTCCCACGGACAGCCTCATTACGTCATGCGCTTCGTCAGCGGCGAATCCCTTCAAGCCGCCATTGATCGTTACCACGCCACTGGCCAATCCCCTAATGGATCGGAGCGTCTGCTGGAGTTCCGGCAACTGCTGCGTCGCTTCGTGGATGTGTGCAACACAGTGGCTTATGCCCACAGCAAGGGCGTGCTCCACCGCGATCTCAAGCCCGACAACGTCATGCTGGGCGCGTTCGGCGAAACCCTAGTTGTCGATTGGGGGCTGGCCAAGCTTATAGGCGAAGCCGAGGCGGCCGGCGCCGCGACCGCTCCGGCCGGCCAGCCGGGGCCGCAAGCCACGGCTGAAACGACGCAGACGGGCCATATAGTGGGGACGCCGGCATACATGGCCCCCGAACAGGCGGCTGGACGGCTGGACTTGCTCGGCCCGGCCAGCGACATCTACAGCCTGGGAGCGACTCTATATGTCTTGTTGGCGGGCGAACCTCCCTTCCAGGAACGGGTTGTCGAACGGTTGCTGACCCAGGTCCAGCGCGGCGAATTTCCGCCCCCGCGGCAGTGGAAACCCGCCATCCCCCAAGCGTTGGAGGCGATCTGCCTCAGAGCGATGGCCTTGCAGCCGGAGAAGCGGTACGCGACAGCCCTGGATTTGGCGGCTGATCTGGAGCACTGGCTGGCCGATGAGCCGGTGGAGGCCTATCGCGATCCGTTGCCGGCGCGTCTAGGGCGCTGGAGCCGGCGACACAAGCCGCTGGTGGCGGGAGCGGCGGCGCTGCTGCTAACGGCGGTAGCGGCGCTAATAATCAGCACCGTACTGATCCGCCAGCAGCAAGTACAGACCGAGCAAGCCAAGGTGGCGGCAGAGCAGCAGCGCGACCGGGCCGAATGGAACTTCGGCCTGGCCCGGCGCGCGGTGGACGACACGATCACCAAGGTGGCGGAAGAACCGCTCTTGGAGCAGGCGAACTTCCACGACTTGCGCAAGAAGTTGCTGGCGTCGGCGCTGCCGTATTATCAGGAGTTTGTCCAGCAACAAAGCGACGATCCCGAGTTGGAAGCAGAGCGCGGACGGGCCTACTTTCGGTTAGCCCTTGTGCGCGGGGAGATGGGGATTGACTCCCCACGGCCAGCCGAAGACTCCGCGGTTAGCCCTTGTGCGCGGGGAGATGGGAGAGACGAAGCACGCGATAGCTGACTACCGGAGAGCGGCGGCGATCTTCGCCCGTCTGGAGGCCGCAGTTCCGGACCAACCCTCCTATCGCCAGGAGCTAGCACGAAGTCACAACAACCTGGGCCTTCTGCTGGCCGACTTGGGCCGGCATGGCGAGGCGGAGACTGCGTATCGGACGGCCCGCGCCCATCATGTGAAGCTGACCGAGCAATTCCCCGCCGCGCCCACCTACCGCAAGGAGTTGGCCACCAGCCACAACAACCTGGGTAATCTACTGCGCGACCTGCACCGTTATGAGGAGGCAGAGAGGGAATATTGGGCCGCTCTGGACCTCCAGGAAGAGCTGACCAAGCAGTTCCCCGCTGTGCCCACCTACCTCCGGGATATGGCCAAAAGCCACAGCAACCTGGGAGGTCTGCTCGCTGGCCTGGGCCGACGTAAGGAGGCGGAAACGGCGTATCGTTCGGCCCTGACCCTCGAGGAGAGGCTGGCCGAGCAACTCCCCGATCAACCCGATTCTCGCCGGGTGTTGGCCAACAGTCACAACAGCCTGGGCCTTCTGTTGGCCGCCGACTTGGGCCGGCGTGACGAGGCGGAGAAGGAACACCGAGCGTCCCTCGCCCTTTATGGGAAGCTAGTCGAGCAATTCCCCGCTGTGCCTGCCTACCGCGAGGAATTGGCCGCCAGCCACAACAACCTGGGCAATCTACTGCACGACCTGCGCCGGCATGACGAGGCAGAGAAGGAATATCGGGCCGCCCTAGACCTCCGGGAGAAGCTCGCAGAGCAGTTCCCCGACCTGACCGAGTATACCGTGGACCTGGGAGGCAGATACTGCAATTCTGGACGGCGGTTGCTTAGCCAAGGGCAGCCAGAGGCCGCTTTGCCGTGGTTTGACAAGGCCATCGCCCGTTTGCAGACTGTCCTCGACAAGGACCGGCGACTGGCGAAGGCACGCTTGGTTCTATGCTACGCCCACCATGGGCGTGCCTCGGCTCTGATGCAGTTGAACCGCCTCGTCGAGTCCGTCCGGGAGTGCGATCGAGCCATCGAGCTGGACGAAGGGGCCATGCGCAACGTTTTCCGCCTGCTACGTGCGGGCTGCCTGGCTCAAACCGGGGAGCATGCCCGCGCCGTGGCCGAGGCCAACGCCCTGACCGAAGGAAAGGACGTATCCGGCTCCACGCTATACGACGCCGCCTGTGTCTGCGCTCTGGCGGCGGCAAGCGTGAAAGACGATGTCAAACTTAGCGAGCAATACGCTAACCGTGCCATGGCCCTGCTGCGCCAGACTCAGAAGGCCGGTTACTTCAAGGAGCAAACCAAGGTCGCCCACCTGAAAAAGGACAGCGATTTAAAGGCGCTGCGGGAGCGGCCCGATTATCAGGCTCTGCTCAAGGAACTGAAGACGCCCGTTAAACCCTGACCGGAGAGACTGGGCCTGGGAACCTGGCGGAGATGCGCGACTGGGAATCGCTGGCGCAGTTGCCGCCGCAGCAACGGACGGACTGGATCCGGCCGTAGGCAGAAGTGGACGAATTCAGTAGACGATTCGCCTCTCCTTGCAATTGAAGTGCCATCGTGTCATACTGCGATAAGATAAAACTCCTGATGAGTACAACAAAGAACACTCTCGTTCCCAAGCAGCACTTGGGATCGCTTGGTCGCTAAGCTCTGCTTCGCGACTTATCGTCGGAAAGGGAAGCAGTGCTTCCCGACCAGCGTTCCCAAACAGCGCTTGGGAACGGGGGAGCTTAACCATGTCCGCAGGTACGACATCGTATTTAGTTGTCCGTCGCGATGATGGCTTCGGGGACGTTTTCCCGCTTGTTGGCGGCCAGACCTACACGCTGGGCCGGGCCACGACCAATCGTATCGTCCTCAAGGACGATTTGTGCAGCCGTGAACACGCCGAGATCAGCTTCGGCGGAGGCCGTTGGCGTATTCGCGACCTCAACAGCCTCAACGGTACACGAGTCAACGGAATCCGTCTGGACGGCGAATGGGAGCTAGCGCCGCAAGACGAAGTCTACCTAGGCCGCACGCACCTGCTGTTCGTGGAAGACATGAATCAGCTGCCGGACATGCCCCAGCAAAAGGACGAACCGGAGTCGGAGGGAGTGGCGATCCGCAAGCGACTTGGGCAGACGCGCTTCTTGACTCCGCAGCCGCAACCAGCCGAGACGGCAAACGAGGGAACCACGACTACTCCTTCGCAGCGCCACGCGCTGAGTCGCGATTTGTCTCTGCTCTATCGGTTGGCGCTCGATATGGGTTCGGCGAGCAGCTATGATGAGCTTTGCCGCATCGTGCTCGATGCCCTGTTGGAAGCCATCCCCGCCGAGGTCGGTGCCATTCTCTCGGTGGCGCGCGACGCGAACGACCGGAATGGCCCGCCGGCCGGCGTCCGCGTCAATACCGGCGACGGAGGGAAGCAGCTCCGCGGTATCGAATTGGAAGTGACGGCTCATCGTCATCGCGATCCCAGCTTGCATGATTATCGCCGCGTTTCCGAGTACGTCAGCAACGAGGTGCTGGCAAGCCGCGAGGCAATCCTCGCGGAAGACGTGGCACGTGACCGTTATCTGCGCAACCGCGAGAGCCTCAGCGATCTGGGTGCCACCAGTCTCATCTGCGCTCCCATCGTATTCGGCGATCGCGTGCTTGGGCTGATCCACTTGTACTGCACCAATCCGCACAAGGCGCTGGACGCTGAGGATTTGGAGTTTGCCGTTGCCGTGTCGAAGCAGCTCGGCGGCGTCATCCACCAGATGCAGCGGCAGGTCTCGCTGACGGCTGAAAACCGCTCACTTCGCGAACAGCTGCATGTTGAAAGCGAGTTGATTGGAGAAAGCACGGCGATGCGGGACATCGAGCAGCAAATCGCCCGCGTTGCTGGCACGAACGCCACCTGCCTGATTCGCGGAGAAAGCGGCTCCGGCAAGGAGTTGGTAGCGCGAGCCATTCATTACTCCAGCCTGCGCAAGGACGGGCCGATGGTCTGTCTCAATTGCGCGGCTCTGACCGAGACGCTGCTGGAAAGTGAGTTGTTTGGCCACGAAAAAGGCTCGTTCACCGGCGCCACGGAGAAGAAAATCGGCAAATTCGAGGCCGCCAATCACGGCACGATCTTTCTCGATGAGATCGGCGAGATGAACATCGGAACGCAGGCGAAGCTGTTACGCATCCTGGAAGGCCATCCCTTCGAGCGGGTCGGCGGCAGCGTGCCGATTCGTGTCGATGTCCGCGTGGTAGCAGCGACGAATCAACCGTTGGAACTGGCTATCCAGGAGGGGCGATTCCGCCGTGATCTTTTCTTTCGTTTGCAGGTCGTCGAGATCCGTGTGCCGCCGCTGCGCGAACGCAAAAGTGACGTAACGCTCTTGGCCGAGCACTTTTTGAAGCGGTTCGTGCGCGAGACCGGTCGTAAAATCCGTGGCTTCGCGCCGGCGGCGCTGCGAAAAATGGAGGAATACGATTGGCCGGGAAATGTCCGTGAGTTGCGCAATGTCGTTGAGCGCGCCGTCGCTCTCGGATCCGGGCCGTTCTTGGACGCCAATGACGTGTGGCTGTCATCTCTCGAAATCCCCACTGCCGCGCCGGTCTCGAGCGAGGCAGCCTATCGTCCGATGTCCCTGGAAGAAATCGAGAAGGACCATATCCTGAGAACGCTGAATCACACTGACTGGAACAAGAGCCAGGCCGCTCGAATCCTCAACATCGAGCGCTCGACCCTCGATCGCAAGATCAACAGCTATGGATTGAAACGGTGATTTATCAATTCTTTATAGAAATCGCATGTTCGCCGCGCGACACTGCCCCAGCCGAATGAGGTTTCGACGCGTTCCCGCGACCGCTGGCCCATTTGTCGGCGGCGCTCCGGATCGGCGAGAAGCTGGTTAATGGTGCCGGCAAGGTCCAGAGCGAAGCGTTCTGGATAACGCGGCTCGAAATCACCCTCCCCGCGCGGCTCGAATGGCACCAGCAATCCTGTCTCTTCAGGAATCACGACTTCTTTGATGCCGCCGACCGCCGAGGCCACGACCGGCGTTCCGCAAGCCATTGCTTCCAAGTTGATGATGCCGAACGGTTCATAGACCGAAGGGCAGACGAACAGGGCAGCCTGCGAGTACAGCGCGATAACGTCTTCCCTGGGGAGCATCCTCGAAATCCATATCACGGCATTGGCCGTGTGCCGACGTGCTTCCTCGACTGCCTCCGTCATCTCGCGGCCAATTTCCGCCGTATCGGGTGCACCGGCGCAGAGGACGATTTGCGTAGCTGGATTGATTTGCGGAATCGCGTGGACGAGGTGGATGATTCCCTTCTGACGCGTGATTCGGCCGACGAACAGAATGTACGGTTGGTTCGGATCGATGCCGTGGCGGGCCAAGACAGTGCGATCAGGCGTGGGTTTGTATTGAGCGAGATCGATGCCGTTAGGGATCACGCGAATCCTCTCTGGCGCCACACCGTAGAGCGTATGAACATCCTCGCGCATTGACTCGGAAACCGCGATCACGCCGTCGGCGTTCTGGTAGGCGGTGCGTTCGATCCATGTGCTGGCCTGGTAGGCAGTGCCCAGCTGCTCAACCTTCCAGGGACGGTGCGGCTCTAAGGAATGCGTTGTCAGCGCAAGCGGCGCGCCGGTCAATTGGCGGGCCAGGCAGCCGGCCAGGTGCGTGTACCAGGTGTGGCAATGGATCACATCGATGTCGCGCAGACTTCCGGCCATAAGAAGATCGCGCGCCAGCGTGTCCATGAATTTCTCATGGCGCGGATCTTGGAAGGGCAAGGTGAAACTCGGCCGCACACCTCGGACGGTTAGATTGCCTTCGCGAATCGATTGGTCGCCGAAGGAGAGAACGGTCACGTGATGCTCGCCATTATCGAGACGTATCAGCTCGCGCGTGAGATACTCGACGTGAACGCCGGCCCCGCCGTAGACGTTCGGCGGATATTCGTTGGTCAGAATGGCGATGCGCATTGTCCCGCTCTCTTTCGGTTGCTTCCGCTTACGCTACAGGCTCCGTCCCCTCTCCGTACGCTCGCCCCGATTCGTACAATTCCAGCCTCAATCGGTATTCGGCCTTCTCGCTCTCGGTGGCCAGTTCAATCGCGCGTCGCTCCTGCTCAACCGCCGCGGCGAATTGTCCAGCGGCGGCGTAGGCGACGGCAAGCGTGTCGAGGAATCCCGCGTTTTGCCATTGAGTTAGTTCACAAGCACGGCGAGCATGCTCGATCGCCCGCGCAGGATCACGCTTTTCTGTAACTGGATTTGTCGCCCACAACCAAGCAAGGTTGTTGTAAGTGCGGGCATCGTCCGCTTGGAGACGTAAAGCCTCCAAGTTGTCGGCAATCGCTTGATCGTAATTGCCTAAGTGCGCATGGATACGGCCGCGATTGTGATAGAGCGATACATCATTCGGTGCAAGCCGCAGGGCTTGCGTGTAATCGACAAGAGCTGCGGCGTGGTCGCCGCGGTCGGCTAGGGTATTGGCTCGGTTATAGAGAGGCAGAACGAAGTCCGGAGAGGCAGCGATCGCGGCGGTGAAATCAGCGAGCGCCGCGTCGAGGTTGCCCCTGCGGCGGTGGGCGTTGCCGCGATTATTCAGAGCGCCGGCGTGGTTGGGATGCAGGCGCAGGGCCTCGGTGAAATCGGCGATTGCCTGATCCAACTCGCCAAGCTCGGCGTGGGCGTTGCCACGATTGTAGTGGGCAGGCGCATATCCTGGTTCCAGTCGGATTGCCTCGTTGAAATCAGCGATCGCCTCCGCGAAGCGCCCGCGTTCGGCGTGCAAGTTGCCGCGATTGTGGTAGGGGCGAGAGAAGCCGGGATCGATCTTGGTGGCCTGGGTGAAATCCGCCATCGCGGCATCGAAGTCGCCACGCTCGGCGTGGACATTACCGCGACTGTTCAGGGCGCGAGCATTGGCAGGATCGTAACGTAGTGCTTCGGTGTAGTCGGCCAGCGCGCGTTCGTGATCGCGGAGTCGGGCATACGTGTGGGCGCGATTGCATAGCGTCAGCACATCGGCCGGATCGAGTTTGAGCGCCGCGGTATAGTCGGCTATGGCGTGTTCGTGATCTCCGAGACTGCAATAGACATTGCCGCGATTGGTGAGCGAGGCGGCATCCTCGGGAACCAGGCGTAGGGCGGCGCTGTAATCGGCGATGGCCGAGTCCCACTGATCGCGCTGGGCGTGGACATTGCCGCGCTGGAAGTAAGCGGCGGAGTGGTCGGACTGAAGATCGAGAACGCGAGTATAGTCGGCGAGCGCCTCATCGACCTCGCCTCGCCGCGCGTTCAGGTTGCCGCGATGGAAGTAACCTGCAGGGGATTCCGGATCGAGACGAATTGCCTCCGCGAGATCGGCCAGCGCTTTATCGAAATCGCCCTTGTCTGCATGGGCGTTGCCGCGCAGCAGATAGGAGCCGACAGACTCCGGCGATAGTGCGATGGCTTGCGTGAAATCGTCGATCGCCGCATCGAGATCGCGCAAGGCAAGGTGTTCCAATCCGCGCTCGCTGTAGAGAGTAGCGCTCGGCTCCAAGGCCAGGGCGGCGCCATAATCGGCGACGGCGTGCTGATGCTGGTTCATGGCGCTGTAGGCTGCGGCGCGATCGCACAGAGCGCGGACATTGTTGGCATCGAGCTGCAAAACGCGCGTGAAATCGGCTACGGCGCGGGCGTATTCCCCGAGCAACGCGTGAACTTTGCCGCGATTGCCGTGCGCCCACAAGTTGCGCGGGTCGAGACGAATCACTTCGGAATAATCGGCAACCGCGAGGGCATGATCGCCTTTGCCATAGTAGGCATTGCCGCGATTAAAAAGCAGCACCGGGTCGCGCGGATTCAGACGCAGTGCTTCGTTGTAATCCGCGAGCGCTCGATCGAAGTCGCTTTTCTGGGCATAGGCAAGGCCACGGTTGGCGTGTGCCTCAATATTGCGTGGCTCCAAACGCAGTGATTCGGTGTAGTCGGCGATGGCGGCATCGAGTGCGCGATTACGGGTGTGCGTCAGAGCGCGGCGGCGATACAGCCCCGCATCCTGGGGTTGCAGTTCGATGGCTCTCGTGTAATCGGCGACGGCTTTGTCGAAGTCGCCTTGACGGGCATAGGCGTTGCCGCGGTTGATGAGGACAGCGACTTGATTTGGGTCGATCGCCAGTGCGGCGGTGTGTTCGGCGATGGTGATCTCGTGCAGATCGTGTTCAATGCGGCGCACGCGTTCGCTTGCCTCGGGAAGTTGCGAGAGGCGATCGAGCACGATTCCAAAATGTTCCGGTCGGGCGGCAATCGTCCAGGCGGTGCAGTCGGCGAGGAGTTGTCGCCATGCCTCGGACACCAGTAGCAAATCTCCGCCATCGGGATCGGGCCGTCCGCCCAAAGCAAAGGCGCACACCTTGCCGAAACTGTAAATATCGGAGTGCGGCCCGATCCAAACTTGGCCTTTGGGTCGGCCCACTACTTCGACGGGAGCGAAAGGAATCGTGCGAGAGACGCTACGCCCCAGCGTTGTCTGCGAGCAGGCGTCGGGATTGCTGGCGCAAGCATGGATCAGGGTGCGCTTGAGGCCAAGCCCGGTATCCAGCAATTTGACGCGCCATTGGGTTCGTAGGTCCGGCTTTTCAGCCTGACTTTCTGAAGAGTCAGACTGAAAAGCCGGACCTACAGTGCGACGGCACAACAGAACCGCCGCCGGGCGCAGACTCCGGTGCAGGATGCCGCGGCCGTGCGCCCCTTGTAGCGCCCGCGCCAACGGCCAGGCAATTTGTAGCCAATCTTCCGGCGTCAGCGGTCCCTGCTGAGCGACATGCTCGGCCAGCGTCTGTCCTTCCGCATATTCCAGCACCAGATAGGGCCGCGTTTCTTCGCCGCCGGCATAGGCACAATCGTGAATGCGGACCAATGCCGGATGGTCGAGATCCTGCAAAGATCGCATGTCACGAAACAAAGCTGCTACATCACGATCGAGACTATCGGCCCGCAGCGCCTTGACGACCACCCGCCGGTTGTTGGCCCGTTCGCGGCACAGAAACGAGACGCCGAACCCGCCGGCGCCTAGGATGCGTTCTGGCTCGTAGCGTGCAAACGGGAATGGCTCGAACGTCTCGGCATCGAGCGCGACCGCGCGGCGCAGACTGGCCAACGCTTCGTTCCAATCGCGGCGTTCGAGCGAGGCGCGGTAGACATTGTGATGCGCTTCCGCTTGCGAGAGGGGGTCGGCAACCAGCCGGGCCACTTCCTGAAAGTCATGCTGGCTCGATTCGAGATCGCCGATCACGATTTCCAGCTGAGCCAGGCTGTTGAGGAGGGCCGGCAGACGCCGCTGCTGCTCGGTCGGCAATTCGCGGAAGCGCTTGACGAGATCCTGCACGATTTCTCGTTCGCTATCGCGGCGCAGGGCCAATCCATCGCGCGGCCGCACCGCGCAGGGATGCAGATCGTGACGGCGTTTCAACTGCAAGACCGCCTCGTACAAATCGGCACAAGATTGACCGTGTTCGTGCTGTTCCGCGTGCAAATCTAACATGAGAATCCGGCTTCCTCACCCAACGACGGGGACCATCTAGGCATTATTGTAGGGAGGGAGCCTCATGGAGACGGGAGGCGTTTAGCCGCGACCGGAAGAGAACGCGCCTCCGCGCTCCCCTACTGGTCGCGGCTAAACGGGGAACTTGTTTTGGACACCGCCAAAAGTCACTTCTTCTTCTCGAACTCGTCTTCCTTGCCCTTGGGATCGACCGTGACCAGTTTCTTATCGGTTAGGGTCTTGATGGTCATAGTTTCCTTGTTTTCCTTGCCGCCTTGCATCAAGACGACGCTGAGCTTGTCCCCCTCGACTTTGTAGGTGCCTTCCAGGGTAAAGGTTTGAGACGTTTTCTTGTTGTCTTTCGACTTCACAGGGACGGAGACGGTGATCTTCAATTTCCCATCCTTGGTGAACAGGAGGACGGCATCCCCAGGTAAACCACCGGCCGACTTGGTGACTTTCCAGGTCCCGACGATCTTGTCCTTGTCCACGGCTTTATCGTCCGCAATCGCGGTCACGGCCAGGCCGACGAAGACGAAACATGCCGCCGGAATCGCAGACAATCGAAGTAAGTTCATGAGAAGCTCCCTACTCGTGAGGAAAAGGCACGGACGACGTGTCCGCGTTTCTCTGCGAGGCATTATCGGAGTCACGGCACCGAAGTGCAAGCAAGCTAGGCCAACAATTCCTTGACCACCGCGCCGTGAACATCCGTCAGCCGATAATAGCGCCCCTGGAAGCGGTAGGTGAGCCGTTCGTGATCGATGCCGAGAAGGTGCAGGATGGTCGCCTGCATGTCGTGGACGTGGACGGGATTTTCGGCGATGTTGTAGCCGAACTCGTCGGTGGCACCGTAAGAGAGGCCAGGTTTGACGCCGCCGCCAGCGAGCCACATGGTAAAGCAGCGCGGATGATGATCGCGGCCATAATCCGTGGCCGTCAGCTTGCCTTGGGAGTAGTTCGTCCGTCCGAACTCGCCGCCCCAAACGACGAGCGTCTCGTCGAGCAGTCCACGCTGTTTCAAGTCGGTGAGGAGCGCGAAGCAAGCGCGGTCAACATCTTTACATTGCCGGCGGATACCCCCGGGCAGGCCGCCATGATGATCCCATCCCGGGTGGTAAAGTTGGATGAAACGCACATCGCGCTCGGCCAATCTCCGCGCCAATAAGCAATTGGCAGCGAATGTGCCCGGCTGCCGTGCTTCGGGACCATACAACTCGAACGTCCGGGCCGGCTCTTTCGACAAATCCATGACCTCCGGCACGCTTGTCTGCATGCGGTAGGCCATCTCGTACTGGGCGATGCGAGCGGCGATCTCTGGATCGCCGGTCTTCTCCTCTTGGACCGCGTGCAGCTCCGCGAGCCGGTCGAGCATCTTGCGGCGGCTTTCTCGACTGACGCCGTCGGGATTGTCGAGATAAAGCACCGGCTCCCTGCCGCTGCGAAATTGCACACCTTGGTGCATGCTCTGCAAGAAACCGTTGCCCCATAAACGGGCGTACAAGGGTTGATCGATGCGATCTTTGGAAATCAACACGACGAAGGCCGGCAAGTTCTCGTTGGCACTGCCCAATCCATAACTGAGCCATGCCCCCATGCTCGGCCGTCCCGCCAACTGCGAGCCGGTCTGGAAAAAGGTGATGGCTGGATCGTGGTTGATCGCTTCGGTGAACATCGATTTGACGAAACACAACTCGTCGGCCACCTTCGCCGTCCACGGCATCAGATCGCTGAGCCACGCGCCGCTCTTGCCGTGGCGAGCGAATTTGAAGATGGAGCCAGCGAGGGGCAAGGTGGCTTGATGGGCCGACATGCCGGTCAATCGCTGCCCCATGCGGACGCTGGCCGGCAAGTCTTGCCCGTTCATCTTGTTGAGTAACGGCTTGTAGTCAAACAGATCATGCTGCGACGGCCCGCCGCTCATGAACAAATAGATGATGCGTTTTGCTTTTGGCGGATGGTGAGGGGCTTTCAATATGCCCGCGAGCGGAGCGCCGGAGGAATCGCGTGCCAGGAGATGCCACAGAGCCGCGGCACCGAGGCCCATGCCGCAACGAGCGAGGAAGATGCGGCGATCAGGGGAAGCGGCTCCGTCAAGAACGTTCGTCATGCGTCTTTGTTCGTCTGTTTGCCTGTGCAGACTTCATTTCACGACACTTCGTATAAGTGTATCACCCTCCATCGCAAGGAGGAAAGGTAATCAAGTACCCCGACCAGGATTTGAACCAAGACCACCTCGTTCGAAGCGAGGGATGATTTCCCTTTCACCATCGGGGCGTGAGTGGACCCACCGGGAGTTGAACCCGAATTTCCAGTCTGCCGAGCTGGCGTCCTCCCTTTGGACGATAGGCCCGATTGTCAATGGACCGCCGGAGATTCGAACTCCGATTGCCGGCTTGCGACGCCGGAGGCCTCCCATTGGACGAGCAGCCCACATATCGAGCGGGATGTCCGTTGCCGGCGGGCGACAATCAGCACGGCTGCCCGGCCTGTCTTTACCGCCGACCACGGACATCCCGCTGTCACAAGTAGCCGAGGTGGGAGTTGAACCCACAAACCTCACCAGGCCCTCGACCTGGCCGCTTTGCCGGATTTGCGTACTCGGCCGTCAATGCCGGGTCCAGGAGTCGCACCTGGGCTGCCGCGGGTATGAGCCGCAGCTGGGCACTGGCCCACCCGGTCTGTGCAAAAGAAACTCAGCGGCCCGAACGGGAATTGCACCCGCACCCGTCAGGTTGACAACCTGCCGCTCGCCTGCTTGAGCTTCCGGGCCGTATTTGCATTGGCTCAGGTGGGACTCGAACCCACAGCATTCGAGCTTCTAAGTCTCGATGGTCTCCCCCTTGCCTACCGAGCCGAATCTCCGCCCCTGCCAGCCGCCCGACCGTGGGCGAACGGTCCGAGCGGCGAAAAGTCGAGGCGGCTGGATTTGAACCAACGGTCTCCACCTTCCGGGGGTGGCGGGTACTCCAGACTACCCCACACCTCGTTCAGTCAGCGTGGCTGGACTTGAACCAGCGTTCTCCACCATCCCGGGGTGGCGGGCACTCCAAGCTACCCCACACGCTGAATCTTGCAGCAAGTCCAGAGGGACTTGAACCCTCACCGTTCGGGTTGGAGCCGAGTATGCTGCCGCTAACACCTTGGACTTGTTCGTATACACCACTTCTCTCAGTGGGGTCGGCGGGACTTGAACCCGCACCACCAAGTTTAAAAGACTTGTGCGCTACCATTACGCCACGACCCCGTATTGGGACGGGCGCGACGTTTATAGCGAAGCAACTGGACCATGATGGTTCTCCTGTTTGCTGGGTTCGGACAGTGGGCCGGGAGGCGCTCGAATCCTCGTCTGCGGCTCTTCAGGCCGCCGCTAAACCGTCTCAGCTACCAGCCCAAACGAAAAAGGCCAGGCATCTCGTTGGGACACCTGGCCTCGCAAGCTGCAAGAGAAGCAGCTCGGTGTCACCAACGCGGAGGATGTGCGGGGAGGCCATTCACCCATCGATCGGGCAGATGCCTGGCCGATTTGCGTTTCCCAATAAACCCGCGATCCGTTGTCATCGTCATCTCTAGGTCTTGCTTCCGCGATCCATCACGAGGATCGTTCCATCTTACATTGGATAGACGCACCGCACGCCGGATGGTTCACGAAAAATCCGTGATTTTCCGGACTGTGATCGATCATTTGCGCTGCAATTTGTCCGCTGCCCCTGCCAGACGATAAACCTCTGCCGTTCGATCGAACGCTTTGTCCTTCGCGTTGACTAATGTGAGCTTCACGTCCGGCGCTAGCATACCCAAAGCGTCGGGGATGTCGAGAACACGCAGGACGTTGAGAAACGTTGGTCCTTCGCGATGCGACTTGGGTGGATTGATGATGACGACTTCCTTGATCGACGGCTCGAATAAGGCGGCATAGGCCACGAGGATTCCGGCCGTGCCGACTCCAACAATACGTCGAGGAGCCGTCTTTTCCTTCCGCAAGTGCTTGGCCGCGGCAATGATGTCCCACACGCGACCCTCATCGACTGTCCTGCCGAGCAAGGCATGGGATCGATTCACGAAATTCGGTGGGGAGGTTTGGGTCCATCGGTTGTACATCACACCCCGTGGGAAGAGCAACCAGGGGTGGTTGTCCTTCAAAAACTCCATCGCTTCCGCGCCTGTGTTTACGTCCTCGGGAAACTGCTGGTCCACGACAATGACAGACTGGGATTCTCGCGCCTTGGTGATATGCACCTCGATCCCTGAGTCAGAGATGAACCGTCCGAGAGACTCGTTGCTCGCTTTGAGGGAAGGGATTTCCGCCGGGAAACCTCGAAACGATTTATCGCGCAGCTCCTTCAGCAATCCCTTTTTCCACTCCGCGAACTCGCCTTTTTTCGGCAGTTTCACTTCCGCTTTCGGTACGAACGTCTCATCAATCTTGCCATTGATCGCGTCCTTGGGAATGTCCTTCTCCTCCGGGAAAACGCGCAGCTGCTTGCCCGGCAACTCTTTGAAATCCGCGTCCTTCACGTCGCTTGTGTCGTGCTTCAGATACTTGTTGATCCATTTGAAAACGGCGACGCGCAAATCCGGCCGGTAAGCGTGGCCGCCCTTGCTGACATAATCATCGACCAACTCTGGCTTGTCGTACATTTTGTAGAGTTCGCGCAGACGAGCGATGACGCGGCGGTTGCCGTCCATCGGAAAGATGGGATCCTGGTCCGAATTGGCGAACAGCAAGGGCCGCGGCGCGATCAGGGCGGCGATGGTCGTCCACTCCCATTGGTAAGTGTTGATCAGGAACATGCAATCACAGTGGCCGTTGATGACCTTGTGGGAAACATAACTTTCCAGATCGCTCATGCCGCTGACTGGTACGGCAACCTTGACACGCTCATCGGCGGCTGCGATCCAGAAGGTCGCCGCGCCGCCGCCGGAGATGCCGGTTACGCCGAGGCGGTCGGCGTCCACGTCCGGCCGGCTGACGAGATAATCCAACGCCCGTATGCCGTTCCAACACTCGACCCCGGCGGGAGTGTAGCCGCGTGCCTGCCACCACCAGCGGTTTTCGACGGTGTCTTGGCCTTTAAGTCCGTAGCTGCCAAAGTGCCGGTTGGGGGTGCCGTAGGTTCCGTGATGGATGCCGGGAATCTCGCCCAGTTGCAACGTATCAACGATGAGGCAAATATAGCCGTTGTTGGCGAACCACATTCCGTGGTCCTGGAAAGCAGTCTTGTTGCCGTCGCGGCCTTTGCCGGAGTGACCGCAGACGTACAGGATGGCCGGCAGTCTGCCGGCAATGGTCTTAGGACGATACAGGTTGCCTGTCACGTACAGGCCCGGTTTGCTCTGGAAATGCAATTTCTCGATAAGCACGTCGTCGCGTTCCACGGTGCCGGTGATGGTGGCATGCAGCGGAGTCTTCTCCGGCAGAGGCCAGAGACCAAGCATGTATAAATACTCGCGATGAAGACGCGGTCTGCGCTCCTCCCACTCGGCGCGCGTCTTCGCTCCATCAAGGAAGCGCTGGTCCAAACGCTCCGCTTGCTTCTGCAACCAGCGTTCGATCATGGCGTCGCCGGATCGTGGCTTCTCCGGCTCCATCGCGACGGCACTGCGGACGCCGCAGAGGGATATGGCCACACAAAAGATGCGAACCCAGACAGAACTATGCGCGGACATGACCATCACTCCTTGGAATCAGGTGCATCGGCGCTTTCACCGATGATGCCGTTGGGATTGAGCATGAGCCAACACGCGATGGCGACGACGTGCATGGCTGCGAAAACGAGAAGAGCACGGTCCCAGCCGCGCCATTCCACGACGCGGGGGATGAATTGAGTGAACGCCCATGAGCCCAGGTTGCCGGCCATGTTCATAGTGGCGAAGATGACCCCCAAGTTACGGCCGCCCATGTCCATCGTCAGCGCGTAGGCACAGGGTGATGAGAAGGTCATGACAAAAACACCGATACTGGCCAGCACAACAGCGCCGAACATATCGCCGACCTGGTACGCCAACCCGTAAATGAGCAGCCCAACCAAAACACTGCCGATGGCCACGCCCTGTCTCGCGGCACGGCGGCTGCCCGTGCGCGCCAGCACGAAATCGGAGAGGATGCCTCCGATGGGACCGCCGATCACACCGGCAATCAGCGGTAGGCCCGTCAAATAATTGGCCGACTCCACGCTTTGGCCGCGTGCTTCCTGCAAGTAGGTCGGCAACCACATATCGAAGAAACGGAGAGCACCCGCCCGGCAGAACTGTTGGATGCAAATTAGCCATAACGCGGAACTGAGGAAAATCGCCAACCACGGAACATTGCCGGAGACGGATGCCCTCCGCGGTTCGCTATCGAACGTAATTATCGCCAGTTCCGCGGGATTCACAGACGGATGCTCTTGCGGCCGATTGCGGAACCACAGCGCGAACCAAACCGCCCACGCCGCGCCTGGCATGGCGTAGAGCAGGAATAGCCAACGCCAGCCGAGCGGCCCGATCAGCTTCGCCGTTACCCAAGAAGCGATGACGCCTCCGATGAGCATGAAGCTGTTGAGCACCGCCGAAGTGAAACCGCGCCGCGTGGCCGGATACCACGAGGCCAGGATCATGGTGCAGCAAGGGAAGATACCGGCCTGCAAAGCGCCCATCGCCCCGCGCGCGGTGACAAGAGACGGCAAGTTCGTGGCCGCCGCGGAGAGGCCCATCATGATCGACCAGCCGGCCGCGTACACCGTCAGGGCCAGCCGCCCACCCCACCTCTGGGCCAGCCAGCCGCTCGGCACCTGACACAAAGCGTAGGCGAGGAAAAATGCACCCATCGCGTCGCCGGTGTCGTTGCGCGTTAGATGCAGGTCGGCGCGGACCGTCGTTTCCGCGCCGCCGAGACTGTTACGCTGGATGTAATTAATTGTCGTGATAAGGCACAGCGCACCCAAAACGAGATGGCGAACATACGTTGGCCGCGATTCGAGATGCGGAACAGAAGTAGCGACATCGTCCACGAGCGAGTCTCGGTTGGAGGAGGGTAGGCTAGATATGAGCTTATCCGAGCCAAAGTCGTGGAGCAAGAAGCGTCGCTAATCGTCGTGGATGAACGCTTCCGGATCGGGCCACGAGGCTGGCGGCGGATCGAGCGCGATGATCGGCAACATTTGTGGGTCCGGCCGCAAATCGCGATCCGGCGTCGTCGTACTCAACAGCGGCTCGAAACAGCCGGCCATCTGATGCCAGAACTCGTCCAAGTTGAGTCCGAGAAACGGCGATCCACATTCTTTCATGTAATCGTAGCTAGATCGATATAGCTTCACCGCCCCGCCGAGGTTGCCGCCGCTGAAATGGAAGAGTCCGACGGCCGCCTGGATGAGACCCTGATAGAAACGACGCTCCGCGCCGTGGCTCTCCGACCACAGATCTTCCCAAACCTCATGGGCCTCGAAATAATCGTGCTCATTGAAAAACAGAATGCCGGCCAGGTAACGGGGATCGTAAGCGTCCATGCCGCCATTGTACAATGAGAGGCATCCTCAAGCTGTAGGTGCCGCGAGCCGAGCGGCACTCCAGGTCCGGCTCGGTTCGCCGGACCTACCTGCGGAGTTTGACCATGCTCCTTTCATCGCGTCTAACGCTCTCGGACCTGATTGAGATGTGCCGATCGCTACGGCACTATCTGGGCGCAGGCTTGCCGATCGTCGTTGCGTTCCGCAATCAAGCGAAGCGCGGAGCGGCGCGGGTGCGTCCGCCGGCCGGACGCATCGCTGCCGCGCTGGAAAACGGCGATAGCCTGGAGGATGCGCTCGAACGCGAAAAAGCCCTCTTCCCCTCGTTGTTTGTGGCGCTAGCGCGGGTCGGCGAACATGCAGGGATGCTGGCCGAGGTCTTCGCGGAATTGGAGAAATACTACCTGCGCCAACGCAAGCTCTGGCGGCAGTTTCTCGGTCAAAGCGCATGGCCGCTCATTCAGTTCGTGCTGGCCATCTTCGTCCTGGCGGGCCTGATCCTCATCATGGGCATGATTGCGGATTTGCGCGGCGGTGAGCCGCTTGATCCACTCGGTCTCGGCTTGGCCGGACCTTCGGGCGCGATTACGTTCCTTAGCGTTGTTTTCGGAACGCTGGCTGGACTTGGCATTGTTTACTGGGTGTTTACCCGGCGTCTGAGCGGTGCCGTGGCGATGGAGACGTTTCTGTTGAGGCTTCCGGCCATCGGTCCGTGTCTGCAAGCGTTGGCGCTGGCACGCTTCTGCATGGCGCTGCGATTGACGACCGAGACGGGCATGTCGATTGTTGAGGCGATGCGTCTGAGCCTGTCGGCAACGGGAAATTCAGCCTTCGCAGCTCGCAGCGAACAAATCGAGACGGAACTGCGCCGGGGCGAGGAACTCACAGTCTCTCTGATGAAAACGGGTCTGTTTCCAGAGGAATTTCAGCACATGATGGCCGTCGCAGAGGAATCTGGGACGCTCGATCAAGTGCTTGCCCATCAGGCCGCGCACTATCAGGAAGAATCCGGCAGGCGGCTGGCCATTCTGACGAGCCTGGCGGGTTACTGCGTCTATGGCTTGGTCGCGCTTGTCATCATCATTGCTATCTTCCGCATCGCGAATTGGTACATAAGCCTGCTCGGCTGATCAACGTGAACGCCCTGTACAGCTGGCAAAAGCGAACAAGATGTTCGATAGTTTGGGCAATTCTGAGCAGCCGCGGCCTTCCGGATGAGTGCTGCGGATGAGCCGAGCCGGGTACTTCCGAGCCATTTTTGCCGCTACAACCCTTCCCTCCGTCAACTTCCAACGACGCTTTGGCCGGTCTCGCTGGTAAAAATTACAATTGCTCTGTACCTCTCTTTCGCACTTTGTACAATTTACCTAAGTTTACAATTTGACGCGACTTGCCGCGGCGCGGCATGTGCAGGAAAGAAACGAAGTCCCGATTCATTCGCGATGGTTCGCGGATGGAGCGGTTTGGCAAACTATTTCCTCCAGCGAAAGAGTGCATCTGGTAGTCCGTGGTTCTCGACAGACACCTAAGTTGTTACTACTCCTTGATTAAGAGAGACTCGGATGTCGCGCACGCTACGCATTCTTCTTCGTCGTGATCCTTCCCGTGACCGCACCGAAGAGGACATTCGCTATGAAGGTTACAAGGTCCTCTGGCCTGATGGCCGACCAGCGGCGGTCGGTCTGACGGCCTTCTGCAAGCACGGTCAGCGCTTGCTTGGCTTGGGACGCCATCTCGCCGGCGCCCGAGAACGGCTGCTGGACCTGATCATTTTTCCCCTACCCGATGGTGAGGCTTCCCTCACCCGCCTACCCGGTCATCGCGTCCGGCGCTTCTCGATTCGCCGCGACGGGCGTCAAGGAAGGCTGTACTTCCTCGATGGCACACCTACCACGGTCGTCTTCGATTTGGATCGGGACGAAGCGCCGGTCCTGCATTGGATCGGTCTGCCCTTGCTGCGTGACGGCGAGCGGCAGTGGTTCGATCTCGCCGCCCGTCCCGTGGAGATGCCGGCTCGGACGCCAACCAGCTCACCCACCTTCGGTATCCATCCGATGCCCCATGATGCTCTCTCCTGAGTCGTTTACTGAACGGAGAAACATCACCCCTTGTTTTTTCTCCCTTCGGCTGTATTATTTAGACAACTGGCTAATTATCTAACTAACGCGGTGCCGGCCATGCACATGAACGATGCTTTCAAAGCTCTGGCCGACCCGACGCGTCGAGAGATTCTTCGGCTCTTGCGGGGCGGTGAGAAGACGGCGGGCGAGCTGGCGCGGCACTTCGACATGAGCAAGCCGTCAATGTCGCATCATTTCGCCGTGCTGCGTCAAGCAGACTTGATTGCCTCGCGCCGCGATGGGCAGCAGATCTACTACTTCCTCAACACCACCGTGGTTGAGGATCTGCTGGCCCTGGTCTGGGGACTGCTCACCGGCCACGAAAGCTCCGGGAAGGACGGACACTCATGAAGCGCTGGTTAATCGTTTCCATCCTGTTAACGATCCTGTCCTTGGCTGGACCGCTCGTTCTCTACTTCGGCCGCCCGGACCTGCTCAAGGATCCGATCCCGACGCACTTCAACGCGGCGGGGGAGGCGGACCAGTGGACGCCGCGCGATCGCATCGTGCCCCAATGGATAATCATGCCGGCGTTCATGGCCGGGCTGATTGGATTGTTCGTGCTGCTGCCCTGGTTATCGCCAAAAGGGTTCGAGATTGATCGCTTCCGCGAGACGTTCTTTTTCTTGCTGGCCGTGGTCACGCTTTTGTTCGCGTACATCCAGCTTATGTTCGTGCTGGGCGGCGTGGAAACGATCCACCTGGACACGACGCGCTGGCTCCTGGGCGGCATTTCTCTGTTCTTCGCCGTGCTCGGCAACCGCCTGGGGAAGGTGCAACGCAATTTCTGGATGGGCGTACGGACGCCGTGGACGTTGGCCAGCGAGGCGGTGTGGATTCAAACGCATCGTCTAACGGCATGGTTGTGGACGGCGGGCGGTACGATGCTGGCGGTGATCGCCTTCGCCGGCCTCTCGATCTGGGTATGGCTTGCAGGCATTCTGCTGATGGCGCTGTCACCGGTTCTGTATTCGCTGTGGTTATACAAGAAACTGGAGAAAGAAGGGCGGTTATCCTCCACGCTTTGACGCCCGCTCAGCCGCCGATGGCATGCATGGTGCGCCCGGGCTTGATGAATCGCGCCGTGTTGATCTCGTGTCCTTCCCACTTGTCGCGCACGTTCTGGCGAATCATCTCCGCCAGACGCGCATCGTCGGGGACCTCGCGAAGTAGCGGTTTCACATTGACTTCACTTAGCGCGAACAGACAGTTGCGGAGCTTGCCGTCGGAGGTCAATCGCAAGCGATTGCAGGACATGCAGAATGGCCGTGATACTGAAGCGATGATCCCTACCCGGCCTCGTCCGTCGCTGTACTGGAAATCCATCGCCGGAGCGCGAGGATCATAATCGTCGGCCGGAACCAGAGGGGCGACATCGCGTTCGATTTGTTCCAGGATTTCATGCGCGAAATAGACCTTGCCACGCTCCCAGGCTTCCGCGCCGATCGGCATGTACTCGATGAAACGCAGTTCCAGCGCGTTTTCGCGGGCAAATCGAGCCAGAGGAACCACGTCTTGTTCCGTCAAGCCACGGATAATGACGGCGTTGATCTTGATGGGCGAAAACCCGGCTTTCTTCGCCGCTTCGATTCCAGCCAACACCTGCTCCAGCCCGTCGCGACGGCTGACCTCCCGGAAACGTCCCGGATCGAGCGTATCAAGGCTGACGTTGATTCGTCGCACCCCCGCGTCGAACAACGCCTGTGCCTGATTGGCCAGCAACAGAGCGTTCGTCGTTAGACCGACATCTTTGATGCCGGGCACATCCGCGACCATACGAACGAGGCGAGGCAAATCGCGCCGCAACAACGGCTCGCCACCAGTCAGCCGTAGCTTGTCGATTCCCAGAGGCGCCGCGACGCGCACGAAGTGCGTGATCTCCTCGAACGTGAGCAGCTCGCTGCGATCCATGAAGACCACTTCTTCCGGCATGCAGTAAGTGCAGCGGAGATTGCACCGATCCGTGACGCTGATCCGGAGGTTGTTGTGGGAACGTCCAAATGTATCGATCAACATGGGCTATCGAGAAATCCAAGATCCATAGGGATGACGGCGACCTCGCTAGTTTAGCAAAACTGCTCTAGGGTTGCGCGATGGATTCCGCTAAATCGACGTCGGCGGTCGGGACTGCTTGTGCCAAAAACGATCCAGACTGTGCCGTTCAGCACATCTCCACGCCCGCTGTCGTCTTTCCCGTATGCGGCCCTGTGCTGAGTTCTCGCTGTTTTTAGGCTTTTTTTTCAGCAAACCACCGAATAATCTCCTTCTTGGCTCCCCGGCATCACGTTTGCGATTCCTTCTCATGCAGCCGTGAGAATCTTCCGTGGGCTACGGCAACAGCAAAAGGGGGACGCCATGAATACTTCCATTCTACACGTGGATACTCCGCGATCATTTGGATCGCTCGAGGCCAAAGATTTGATGACGCCCAATCCCATATCGATCCGCCGAGATGCCACAATCCATGAGGCGTTGGAGCTTCTGACCGACCGCGGATTTGGCGCCGCACCTGTGATCGACGAGCGAGGCCTCCCTGTCGGCGTCATCAGCCGCACAGACATCCTCATCCACGAACGAGAATGTACCGGCCATCCTTGCGCCCCGAAAAGCGCGGATTCGGCCCCTGACTCTCCCGACTGGGATCTCTTACCCAATTCGTCCTGGTTGGCGGAGTTGACGGATGCGGCGAGGAACACGACGACGGTGGCGGAAATCATGACCCCGGCGATCTTCACGGTCACGCTGAATACTCCAGTGGCCGAGGTCGTGCGGCGGATTTTGGAGTTAAGAATTCATCATTTGTTTGTATCCGACAGCGACTTTTCCATCGTCGGCGTCATCAGTCCCTTGGACGTGCTGCG
>Ga0070738_10001658_pt1 | contig 42056 bp, 27 predicted proteins | sample Coa_R2_2_FD_66446 | JGI IMG/M metagenome (GOLD analysis project Ga0070738, IMG submission 66446) | Surface soil microbial communities from Centralia Pennsylvania, which are recovering from an underground coalmine fire - Coalmine... | ecosystem: Environmental > Terrestrial > Soil > Unclassified ...
GGGCGGTCGGGGCGGTCGGGGCGGTCGGGGCGGCTGCCGGAAGCCGGGCCCGAGCGGCCGCGCTCGATCAGGAAGTGCTGGAGCCGTACCGTGTTCTCCCCGTCGGCCAGGTAGTCGAAGAACCCGTTCCCCATCGCCGTCCACATCGGGACGTTGACGGCGTAGACGACGAACTGCCCCTCCCGCCGGTCGGTGACCAGGCCGGCCGCCCGGAGGATCGACAGGTGGTGGCTGACGTTGCTCTGCGGGATCGCGAGCAGGTCGCACAGCTCGGTCACCGTCGCCTCACCCTGGACGAGGAGCAGCACCAGATTGAGCCGCACTTCGTGGCTGAGGACGCCCAGGAGGTGCGCGGCGGCCGTGATGTACTCGGCGCTGAACTGGCGGCGAGGCATGGACGATATTACTTCCGGCGATGCCGCGATGCATGCTCTGACCGTGCTCGACTGGGAGTATTACCACAACTCCGTCCGCGCGTGGGTGACGGCACTGGGCATCCTGCTCGGCGTCTTCGTCGCCCTGGCCCTCGTTCGGCAGCTCATCAGGCGACGGCTCGCGGAAGCGCCCCTGCACACACAGGAGCCCCCAACCGGCGTCAACGCGCTCGCGGGCGATCTCGTCCGCCGGACGCGATTCTTCTTCCTCTTCGCGCTCGGGCTCGCGGCCGGGTCGCTCGATCTCACGCTCGCGCCGCGAATCGAGAGCGGCATCCGTGACTTCGCGATCCTCGCGGCGCTCCTCCAGGTCGCGATCTGGGGCGATGGACTGATCGGCTTCGGGCTCCAGCAATACGTCGCCCGACGCAGCACGCCGAGCACCGATGGCGACGGAGCGGCGGCGACCAGCCGCACGACGGTGGCCGCCCTGGGCGCGCTCGCCCGGGCCATCCTCTGGATACTGCTCGTCCTCATTGCGCTCGACAGCCTCGGCGTCCGCGTCACCACGCTCATCGCGGGACTCGGTGTCACGGGCATCGCGCTCGCCCTCGCCGTCCAGAACATCCTGGGCGACGTGTTCGCGGCGCTCTCCATCGTCATGGACAAGCCGTTCGTCGTCGGCGATGCCATCACCGTCGACACGATGAGTGGGACGGTCGAGCACATCGGGCTCAAGACCACTCGCGTGCGGGCGACGACCGGCGAGCAGATCGTCTTCTCCAATGCCGACCTGCTCAAGAGTCGGATCCGGAACTTCCGTCGCCTCCACGAGCGGACGGTCACGATGACGCTGCTCTTCGATCCGGCGTCCGCCGCCGACGCGCTGGCCGCGGTGCCGGAGGTGCTTCGCGGCATCATCCAACGCCAGGAGGGGCTCCGGTTCGGCCGCTCGCACGTCACGCCGCCGACGCTGAACGGGATCGGGGTCGAGACGGTGTACACGGTGCTCACACCGGACTACACCCGGTTCATGGACGCCCAGCAGGCGATCACCGTGGCGCTGCTCCGCCACCTCGGCGAGGGCGGCGCGCGGCTCGCGACGACCGGCAACCTGACCGTGGTCTACGACCCGCCTGGCGCGCGGAGCGTTCCCCGCTCGCCGGCGCCGGCGTAGCGCTCGATCGCCGCCACGGCGACGGCTACCCCATGCTCGGCGCGCAGTGCCGAGCCGATGGCGGCGGCTCGCCGGCGGATCCCGGGGTCCTCGGTCGCCTCCGTGATCGCGGCTGCCAGGCGCTCGGCGGTCACCCGGCGCCGCGCGATGGGACGAGGTCCCGCGCCGAGGGCTGCCACGCGACCGGCCCAGTACGGCTGATCGAAGCCGAGCGGAACGACCACCGAGGGGACGCCGGCACGGAGCGCGGCCCCGGTCGTGCCCGCGCCGCCGTGGTGGACGACCGCGGCCACGCGCGGGAAGAGCCACTCGTGCGGGACATCACGCACCGCAATCACCGTGGGCGGCAGGGGACCGGCGCCGAGCTCGCCCCAGCCGGCGAGCAGCACGCCGCGCCGGCCTGCGCGGGCGAGGGCGCCGACGGCCAAGGCGGTGAGTGGGGCGGCGTCGCGCGGCGTCATGCTCCCGAAGCCGACGTACACCGGCGGGGGCCCGGCGGCGAGAAACGCCTCGAGCGCGGGCGTCGGGCGCCAATCCGACGCGGGCGCGAGCACCCAGTAGCCGGTCACGTGCACGTCGGGCCCCCAGTCCGGCGGGCGGGGCACGACGACGGAACTGTAGCCGTAGAGTGTCGGGATCGCCGCGCGGTCGCCGTGGGGACGGCCGAAGGGCCCCGTCCAGGGCGCGGGAGGAAGTCCCAGGGCGCCGCGCCGCCAGGCGTTGATCTGGCGCCGGTGGGGCTGCCACGCGAGCTGCGCCGCCGCGGCATGGGTCCACTCGTTGAAGTCGCCGCCCAGGCGGACCGCCCCGGGCACGCCGATGGCGGGGAAGAGTCGCGTGCGGTGGAGCGGCTGGAGGAAGGCGGCGATCCCCGGGATGTCGAGCCGTTCGGCGACGCTCCAGGCTGGCGCCGCGACCGCCGAGTAGACCAGCACGTCGGCCCCCTGGGCGGCGCGCCAGTAGTCGGCGAGGAGCGCCGGCAGGAGCGGGCGGAGCATCCGCACGAACGTGCGGGCCGCGGGGACCAGGTGCCGGACGCGGCCGGAGGCGAGCCATCGATCGGCGGACGACAGGATCGCGCGCGGATCGCCGGCGATCGGGCGGTATCCGAGTCCCCGCTCGCGAACCCAGTCGCGAAACGTGTCGTGCGTCGCGACCGTGACATCATGTCCTGCGCGTGTGAGCCCCAGCCCGAGCGCGATGTATGGCTGAACGTCACCCCGTGACCCGACAGCGAGGATCGTGACCCGCATCGGTCACGTCACTCGCGTTCGTCGCGTCGGTCGCGTCGGTCGCGTCGGTCGCGTCGGTCGCATTGGTCCTGGCCGGCGGGGCCGGCGATATTCCGGTATGGCCGACGATCTGTCCGCGCCGCCGGTGGCGCCGGTGCCGCCATCGGTGGCTCGCGTGTTGAGCTATTTCCGCGCGCTCTCACGCGAGGAAAAGATGCAGGCGCTGGTGCAGTACTCCAAGAAGCTGGAGCCGGTGCCGGAGCGGTTCCGGGCGCTCGACCGTGCCGCCTATGTGGTCCCGGAGTGCCAGACGCCGGTCGAGCTATATCCCGAGCAGCGAGCCGACGGCGCGATCCACTTCTACGCCGACGTCGATGCCCGCCGGTCGCCGACGGTGGCGGCGTTCCTCGCGATCCTGCTGTCGGCGGTGAACGACCATCCGCCGTCGACGGCGCTCGCCATCCCGCCGGACTTCACGCGTCAGATGATGGAGAGTATCGGGCTCGGCGCCCGCGAGGTCGGGCTCAATGCCATGCTGATGCGCATCAAGCGCTACGCGGCGCAGGCCGCGGCGGGGCAGTTGGCGCCGGCCCCGGGGCCCTGACGCCACCCGATTCTCCATCCGCCGTGCGCAGGTGATCGGCGACGGCGTGGAGGTCGGCGAAGAATTCCGCTCGCGCGCGCTCGCGGGTGGCGGCGTCGGGTGCGCGGAGGACGGCCGACGGGTGGACGGTCGCCATGACGGCCCGCGCGGCTGGGATCGGCGATGGGAGTGGTATCCCCCGTTGTCCGGTGACCCGGAACGACCGGCCGAGCAGTGCCTGCGCGGCCGTGGCGCCCAGGCAGACGATCATCGACGGGCGAACGCGGTCGATCTCGGCGTCGAGCCAGGGCCGGCAGGCGCGGATCTCGGCCGCGTTGGGCTTCTTGTGAATCCGCCGTGGGCTGCGCCCGACGCGCTCCCACTTGAAGTGCTTCACGACGTTCGTGACGTAGATCGACGCCCGATCGAGTCCGGCGGCCGCCAGCCCCTCGGCGAGCAGCGCGCCGGACGGCCCGACGAAAGGCGCTCCTTCCCTGTCCTCCTGGTCTCCGGGTTGCTCCCCGACCATCATCACGCGTGCGCGAGCCGGCCCTTCCCCGAACACCGTCTGCGTCCCCAGCGTCCAGAGATGGCATGCCCGGCACCCCATCGCCGCGGCGCCAAGCGCGGCGAGTGATGCGCCCGCGGGGATCCACTCGGCCGCCGCGCCCCCGTCAGCGCGCGTCGCGCGCGCGGGGCGCTTCGCCCCCGATGCGGAGCCCTCCCGGCGCGCGGCCATGTCGCCACGGAGCGCGGCAAGGGATGTGCCGATCGGCGCCATCGATCCATCACCGATGACCTCGACGCCATCGCAGCCGCGCATCGCCGTCACCGGCTCGTCGGGGTTCCTGGGCGCCGCTCTCGTCCCGGCGCTCGGGGCAGCCGGGTGGCAGGTCATCCGGGTCACGCGCACCGCCGGGACCGGTGCCGGGACCGCGCAGTGGGATCCGGCACGTGGGCTGCTCGATCCGGCCGCCCTCGCCGGCGTCGATGCCGTGATCCATCTCGCGGGCGCGCCGATCGACACGCGATGGACACCGGAGTACAAGCGCACCATCAGGACGAGCCGCGTCGACAGCACCGCGCTGCTGGCTCGCACGCTGGCGTCCCTGCGTCCGAGGCCGAGTGTCCTCCTCTCGGCGTCGGCGGTCGGGATCTACGGCGATCGAGGGGACACCGAGCTGGACGAGGCAAGCACGCTGGGCGATGGGTATCTGGCCGATGTCGGTCGAGCCTGGGAGGCGGCGGCTGCTCCGGCGCGGGACGCCGGGATCCGCGTCGTTCACCCGCGCCTCGGGCTCGCGCTGGCCCGCGGCGGCGGGGCGCTCGCCAAGATGCTCCCGCCGTTCGAGCTGGGGGCCGGGGGAAAGATCGGGCGCGGCACCCAGTGGATGAGCTGGATCGCCCGTGACGACCTGGTCGAGGCGCTCGAGTTCATCCTCCGCACGCCGGCCCTGAGCGGACCGGTCAATGTCACGTCCCCCAACCCGGTGACGAACGCCGAGTTCGCACGCACACTTGGCCAGGTGCTCCACCGACCTGCGGTCGCCACCATCCCGCCGTTCGTCGTCCGGTTGCTGTACGGCGAGCTGGCCGACGCCGGCCTCCTCACCAGCCAGCGCGCTGTCCCGCGCCGGCTCCTCGCGGCCGGCTTCGTCTTCGGTCATCCGACGCTGGAGTCGGCCCTCCGACACGAGCTACTTTCCTCTCATGCCTCTCGTCTCGTTTGACTCCCTCCCCCCCTCCGCCCGCGTCTGGGTGTTCGCGAGCGAGCAGCCGATCACGGGTGCCCGGGCCGACCGCCTCCTCGAGGCGGTCGACGAGTACCTTCGCGGCTGGCAGGCGCACGGCCATCCGCTCACCTGTGGCCGCACCTGGCGCGACGACCGGTTCCTGGTGATCGGCGTCGATCAGACGGACGCCTACGCATCGGGTTGCTCGATCGACGGCCTCTTCCGGGCCCTGCGGGCACTCGAACCGATCCTGGGCACGACCCTCGTGGCCGGCGGGCGGGTGCAGTTTCGCGAGCCGGCCGGCGCGATTCGCAGCGTGTCGCGCGAGGAATTCTCGGCCCTGGCGACGGCCGGCGCGATCACCGATGAGACGCCGGTGTTCGACGCGACGGTGGCCACCGCCGGCGAATGGCGCGACCGATTCGAGACGGTGGTCGGCCGCACCTGGCATCGGGCGCTCCTCACGTAACCCCCGGTCGCCCCCGGCGGGCATCCACGCACCCACGCGCGCGGAATGCCGGGTCAGGCATCCGCGCGGGATGCGCGTCGCGGGCGGCATGAATGCCGCCCGGCATCGGTGTGGGATGCGAATCGCGGGCGGCATGAATGCCGCCCCGGCATTGGCGCGGGATGCGGGTCGCGGGCGGCATGAACGCCGCCCCGGCATTGGTGCGGGATGCGAGTCGCGGGCGGCATGAATGCCGCCCCTACGGGGGGCCGCGGGACGTGGGATCACGCGAAACGCCGCCCCGGCATCGGTGTGGGATGCGAATCGCGGGCGGCATGAATGGCGCCCCGCCGCGGGGCGGCCTGGCGGCCGCCCGTCAACCGCCGACCAGCACCTCGTCGATCGCGTCGCGGAGGGCGTCGTACTCGTACGGGCCCTCGTACTTCTCATCGTTGATGAAGAAGCTCGGAGTGCCGTTCACACCGCTCCGGACACCGCTCATGAAATCCTCGCGCACCCGCGGCTCGAAGGTGTGGTTCGCGAGGGCATCGACGATGACGGCGCCGGGAACGCCGGCGTCGGTGGCGTAGCGGCGGAGATCGTCGTCGCGCAGCGCACGCTGGTGGGCGAAGATCGTCTCATGCATCGGCCAGAACTTCCCCGCCGCGCCCGCCGCTTCGGCGGCCTCGGCAGCACGCTCGGCGTGCGGGTGGATCTGCGTGAGCGGGAAGTGCCGGAACACGAAGCGCATGCGGTCCCCGAAGTGGCGCTCCAACGCCTGGACGACCGGCTGGGCAGCGCCGCAGTAGGGACACTCGTAGTCGCCATACTCGACGAGCGTGATCGGGGCGTCAGCCGGGCCGCTGGCGTGGTCGCGGTCGGAGACCGCGGGGGTGAGCGGGCTCACCGGGCCTCCTCGCCCGATGCACCATGGTCCGGGCGGCGCGGCTCACGCGGCACGCTCGCCGACGGCGCGGGGACCGCCGGGCCGTGGGCGGCCGACCCCGCCCGGGCACGCGCCGGCTCGCGCGACGTCTCCCGCGACGCGCCGGGCGACCCCAGCGATTCGAGGGCCGCGAGAATGCCGTCCGCGCCGGGGTTGACCCCCATCGGCGAGAGATGGCTCCAGCGGATCACCCCCTCCCCATCGACGACGAAGAGCGCCCGGTCATCGAGCCCTTCCGCGGCGTTGTACACCCCGTACATGCGCGCCACCGCTCCCTTGGGCTCGAAGTCGGCGAGGAGCGGGAAGTGCAAGTGGCGCGCGGCGGCGAACGCGGCGTGGCACCACGCACCGTCGACGGAGACGCCGACCAGCTCCGCTCGATGCCGCTGAAATTCGGGCAGCAGCTCGTTGTACAACGCCAGTTGATCGCCGCAGACCGGACTCCAGTCGGCCGGATAGAACGCGAGGATCACCGGCCGACCGCGGAAGTCGGAGAGCGAGACAGTTTGGTCCGGCGTGCTGTGGAGCGTGAAGTCGGGCGCTCGGCGACCCGCCGGGAGGGGGCCGGTCGTGCCGGTGGCGCGGCGCGCCCGCTTCGCGCGAGACGATCTCTTCGTGGCCATGGATGCTCCTCCGGTGTGCGGGGCGCTCGCCCACGCTCGTCCCTGGTGTCAGCGACGGCGGCGGTCGATCCGCGCGATTCGTGCCACCGAGGGGTGGCCCGTCACCTTCGTGACCGCTTCGCGCGCCAGGCGTCCAGCGCGACCGGGCCGGGCCCGGCGGCGGCGAGGTAGAGCAGCAGGAAGCAGTAGACGACCGCCAGCTCGCCTCGGTTGGTGAGCGGCCATGGACCACGCGGCAGATGACGCAGGAAATACGCGACCGCCATCTCCCCCGACATGATGAATCCGGCGATCCGTGTCAGAAGGCCGAGCAGCAGCAGCGTCCCCCCAACGAGCTCGATGATCCCCGAGACCCAGAGCAGGGAGCCGGTCGCGGCGATCCGCCCCGAGCCCATCGACCCGCCGAGCACGCCGAACAGCTTCGACGCGCCGTGGCAGATGAAGAGGAATCCGACGATCACACGGAGCAGCGAGAGCAGCGTCGCTGCCAGGCGCGAGCTGGGGTCGGCCACGACTGCCGATGGAGAGGACATGGACGTCGGATCTGCAGAGTGAGAGCGAGCAGCGGCATCGTCCGGAGCGCGATGCCGGGAATTGCCAGTAATATGGCGCGGCGCCGAGAGACGGGGGCGGTGGTGGTGGGTGGCCGGTCCGGGGCTCTAGATTCGTCCGCGTGATCGAGGTATCGGGGCTCACGAAGCTCTATGGTGATGTGGTCGCCGTCGACGACCTGTCGTTCCGGGTCGGGCCGGGCGAAGTCATGGGACTGGTCGGACCGAACGGCGCCGGCAAGACGACGACGCTGCGAAGTCTGGCCGGCATCATCATCCCGACGCGGGGATCGATCCGCATCGCGGGGGCCGACCTCGCCACGGCCCCGCGGCGCGCCAAGGCCGCGCTGGCCTTCATCCCCGATGAGCCGCAGCTCTTCGAGTACCTGACCGTCAGCGAGCATCTCCGCTTCATCGCGCGACTCTACCAGGTGGGGGATGCGGCGGCACGGGTCGGCCCGTTGCTCGCCGAGCTCGATCTGCTGGACAAGCGCGACGCGCTCCCCGCGGAGCTGTCGCGCGGGATGCGTCAGAAGCTGGCGATCGCGTGCGGCCTCCTCCACTCGCCGTCGGCGCTGATCCTCGACGAGCCGCTCACCGGCTTGGATCCGGCCGGCATCCGGAAGATGAAAGCGACGGTCGCGCACCGGGCGCGCGGCGGCGCGGCGGTCGTGCTCAGCTCCCACCTGCTCCATCTGGTCGAGGAGCTGTGCACGCAGATCCTCGTCCTGCACCGCGGACGCCGCGTCGCGTACGGCCCGATCGCGAGCATCATCGCCGAGCGCCCGGAGCTCGCCGGCCGGGGGCTCGAGGATGTCTTTCTCGCGCTCACGGGTGACCCGGCGCGCACGTGAGCGGCGCTGGCGTCGCGCCGCCGCTGCGTGAGCGGCCGGTGAGCGGGTCGGTGAGCGGGTCGCTGAGCGAGTCGGTGAGCAAGTCGCTGAGCGAGTCGGTGAGCGGCTGCCGAGGCGAGCCATGAATGGCGCGCTGCCGTTCCTCGTCGCGCGGACGGTCCGGAACCGCTTCAGCGCGCAGGTGCGGCGGCTCCGCTCGCCGCGGTACGTGATCGCGGTGGCGGTCGCGTGCGGCTACTTCTTTCTCCTGCTCCACCGCCCGACGGACGAGGGGGTGGGCGTCCCGGCGGTGCTCCCGCCAGGACAGGGTGCCGGACGCACAGAGCTGGCGCTCATGAGCGCGGTCGGGCTCGCGCTCTTCGCCGCCAAGTGGTGGCTGATCGGGAGCTCCAATGCGGCGCTGGCGTTCTCGCCGGCCGAGGTCCAGTTCCTCTTCCCGGCGCCGCTCAGCCGGCGGACGCTCGTGCTGTACCGGATCGGACGGGCGCAGATCCCGCTCCTCGTCAGCGCGCTGTTCATCACCTTCCTCGCTCGGCGGGCGGGGGCGTCGCTCCCCGTCGGGCTCCGGGTGCTGTCGGTCTGGATGCTGTTCAGTACGCTGTCGCTCCACCAGATGGGGACGGCCCTCGCGCGCGCGGGCGCAGCGCAGCGCGGCCGCGGGCTCCGCCGCAATGCGCTTCCGATCGTCATCGCCGGCGGCGGGATCATGATCCTGTTCGTGAGCGCGGTCCGCAGCTGGCCGGGGACGCACGGCGTCGAAGGCATCCCGGCGGCGGTCGCGCACGTGCGCGCGGCGATGGCGATGCCGCTCCCGGCGGCGATCCTGTGGCCCTTCCGGATCGCCATCGCGCCGTCGTACGCCGGGTCGGCCGGCGAGTGGGCACTCGCGATGGGCCCGGCGATGGCGCTGCTCATCCTCCATGTGGCCTGGGTGCTGCGGGCCGACACGGTGTTCGAGGACGCCGCGGTAGAAGCCTCGGCGCGCCGTGCCGCGCGGATCGCCCGGGCGCGGGCGCGAGCCGCCGGCGCGGCGCTGCCGACGCCAAGCGTGGTCGACAAGGTCAGTGGATCGATGGCCGCCGTGCGGCTCGATCGGGCGCCGCCGCCGGCCGCGCGCCTGCGGCGGGTGGTGCTCCCGCTCTCGGCCGCCGGCGACCCGGCGGTCGCAGTACTCTGGAAGAACACCCTCGCGCTCGCGCGCGGGCTCCGGCTGCGCACGATGGCGTTCGTGGGGATCGCCATCTCCGCGGTCGTGTTCGCGTTCAGTGAGCTCGGGCTCTTCGGTGACCTCCCGCCGGGCGACGGTGTGCTCTTCCTCGGCTGGCTGGCGTTCATGGCGGCGCTCTTCCTGGTGGTCCTCGGACCCCTCGCCATCCGGAACGACCTGCGTCAGGACCTGCTGCACATCGATCTGCTCCGCACCTACCCGCTCGGCGGGGCGACGTTGGTCTTCGCCGAGATCGCGTCGTCGACGCTGGCGCTCACGATGATCCAATGGCTGCTGCTGGCGGCCGCCTACGCCCTGCTCTCGGCCAGCCCCGCGGACGCCGGAGGGGGCGCGGTCTCACGCCTGCTGGCCGCGCCCCTGGCGGACCGCATGACTCTGCTCGCGGTCACGATGGGCGCGCTCCCGATCGTCAACATGTCGAGCTTCGTCGTGCAGAACGCGGCCGCGTTGCTCTTCCCCGGCTGGATTCGGCTCGGCCCGGGCGGCATCAGTGGGCTCGAGGTGATCGGTCAGCGCATCCTCGGCATGCTCGGCTCGCTCACGGGACTGGCGCTCCTGCTCGCCCTGCCGACGGCGGGGGCGGCCATCGTCCTGGGCGCCAGCGCGGGCGGCGGGCGGCCGACCCTCGGGGCCGTGCTCACGGCGGCGCTCGTCGCGCTGACGGCTGCGGCGGCCGAGATCGCCCTCGCGATCCAATGGCTCGGCCGCCGGTTCGACCGCACCGACGCGGCGGCGCTCGCCCCGGTGTGACGACAGAGAAGCGGCCCTAGGGGCGTGATCCGCACCGCACGGCCGCCTCGACTCGGCCGCGGGGCGACGGGAGGGAGAGGATCGCCGAGTCGTGACCGAGCGGGCGCCAGCTCCCTCGCAGAACGACGGACGTGTCGCCGGCTGCCGCGAGGCCGAGGCCGGGGAAGAGGCTGTCGCCGCTCTCGCGCATCGTGAGGCGGACCGCGCCCGACGTCGGGGCGGACACCTCGCTCGTGCTCGGCGCGGGGCGACGCGTGTCCGCCCGCCCACGCACCTCCGCCTGCATTTGTGGGCCTTCGCGGACGCCGACCGCGTCTTCTTTCTTGGCGGCATCAGCGCCGTCCGACAGGGGCGCGGTCGAGGCGAGTGCCGCCGCGGCGCTCTTCGTGGCCACATCCGCGGTCAGCAGGGTGCTCGTCGCCGCCGGGACGGTGACGACGCGATCGACGCACGCCGACGCCGGCCGGAGGGCCGCCGGAGGGGCCGCCATGGCCGGCGCGGCCGGCCGAGCGGGCCGAGGGGGCCGAGGGGGCCGAGCGGGTGCCGGCAGGGCGTAGCGGGCCGCGGGGGCCGTGGGGGCGGGGGATGTCGCGGAGGCGGGTGACGGCGCGGCGGTGAGCTGATCGGCGCGGCGGCTCGCGTCGGGCCGGCCGCCGCGGAGCACCAGAGTGACGCCCACGGCGACCACGACCGCCGCCGCGGCAGCTCTGAGCTCCCACGGCGCGATCCGCCAGGGCGGCCGGGCCCGGCGCCTCCCGGCCGCCGGTGCCGCCGCTCGGGGGGCCAGGCCCGACGCCGGGCGCGCGGTCAGCGGGGCGTCACTCTGGTTCGCCGCGACGCCGGCGCTCGCCCCGCGCGGCGGGGCATCGTCGAGCGCCGTCAGGATGCGCGTCGATGCGGCGATGAAGCCACGAGCGTCGGCGACGAGGGCGGCGCACGCGGCGCACGCCGCGACGTGCGCCGCGATGCGCGCTCCCTCGGCCGGCCCGAGCTGGTCGTCGAGCCACGCGTGGACTGTCCCTTCATCGACGTGCTCGGTCGTTCCACGCCTCGCCTCACGCTCCACCATAGCCACCTCGCCATGTCCCGCGCGCCGCGCTCTCCCGCTGGATCGCCTCGTAGCTCTCCGCCAGCCGCCGCCGGGCGCGCGCCAGTGTCGTGCCGACCGAGCCGATCGAGAGGCCGAGCGCTTCCGCAATCTCGTGGTAGTCGAGTCCTTCCTCGCGCATCAGCAACGCGAGCCGGTCCCGCTCGCCGAGCGCGTCGACGGCGCGGCGCGCCAGGGCCGCCTCCTGGGCGCGCTCGAGCGATGTCACTGCGGGCTCGGTCACGGACTCCCGCTCCTGCTCGGCCAGCAGCGCGAGATGCCGCCGCCGGCGCGCATCCTTTCGCGCCTCGTCACGCACCAGATTGGTCGCGACCGCAAAGAGCCATGCCCGCTCGTTGACGATCGTCTCCTGCCGAAGCGCGCGCACGAAGGTCTCCTGGGCGACCTCCTCCGCCCAGTCGCGGTCCCCGAGCCGGCGGGTCAAGTACCGCACGAGCGGACCGTGGTAGGCGTGAAACAAGCGCTCGACGTCACCCATGCCCGAGCCTCACCACGCCCGGCCACCGGCACCGTGGGCCGCACCCGTCGACGGTCCACCGACGGCAACGACCACGCAACATCTCAGCGGTGCCGTTTCCTGATCCGGCCGCGATTGCATATCGTTTCTCCGGGGTGTGCCTGACCGCACCTGGCGCGCGCCGTCCGGGCCGGCCCTGCCGCCCGTCTCGCGCGCACCTCCAGTGAGACGACGGGCGGCCACGGACTTGCACACTGCCCCTGCCCACGCTGGTACCCGGAACCCCCTCTCTTGGGAAGGAGTCGACCGATGAGACCCGATCCTGAACACCCTGGCGAGCCGCAGCCGGAATCCACCGAGCAGGAGCCGAAGGAGGCCGGCCCGGCTGACCCGGCTCACATGCCGCCCGGGCACACCGAGCACGGGCACGGCCCCGAGACTCGGCTCGGCGGCACCCCGGAGGCGATGCCGCCCGACCGGCACCACACGACCGAGCACGAGAGCGGCTACGGCGGGAAGAAGGACCAGCCGCGAACCAGCTCCGACCAACGACCCGGCACGTGATCCGACGCCCAGGCCGGCGGTCCGCGCGGCGCACGATCGCGGCCCTGACCGGCCGCCCGGTCCGGCACCTGCTCCTCGGTGCGCTGTGCGCGGCCGGCGCCTGCACGCGGTCGCGCGGACCGGCGAGCGAGGCGGAACTCGCGACCCTCGAGCCCGGGCGCCTCCCGACCGGCGGACACCTCGACCCTGCCGGCCGATCGTTCGATGTGGGCTCGTTCCCGCTGGCCGCCGTCCTCTCACCCGACGGGTCGCGCATCGTGCTGCTGCTGGACGGGTGGCGTGAGCAGGGCGTTCAGGTTGTCGATCGCGCGACCGGCCAGGTCGTTCAGACGCTCGGTCAGCCGGCGGCGTTCATCGGGTTGAGTTTCACGCCCGACGGGCACACGCTGCTCGCGTCCGGCGGCAACCAGGACGTCGTGTACCGCTATGCCTGGACGGACGGTCGGGCCACGCTCGCGGACAGCATCGTCCTCGAGCCCCGAGCGCCGCGGGCGAGCGGCCGGCGCTACCCGGCAGGACTCGCGGTCTCCCCGGATGGCCGTACCCTCTACGTCGCCGAGAATCTCGCCGATTCGCTCGCCGTCATCGATCTCGCGACCGGACGAGTCACCCAGCGGTTGCCCACCGATCGCTACCCGTACGCCGTCGCCGTCGGACCGGACGGCGCGGTGTACGTGTCGGCCTGGGGAAGCCAGACCGTGTCGGCGTTCGCGCCCGGAGCGGCGGGCACGCTGGCGGCTGGCGATCGGATCCGCGTCTCGCGGCATCCGTCGTCACTGCTCCTGACGCCCGATGGCTCGCGCCTGTTCGTGACGTCGGCGAGCACCGACCGCATCGACGTCATCAATACCAGGGCCCGGCGCGTCGTCGCGACCCTGACCGATCCACCCGCCTCGCCGACGGCCGAAGGAAGCACACCGGTCGCGCTCGCGCTGGCCGCTGACGGCACGCGGTTATACGCGGCGGAGGCCGACAACAATGCGGTCGCTGTCTTCAGGCTCGGAGGGCACGCGCCGCCCGGCGCCGCCGTCCCGATCGGTCGGATCCCCGTCGGGTGGTACCCGTCCGCGGTGCTCGCGCTCCCCGGTGACACTCTGATCGTGGTGAATGCCAAGGGCCGCGGGACGCGGCCGAACGCCGACTCGGGGCCGGGCCCCGGTCGACCGCGCAATCCGAGCGGCTACACCCTCGGGCAGATCTCGGGCACGATCACCTTCGTGCCGCCGCCGAGCGCTGGCGCCGGGGATGCGCTCGCGACCTACACCGCTCGCGTCTCCCACCTCGACGGGTGGGACGAACCGGCGCCACCCACCAACCCGCGCCTGCTCTATCCTCCGCTCACGCACGTGGTCTACATCATCAAGGAGAATCGGACCTACGACCAGGTGCTCGGCGATCTGCGCCAGGCCGATGGCGACACCGCGCTCGTGTTCTTCCCCCGGTCGGTCTCGCCGAACCACCACGCGCTCGCCGAGCGTTTTGGTATCTGGGACCGCTTCTTCGTCAACGCCGAAGTGAGTGGCGACGGCCACAACTGGTCGACGGCGGCGTACGCCACCGACTACACCGAGAAGACCGTCCCGTCGCAGTATTCCCGGCGCGGGCGGACGTACGACTACGAGGGAACGAACCGCGACTCGGTGCCCGCGGATGGCGACGACGTCGCCGCCCCATCGGCGGGCTACCTGTGGGATCTCGCCATCCGCGCCGGCCTGACCGTCCGGAACTACGGCGAGTTCAGCGTCCCGGCGGGGACGGCGGGGGCAGCGGCCGCTCCGGCCGGGACCTACGTGCCCACGAAGGGCGGGCTCGCGGGCCGGACCAATCCGGACTTCCCCTCGTTCGATCTGAAGATCCCGGACCAGCGGCGCGCCGACGTGTGGATCGCCGACCTGCACCGGTTCGTGGCGGCGGGCGCGATGCCCGCGCTCGAGATCGTGCACCTCGGGAACGATCACACCGCCGGCGCGACCGCCGACGCGCCCACGCCGCGCGCCTACATGGCCGACAACGACCTCGCCCTCGGGCGGATGGTCGACGCCCTGTCCCGCACGCCATTCTGGGTCAACACGGTGGTGTTCGTGCTCGAGGACGACGCGCAGAACGGCGCCGACCACGTGGACTCCCACCGCTCCCCGCTCCTCGTGATCTCCCCGTACAGCCGGGGTGGTGTCCGACACCGGTTCGCCAACACGACCGACGTGCTGGCGACGATCGAGGAGATCCTGGGGCTCACGGCGCTCTCGCCGTTCGACTACTTCGGGCATCCGCTGCGTGATGCCTTCGCGCGAACGGCGGACCCTCGGCCGTACGTCGTCCTCACGCCCAGTGTGCCGCTCACCGAGCGTAACCCGGCCACGGGCGCGGGCGCGAGCGAGTCGGCGCGGCTCGACCTGTCCGGTCCCGACCGGGCGGACGAGGCCCTGTTCAACCGCATCCTCTGGCGCGCGGTGAAAGGCGCGACACCGATGCCGCCCCGGCGCCGCGCGCCGCCCGACGTTCTCGCAGGCCTGCGGGAGTAGGTGCGGGGCCCGCTGGCGGCCCCTTGCCCCCCGCCACGCGGCTGCTTATCTAGGCTCATCTCACGCCGGCGCCGACCGCGCCGGCTGCGTTCTCTCTCAGCGTGAACCGCGATGACCCCTCCCGAGACGGACCTCCGCCAGCTCAGCGAGCGCATCGCCGCGCTCCAGCGGGCGGTCTACTATCTGATCTGGAAGCGCACCGGTTTCGGCGAGCAGTGCATCCACTGTGGTAAGGCCTATCCGGACCACGAGAACAGGTGTAAGGCGGCCGAGGTCGAGCAGCTGGTGCGCTGACGGCCAGCGCCGGGGGGAGGAGTGCGCACCGACCGGTGCGCACCCGGACAGCTCCGACCGGCGCGTGGAGGCTCACATCGATGGCGGAGCGAGCATCGGAGGGGCGATGAGCGGCGCGCGCATCGAGCCTGCGCGGCAGCGTCTGCAACGGAGCGAGCTCGCGGTGCCGGCATCGCGCCCGGAGCTGTTCGGCAAGGCCCTGCACAGCGACGCGGACTACGTCTTCATTGACCTCGAGGACTCGGTCGCTCCGGCCGACAAGGAGGCGGCGCGCGCGGCCGCCATCAAGGGACTGCGCGACCACGACTGGCGGAGTCGCGGCAAGACCGTCTCGCTCCGCATCAACGGGCTCGATACGCAGTTCATGTATCGCGACCTGGTCGACATCGTGGAGCAGGCCGGCGACCGGCTCGACACCATCCTCGTCCCCAAGGTCGGCACGCCCAGTGACGTGTACCTGGTCGATGTCCTTCTCACGCAGATCGAGGAGGCCCGGCGCCTGCCGCACCGGATCGGCATCGAGACGCTGATCGAGACGGCGCTCGGCATGTCGAACGTCGAAGCGATCGCTCAATCCAGTCGCCGTCTCGAGGCGCTGCACTTCGGGGTGGCCGACTACGCGGCCAGCGTGCGCGCCCGGACGACGAGTATCGGCGGCACGACACCGGACTATCCCGGGGATCAATGGCACTCGGCGCTGACGCGCCTCGTCGTCGCCAGTCGGGCGCACGGCCTGCGCCCGATCGATGGACCATTCGGGGACTTCAGTGACCGCGAGGGCTTCCTGGCAGCGGCGCGGCGTGGGGCCGCACTCGGGATCGAGGGCAAGTGGGCGATCCATCCGTCGCAGGTGGCATTGGCGAACGAGGTCTTCACCCCGGACGCGGCCGAGGTCGACCGCGCCCGCCGCATCCTGAGAGCGATCGATGAGGCGGCAACGGCCGGCCGCGGTGCGGCGCAACTGGACGGGAAGATGATCGACGCCGCGTCGATGCGGCTGGCCCAGAACATCGTGTCGATGGCCGACGCGATCGCCGCACGCCGCACGCCGGCCCTGACGCTTGTCACGTCCGGCCGATAGCGGCTCGGCGGGCCCGCGCCCCAGCGTCGTCATCACCCGGCGGCTGCCGAGCGCCGTCGAGCGGCACGCGGCCGAGCTGTTCGACGTCCGGCTCAACGAGTCCGACCGGCCGTTCACCCCCGAGCAGCTCCGTGAGGCGCTGCGAACCGCCGACGCGCTCGTGCCGACGGTGAGCGACCGGGTGACGGCGGACATCATCGGTGCGCCCGGGCGCCGGGCGGCGATCATCGCCAACTACGGGGCCGGCTACGACAACATCGCCGTCGACGCCGCGCGGGCGCATGGCGTCGTGGTGACGAACACGCCGGATGTGTTGACCGACGACACGGCGGACCTCACGCTCGCGCTGCTGCTCATGGTGGCCCGGCGGCTGGGGGAGGGCGTGGACGAGCTTCGTCAGGGCCGCTGGACCGGGTGGCACCCCACATACCTCCTGGGCACGCGCGTCAGCGGCAAGACCCTGGGCATCCTCGGCATGGGGCGCATCGGCCGCGCCGTCGCGCGGCGTGCGCACGACGGGTTCGGCATGCGTGTGGTCTACTACGACCCGCCGGTGCCGATCGGCGAGGCCAAGGCGGCGGGCGCGTCGCCCCGCACGTCGGTCGAGGCCGTGCTCCGCGAGAGCGACTTCGTCTCGCTGCACGTGCCGTCCAGTCCCGAGACTCGGCACCTGATCGACGCCGAGCGCCTCGCGTGCATGCCGCGGCACGCCTGCCTCGTCAACACTGCGCGCGGCGACATCGTCGATGAGACGGCCCTCATCGCCGCTCTCCGCTCGGGAACGATCGCCGGTGCCGCCCTGGACGTGTTCGCCGACGAGCCGCGTCCGCGGCGGGAGATGCTCGAGCTCCCCAATCTCGTGCTGCTGCCGCACCTGGGCAGCGCGACCGTCGAGTCGCGCGTCGCCATGGGCGAGCGTGCCCTCGCCAATCTGACCGCCTTTTTCGGCGGTACCCGTCCGCGCGACCGCGTCGCCTGACGGCGAGGGTGCCCGCGCGCCGGCCCCGTTACCTCCGCCCCGGCGGGGGACTCTGTTGGGTATGACCACACGTGGGACCGCGCCCCGGGGATGGGCCTGTCGGGCCCGCGCCCCTTGGCGCCCGCCGGTCGCGGCGGCCGCCGGCCTCGCACTCACCCTCTCCGCGGCATCGCACGTCGCGGGCGCCCAGTCACAGGCGGTCGCCAGGCCGGTCGAGCCGGCGGCGTCCGGGGCCATCACCGTGGCCCAGGACATGGCACCGCGCCAGGCGGTGCAGCGCGCGCGCGCGACGCTCCGCCGTCTCGTTGCCGCGCAGGAGGTCTACTGGCGGGGCCGCCGCACGTATGCCTCGGAGGCCGCGCTGCTCCCGATGTTCCATCCGGACGCGGGCGTGGTCGTGGAGATCACGCACGCGGAGCCCGGTGGCTGGGCGGCTCGGGCGGAGCTCGGCACCGCGACCGTGACACACAGTTGCGTCGTCTGGGTCGGGGCGATCGAGCCGCCGGAGCGGCCGGCGACGGCGGCCGAGCAGAAGGTGTACCCGGAAGCGGAAGTCTCCTGCGATGGTGATGGGTACACGGCGCCGGCCGAATGGGACGCCGCGGGGCGGAGCTACATGACCTACGCGCTGCGCGCGCTCCGGCGCAGCGAGACCCGGTATCGTGCCGTGCACCGGCGGTACACGGCGGACCTCGGCGCGCTCGACCCGTTCGTCTGGGACCCGGACGTGTCGGTGACCGTCACGGCCGCGACCGCCGACGGGTGGCGCGCGCGCGCGACCTTCCGCCGCGCGCCCGGCATGCAGTGTCTCCTCGCCCACGGCGCCGTCCCCGCGGGCGATCCCGCGGCGCCGGACCCGCGCCCCGTACCCGACGACGTCGTGACCTGCGACTGACCCCGTCGCCCGACCGGGCACAACGGTAGACAATCCGCTATGGGCCCTGCGGCGGCCGCGGGTATCTTCCGGGCATGGACACCGCCGCCCAGGGCGCCACACGCGCCCAGCCGACCCCTGCCTCCGCATCCGCCTCCCCACCGCCGATCCCGCCGGCCGGCGACCTCGATCTGGTCGCGATCAACGCCGTGCGCATCCTCGCCATGGATGCCGTCCAGAAGGCGGATTCGGGGCACCCGGGGACGCCGATGGCGCTCGCGCCGCTCGCGTATCTGCTGTACACGCGGCATCTCAAGCACGACCCGGCAGACCCGATGTGGCCCGACCGCGACCGCTTCGTGCTCTCGGCGGGACACGCGAGCATGCTCCTGTACGCGGCGCTCTACCTCTCGGGGTACGATCTCTCGCTCGACGACATCAAGCAGTTCCGGCAATGGGGGAGCCGCACGCCGGGGCATCCCGAGTACGGGGAGACGCCCGGCATCGAGACGACCACCGGGCCGCTCGGTCAGGGCGTGGGCAACGCCGTCGGGATGGCGGTCGCCGAGGCCCACCTGGCGGCCGTGTTCAACCGACCGGGGCATCGGATCATCGATCACCACACGTACTTCATCTGTAGCGATGGCGATCTCATGGAGGGGGTGTCGCACGAGGCGGCCTCCTTCGCCGGCCATTTCCAGCTCGGCAAGTTGGTCGGCTTCTACGACGACAACCACATCACCATCGACGGCTCGACCGATCTCACCTTCAGCGACAACGTCGGCGAGCGGTTCGAGGCCTACGGGTGGCACGTGCAGCACGTGCCCGATGTGAACGATCTCGATGGCGTCGACGCGGCGATCCGCGCCGCCAGGGCGGAGACGAGCCGGCCATCGCTCATCATCTGCCGAACGCACATCGGCTACGGCAGCCCGAAGCAGGATTCAGCCAAGGCGCACGGCGAGGCACTCGGCGTCGAGGCGGTCGCTCAGAGCCGGAAGACCCTGCGGTGGCCCTGGACGGAGCCGTTCTTCGTCCCCGACGAGGCGATCGCCCGCTGGCGCGAGGCGCAGCCGCGCGGACGGGCGGCGCACGAGGAGTGGCAGATGCGGTTCGCGGCCTATCAGTCGGCCTACCCGACGGCAGCCGCGGAGCTGGAGCGGCGGCTGCGCGGCGAGCTTCCGGCCGATTGGGACGCCGACATCCCGACCTTCACGGCGGAGAATGGCAATGTCGCGAGCCGTGCGGCCTCGGGCACGGTGCTCAACGCCATCGCGGGGCGCGTCCCGGAGCTCGTGGGCGGCTCGGCGGACCTCACCGGGTCCAACAACACGGCCCTCGCCGGGATCCGCAACTTCGCCCCGAGCGACTTCGCCGGACGCTACATCCATTTCGGGATTCGCGAGCACGGCATGGGCGCCATCCTCAACGGGCTCGCGGTGCACGGTGGCACGATCCCGTTCGGCGGGACCTTTCTGATCTTCTCCGACTACATGCGGCCCCCCATCCGCCTCGCGGCCCTGATGGAGCAGCACGTCATCTACATCTACACGCACGACTCGATCGGGTTGGGCGAGGACGGGCCGACGCACCAGCCGATCGAGCAGTTGTCGGCGCTTCGCTGCATCCCGAACATGACCGTCCTGCGCCCCGGAGACGCCAACGAGGTGGCGGAGGCGTGGCGGGTCGCGATACAGCACGAGGACGGACCGATTGCGCTCGTGCTCAGCCGGCAGAAGCTCGTCTTCATCGACCGCACGCGGTTCGCGAGCGCCAGTGGCGTCGCCCAGGGGGCGTACGTCCTGGGGGACGCGGCCGGCGGGCCGCCGCAGGTGGTGCTGCTGGCGAGCGGCTCGGAGCTGGCGCTCATCCTCGGTGCGCAGGAGCGGTTGGCGGCGGCCGGTGTGCGGGCGCGCGTGGTGAGCGCGCCGAGCCTTGAGCTGTTCGCACGGGAGTCGGCGGAGTACCAGCGGGCGGTGCTTCCGCCCGGAGTGCCCCGGATCGCCGTCGAGGCGGCGCATCCGATGTCGTGGTACCGGTGGATCGGGGCCGACGGCATCGTGATCGGGCTCGAGCGCTTCGGCGCGTCGGCGCCGTTCCAGCGGATCTACACGGAGCTGGGGCTCACCGTGGATCACGTGGTCGAGGCGGCGCGGTCGCTCGTCCGGTAGCGCTCACTCGACGTTCAGGCCGCGTCACAGATCGGATCCGATACGCGATCAACATCGGGACGCAACCCGGCGCGCGCGGCGCGCGCCGGCGCGCTCGGCGCGTTCCGCAGTGGCCCCGGCCTTGCTTGTCGGGGGAACCGAACCCGTGTGGAGTAGACTATCACCTCCCAAATGAGATCTGGATCACAGTTCCGACTGGTCTGGACCGCGGTGGGCATCCTCGTGGCGGGTGCCGGAGGATTGGCCTGCGCGAGCTCGGGCCCGACGACGCCGTCCACGCGGATCACGGTCGCGCAGGCCAACGCCCAGTCAGGTGACGGCTCGTGGTTCGTCCCGGTCGGCCAGCGCGCGCCGCAGACGCAGCTGGCGCTCTGGGCGAGCCCCTACGCGCCACGGTATGGCGACGTGGTCGACATCTACATCCATGCCACGCAGGGACCGGTCACCGTCACGATCTTCCGGATGGGCTGGTATGGTGGCCTGGGCGGCCACGCCGTCGCGACGCAGAGCGGCGTGGCGGCAGCGGCGCAGCCGCCCTGCTCGAGCGAGTCGGGCCCGGTGGTCTGTCGATGGACCAAGACCCTGAGTGTCCCCGTCGGCAGCGACTGGGTCAGCGGCGTCTACCTGATCAAGGCGACGGACAACAGCGGCAAGTCCGCCTTCTACCCGTTCGTGCTGACGGACACCCGGCCGGCGCAGTTCGTGGCCGTGGTGGCGCAGTTCTCCTGGCAGGCGTACAACACCTACGGCGGGATGAGCCTCTACACGCCCGGCCAGTCCACGGACAGCGGTGAGGTCAGCGGCTCACTCGGGCATTTCGTCTCATTCGAGCGCCCGTACGCCGCCAACGGGGGCGCGAGCTACATCCTCGACGACTACAAGAGCCACGACCTGCGCGACCTGCGCTTCCTCGAGCGCAACGGCTACGACGTGACGTACGTGTCGGACGTGGACCTCACCGAAGTCTCGCGCGGGCTGCCGCAGCCGGCGAAAGGGCTGTTGTTCATCGGCCACGATGAGTACTGGACCTTTCACGAGCGGTCGGTCGTGCAGCGGATGCGGGACGACCAGCACACCCATCTCGCGTTCCTGTCCGGGAACGACGCCTACTGGAACGTGCGGCTGTCGAGCGGACAGGTCACCGGGCGCCCCGGTGATGTGATCACCTGCTACAAGCTCGACCCGGATCCGGGGGCACCGGCCGAGAGCCTGACGACGACCCAGTTTCGCCGGCAGCCGCTGGACCGCCCGGAGGACCACCTGATGGGTGTCGAGTACGTCGTCGGCACGCAGACCTTCCCGCTCCAGCCGCTGGTGGTGAGCGACACCGCGATCGGCCCCGAGGCGGCGGCGTTCCTGGCGGCGGCCGGGCTCAAGCCGGGCGACCAGATCCCGCAGCAGATCGGGATCGAGGGGGACCGGATCGTCCCCGACACATCGTCACCGCCGAATCTTCAGGTGCTCTTCCGTTCACCGATCGCGCCCAAGTTCGGGGTTCCGTACGCGCCGTACTACTACACGACCTTCTTCGTCGCCCCGAGCGGGGCCGGCGTGTTCACGGCCGGGGACGTGGAATGGGGTCGCGGACTCGACGGGTTCAACGGGACAGTCGAGAGCCCCGCGCTCCAGGCAGTCACGAACGCCGTGCTGCACTGGATGCAGGCGCACTAGATGCAGGCGCGCTAGACAGGCGCGCTAGACAGGCGCGCTAGACAGGCGCGCTAGACAGGCGCACTAGCCCACCGGCGCGAGCGCCGACACCACCCCGAGCTCGACCACGACCTCGTGCTCGCGCCCGTCGTCGACCAGCGGCACGGCGCCGGTGAGCACGAGCGTGCCGTCGACCGTGACCGCGCGGACGCCGCAGCTGATGCCGGTCGGGTTCCGGATCTCGATCCGGTAGCGCGCCGAGCCGAACGTGTACGTCAGTGACGCCCCCTCCCACTCGGGGGGGATACACGGGTCCATCCGAAGCGTGTCGCCCTCCTTGGTGAACCCGAGAATCGCCTCGAGACCGACCCGGTACATCCAGCTGGCCGAGCCCGTGTACCACGTCCACCCGCCGCGGCCGAGATGCCCGGCCGCCGTGTACACATCGGCCGCCACCACGTACGGCTCGACCTTGTAGCGCGCCACCGCGTCGGGCGTCGCCGAGTGCGTCAGCGGATTGAGCATCTGGAACAGCTCGAGCGCGCGCGCGCCGTCCCCCATGAGCGCCGTGGCGAGCACCGCCCAGAGCGCGCCATGCGTGTACTGCGCGCCGTTCTCGCGCACGCCCGGCACGTACCCCTTGATGTAGCCGGGATCGTGCTGCGTGTGATCGAAGGGCGGCGTGAGCAGCATGATGAGCCGTGCGTCCTCGCGCACGAGGTGCTCGTTGAGCGAGGCCATGGCCCGATGGGCGCGGTCGGCCGGCGCGACGCCCGAGATCACGCTCCAGCTCTGCGCGATCGAGTCGATCGTGCACTCGGTCTCGGACGCGCTGCCGAGCGGCGTGCCGTCGTCGAAGTAGGCGCGCCGGTACCAGTGGCCATCCCACGCGGTCGCCTCGACCGCCGCCGCGTACGCGTCCGCCTTGCGGCGGAAATCCTGGGCCGTCGCGGCATCCCCCCGCGCGTCACAGTGCGTCGCGAACCGATGCAGCGTCGCGATCAGGAACCAGGCGAGCCACACACTCTCGCCCCGTCCCTCGATCCCCACCCGATTGTATCCGTCGTTCCAGTCGCCGCTGCCGATCAGCGGCAGGCCGTGCGGGCCGACGGTCGTCGCCCGGTCGAGCGCGCGGACGCAGTGCTCGTAGACGGTCCCCTCCTCCCCCGAGACATCGGGCCGATTGTACAGCTCCTGCTCTTGCGGCTCGAGGGTGCGGGTCGTGAGAAACGGCGCCCGTTCGTCCAGAACGCCGAGATCGCCGGTCACGGTGACGTAGCGGTCGACGACGAACGGGAGCCAGACGAGATCGTCGGAGAAGCGGGTGCGGACCCCCTGCCCCGTCTGGGGATGCCACCAGTGCTGCACATCTCCTTCCTTGAACTGGCGCCCGGCCGACCGCACGATGTGCGCGCGGGCCACGCCCGGCTCGGCATAGAGGAAGGCGCAGCAATCCTGGAGCTGGTCGCGGAACCCGTACGCCCCGCTCGACTGGTAGACGGCCGTGCGGCCCCACATGCGGCACGACAGCGCCTGATACAGGAGCCACCCGTTGAGCAGGGCGTCGAACTCCGGCACGGGCGTGCGCACGGTCACGGTCGACAGCCGCGTCTGCCACTGTGCGCGCGCGGCCAGGAGCGCACGCCGGGCCGACTCGCGGTCCTTGTAGGCGCGCACGAGCTGCCTGGCCGCGCCCTGGCCCTGCGCGGCGCCGAGGATGGCGACGATCGTTCGCGTCTCGCCGGGGCCGAGTGTGACATCGCACTGGAGGGCCGCACAGGGGTCGAGGCCGACCCCGTTGGCCTCGGCCAGGAGCGCGCGCCGGAGCGCCGCCGGGTCGGCGTAGTCGCCGTTCCTGCCGAGGAATTCCCGCCGGTCCCCTGTCTGCCCGCTCACCGGCTCGCTGAGCGCGGCGAAGGCGACCAGCCCCGAGAACTGTGGGTCGAAGCCGTTCTGCGCGAACAGCGCCTCCGTCTCGCGATCGAACGTCGTGCGCACGTGGTGCCGGGTCACCTCACGCGCGACCCCGAGCACCCACTCGACATAGCTGGTGACGGTGAGCCGGCGGGCGTGGTTGGTCTCGTTCGCAATCGTGAGGACGGCGATCCTGACCGGATCGGTCGGTGCCATCCCGACCGTCAACGTGGCCGCGATCCCGGCGTGCGTGTGGCGGAACTCGGTGCTCCCCGGCGAGTGGCGCACGAGATAGGGCGACGCATGGCGGACGGGGAGCGGCGTGACCGTCCACACCTCCCCCGTCTCGTCGTCGCGCAGATAGAGGACATCGGTGCACGGATCGCTGACCGGATCGTTCCGCCAGGGGGTGAGCCGGTAGAAGTAGCTGCTGTCGACCCAGGTGCATCCGGTGCCGCTCTCGGAGACGACGAAGCCTCCGCGCTCGTTGGCGATCACGTTGCACCAGGGCGCGGGTGTCGTCGCGTCGTCGCGAAGGACGATCTCGTACGCGCCGTCGGCCGCGAGGCCCCCGAGGCCGTTGGGATGCGCCGACGCGGCGATCGCCCGCGCGCCGGCGGCCCATCCGGCGGTGCGAAGGACCGGCGGGTCGATCCCGCCGGCCCCGCCCGGCCGCGCCGGGGCGAGCGCGCCGCGGTCGCCGGCCGCGCCATCGCGCGAGTCCGTCCCGTCCCCGACGCCCGCCGTGCCCGGCGGATTGGTGGCATCGCCACTCCGGCCGCCACCGGCCGCCGACCCGGCACCGATCGTGACGACGGGCGCCAGTCGGCGGACCGCGCCGTCCATGCCGGCCGCCGGGCCAGAGGCGGCGCCGATCGCCCCGCCTGACGTGGGAGCCGACGCGGGAGCCGACGCCGGAGCCGACGTGGAGCCGGTCGTGCTCGACTGCGCGGCCTGCCGCGTGTCGCCGTTCCCCTCGACCGCGTTCCGGGCCGCCGCCGCCGCGAGCGTGCTCGGGGTCACGATCGCGTTGGCCGTCTGCACCCGCGGTACGAACACCGCCGGGTAGTCCGGCGCCACCTCGGGCACTTCCAGGATCTCGGCCAGCCGCAACCCGCCGTCGCACGGCACCTCGACGCTCGCCAGCGCGCGCAGGGCCGCCACGTCGTCCGGGGGCATGAGGTCGCGCCGGCGGATGAACACGCCTCCCGGTTTGTCGAGGAGCGATGCCTCGGTCGACCCCATGACGGTCGTCACCAACGCCTCCTGGAGCTCCTGGAGGTACGTCGGCGGGTAGCAGTTGAGCAGGACGAGATCGACCGTCACACCCTTGAGCCGCCAGTAGTGATGGGCGGCGAGCAGCTCGCGGACCGTCGGGACGCCGGCCGTGGACTCGACCGGCGCGAGGAGGATCGGGTAATCGCCCGAGATCCCATGGGCCCAGAGGGCATCCTGTCCTCGGCGGGCGGCCAGCAGGTCGCGTTGGGGCGCGCGCACGGCCGACGTCGTGTACATGAGATAGCCCGCGATGTCCTGGTACAGGGCGGCGTCGGCCGGGGAGATCCCCAGCTCGCGCAGCTCCACCTGTGCCTGCATCCACGACAGGTCGAGCGCGCGTTGGGCGCTGTAGGAATCGTGGTAACGGTCGGCCAGCTCCACCGCCCGATCGCGATCCGGGGCGACGAGGGTCGTGAAGGCGACGCGCACCGAGAGACCGGGCCCGATCCGCACCCGCACCCGGATCGCACACACCGGATCGAGCACGGCGCCGGTCGTGCCGCTCAGCGGCCCGTCGGCCGCATCGTCGAGCGCGGCCGGGCACCGCACCCCGCGGGCGCGGCCAAGGAACCGGGCGCGATCGGTCTCACACGACGCGGTGCCGACGAGCTCGCGGCCGGCCGACCCGTGTCCTCCGCCGACGGCGACGACGTGCACGCCCCAGACCGGCCGCTCGGCGGCGGACCGGGGGCGGCGGGAGGCGAGGATCGCCGCGCTCGCCGGCAACCACTCCGTTTCGACGAACAGGCTGGAGAACGCCGCCCCCTGCCGGTCGGCGTCGTGCGGTGCGAGCACGATCTCACCGTAGCTCGTGAGCTCCAGCTCGCGTGTGCTCGAGCCGTGGTTGGTGAGGGTGAGCCGCCGGACCTCGGCGGCGTCGTCCGGCACGACGGTGACCTCGAGGCGGGTCTCGATGTCGGCGTCGCGTCGCTGGAACGTCGCGCGATCGGTCGCGAAGGTGGCCCGGTACCAGTCGGGCGGCGCGGCGACGGGCTGATAGGCGGCCGACCAGAGCCGGGTGCGCGTCACCGGGACGGCGGACCCCGCGCTGGTGACATCCTTGATGTAGCACCACTGGCCGGTCTGATCCAACGTCCCGTCGGCGCGCCAGCGGGTGACATCGATGCCGTTGAAGCGGCTGTAGCCGCCCCCACCGTTGGTGGTCATGACGGTGTAGGGCGCGTGGCCGAGCAGGGCGAGGCGGGGGCGCGGCGTGTGCGGCGTGTCGACCGATCGGGCGGACGGCTTCTCGATCGCCGGACCGCCGCGGCGCGGCCGCTCGTCGCGCTCGCCCGTCTGCGCCTCCTGCGTCTCGAACCGCCGCGGGATGCGCTCGAACAGGACGAGCTCCGCCGACCGGACGAGGGCATCGGCGTGGAAGCGGCGGGGCCAGATCTGGCGGTTGATGGCGTTGTTGAGCGCCATGAGGCCCATGCCGATGTGGTGCGCCATGTAGGCGCACACGATCGCCTTCCGGGTGCCCGGGACGGGGCGCGTATAGTCGACCGAGTCGCGAAAGCCGAACGGGCCAAGGGCCCCTTCGCCCTCGAGGGCCGCGAGGTTGCGCATCGCCTGGTGCGGCTCGATCGCGAGTGCCAGGAGCGTGGCGTACGGCGCCACCACCAGGTCCCGCGACAGTCCGCGCTTGAGCGCCAGGTCCGGGACCCCGAAGGCCCGGTACTGATAGACCTGGTTCCGGTCGCGCGCGTTGTAGGCCGACTCGGAGACGCCCCACGGCACGCCCCGCTCGCGCGCATAGGCAATCTGCCGGGCGACGGCGCCGTTGTAGGTCTGGTCGAGGAGGGTGAACGGGAACGACTCCATGACGAGCGCCGGCATCAGGTACTCGAACATGCTCCCGCTCCACGAGATCAGGGCCGTCTCGCCGGCCGCCGTGGTGAGCGAGCGTCCGAGCCGGAACCAGTGCTCGACCGGCACGTCGTTCTTGGCGATCGCGACGTAGCTGGCCAGCCGCGCCTCCGACGCGAGGAGGTCGTAGTACGATGCGTCGAGCGACGAGGTGCCGACCTGATAGCCGATGGCGAAGATCTTCCGCCGCGAGTCGAACAGAAAGCGGAAGTCCATCTCCATCGCGTACGCCTCGGCGCGCTCGGCGAGCACGTGGAGCCGCTGCAGCTGCTCGGCGGCGTACCCGGAGGTCCGCGCCGCCTCCCGCAGCGTCGGCATCCGGCCGGTGACGCTCGGGACCGCGCCGCCGGCGCCGGCCGGCACGGTCCGGTCTCCGTCCCCTTCGAGCCTGGGGCCGGTGGCCAGCCCGATCGCCGCGAGCTCGGTGAGGTGGCGCTCGAGGAGCGCGCGAGCCCAGGTGAGCCACGCGGTCGCGGGCTCGGTCGCCGGCGCCGGCGTATAGGCGAGCGCGATCGCCGCGCGCGACTCCTCGGCGCGTCGCATCGCGGCGGCATCGATGTCGTGCTCGGCCGTGGCAGGATGCTCGCTCGCGTCAGACGCGGCCGGCGCGGCCGGCGCCGCGGGCGCGGCGAGTGAGCCGTCGATCGGCGCGTCGGCCGAGGCGCCGCTGGCGGGGCCCGCCGGGGCACTCGCCGGGGCACTCGCCGAGGCACTGGCCGAGGCCCCCACGACTCCGGTTGGCGTCTGGGTCGCGCCACGGTCGACGAGGACGCGCTCGGCCGCGCGGAGTCGGTCGAGCAGCATCTCGATCGAGCGGACGTGGGCGGCCGCATCGTCGGTCCCCGCGGCGACGGCTGCCGTCGCGGGTGACCGGGCCGCCGCCTGCGGGAGCGAGGCGAGCACCGCCCGGACGCGCTCGGCCGCTTCCAGCACCGCTTGCCACTGGCGTGGACTGTCGACCGCGCCCGACGATGCGGCGCCGCGCAGCTCCTCGGCCGCCATGGTGAGCGACGTCGAGAGCGCATCCCAGACGCGGCCGTCGGCCACCGGGTCGTCGCCGATCGCGACACAGGCCTGCTTGAGCGCCAGGAGGTGCCCGGCGAGGTTCCCGCTGTCGACGGTCGAGATATACTGCGGCTCCAGCACCCGCAGCTCGGCGAGGTCGTACCAGTTGTAAAAGTGACCGCGGAAGCGCTCCATGCGCTCGAGCGAGCGGAACACCAGCTCGAGCCGCTCGATCATCGCGCCACAGGAGAGGAACCCGAGATCGTAGGCGCTCACGATGCCCAGGAGCTGGAGCCCGATGTTCGTGGGCGACGTCCGCGGCGCGACGACCGGGGCCGGATCCTCCTGGAAGTTGTCGGGCGCGAGCCATTGGGTCTCGGCGGTCACGAAGCGATCGAAGTACCGCCAGTGCAACAGCGCATACCGGAGCGCCGTCCACCGCTCGCTCGCCGACAGCCGCCGCTCCCGTCGCACCGCCGGGGCGCTCAGGGCGTTGGCGAAGTGCGGGCTCGCGGCCCAGAGCGCGATCAGCGGGAGCGTGACCTCGAGGTACAGCACCGGGTGGAGCGCGGCCCAGGACGTCCCCCGGGCGAAGATCGCGCGAAGCCCGACGAGCACGGCGATCACCGCCGCGACCGCGACCGCCGGCGCCATCCGGCGCCAGACCTCGCGCGGCGAGCCGGTCCCGAGGACGCGCTCGACCTGCGACGCGGTCTGCCACTCCAGCAGGTTGCGCCGGGTCACGAACAGCCGCCAGAGCGTTCGCAGGATCGCGTCCGCCGATACGACCGCCTGGTGCGGCAGGAAGACGACCGCCAGCGCGAACTGCTGGGCGCTCGTGACGGCGTCGCGTCCGACCGACCGGTAGTAGGCCCGCCACGACTTGCCACCCGGCGGCCGGACCAGGGCCAGGGCGAGCGAGAACGCCCACGGAGAGGCGATCCCGGCCAGCGCCAGGAACGTCCAGAGGCGAGCCGTCCCCGGGAGGACGAGCCAGCCGGCGACGAGCAGCACCAGCTGGGCGATCTCCACCACGCTCCGGCGGAGGTTGTCGAAGATCTTCCAGCGCGAGATGGCCGAGAGTCGATTGGGCTCCGGCCCATCGGGCCCGGGCACGCGGGCACCGAGCCAGCGGAGCAACTGCCAGTCGCCGCGGATCCAGCGGTGCTTCCGCCGCGTGAACGTGAGGTACCGGGTGGGGAAATCGTCGAACAGCTCGACGTCCGTCGCGAGCGCCGCCCTGCCGTACGCACCCTCGATCAGGTCGTGGCTCAGCAGCGTGTTCTCGGGAAACCGCCCGTGCGTCGCGAGCTCGAAGGCGTCGATGTCGTAGATGCCCTTCCCCGTGTAGCTCCCCTCGGCGTAGAGATCCTGATAGACGTCCGAGACGGCGGTCGTATAGGGGTCGACCCCGGGGTGCCCGGAATAGATCGAGGCGAAGCGCGACCGGTTCGCGCTCGTGAGGGTGATCCCGATGCGTGGCTGGAGGATCGCGTAGCCGGCCACGACGCGCCCGCTCGCCGGGTCGTAGATCGCGCGGTTGAGCGGATGTGCCATCGCTCCGACGAGCGTCGCGGCGGCGCCGCGCGGTAGCACCGTGTCGGAGTCGAGGGTCACGACATAGCGGGCGTTCCGCAGGACGCGCGTATCGCCGACCACGACCGAGAACGCCTCGCGCGCCCCGCCGCGCAGGTACCGGTTGAACTGCGCGAGCTTGCCGCGCTTGCGCTCCCATCCGAGCCAGGCCGCCTGGCGCTCGTTCCAGAGCCGGTGGCGGTGGAAGAGGAAGAACGTGTCGCCATGCCCGGCCGGCGCCGGGTACCGCTCGTTGAGGGCCTGCACGCCGCGCACGGCCGCGTCGAGGATGGCGCCGTCCCCCTCGCGGGTGGCGGCCGGGGCGTCGGTGAAGTCGCTGAGGAGCGCGAACTGGAGATGCGAATCGCGGTTGGCGAGAAACTGCACCTCCAGGTGCTCGAGCGCCTCCTTCACCGCCTCGATGTTCCCGAGCAGGATCGGCACGACGACGACGGCGCTCGAGTCGGCCGGGATCCCCGACTCCTCGAAATCGAGCTTGGGGAGCACGCGCGGCGGGAGCAGGACCGTCAGGACCTGATGGATGATGTTGATCGCGATGTCGTTCGCCGGGACGAGCGCGAACGCGAGCACGAGGAGCTGGGGCACCGGCCCGAGTGGCCCGACGAGGCGGAAGGCGATCGCCAGCAGGGCGAGGGTGACCACCGCGATGCCGCCGAAGTAGACGCTGTCGGCGTGCGCCAGCACGCGCCGGTGCAACCGGAGACGCCAGGGCGGCCGGAAGCGCGTCACCGCCTCGAGGAGCCCACGCCCTTCCCCCACGAGGTAGTGGCCGACGTGCGCCGGACGCCGGTCGGTCGTCGGATCGGCGACGGCGGGCGCCACCGGGGCGGGCGCGGCGGGGGCGGCGGCCGGGGCGGGGGCTGAGGTGGGCGGGGCGGCGCCGTCGCGCGCCGCGGCGGCGGTGGCTGATGTGCCCGGGCCGCCGGCCGCCGCCGCCCGCTGCGCGAGTTCCAACGCCCGCTGCGCGACGTCGCGTTCCTCGAGTCCGGTCCCCTTCGCGATGTCTTCGATGACGTGACGGTACTGGTCTCGCGTGCCGAAGGTCATGCGCGGGTAGTCGTTCGTCGGATCGCGACGCAGCACCGCCTCGACCGCGCTCGCCCCCTCCACGAACGCCGACCAGTCGAGGCGGGCGATCGTGCGCAGGCTCGTGATGCTGTTGGCCATCATCACCTGCGTCATCGCGAGCCGCTGATTGGATCGGCCGATCGCGTCCTCGGCGCTCAGGCTGTCCTCGGCGATCCACTGCTCGAGCCAGACGAGCGGCGTGAAGTTCGTCTGGTAGGTCCGGAGCTGCTGGAGGAAGCGCGCGACGAACGTCGGGGTCAGCGTGGGGTGCCCGCTCACGAACCCGGCGAGCGCCGTGGCCAGCGCCGCCGGCCCCTCGTCGCTCGACTCCCGCAGTCGTTCGGCCCATCGATCGGCCGCCTCCACCTCCTCGAGGCGCTGCACCGTGCGGAGCGCCATCCGGCGGATGTTCTCCATGAGGCCGAGGCGGAGCATCGTCGGCACGGCCCACAGCTCGCCGGTCGTCAGCGTCGCACCGCGCTGAAACTCGCGGACGAAGAGCTGCACGTTCTCCAGCTCGACGTGCCCCTCGGTATTCCCGATCAGGCTGATGGCGAGCTCGTAGACGCGCGGGTACCCGGCCAGCGTGCCGGCCGCGAGCTTCGGCAGCTCCCGGTAGTAACCGCGCGGCATGCTGGCGCGGATCTCCCGGAGGTGCTCCTGGATCACGTAGAAGTTGTCGAGGAGCCACTCGCCGGCCGGGCTGATGTCGGCCCCGCGCTCGACGGCGGCGGCGAGCGTATCGCGCGCCGTCTCGAGGATCCGCCGGGTGTCGTCTAGCCGCTCGAGGAGGGGTCGCCCGCCGCGTGCGAGCGGTCGGGCGCTGGCGGAGACCACTCGCTGCTGGCGCGCGAGCGCTCGCGCATGCTCCGCGAGTCCTTCAGCCCCCAGCAGCTCGCCACGGATGGGACCGGCAAATCGCTCCGCGTCCGCGCCGCTGCCCACCCGCCACGCCGCGCCCACGGGCCGCGCGAACAGACGAGCGAACAGGCTGCGCGGTCTCGCCGGGGGAAGCACACTCGCCACGGGTGGAAAAGTAGCCAGGGGGAGAGATCACACCAGCTTCCGCATCCGTGCGAGGAGCGTGGCGTCGGGCGCGGGGTACCGAGGCCGGATCCGTGCCAACGCCGATCCGATGACGCTCGCCGCCAGGTAGTTGCGGGCGTGCTTGTCGTCGGCGGGGATGACGTACCAGGGAGCCCATCGCGTGCTGCACCGCGCGAGCATGTCGCGGTACGCGGTCGTGTAGTCGTCCCAGCGCGCACGCGCGGTGAGGTCATCCTCGGAGAACTTCCAGCTCTTTCTGGGATCGGTGAGGCGCTCGACGAGTCGCCGCCGTTGCTCGCCCCTCGAGACGTGGAGGCAGAGCTTGACGATCGTCGTGCCGCATTCGCTCAGCGTGCGCTCGAACTCGTTGATCTGCCGATAGCGCTGCATCCAGACGCGGCGCGGCACCAGCCGGTCGACGCGCGCCACGAGGACGTCCTCGTAGTGCGACCGGTTGAAGACGCCCACCATCCGTCGGGCGGGTGCGGCGAGATGGGCGCGCCACAGATAGTCGTGCGCGAGCTCGGTCGCCGTCGGCGCCTTGAAGCTCGTGACGGCGCATCCCTGGGGATTGAAGGCTCCGCAGACGGCCTTGATCGTCGCGTCCTTCCCCGACGCGTCGCGCCCCTGAATGACGACCAGCACCGCCCGCGTCCCTTCGGCGTACAGCGCCGCCTGGCGCTCGGCCAGCTGCTCGAGCAGGCGGTCCGTTGCGGTGTGGAGATCCTGGGGAAGCCCCGGCGGGGGCGCGGCATCACGGTTGCGCAGCGGGACGCGCCGGCCCGGCGGCACAGGTGCGGGACGCATGGATCGTGCATTATACAGCGAGCCGCTCCGTTGCGGATCGGCCGGCGCCGCAGCGCACACCCACGTGCGCCGGCCCCTTCTTCGAGGAGGCCACATGTCGGGATCCAGAGGCGGCGGGGCTGGCAGGGATGGCGGGACTGGCGGGCGCGGGTCGATGACGTGGCTTGCCATGGCGCTGGTCGGGCTGCCGCTCGTGGTGGGCTGCCGGCGACACGGACCCAACGAGGAGATCGTCGCCGGCCCGGCGACGCTGACGGTCGAGAACCAGAACTTCCCCGACTACGACGTCTACGTGATCACCGAGGCCGGGCAGCGGCTGCGTCTGGGCATCGCCACCGGCCACTCGACGGCGACGATGGAGATCCCGCGCAGTGTGGTGGACGGCGGGTCCGCACACCTGCACTTCCTCGCCGACCCGGTCGGCGGCCGGGCGGCCGAGGTCGGCGAGGACGTCGTGGTCAATCCGGGCGACCAGATCCAACTGACGATCGCGCCGTATTGACGCCGGCGCGGCCCGCGGGGGCCCGCGTCCCGCGCGGCCACCCAGTGAACGGTTTTTGGGATGGTGCCAGGGGTAATCGCTTCGCGATGACCCCTGGCACCCGGAACGGCAACGACGGGTGGGAGGGCGGGCCGCCGTCGCGTGCGCGGACCGTAGGGGCGGCATTCATGCCGCCCCTACGGCGGGCGGGCGGGCGCTGTAGCTTTCTCGTTTGCCGCGCTAGTCGGGGGCTCCGCCTCACCGCCAGCGCACGACTGCCGACCGCGTGTCCCTCCCAGAGCCGTCCTCGCCACCGCCCACGCCCGAGCCCCCCGCCCCGGTCGCGCCGTTCCCACCGGCGAACGACGCCGAGTTGACCGCGCGGATGCAGGAGGTCCTGGCCCCGACGTTCGATCTCGACCGCGAGGTGGGGCGCGGGGGGATGGGGATCGTCTACCGGGCGGTCGACCGTCGCCTCAAGCGCCCGGTCGCCGTCAAGGTGCTGCCGCCGGACCTCGCGTTCCGCGCGGAGATCCGCACGCGGTTCCTCCAGGAGGCCGAGACGGCGGCCCAGCTCGCCCATCCGAACATCGTCCCGATCTACGCGGTCGATGAGCGCGGCGGGCTGGTCTACTTCGTCATGGCGTTCGTCGACGGCGAGACGCTGGCGCAGCGGCTCAAGGGCGCCGGCGGGCCGCTCCCGCCCGCCGAGGCGCGGCGGATCCTGCGCGAAGTCGCGAGCGCGCTCGCCTACGCCCATTCCCGCGGGGTGATCCACCGCGACATCAAGCCGGACAACATCCTGCTCGCCACCGATCGCGAGCGCGTCATGGTCACGGACTTCGGGATCGCCCGCGCCGTGACCGCCGGCACCGACTCCCGGCTGACGGCGACCGGGGTCGCGATCGGCACTCCCGCGTACATGAGCCCGGAGCAGTGCGCGGGCGATCGGGAGATCGACGGCCGGAGCGATCTCTACTCGCTTGGCGTCGTCGGCTATCAGATGCTCACCGGCGTCCTCCCGTTCGCGGGCGGCAACACGGCCGCGCTGCTGGTCAAGCAACTGTCCGAGGCGCCCGTCCCGATCCAGACCCGGGCGCCGGCCGTCCCCGCGGCGCTCGCGGCGGTCGTCATGCGCCTGCTCGCGAAGGCGCCCGCCGATCGGTTCCCGGACGCGCAGGCGCTCGTCCACGCGCTCGACGACGCCCGGGTGCTCGCGCCGGGACCGGCGGCGCCCGACCGATCGCAGGCGGCAGCGCCGCGTGCGGCAGCCGTGCCGCCGGGGAACGCCCAGCCGTTCGCCGCGCCGGGCGGGCCGGCGCCGCCCCTGGGCCGGGCGCCCCTGCACCCGCCGCCGCCGGCCTCGCCCGCCGCGCCGCCCTTCGGCCGCGTGCCCCTGCAACCCCCGGCTCCCATCGACTACACGGCGCTCCTCGCCAACCCCCGACTGTCGAAGCGGGCGCGCAAGCGGCTCACGCGGCAGCAGGAGGCCGACCGCGTCCGCACGCCCAAGATCCTCGACTCCGACCCCCGCGACGTGAAGATCCGGAAGTTTCGCGGGCACGTGGTCCAGGCCGGCGGCACCATCCTCTTCCTGTCGGCGCTCAGCCTCGCCACCTCGCCCCACTTCTTCTGGGCGATCTTCCCGGACCTCGGGATCGGGCTCGGGCTCTGGCGCGCGGCCGGGCGGCTCTGGGCGGATGGGATCAGCATGGCCGATGTATTCCGGCAAACGCCGGCCGCTCCCGCCTATCCCCCGCCCGCCTATCCCACGCCCGCCCCGGCCCTCTGGGCCGTCCCGCCCGGACCTCCTCCGCGCGTGGCGCCGCCGCCGGCCGCGTGGGCGCCCGAGGCCGCCGCGTCGGCCCTCCCGGCGTCGGCGGCGAAGCTGGCGCCCGCCCAGGTGCTCGCCGGGCCGTTCGGCGGCGCGGTACGGCGTGCCGCCCTGGATCGCGACCGGATCCACGATCTGGTCGCCCAGCTCGACACCGGGAGCCGCGGACAGGTCCCCAACGCCGATGCCACGGCGCAAGGACTTGCCAAGCAGGTGGGAGCCCTGGCCGCGGCGCTCCACCGGATCGACGTGGACACGCCGCCCCAGCATCGACCGGCCCTCGCCGAGCGGCGGCAGGCGCTATCGGACCAGTTGGACCGCGCCAGCATCCTCCTCCAGACGCTGTATCTCGATCTCGTCCGGCTCCGCGTCTCGGACAGCTCCGGGGCCGACGGGGTCGCCGGCGTGACCGAGCAGGCGAGCGCCCTCTCGCGCGACATCGGCTACCTGCTGGGGGCCGCCGACGAGCTGCGCGCCCTCGACGGGCGGGACCGATAGCGGAACGCGCGAGCCGATCGCGCGGTTCGGTCCCTGTTCGTCCGGGATGATCGGCGGGCCGAACAAAACACCCCACTTCCGCGTACTTCACTCGTGATTCTTACCGACCTTCACGGGCCGCGCGCTGGCTGTCGCGCCGGTTCTCGCGCCGGTTCTCGCGCCGGTTTCCATCCGCCGCACGCGGCCGCCCGGGCATCCGTGTGGGATGCGAGTCGCGGGCGGCATGCATGCCGCCCCTACGGTCCGCGCACGCGACGGCGGCCCGCCATCCCACCCGCCGTTGCCGGTCCGGTGCCGACGCCGCCCCGCACGTCCGGGGCGGCACAATGGTCCGGCGCCCGCCGTTGTCGTTCCCGGTGCCAGGGGCCATCGCTTCGCGATCGCTCCTGCGCGGCGCATGGGTGGCCGCGGGCCAGCCGTGGCGTGGCGATGGTGGCATGGGTGGCGATGGTGAGTGTTGGCGCGCTGAGCGCGTGTGTGCACAACCCGCCGGACTTCGGCGGACGTCCGAGCACGCCCCGTGCGCCCAACAGCTACTGGCGCCCGCCCAAGCGCGCGATCACGCCCGACTCCGTGCCGCACGTCGCCATCCCGCCGGACCTCGAGGCCAAGGTCCAGCAGCTCACGCTGCCGGACGTCGTGGACATCGCGCTCTCCAACAACCCCCTGACGCGCCAGTCGTACGCCCAGGCGCGCGCCGCGGGGGCGACGGTGGGCGCGGTCTACGGCCGTTATCTCCCGCAGGTCACCGTGAGCGGCTCCGGCGTGCGCGAGGGCTCGAGCTCGTCGGGGACGTCCGCGAGCACGGCCGGTGGCGTCGTCTCGCGCGGCGGGTATCACTCGCTCCTCCAGGCGAGTGCGAGCGTCTCCTGGCTGCTGTTCGACTTCGGCGAAGTCGCGGCGGTCGACGCGGCGCGGCAGGCGACGTTCGCCGCCTCGTTCACGCACAACGCCACCGTGCAGAACGTGGTGCTCGCGGTCGAGCAGGCGTACTTCAACTACAACGCGGCCAAGGCGATCCGCGATGCGGACGTCCAGACGGTGCGCGAGGACAGCGCCAACCTCGCCGCCGCCCAGGCCCGGCACGACGCCGGCGTGGCGACGATCTCCGACGTGCTCCAGGCGCAGACGGTGCTGTCGCAGGCCGCGCTCTCCCTCGAGACGGACCAGGGCGCGGTGCAGACGACGCGCGGGTCGCTGGCCGTCTCGATGGGATTCCCGGCGAATGTGCGGTACGACATCGTGGCCGAGCCGCCGAACATCCCGGTGCAGAGCATCGCCGAGTCGGTCGACAGCCTGGTGCAGCGCGCCGTGCGGGCCCGCCCGGATCTCGCGGCCTTCCGCGCTCAGGCCCGCGAGGCGGCGTCGAACGTCAACGTGGTGCGGGGCCAGGGGCTGCCAAGCCTGTTCGCGAACGGCAACGCGAGTCGCACGAACTTCGACGTCGCGGCGCTCAACGGCAACACGTACACGGCGCAGGTCGGCATCTCGATCCCGCTCTTTCAGGGCTTCACCAACGCCTACAACATCCTCCAGGCGAAGGAGCTGGCCAAGGCGAGCGCCGCGAACGCGGAGTATCAGCGCGACCTCGTCGTCAACGAGGTGTTCACGTCGTACTACGCCCTGCGCACGGCGACCGCCCGGGTCAAGTCGACCGACGACCTGCTCGCGAGCGCCCAGGCGTCGTACGATGTGCTCACCGGGAAGTACCGGCAGGGGGTCGGCAGCATTCTCGATGTCGTGACCGCCGAAGCGGCCCTCGCGAACGCACGCTCGCAGCAGGCGTCGGCACGCTGGACCTGGTACTCGGCGCTCATCCAACTGTCGCGTGACGTCGGGGTCGTCGGGATCCACGGCGAGCCGCAGCTCATCCTGAGCGCGGACACGACGCGCGCGCAGCCCTCCCGCTGATGCCGCCGGTCCGGATCCTGCCGCGCCACTCGGCGCCGGCCGACCCGCCCCCCGCCCCTCCCGCTACCCCCGCGCACTCCGGGCGGCCGGGCCCGGCCGCGCCATCCGGGGCTCCGGCCTCCGCCCCCCGCCATCGGCCAACTTTTTTCCGACGGCTGCGTATTCGGCATATGAGGTGGATGGTCCGCCGCGACGCCACCCGCGCCTCCGGGCGCTTCCTCGACTCCAGGCTCTCGATGACCTTCCGGATCCGGGGAGCCGTTCTCGCGGCCGCCCCCCTCGCCATCACGGCGTGCGGCACCAAGACGACGCAGCAGCGACAGCCGCCGGTGCCGGTCGCCGTGACGCGCGTCGCCCGCGCGGCCGTCCCGTTCAACCTCACGGCCGACGGCACGGTCGAGCCGATGCAGACCGCCTACGTGCAGGCGCAGGTGGGGGGGATTCTCACGCACGTCACGTTCAAGGAGGGCGACGACGTCCAGGCGGGGCAGGTCCTCTTCCAGATCGATCCCGCGCCCTACCGGGCGACGCTCGACCAGGCCAGCGCCGCACTCGCGCGCGACGAGGCGACGGCGGCCAACGCGCAAAAGGAGGCCGAGCGCTACGGGACGCTGGTGAAGAAGGACTACGTCACCCAGGAGCAGGCCGACCAGCAACTGGCGACGTATCGCGCCGCGGCCGCGGCCGTCAAGGCGGACTCGGCCATGGTGGAGTCGGCGCGCATCAACCTCGGGTGGACGACGATCCGCGCCCCGATCTCGGGACGGGCCGGACAGTTGCTCGTGCGCCAGGGCAACCTGGTCCGTGGCGGGACGCAGCAGCCGCTGGTGCTCATCAATCAGATCCGCCCGATCCTCGTCCACTTCTCGCTGCCGGCGACCTCGCTCCCGGCGGTCCAGCGCTACGCGGCAGCGGGTCCGCTCGCGGTGCGGGCGGTCCCCGGGCTGCCGCCGAACACCACCGCCCAGCCGACGTCGACCGGGCCGACCCCGGCCTACACGACCGATCCGTCGAGCGACGCGGCCGCGGCCGACCCCGCGGCCAGTAACACGGTCGACGATGGCGCCGGTGCGCCGGGCGGGCGCGGGCGAGCCGGACGGGGCGGGGGGCAGTCGCCGAGCGGGCCCCTCAGCGGGCCCTCCAGTGGGCCGCCCAGCGGACCGCCCAGCGGACCGCCCCTTGGCTCCACGAGCGGCACGTCGGCGGCGGGCCCGGATGCGCCGGGAAGCGGCCGGGCCGCGGGGTCCGGCATGACCGGGCAGGGCGGCGCGGGCAGCGCCGCACCCGTCGGGTCACCCGGGTCCTCGTTCGGTCAGTCCGGCGGCGAGACCGGCAGCGGAATGCGAGGTGCGGGATCGCGCCCCGCGGGGGGCAGCTCCTCCGGCTCGATGCCCGGGCTCCCCGGCGTCCCCGCCCCCGCGCCGGTTCAGGGCACGCTCACGTTCATCGACAATCAGGTGGACACGACCACCGGGACGGTGCTGCTCAAGGGAACGTTCCCAAACCAGGCGGGCACGCTCTGGCCGGGCCAGTTCGTCGCGACGACGCTGCGGCTGTTCGTGCAGCAGAACGCGCTCGTCGTGCCGGCGCAGGCGGTGATGACGGGACAGCAGGGGAACTATGTCTATCTCGTCGACGCGTCGGGGACGGCGCGCCAGCGGCCGGTGACGGTCGAGCGGACGTCGGCCAATGTCGCCGTCATCGCGTCGGGGCTGGCTGAGGGAGATCAGGTCGTGACCGACGGCCAGTCCAGGCTCACGCCGGGCGCGAAGGTGAACGTGCGCGGGCTCGTCCCGCCGGGGGCGGGCGGCGTCGCGGCGCCGGGCGCCGGTACCGGCTCGGGATGAGACTCACGGCACTCTTCATCAGACGCCCAGTCATGACGACACTCGTCATGCTGGGCGTGCTGATCTTCGGCCTGATCGCGTACACGAAGCTGCCCGTGAGCGATCTCCCGAACGTCGACTACCCGACGATCAACGTCAACGCGAGCCTCCCGGGCGCGAGCCCGGAGACGATGGCGGCGTCGGTCGCGACACCGCTCGAGAAGCAGCTCTCGACGATCGCCGGCATCGACAACATGACGTCGTCGAGCGTCCTCGGCTCGACCTCGATCACCATCCAGTTCGCCCTCGACCGCAACATCAATGCGGCCGCCCAGGACGTGCAGGCCGCCATCTCGCAAGCGCTGGTGCATCTCCCGACCGGGATCATCCCGCCGTCGTTCTTCCGGCAGAACCCGGCCGCCGCGCCGGTGCTGTTCATGGTGCTCACCTCGGCGGTCGAACCGCTGTCGGTGCTCGACGAGCTCGGTGAGACGACGATCGCGCAGCGCATCTCGATGGTGAACGGCGTCTCCCAGGTGATGGTCTGGGGGCAGCAGAAGTACGCGGTCCGGATCGCGCTCGATCAGCCGGCGCTCGTCGCCCGGCAGATCGGGGTCGACCAGGTCACGGCCGCCATCAACACGCAGAACGTGAACCTCCCCACCGGCATCATGTGGGGCCCCACCCGGTCGATCACCGTCCAGGCGACCGGCAACCTCCACGACGCGGCCCAGTTCAGCCGCATCGTCGTCAGTTACCGACATGGCGCCCCGGTCTACCTGGGCGACGTCGCGCGCGTGACCGACGACGTCCAGAACAACCGCACCGCCGCGTGGTTCAACAATCAGCGGGCCATCATGCTGGCGGTCATGCGCCAGCCGGGGACGAACACGGTCCAGGTGACGCGCGATGTCCAGGCGGTGCTCGATGAGATCCGGGGCCAGATCCCACCCGATGTGACGCTCAAGGTGGCGTACGACCGGGCCGTCTCGATCAACCGCGGGGTGCACGACGTCCGGTCGACGCTGATCCTGACGCTGGTGCTGGTGGTGCTGGTGATCTTCGTCTTCCTGCGGAACGTCTCGGCCACGGTGATCCCGAGCCTGGCGCTGCCGATGTCCATCATCGGCACCTTCTCGGTCATGTACCTCCTCGACTACAGCATCGACAACCTCTCGCTCATGGCGCTGACGTTGTCGGTCGGCTTCGTCGTCGATGATGCCATCGTCGTGCTCGAGAACATCGTCCGCCACATGGAGATGGGCAAACCCCGGCTCCAGGCCGCCTACGATGGGGCGGCCGAGGTCGGCCCGACGATCGTGACGATGACGACCTCGCTGGCGGCCGTCTTCATCCCGATCATGTTCATGGGGGGGCTCGTGGGGATGCTGTTCCACGAGTTCGGGGTGACGATCGCGGTCGCGATCCTGGTCTCCGGCTGCGTCTCGCTCTCCCTCACCCCGATGCTGTGCAGCCGCTTCCTGAGCGCCGTCCACCGCTCGGGCCAGGAGCCGACCGCGTCGAGCGCCGAGCGGCCGGGCGCGCCGGGCCGAGCCGCGCGGCGGAAGCGACTCTACGACTGGTCGGAGCGGGCCTTCAGCGCGGTCCTGCGGAGATACGAGCGGAGCCTCGTCTGGACGATGCGGCACCGCCCGTACATGCTCCTCGTCTCGGCGGGGACGCTGGTCCTGATGGTGATCCTGTTCCGCATCATCCCCAAGGGACTCTTCCCGAGCGATGACACGGGGCAGCTGATGGTCACGACCGAGGGGGCGGAGGGGATCTCGTTCGACGCCATCCTCCCGCTCCAGCAGCGGATCGACTCGATCCTGCTCCGCGATCCGAACATCCAGTACATCCTCCCGTCGGTCGGCTCGATGGGCTCGGCCAACCAGGGACGGGTCTTCCTCATCCTCAAGCCCCTCGGCTCGGGTCCGAACGACCGCCATCTGAGCTCCGATGCCGTCGTGCACGAGCTCATGCCGAAGCTCAACCGCGTGCCCGGGATCTCGGCGTTCGTGATGAACCCGCCATCGATCCGCGTCGGCGGCCGCCAGTCCAAGAGCCTCTACCAGTTCTCGCTCCAGGGACCCGATCTCGCGGCGCTCGACCAGGCGGCACTCGCGCTCCAGGCACGACTCCAGAAGCTCCCGCAACTGGTCGGTGTCACCACCGACCTCCAGATCAAGAATCCGGAGGTCCAGGTGATGGTCGACCGGGACCGGGCGTCGGCGCTCGGCATCACGGCCACCCAGGTCGAGCGGACGCTCTACGACGCCTACGGCTCCCGGCAGGTCTCCACCATCTACACGCCGGTCAACGAGTACTGGGTGGTGATGGAGTCGCTGCCGCAGTACGAGCAGGATGAGCACGCGCTCGAGCAGCTCTATGTGCGGGCGCCGGCCACCGGCCAGCTCGTCCCCCTGGCGTCCATCGCGCGGGTGGCCCGGACGGTCGGGCCGCTCAGCGTCAATCACTCCGGGCAACTGCCCGCGGTGACGATCGCGTTCGACGTCCAACCCAACGTCGCGCTCAGTCAGGCGGTGAGCCTCGTGCAGACGACGGCACGCCAGACGCTCCCACCGACGATCACGTCGGCGTTTGCCGGCACGGCGCTGGCCTTCCAGTCCTCGCAGCAGGGACTGGTCGTCCTCCTCGGCCTCTCGATCTTCGTCATCTACGTCGTGCTCGGGATCCTCTACGAGAGCTTCATCCACCCGATC
>Ga0070738_10001660_pt1 | contig 42007 bp, 38 predicted proteins | sample Coa_R2_2_FD_66446 | JGI IMG/M metagenome (GOLD analysis project Ga0070738, IMG submission 66446) | Surface soil microbial communities from Centralia Pennsylvania, which are recovering from an underground coalmine fire - Coalmine... | ecosystem: Environmental > Terrestrial > Soil > Unclassified ...
CCCCACACCCCACACCCCACACCCCACACCCCACACCCCACACCCCACACCCCACACCCCACTCCTAACTAAATTCAAGGATTACTATGGACGTCATTCCAGCAATTGATTTACTTGAAGGTCGTTGTGTGCGACTTTATCAGGGAGACTATTCACTTTCGCAAGTTTTTAACGACAACCCAGTTGAGGTTGCTCAACAGTGGGTTGAACAAGGAGCCACTAGACTGCATGTGGTCGATTTGGATGGAGCAAAAACAGGTCAATTAGTTAATCAAGCCGCAATTGAGGCGATCGCTCAAGCTGTGTCAGTGCCAATTCAAGTAGGTGGCGGGTTGCGTACACAAGCGAGTGTACAACAAGTATTGAATTTAGGCGTGCAACGAGCAATTCTAGGAACTACCGCTGTAGAACAACCTCAGCTAGTACAACAGCTTTGCCAAGAATTTCCTGGGCGGATTGTGATTGGAATTGATGCTCGTAACGGACTGGTTGCAACTCATGGTTGGATAGAAACCTCAAAAGTTTTGGCAACGCAACTAGCTGTACAAATGCAGAAATTGGGTGCAGCCGCTATCATATACACTGATATCCACCGTGATGGTACTCTTTCTGGGCCAAATATAGAAGCTTTGCGCTCACTGGCACAGACAGTTTCAATTCCTGTGATTGCCTCTGGCGGTGTAAGTTCGATTACAGACTTATTGAGTTTGCTAGCATTAGAACCACAAGGTGTCACTGGTGTCATTGTGGGTCGTGCTTTATATACGGGTGATATCTCTCTTAGGGAAGCTTTGCGGGCGATCGGTCCAGGACGGATTCAGGATGTTCCACCCAATATAGATTTTTCTACGTTTGCTTAATCACTACGACTGGAAGCTCGGTTTCTTCTTACGGATTCATTTTATTTTCCGGATTCGCTATTTATGACTGTGTATCTCCATTTGTACAGAGTTCTAAAACATCCGGTATTTTTCTATGAAAAGTCAACAAACCCTTCCTGCCAAAAGCAAAACTGGCAATACTGAGAACCGCGAGCAGGCTCCTCCTGACAACGGCAGACCCGACAATACTGAGGCGGGACTGAAGGAAGTTTCATAAGAAAAAATGAGATTTTTTCTCATCTTTCATGAGTTGCAAGTGCAAAAAGTTAATGCAAAAGCAAAAGTTAATAAGCGTATAGCCTAATTTTCTACGTAGAAGTAAAACGTCTATCTATGGGCTTAATTTTTATAAATTTCCAATTTTAATTGCAACTTTTAATCAAAAGCATTGGGTTTTCTCCTAATAGAGACGTAATTATAAAATCGTCTCTATTTTCATTTTATGGAGTAAAGTTCTCGAGGAGAAAAAGACGTAGCTTAATTTATGGAAGGGGTTTGAGTAAATAAAAATGAGCTTTTAACAGGATTATGGCACCTTAAAATATGTCTTGATTCAAAATGTTAAATATTTATGTAAATTCAACGCTATTGAGAATTAATATCGCTTCAAATGAAAAACTCTAGTCAACTTTAGAGTCTGCTATGGCAGCTATGAATTCATCTAGCAGACTTAACACAGCTTCACCAAGCCAATCCATTTGATTTGACAATCAGGCCGACTAAGGAGGACAAGGAAAATAAAGAGGAAAATTTGTATCAAGAATTGTGTGAAATGGTATAACTTGCATTCTCGTTGGGTAAAACGATGATGCTATTGTGTTATTTAAAGACTTCTTGTAAATACTGAGGGTAATTTTTGCTGTTCTAGGACAAAAAGCAAAGCTGCTGAAAACAATTGCTAGCTTGGTGTTTGATTGGTTTATAATGAAGGTAGCTTGTCATTTATATTACAATTTGCTAAAGCAATTGACAGCTAGAAAGTGTAAATGCGCTAATAAAAATAGATAATTGTTATTGATACAACTACTGCAGCCACAAAGAATATTGTGATACCAATGTATACCAGTGAATCGACCAAATACCCTTCCACAGCGGAAATCGGACAAAAAAGCCGCATATTAGTGGTAGAAGACGAGGAGATCATTCGGGAAATGATAGTTTTAGCATTGGAAGAAGAAGGTTATGGAGTAGTAACTGCATCTGATGGGCGTTCGGCTGTAGAATATCTCAAAAACTTTGAACCAGCATCAGGAGAACTTCTGTTTGACTTAGTGATTCTTGACTTGATGCTGCCTCAGATTAATGGACTGGATATTTGCCGCTTATTGCGTTATCAAGGAAATCCTGTACCGATTTTGATGTTAAGCGCCAAAGGAAGTGAAACTGATCGCGTTTTAGGATTAGAGGTAGGAGCAGATGATTATCTGACCAAACCTTTTAGCATGCGAGAGTTGGTGGCTCGGTGTCGTGCTTTACTTCGTCGCCAGCGCTTAAGCAGTTTGCCTCATCTGCCAATACTACAGTATAAGGACGTCACGTTATATCCTCAAGAATGTCGTGTCTTGGTTCGGGGTCAAGAGGTGAGTTTATCACCCAAAGAGTTTCGTTTACTGGAACTTTTCATGAGCTATGCTCGGCGAGTATGGTCGCGGGAGCAATTACTGGATCAAGTTTGGGGACCTGATTTTATCGGAGATAGTAAGACTGTAGACGTTCATATTCGCTGGTTACGGGAAAAGCTAGAGCAAGATCCCAGCCATCCTGAATATATTATTACAGTACGTGGCTTTGGCTATCGGTTTGGATAGTTGTTAGTTTTTAGTTGAACTCTTTCAACTAACAAATTGTCATGCTATTATTAGGGTTCTTGCTAGGGTTAGCAGTAGGCATTGGTTTTTGGGTATGGCAACAAGTTCAACTGAAACTTTATTTGGGACAGTTACTGAAACCACTCACTCCGCGTTCTGCAAAATTGATACTGTTGCAACCACAGTTAAGTCGCAATCTTGCATTAGTTAAGCAGCAACAGCAAAATTTACAGCAGCGCCTGCAAACGTACGAAAATTTATTGCAGTTTGCACCATTTGGATATTTGCAGGTTGATGAAGAAAATCAACTTTTATGGTGCAATGAACAAGCAAAAGAGATTTTGTATCTGCAAAGGTGGCAACCAGGACAAGTACGCCTATTGTTAGAGTTAGTACGATCTTATGAGCTTGACCAAATCATTGAGCAAACTCGTGACTTGCAGCGGTTACAAGTAAGGGAATGGGTATTTCATCCTGCTTTTGAAAGTGCAGCAGCAGTGATAGAGTCTAAGTCTTTGGTGTTGCGAGCAACCAGCTTGCCTTTAGCTAAAGGACAAGTAGGAGTATTTTTAGAAAATCTCCAGCCTTTGTTAGACATGACCCAAGCACGAGATCGTGCTCTTAGCGATCTTGCTCATGAATTGCGAACCCCATTAACTTCGATTCGTCTGGTTGTAGAAACGCTGCAAGACCGCATAGAAGCACCCTTAGATCGTTGGATTAATCGTCTCCTCCAAGAAGTTGATAGGCTCATTTGCTTAGTGCAAAGCTGGCTGGATCTCACCCAATTAGAAACTAACCCAAGTATTCAACTCAATCGCCAATCGTTGGAGGTGCGATCGCTCATTGCCTCTGTATGGGAAACTCTAGAACCTTTAGCACAGCGTCAACAGGTGCAGCTGACCTATTCTGGTCCAGATCATCTGTGGATTTATGCAGACAAATCCCGGATTTATCAAGTTTTTCTAAATTTACTGGACAACAGTATTAAATTCAGTCCGCCTTCGACAACCATTCTCGTCGAGGCAAAAGCTATTGAGGGAAATAATAAGCAGGACTCAGCGATAGAAATTAATATCATAGATTCAGGCGTTGGCTTTTGTGAAGTTGATTTGCCTTACGTATTTGAACGATTTTACCGTGGTGATAAGGCACGATCCCACTCTTCAGTGTTAGATAATAGCTCTGCGACGACTACTGTTGGTAGTGGTTTGGGTTTGGCGATCGTCCGGCAAATCATTCTCGCTCATGGTGGTTCTATTCAAGCAATGAACCATCCTAAAACAGGTGGTGCATGGCTAAAAATAGAATTCCCAGAAGTCGTGGCAAATTCTTAGAGCCAAGACTATAGTTAAAAAAATATATTCATGTTTGAGATGACAAGCGTGAAAGCCATTATTTATACCCCCAATCCTGACAGACCCGAACTAGCACGCCAGATTAGGCGTGTAGAAAGTGATGTGTTGCGCATGGGCGCTTTGGTGGAAAAATCATTTCGCCTAAGTCACCAAGCTTTGTTTGACCGCAATTTAACAGCCGCTAAGGAATTGCCTTTACTAGATAAGCAAATTGATCGCTTTTATAAAAAAATAGAATCAGATTGTACGGTAATTATGGCGCTGCAATCAATGACATCTAAAGATTTACGTTGTTTAAGCGCCTTCATGCAGTTAGTGCGAGATTTAGAACGCATTGGCGATTATGCCAAGGATATCGCCGAAATTGCAATCAAAATCTTTCCTTACCCACCTCATCCCTCGTTACCAGATGTTGCGCTCATGTCTCACCATGCGCAGGCAATGTTAGCAGCCAGCTTAGTCGCTTTGGCAGACTTGGATGAAGTTGGAGGGCGAAGTATAAAGCGACTCGACGATACCGTAGACCGTGCTTATGAAAAGCTTTACCAAACTTTAGCTCATCAACGAGATGTCCAAGGTGTCATCGAACCAATCTTGCTGTTAGTACTCGTGATTCGTTGTTTAGAACGGATGGCTGATCATGCAACTAATATTGGTCAACGAGTGGCATACATTGTTACTGGTCAGCGTTAACCAGGAACAAACTACCTCTGATTTAGTCTCTGGCTTCTAGTAGCAAATCTCATCAAGTCATCATGTCTCCAAAGCGCAATCGGAATTTTCAAGAGCCCAACCATGAAAATCTGTGGATTGAAGGTCTTAAGACTATTGGGCTAAGTATATTTCTAGCATTTGGAATTCGCACCTTTGCTGCAGGAGCCTATTTTATTCCCTCAGGTTCGATGGAACCAACTCTAGAGATTAACGATCGCTTGATGGTAGACAAAGTCAGCTATCACTTTCAAAACCCTCAGCGAGGAGACATAGTTGTCTTTTGGCCACCTGATCAGACCATTGCTGCATGTGGGTTACCACGCAAATCCGAAGATCCCTGGATTAAGCGAGTGATTGGTCTGCCAGGGGAGAAAGTTGAGGTCAAGGGAGGACGAGTTTACATTAATGATCGCCCCTTGCAAGAGAATTATATTGCAGGTAAACCTCAGTATTTATGGGGTCCAGAGGTTGTACCATCGCATTCTTATTTGGTTTTGGGAGACAATCGCAACAACAGCTGTGACAGTCACTACTGGGGTTTTGTTCCTCGCGATCGCATTATTGGTCGAGCTACTGTTCGTTTCTGGCCACTAAATCGTATCGGTCTTTTCCCTAAGGCACAAAAGCAGTAATTTTAGTCAAAGGCAGCTATCTTAAGCACCGCGACTGAACTGTACCTGTCGCTTTTCTAAGACTTTAGTGTAAAGTTCTTCTAAGCGTGTAATATTATTGCTAAGAGTATATTGCTCTAATACCCGCTTTCTTGCTTTTTTCCCAAGTAAAGTTGTTAGTTCCGGATGATCTTGGAATAATGGCAAGAGTGTTCGTAATTGAGCTCTTACAGTCTTAGTATTGATAACTACACCTGCTCCTTGTCTTAAAACCTCGCCGTCAGCACCCACATCTGTTGCTAAACAAGCAATTTCACAGGCCATTGCTTCTAATAAGGACAGGGATAGACCTTCTACGATTGATGGTAAAATAAAGACATCTGCTCCTCTTAAGATTTCAATGCGTCGGTTTTCATCGGCAACAAATCCCAACCAAATAACGCCATATTCAGAACCATAAAACGTCTCCAAAGAGGGTTTCAATGGGCCATCACCAACAATCAATAACTTGCTACCTGGCTCCATTTTTGCCTGTTTCCAAGCACGGAGGAGAGCTTCAACGTTTTTTTCTGGAGCTATCCGACCTTGGTAAACAAACAAGCGATCAGCGTTAAATTCTGCTTTAACATTAGATGGGCCTGGAGAATATTTGACAGTATCCACTCCGTTAGGAATCACAGCAATATTGTTTTCCCTGACACCCAGACGTGCCATGAGTTCTCGCTGAATTTGAGAAAATACGATCACATGGTCATAGTGCCCCAAAAAAGGTGCATAAAGCTGATATGCTAACAGTTGTGTTCCAGACAACAGTTTTGCCCCTTTCCCTGCAAATGGTGTATGAAAAGTCGCAATGAGGGGTAAGTTTAGCTGTTCACAGATTTCTGGTAAAACAAAGTCAAGGGGAGATAAGGTTAGAGAAGCATGGACTATGTCTGGCTTGATGCGCCGCAGAGACTGAGTAAGAACTTTAGTGGCTTTAAAAGTCGGGATTGTATAGACCTGGGACTTATAAATGAAGGGTAGCGGAACCTCTTGGCAATTTGGCCAGTTACCCGGTTCAGAGTCTTCTTGGGCAAAGTGAAGAAAACTCACTTGGTGTCCCCGGTCTAGTAAGGCATTTGTAATTTCTCGACTGTAAGTGACATTACCGCAAAAGGGTGATTTTTTTCCGATCCAGGCTATACGCATTCTTTGTTAGCTATCAGAAAGGCGGACTTATTGTATCAGCTTTTTGTCCTTTATTTTTATTTTTTATTTTGTTTTGTATGTTGGCTTTTGGTAAGCGAACAAAACAAAAAAATAACGAATCTCTCATCCAACAACAGGATGTTTTTTTCGCACAAAAACACTATGTTTACTCAATAAGTTGTTAATTGTTTCTAGTTCGATAACAACTTATATCGAGTCAACAAAATAGTGTCTTTGCTTATTTTGAATTGATCCCTAGTAAAAGTAAGAGATTCTGCTCTCACAAGTTTATCACGAAAACAAAAGCCCTTAATCAAGTTTGTAAAATAATCACTCCTTTAATATCATGTTTGCTTACACGAGTTATACCAGGTTAATAGACCACCTAAAAAGACGATTACTGCTAATCCCAAAAAGACATTTTGTAATCCGACCAGAGTTTCTGCAACGCCTGCTAATGCCAAAGGCAAAGTGAGGGCAATATTAATCACGTTATTTTGTAGACCAAAAACTTTGCCACGCATTTCTGGCGGAGTTTCTGTTTGGAGTGTAGTTTGCATAGGAATACCCACTAGAGCTCCAAATACACCTAATAGGGTCACTAATAACAGGACAATCAACAGCTGCTTGGTGAATATTGACAAACCTATCAGCGATGCTGTCATACCTACACTGCCATACAAACTTAAATGAGTATAGGAAAAACGTTGACCAAATAAGCCCAGAAGGACTGCACCGAGGGCAACTCCAACCCCTCCAGCAGCAAGTAAAAAGCCGAATTGAGAAGCTTTTAAGTAGGGAATGACTTCTGCCATGCGAACCGCGAGAACAGTTAAGGCTGCAAACACAGAAAACAAAATTATCAGTTGGATAAGAGCATTACGAAGACGATAATTTTCCTGAAGATACTGCAAACCATCGCGCAAGTCAGCAAAGATATGAGGTGACTCTTTCTCGCTTTGATGAGGTTTTTCGTTCGTTCTCAAAAGCAACAAAATTATACCAGCAATCACATAACTACCACCTACTACAAGTTCTTTTCCCAAACTCCCGTTACCGCCAAGTTTGAGCCAGATTTGATCAGCAAGCGCTAATAATGGTTCCCCAACCGCAAACCCAATAATCACTGATGCCATCATTGTTGTTGTGTAAAGGGAGTTAGCCGAAAGCAAATGCTCCTCTTTGACAACCAAGGGAATTGCCGCTTGTTCTGCTGGTGCAAAAAACTGAGTCAGTGTAGAAACTAAAAAAGTCACGCCGAGTATAATCCCAAAACCCACTGGAAACCCTAGGACGAGTCGCCAATCGTGAGTCACCCACAGTAACAGAGGAATGACTAAAACTAAGATACCTCGCCAAATGTTGCTAGCCACCAATACTAACTTTTTCGACCAGCGATCCACAAACGCACCAGCAACGGAACCAAATAGGACAGCGGGAATGGTAAAAGCAATCATTAGTGTGGACACCCAAGCACTGATGCTTTGATCAACCGATTGAAACTGAGTGTTGATCACAGCAATCATCAACACTAGATACACCTTATCTGCTAGTTGGCAGAAAATTTGCCCAAACCAAAGAGATAAGAAATTCGGGTTTTTCAACACTGGCAAAAAACCCTGTTGTCCTTTACCTGATGTGGTGTCTCCATTGGAAATTGACGCCTGTTCATCGGTGGTTTCAGCGACAATATTTGTGGTTAGTTGCTGATTTTGCTCCGCAGCATCGGTTGTGTTAGGGATACTAGCAGAAGTTGGTTGGGCTTCTGATTTTTGTTCACCTTGGTTCGTGTGATCAGTGTTTATGATTTTCGATGTCCCATTTTTCCCGTTCTTAGAAACGTCTGTTGCAGCCATTTCTTGAGGGCGAATATGACTATGTGTATATTTGGGCACTGCACTTAGGTGATTGTTCACTCTAGGGACTGATGTCCTATTCTGTTTTTTGATGTAGTTTGGTGACAATGGTGGGACTTTTGTATCCCAATCAGAGGGTTGCATCATAAGTTAGCAGCAAAATAAGAATCAATCAAAGCAGCAGAGCGAATAGGGCGACCAAAGTGATACTGAGCATACTGGCGCAAAATTTGCTCAACAGATAGCCAGCTAGAATCTCTGGCAGCATCTTCCGATATTTCCGGTTGCGATAATTGTTGAAGTATCGCTAATTCTTTAGCATCCAAGTGACTAGAAAGCACAGGTGTTTCTTGTCGATGGATAATGGTTTGAAAATCTGGCGAGTCACGAAGCCTGTTTTGAACAGGAGTGTTCACAGAGGGTTGACTTGTGTGTCCCGTCGAGGCAACTGGCATAGTAGGGGAGATGGAATAAGATCTGCCTGCTTCCGCTACTACCCCCGTTGTTTTTTTATTTGCCTCTTTCTTTAATTGTTCTAAGGCTTGTAAACAAACTGTTCCACCAGCACTCACACTAAATCCTACCCGCCAGCGAGGGTCTATAAAATCTGGTGTTAGCGAACGCCCTGTTAAACAGCAAAGCTGTACTTGGGGCGTTAGTCCAGCCAAAGCTAAAAGGTGAAACACCCCATGGATCAGATGTGCCAAAATACTGTGATTTTGTGTGTTGGGCAATGCCTCCAAGCGAGTAAGATGTTCGTTTAGTAACTCATAAAGTTCTGCTTGGGGTTGTTCGCTCAACGCCTGACACAGGACTATCTCCGCCAAATACTGACTTGCAGCTAGCTTTCCTAAGTTTTTAGCAAGACCAGGATAAGATTTTATCGTTTGCGCTTGAGTGATTTTATCTAGCGATCGCCCTTTGGCAATCAGCAACTCGTTTACTACAAACATTCCACTTCTGCCCCCAAGGCTAGAATTGTGCTTGCGTGAACCTGGGGCAACGGCTCGAATCAAACCGAACTCTTGTGTCAAAATTGTTACCAGCCTATCTGATTCACCGAATCCTTGGGTCTTTAGATTAATTCCTGTTGCTTTATAAGTTCTAGTCATCACTCATCAGTCATTGGTCGTGGTTATTGGGAGCCAGTGCTTAGACGGGTTTTCTGGCTTGTAGCTGGCGTTCATGAGTCATTAGTCATTGAGCACTAGTTACAAATGACAATGGACAAAGGAAGAAGCCAGCACTTTGTGGAGGGAACCTCCGTTATGGCGACTGGCGTGGACAGAGGACAAATGACCAATAACTAGTCGCTCTTTTTTAGAGTATCCCGCTCTTTAAGCAAATTGACACTGCGAGATGTGCCTAGTCTAGTAGCACCTGCCAAGATTAAGTCTAGAGCTTGGTTTATGGTACGAATACCTCCTGAGGCTTTAATTCCTACCCTTTCTCGTGCAACTTCTTTCAAAAGTCTTACATCGGCTACTGTTGCACCGCCATTCCAACCCGTACTAGTTTTGAGAAAAGCAACCCCGGCATCCATACATATTTCCGCAGCTAGTCTTTTTTCTGCATCTGTTAGTAAGTTGGTTTCCAAAATGGCTTTGACCGGTTGCCCAGTTTCTTCACAAATTTCGGCGATTTCCCGATGCACAGCATCAGTTTCGCCAGTTTTTAACCAGCCTAGGTTGATGACTACGTCCAACTCAGTGGCACCATTTTCTACTGCTTCTTGCGCTTCATAAAGCTTTGTTGCAGAAGTTGTCGCTCCACTGGGAAAACCAATCACCGTACAGACATTGGGCTTCTTATTGTGGAGGAGTTCAGCAACTCGTCTAACATAGGTTGGGTACACACAAACTGCCGCAAAGTGAAATCTGTCTGCTTCTTCACACCATTGTTCAACCTGCTCTGGGGTAGCCGTTGGAATCAGCAGGGTGTGATCAATAAATGGCGCAATATCAATGTCTGGATAGTCTGCTGCCATCGCCGTTCTACCAGTGATAAATTATTAACCTTTATAAAAATTTAAGACTATTTCGATCCAATAAGCCACAATTCTTTTTATTTTTCCTCCAGTCTTCTTATTTACTGAGTGTAACTTGTAACTGTTATATTTGACAGATTATGAATATCGACTGTTGGATAAAAACCCCAGTAGAGTTTGAGCTAACGCTTTTGATGCTAAATAAGGTACACCGTTGCCAATAGTTTTAAACATATTTGTAAGTGACATATTGTCTGGAAGTACAAAAGTTGCAGGTAAAGACTGTATTGCTAAAGCTTCAGCTACCGAAATTCGTCGAACTTTATAAGGATGCAAGTGGACTTCATTGTTGCCATAACATGCTGTGGGAGAGTAACGCCATCGGTGAAGACGTTTATAAGACTTCCTAGAATCGTCTCCTTCTGCAATAGATGCAAATTTTTTAATACCCGCTCTTGGCTGAAAAAAGTGTTCCGCATTCGGATGGCACAATACATTATTTTTCTTAAACCAATATTCAACTGTTAATTCTTGAAGAATATTATCAGGACAAGGCAGAATAGAATCTTCTCTAAAAGGTTCACACTGACTCCAAAGGTAAGAAAAAACTTTATCTTTCGTATATAAAATGTTTTGTTCCCAAGGGAAAAAATCTTTCGAAATTAGATATTTATTCTCAGTTTCTATTCCTTTTTCTTTAATAAACCGTCTGTGAAAACCTAAAAGAATAATTCGCTCTCGATTTTGAGGGACACCATATTCAATAGTATTGATTAAACGCTCTGTCAGTAGATAGCCAGCTTGGTTTAACCGATGCTTAAGCTGATCAAAAAAGAAGCGATGTTTCTTAGTTTTCCATAAGCCCTTAACGTTCTCAAACAAAAAGAAATCAGGTTGGTGTTCACAAATGAGTTCAATGTATGCAGCAGAAAGCTTGCCGTTGTCTCCCAAGCATCCTCTGTTTTTACCACCAGTAGAAAAGTCAGGACAAGGAGGTCCCCCAATAAACCCTACGATATTGGTAGATTTCCGACAGTCCTTAACTAATTCTAATAGAGAAGTTCCATGCAACGTTGTTACAAATTTCTCTATGTCAGCATCTTCACCGTAATGGTAACCGTATTTTGGTAATGGCAGATTGAGAGTAGCCCTTGAATAGCGGTACGCTTCCATAAATGGATAAAAGAGCTCGTTGACATAAACAATGTCAAAACCGCTGGTTTCAAAACCCAAATCCAGAAATCCAGAACCAGCAAAAAAGGAGAAGATACTTGGGCGCTCACTAGTCATTAGACTTCTTAATAAGATGTTCGTTTTATTTTATACTTAACACTGTTAGTGTCATTAGTATTAAAAGCAATGCTCTTTCTAGTTCAACGCCGATGGAAGCAACTGACCGCGAGTTAAGCTATGACAGTTTGATGGAACTGGATCATCAATATAAAACAGGACTAAAATTCCGATGCTAATCAGGAATTTTCTGCAGAGATTTCAGGGTTTTCCTGATTGAATTTTTACGATAGCTGGCATAGTTTGTAAATTAGGTTTGGTGCATATAATACCCGTATACATGCACACTAGCTTAAAGCTAGGCGTTTTGGTGATGTTACATCCTGAGTCCAGAAACGATAATTTTCCTACTTCACATAAAAACTATGGAATTCATATTTGCAAATGATTTTCTGACTGTTATCTCTGAGATTGTAGCACTGATTTTTCCAAACACCCAGTTTCAAATCTTATTCAAGGAAAGTGATTTTGGTAATATAACTATTACTTTTAAAAATCCTGTTTCTTTTACAGAAAGTTTCATAATTAGATTTTATCCAAAGTTTAAAGTATTGATGATTTCTGGATATTCAGAAGAAGAAGTTGTGTACTTAATCTACTCTAGCAACAATCATTATCAATGGTATGATGGGGATAAATCCTTGATCAATAAACCTTATTCTATAGGAGAAGAATTTGAATGGTTGGCTAAGAACATTTATTCACTTCTAGAAGAATTTTTTGTGGCTGAAGTCTTTGCGGATGAAGTGGTTGAAGAGTTTCCCATTCCTTACGAGGTTGAAATTGCTGATGCCGAAGTGATCGATTTTCTCAGTTATGCAAAGCGTTTAGAAAATCTGTACAACAATCAAACTGACTTGTCCTGAGCATTTAAATTTATTCAGGCTAAGTAGATTATAAGTGATTTTGTGCTCGTTCCTGGTATACTGTGAAGTATATTTGCTGCGTGTACTACTCCATGGAAAATTTGCGGATTATGATGTGCCTCTGCTTGTAGTGCTTGCAGGGGCTTTCTCATTGGTATTGACCTGTTAAACTCTATACTTAAAGCGGCCAAGATATAGAACTTTGGTAATGGTTAGAGCATGACTTTCTTATCATGTAATCGCTCTCCCTAATTTCTAAGATATGAGAAATCTCATTGCCCAACATTGATGCTATAAATCTGCACTGTTCGTGGGGATAAACAACATTTGGCGAGTAAGTATTAGAGAATATATTGTAAGGAAATTTTATGCGCGAAGAGACGTTGCATCCAACGTCTCTAAACCCAAGCACGCTCATATTGCACAGGCGCAACTGGAGCCTGTCCTAACTTTTTCGCGGCTTTTGATGCCCAGTATGGATTGCGTAGTAGTGCCCGACCCAGCAATACAATATCTGCTTGACCTGTACGGATAATATGATCTGCTTGTTCTGGAGTTGTAATGAAACCAACAGCCCCCGTGAGAATATTTGCTTCCTTGCGAATGCGTTCAGCAAATGGAGTTTGATAACCGGGACCAGAAGGAATTTTGACATGCGGTACAATGCCGCCGCTTGAGCAGTCAATTAAATCTACTCCCAGCGATTTGAGTTTATTTGATAGAGCAATACTTTGCTCAATATCCCAGCCATTTTCTACCCAATCAGTTGCAGAAATTCTCACCCAAAGGGGATAACCTTCTGGTACAACTTCTCGCACACCTTGAACAATTTCTTGAAGGAAACGAGTACGGTTTTCAAAACTACCGCCATATTCATCGTCTCGATGATTGCACAAAGGCGAGAGAAACTCATGTATTAAGTAACCATGTGCTGCGTGAATTTCAATCACCTTAAACCCAGCATTCACAGAACGTTTGGCGGCTTGGACAAAAGCACTAATGATTTTCTGAATTCCTTCGATACTTAAAGCTACAGGGACAGGGTAACCCTCGCTAAAAGGAATGGGACTGCTGGAAACTATTGGACGCCAACCACCAGCCGTTTCATCTACGGGTTTTCCTCCCTCCCAAGGTGGTGCCGTGCTAGCTTTTCTTCCTGCATGTGCAAGTTGAATACCAGCGATCGCACCTAATTTATGAAGAGTTGCCACAATTGTTGCGAGTGCTTCAGCATGTCCATCTGACCAGATACCCAAATCTTGAGGGCTGATACGTCCTTGTGGTTCTACAGCCGCCGCTTCAGTCACCACTAAACCTACACCGCCAGCTGCACGACTAGCCAAATGAACCAAATGCCAATCGTTGGGATATCCATCTACACTGGAATACTGACACATTGGTGACATGGTAATGCGATTGCGAAAAGTAACTGAGCCAATAGTCAGTGGTTCAAATAGATCTGTCATTAGATTGGTTCCTTTCTTGTTTAGCAATCCTTGAGAGTTGACTTTGAATAGTCAATCGTCACTCCTACTTTGAGCAAAGTGGGCGATTACAGCAACAGTCAATAGAGTGATTCATAAACCACAAACGCCGTTCCAATGCCATGCTCCCCAACTATATCTCATAAAGTAAGTACGATAAATCTTTAGGATTACCGCAGTTTTTAGATAAAACTTAAACAACACCAAATCTTGCCAAGTTTTACTACTTGGCAAGCTATCAATATGCTTCTTTTATTGTCAATGATGCCCTAATTGCTTTATGTGGATGCAACCGTGGTTAGGCAACAGTCTTAGTGGTTACGGTCAAAAACATGAACAGCTGCACCCGCTGCTGCACCACCAATAGCATCTTTAACTGGATTCCCTCTGTGGATAATTGCCCCAGAGACTGTGCTACCTGCAGCACCTACGCCCGCATCTTGAAGTAAGTTGCGATTTTTGTGGCGTGTGCGTTTTGAATGATTCGCAGCATTTGCTGCCGCACCAGCTACAGCTCCGTTAACACCATTGGTTAAGACGTTACCATGATGAAGAACAGCTCCCGTGACGACACCTGCTGCAGCGCCAATTCCAGCACCCTTGACTATGTGATCATCAGCTGCAGCGGGTTTGTAAGGGAGTAAAGTTACCCCAATGAGACCTGATGCTATCAGACTAGGTAAAAGTGAAAGTTTTCTTTGACTCATAAACTAGATTTCCTCCGTTCTTTCTTTTACCTGATTTTTCTACGCTTGTAATAAGGACTTTGTCCTTTGAGTTCACGAGAATTTAAGCTCTCACTACATCAAATTAGTCGTCATCTTTGGCAAAAAGTTCCAGTAGACCAATTGTGCCCACTACAAAAGTATAAGTGCCATATCTTACTGGCAACTTTTGTTTTGAAGGTGCATAAAAAGCGGCTATTACGCCTTCAACGAAATGGACAGTAAGGGCAAAACGCTCAATCCAAAAAATTGGGTCAAGGCTGCTTGGTACCTTCATGTTATTTATCAGTGCATAAATATTCCAAAGTTCTAGTCCAATTGCACCTGTGATCAGAACTGTAGATATAATCTTTAAAAGAGAGACAAGTTTTTTCTTTATGTGTTTTAAATTCATGCTATCTCAGACTGAAGCCTATTAAAAAGTGAGATGGATGAGAAGTTAGCAATCTCTAGAAGTATATGTCAAGTTCTGGGAAAAATTTGCTGTGTCAATAACTCAAAACCCAATTGGGCAACTTTTTATCAAGTCGATGCTTCGCGTCTTAATTGGAAAAAAACAACTGCAGTTTTATGACACTCTCAATTGGCAGACCCAAAGCGATCGCTTTCGTCAACCAGATCTCATTTATCCCCACTATTACAGCAGTCAAAATTATCATGGGATTGAAGGTGGCTATCTAAATCCTGTCGCAGCGATAACCTATGATGTAGTAGCGGCGTATACTGCGCCACCCAATGAAACTTGGATTCGTCAGCAATTAATTGCTGCAATTGACTGTCAGCCAAGAAGAATTCTCGATCTTGGTTGTGGTACAGGTTCGGCAACATTAATGCTAAAGCAAGCTTTTCCACAAGCAGTAGTTATTGGATTAGATTTATCTCCCTACATGCTGATCGTAGCGGAATATAAAGCACAACTTGCAGGACTCAACATAAACTGGATACATGGATTGGCTGAAGCGACTCCTTTTAAAGAAGCTGATTTTGATTTAGTGACAGTTTCCTTTTTATTGCACGAAACACCAGTCGAAATTTCTCAGTTAATTTTGCAAGAATGTTTCCGCATCCTTAAACCAGAAGGAGAATTGATTATTTTGGATGGGAATCAAAAAAGACTTCGTCATGCTAAATGGCTGATAGACATCTTTCAAGAACCATATTCAAAAGTCTATGCAGCCGAGAGTGTAAATACTTGGATAGGAGAAGCTGGATTTGAAAGCGTTAAAACAGAATATATCGGCTGGATCGACCAAATTACACAGGGTATTAAGCCAATAGTCTCAAAATGTGGCTGCGAGTCGCTCTAGTGTCTTTCTATTGGTAACAGGAGCATCTCTTAAATAGAATAAGTAGTGCGTTCGCGAAGCGTGTGCTTTGCACTCACGTCTCGCTCACGTGATATATTTAGCGAGCAAGATGCTCGCACTACAGAATAAATATGCCAAATTGGACTGCTCCTTTTGTAACTACGAATTTTTCCCCTTTCCCGCTTCATCAAGGGGTTAGGTTTTTTGTATGCTTTTCCAAATAAGAGTAACTTTACATATGATGATAAAAAAATCATAAATGATTTATCTTAGTGTTTTGTGGATTTTACATTTTAGAAGAGATTTATGAATAGTTCTACAATTATTGAATCACCATATAGTATGAATTTTAATAATTATGATGATATTACTATTATATTTGACTGTGATGGTACACTGGTAGATAGTGAATATTTATGTAACCTTGGACTAACCAATAAACTTCAAGAGATTGGTATTTTTGAAGATGCAAATGAACTAATGAAGAAATTTAGAGGTTGGAAGTTGAGTAATATCTTAATTAAGATTGAAGACTACTATTCTATAAAACTTCCACATGACTTTGTAGAAAGTTATCGATTAGAAGTAGCTTCTTTATTTGATCGCCATTTACAGGCAATGCCTTATATTTTTGATGCTTTAAATATGTTAAATTTTAAAAAATGTGTTGCATCAAGTGCCCCAGTTACAAAAATTCAACATGCTCTTTCTCTGTGTAAATTATCTGCTTTTTTTAATGAGAATATATTTAGCTCTTATGTCGTAGGTTCTTGGAAGCCAGATCCAAACCTTTTCATTTATGCAGCTAAAGAAATGTGTTCAAAACGAGAGAATTGTATAGTTGTTGAAGATAGTGATCTAGGAATTTTAGCAGCTAAGAATGCTGGTATGAAATCAATATATTTCAATCCTAACAATATTAAAATTGACACAGAATTTACGTCTGAGATAACTTGTATAAAACAGCTTCCTGACGTAGTGAAAACTTTAATTTAATTAGATGAATTCTTCTTTTATTGCGAATAAAAATCAACAGGACAGCGCCGAGGCATAACGGCAAGAGTGTCAATCGCTTCGAATAAGCCATTGAACCAGTTGGCAGCATAAACAGGGGAATTCTGAGCGATCCTACAGATAAAACTTCTCCGCATCTGCTAACGCTGTCGGAGTAATCCTAACGCGGTATGTCATGCTTTAACCGCAATTCTTCTAAAGCTTCTACCACATCCCGGTCTTGTCCTGTCTCTGCTTCTGCCATACCTTGGCGAATCATGGCGGCTGACCTGAATACCGTTAATTCGTCCAGTAATTCTTGATAGGATGCTGCATCCTGCAGGATTACCGATGCCTTACCGTTGACGGTAAGCACAATCGGTTTGTGACTTTCCTGTAATTGTTCAATGAACTGTTTAGCATTTCGCTGAAAGTCCGAAAGAGAATAAATTTCCCGTGCATCAAGCATGGTCATCTCCTTGACATGAAATCTTCATGGAATTTCATGTTATCGTATCGGCAGCAGAAATCCAATAGCTTTTTAGCGTCTTTGTTAGTTAAAAGTTGGCGAATTCTAAGCAGAACTTGTTAACGTGGTGTATGTGTATATCACTTAGAATGACACAAGGTATTGATCAACTAGTTCTACAACTTTGGCAAAATAAATATTTCTCAAACTCGTCTGTAAAATAAAGGCCCCAATAAAGCTATAGTTTTAAATAGACACTTAATAAAGATAAGCCAGCTAAGTATACTAGGCTATAGTGTGGGTTTAAAAGAATCAGATTTAAGGAATTTTTGCTTACTGGTTGACGTGGACTTAGCTGTAGGGTTAACAGAAACGCAGAAGACATAATATTGCAATTTTAAATCATTGATGTGTGAACAATCTTAAGTGGTATGGTGTGAGCGATACTACGTGGATTTCAAAAATCTGAGTTCTAAGTCTTTCTCAATTAGCGGGCATCTGGTTATGGATCAAGGATTAAGGTTACTGATTCAACTTATATTAGAGTTTGCACCTGTCATTGCAAATGTAGTACAAAAACGAACCGAAGCACATTTTGCTATCACTCCATCCCAGAACCTACTGCCATTTGAAGATTTTCTGCAATCTTCAAATGGTTTGGACCAAAGTATTAGTTATGCAGAAGGAGTTAGTTTAGCAAAAAGTCAGCAAGTAGCACTGTTGCATTATCAAACCCAATTAAAAATTGCAACACAACAGAGAGAGACAGCCTTCAAGCTGCCAGAAATTCACAAAATTCTTGATAGCTGGCCTTTGAGATTAGCACCTTCACAAATTTTAGAGTCTCATGTTAGTTATAACCGTACTCCATTAAAAATTTTTATTGCTCCTCCCAAAGTGAAATTTGACAGATTTGAGGTTCAAGAGGAAGAAATTTCTGATATTGAGCTAATTTTAGCTGAGGGATTTCGAGAGTTTCTCCATAAGAATTACTCGTTGCATAGTTCTACAAGACCAACAGAATTCTTAGCAGGAGCATGGGATAGCAAACGTTTTCATAGTGAATCAAGTATCAAAGCTTTATTTGGGATATTGAAAACTGAACCAACTTTAATTTTAGAATCAGAAGTTGATGGAGATTATCTAAATTTTAGGATTGCTTATTGGGGGCTTGGACAAGAAAATTATTTTTATAAAACGATTACGCGGTTCCCTTATAAAAATATCATTTATCAGTCAGTCAAAAATCGGGCTTTAGAGTGGAAGAAGATTAGAGATGAGCTTATATTATTGGGAGAAAATTTGGAAGAAATCAATAATATAGGTGGAGATAATGTCAGTAACTTGGCAGTAATTGAAAAAATCGAAAAATGGCAGAAAAAAGGAATTGATACCAGTAAACTTTCCTTACACTACAAAGTGAATCGTCAGGACTTTGAAAAACTTTGCCAAGTTTTGACGACCTGTCATATTCTAGCTGCTAGTTGGATAGCAGATGCTTACCACCTAATTCATCATGATGTACCTCCTCTACTGCCAGAGTTGCTGCCTGGTATGCTGAGAGAGTCTGTTGACTTCCAATCTGTTAACATGATAGCCACAGGGTATGAACAGCTTTACCAGGCTTTAGAGGTAGAACGACATGATTGGATTCCTGAGTTGACTTTGCAATTGGCTCAGAGTTTCTGCTATCTCAAGGAACACTCCTTGGCTAAACAACAGCTTGAGCACTCGATTCACACATGGTTAAAGTTGCGCCAAGTCCCACTGAATCAAGAAGCTCATCCTCTAGAAAGGATGCTTTCAGCCATTAGAGTAGAAGATGAAGAGTATGTTGAAAAGCTAAGGGAATATTTTACGGTAGTTGGCGATCGCCAAAGTATTTCCTATATTGAAGAACTTTTGAGCGCCATCGCGAACCTAAAGCAGAGGCGGCGACTAGAATATGCAGAACTCACCAATACCTTAACTGGTCACTCTGGTAAAGTCTCATCTATTGCTATTTGTTCTGATGGACAGACTTTGGCAACTGGATGTACAGACAAAACCATCAAAGTCTGGAATCTCAACACTGGTAAATTGATCCGCACCTTAACGGAGAATTTAGGAGAGGTGTCATCCGTTGCGGTAAGTCCAGATGGAAATTTACTGGCGGTAGGTAGTCACGAGACTCCTAGAAGTAATGTCAAAGTATGGAATCTGACAACTGGCAAATTACTGCACACTCTCTTAGGACATCAAAAACCAGTTAATTTTGTGGTCATTAGTCCAGATGGAAAGTTTTTGGCAAGCGGTAGTAACAAAATCAAGATTTGGAATTTATATACAGGCGATCGCACATGCACCCTCTGGCATGCCTCTTCAGTGAATACCGCTGTGATCAGCCCTGATGGCAATATCCTCATCAGTGGTAGCACTGACCATAAAATTAGGTTGTGGAACCCCCACACAGGAGATCCATTACGAACCCTCAACGGTCATTCTGCTTCAGTAAAATCCCTCGCTATCTCTCCCAATGGCGAAATTCTAGTCAGCGGTAGTGCTGATAACATCATCAAAATTTGGCATTTAGAGACGGGCAAAGTGTTGCAAAGCCTCTCGGGGCACTCAGACCAAGTCAAATCAGTCGTTGTGAGTCCAGATGGAAAAACTCTCTTCAGCGCCAGTGCTGACAAAACTATCAAAATCTGGCGTTTGTACACAGGGGAATTGTTGCAAACCCTCACTGGACATTCTAGTGCAGTGAATTGTATTGCTATTAGCCCAGATGGTCAATTTCTAGTTAGTGGTAGTTCTGACAAAACAATTAAAATTTGGCACTTAAGTTGATTATTCTTTCAGCTTACGGCAGGCTCTAGCATCTGAATCTTACCCAAATTGGCATCAATTTCCACCTCTGTCCCTATAGGCAAAGTTAAGATTGTCTCTATATGACCGATTTCAGCACCAAACCAAGCCGGAATTCCTAAAGGTTGAATGTGATCCCAAATCACTTCTTCCAAGGTTAAAGATCCATAGTCAGCGTCTGGTGAGCATTGAGGACATTGCCCAAAAATAAAACCTGCTAGTTGCTTAAACAATCCAGCTAATTTGAGATGAGTCATGAGGCGATCAATACGATAAACGTTTTCATTGACATCCTCTAGAAACAGAATTGCCCCCTTAAGATCAGGCACATACGGAGAACCAACAATCCCAGAAAGCACCGAAAGATTACCACCAATTAGTCTACCTCTGGCTTTTCCAGGATGGATCGTCTGGATGCGATTTTTGACCTGCATGAGACGGTTGGCATCATCACTATCTTTTTGATTTTGGAAAGTTACCATCTCACCAGAAAATAAAACGCGGCGGAAAACGTCGGTGGGTTCAGTTCGCCAAGAGGTAAAACCATTGGGACCATGAAAGGTAACCAGACCTGTTTGGGCATGAATTCCCAGAATTAAGGCAGTTATGTCGCTAAATCCCACAATGATTTTGGGATTTTTGCGGATCACTTGGTAATCTAGGTATGGCAAAATTCGGGCACATCCCCACCCACCGCGAATAGGCATTAAAGCGGCAATTTTTGGATCAGCAAAAAACCGATTGACGTCAGCAGCCCGATCTACATCTTTTCCCGCCAAATAACCGTAGCGATCGCGCAAATGTGGAGCAAGATAAGGAACCAGTCCTAGTGCGCGAACAGCATCAACAACAACATCGACTTCTTCACGTAAAAATACTGCGCTAGCTGGACTAATCAACCCCACTCCAGCACCACGCTGTAGCCTTGCAGGTTTAAGATAATGACGGTCTATCGCCATCACTGATTTTGATGCTGAAGCTAAAGCTGCACCAACGGCAGTTGCAGCACAATTGGTGAGAAACTGGCGACGATTTAACATGAAGTTGTGTTGATGATTCTATTTTTAGCTTAAACAGCAATTCATCTCTCACTCAGTCCGTTAGGACGAGTGATGAGATGAATTGCGAGTGAGTTGACGACAGTTTTCCGACCAATGCCGTTAGGCGAGGAAGGAAAACATGGAGGAAAAGAGCAGAATATTCCAAAAATATGATACAATAGACTTGGTTGACTTCACCCATATTGGTGTCTGATAAGCCTCTGTCCAGTAGCATTACGATTACTGGTAAGCGACTCCGTTGCACAGCATAGAAGTAAGTAAGCACATCTTGATTAATACAAATTACCTCTAGGTTTGTCCCATAGCGCGAATAAGCCAGCATCTCATCCAGGACAGTAAAATTTGTAGGGTACAAGGTAAGAAACTCCATAACAATCTGCGGTAGGGCATTCCGTGGATTTAAAACAAAGCTCACCGCCTCCGAAGCAATAGCTGGATTAGGTGAGAAGCCCACACTGTATGCTTGCATCAGTGTGGGAGTATGTCACAGGGAATTGAATAGTGATCTTACTCTGTTTGTATTAGGCAATACTTAGGTCACTTTCAATTTTTATGAGTCAGCGCGTTCAATACAACAGCTCTGACATTAGCAGCAGAATCCTGTTCTAATGCTAATTGGGCGATCGCCTCAGATTCTTTCAGGGATAACTTAACACTGGCTTGCTTAAATCCAGGTATAGCATGAGGGCTAAGACTGACTGTATCTAATTTCAAACCTAGTAAAATTGGTGTAGCGAGAGGGTCGGCTGCAATTTCGCCACATAACCCTACCTTAATTCCTGCTTTGTGTCCTGCTTGGACAGTTTGTTGAATCATTCGCAACACAGCAGGATGTAAAGCATCAGCTAAATTTGCAACTCGTGGGTTTGTGCGATCGCAAGCCATAACATACTGGCTCAGATCATTAGTGCCAATACTGAAAAAGTCTACCTCAGTCGCTAACTGCTCAGCAAGCATCACTGCTGAGGGAATCTCTACCATAATCCCTACTTTCATTGCTTCATCAAAGGAAATAGCAGCTTGGTTGAGTTCAGCTTTTACCTCAGCGAGAATTGCCTTCGCTGCCCTTAGTTCTTCCACAGTTGCAATCATGGGAAACATGAGCTTCATCTGATGTCCAACACTAGCCCTTAAAATTGCCCGTAACTGGGTTTTGAATATATCTGGACGGGCAAGACAGAAACGAATACCACGCCAGCCTAAAAATGAGTTGGGTTCTGAGTGGACACCAAGGTAAGGCAATGGTTTATCTCCGCCAATATCTAACGTGCGAATAACCAAAGGACGAGTTTCTAGGACTTGAGCGATCGCCTGATAAATTGCCAGTTGCTCTTCTTCGGAAGGCGCAGTTGATCGTTGTAAATAAAGAAACTCAGTGCGGAGCAGTCCTACACCTTCTGCACCCTGTTCTAGCGCTAATCTCGCATCATCCGTATTCAGTAAATTGGCATACACACTTAGCGTTTGACCATCACGAGTTGTTGCTGTTCGGCGTGCCAATACCAGTGCTTCTTGGTGAGATGCTTGCCATGCTTGTCGCTTTGCCTCAACTGCTTCTAGTATATGAGGTTCTGGCTCTATCCAGACCTCACCAGTTTCACCATCTAGTGCAATTAGGGTATTTTCTGCAAGTTGCAATATCTCGGGTGGTAAGCCTACAACCTCTGGTATACCTAAAGAGCGAGCCAGAATAGCACTGTGAGAGGTAGGGCTGCCGGAAGTAGTACAAATACCTAAGACTTGTGTTGGGTCTAATCTAGCTGTGTCAGAGGGCGTGAGGTCAGTGGCGACCAAAATGGCTGGTTGGGAGAGATTTAGATGAGTGGATTGCTCAAATTGGTGTGTGGTGTTTAAGTGGTGATAGTCTGATCCACTCGTCGAATGAAACAATAGTCGCAGCACCCGTTGCCCCACGTCAATGACATCAGTAGCACGTTCTTGTAGATAAGCATCTTCAAGTGTGTGGTATCTGTTAGCCAGTTCATCAATGACTGCTTGCCAGGCAGCTTCAGCATTTAAGTGGTGTTCAAAGATACGTTGCTGAGCTGCTTCAATAAGCACTGGATCTCCTAAAAATAGCATATGAGCATCAAAGATGGCTGCTTCGGTATCACCAATTTGGGTAGATGTGTGTGAAAGCAACGCCTGAACTTCTCGTAAAGCCACCTGCATCGCAGTTTGTAAACGTTGCCACTCTGCCTCAGGATCGTCTACGTGATATTCCTGAACAGTCAGAGGAACTGCACGGTATAGGAAAATAGGTGCGATCGCCACGCCTGGACAAGCTGGGATTCCTTGTAGAGCATGAGATGATAAAGAGGATGGAACGTGAGGGATTGGGGGAGAGGGAGGGATAGAAGTGTTATCTTCGCCAAAGCGACTTTCGACCAATGCTTGCAAAGCACGTAGTGCTGCATCTGCATCAACGCCAATCGCACTAATGACGAGTTCATGTCCTTGTCGCACACCCAAGGTTGTGACTTGGTTAATACTGTCAGCACGAACAGGTTCCGTATCCCTAGTTAAGTTTCGCACTGTTATTTGAGACTTAAACCCAGCTACTGTAGACACAAACTGAGCCGCTGGACGAGCATGCAACCCTAGCCTATTGCGAACAATCAGATGAATTTCTTTTGTTTGTTGATCTTTGTTAGCTGTTGGTTGTTGGGTAGACAATACATCTGAGGCTATGACACCCAATTGAGTCGCTTTTGCAACTATTGCTCCCCGTGCTTCTGCCATAACCTGCTCGGCATTGCTACCAGAAGCTGCTGCCACTGCAGCGGCAAATACGCCTTCCACCAAGGGTGCTTCACACAGATGTACATTTTGCTGATGTTCTTCTGGGAAAAGCTCTAGTGCCATTTCTGCATTCATCAAAGCGCTACCCAGATCCATCATCACAATAACACCTTCATCACTATAAACGGAGGCGATCGCTTCATATATCTGCGTGGCATCTGTGCCTAGTGGGTTTTCTGGATCGTCAATTCCTGCTGCAACAGCAAGAGGGACTTTGCCCTGAACCATTTGCGCTGCGAGTTCTTTGACTCCTTCAGCAAGCTGGCGACTGTGAGAGACAATGACAATTCCGACCACGGCATCACCGTTAACTTTCTTAAGATGGTTTTGCTCAGACTAACCTACCATTAAGATGATATCATTCTGCTGCTCATGAAATTTATAAAAACAATGCTCAGCACCAGATTTATGAATCAACGGTGAGACGTGGAATTTTGGAATCGATTGGGCTAAAATCGCCCGTTTCCTTGGACAATATACTTGGTTGTCGTTAAACTCTCTAGACCAATAAATCCCCGGCGATGACCTTTTTGATTAGACATACCAAGAAAGACTGCATCTCCCCGCGATAGTTGGCGAGAAAAACGTGAAGAAGCATTAATATAGCTAGAGGCGCTGTTGACTCCTAAGGCAAACTGCCGGCTTTCCTGATAGGACTCAGTGACAATACAGTCAGCATGACCACTACTATATTGGTTAATCCAAAGGATTGCTGCATCTAGACTATCTACGAGTTTAAAAGCTATTGTCTTGGTTAAATAAGCACATCCCCATTCCTCATCTTTAACTGGTCGCAGCTGGGGAAAAGCTTCCACGAGTTCCGCATCTCCCCTAATTTCAAAGCCTTGCTCTTTTAGGCTGTTCCACAGAACCGATAAGGAAGAAGGTAGAGTTTGGCGGTGAATGAGTACTTTTTCTATCGCATTGACTGGATCTGGTTCACTTTGATGGCTATCTAAAATCATCCAGCGAACCATGTCCAAGCTACCATTAGGCGACCAATAGAGATAACAATTGCCCATTGCTGACTTTAAGACTGGAGAAGTTGACTGTCGCACAACTTGTTGTATGAAGCTAGAACGTCCGTAGGGAATCACTAGATTGAGATATTGGTCTTGGGTGACCAAATTTCGAGTAGAAGTGCCATGTTCTGCTGTGATCAACTCTATACAACCTGTTGGCAACCCAACTTCTGTAATCGCCGTTTGCAGTGCGTTACCAATCGCAGCGTTGGAATGACTGGCTTCTGTACTCCCTTTGAGAATCAGACTATTACCTGTCTTGATGCATAAACCTGCTGCGATCGCTGCCAATTCTGGAAATGCTTCATAAATAAATGCGATCACACCCAAAGGCATAAGCTGAGAGTAGGTTTGAGAATCTTCTAACTGATAATCAGTGTGCCTAACACGTCGCAGTGGGTCTGATAATTCTCCTAAGCGTTGCAGAATATCTACTGTCATCTCTAGGCGTTTTGGTGTTAGCTTGAGCCAGTCCAAAATCAAGTCTGGCACTGCCATTTCTCGACTGGCTTCTAGATCTAAGGTGTTTGCCTCTAGAATGTCATCGAAGGAACGTTTTAGTGTTTGTGCCATTGCTAAAACAGCGCGACTACGATCTACGCCCTTAGTGCTTCCTAACTTAAAAGCAGCTTGAGCAGCGCGTTTGGCGCAAGCAATGGGTTCAGGATAATCATCAAAAGCTTCCACTGTCATTGACTCAACGTCTGTAGGTAAGCCAGACCATCAGTGCTGGCAGAATTGCCAACAGCACCGCCACTATTGCCCAAGCAATAATATTGGCACCACTGGCCAATCGCAGTGCTAATGGTAACCATATAATCACTAGCACGAAAATAATACCAAGCGCTACTGGCAGATAGCTTTCTGATAAACGAGGTTGAACAACTTGCCAAGTACTCCCTGTCCAGTGCCAAGCTCGTTTGTAAGGATAAGTAGTAGAAAGTTGCTCCAGTGCATAACCATTATCTTCCACCACAAATATTTGCTGACAGCGATCGCATCCAAATGCTTCTGTCAGGGTAATCGGAACCAATTGCCCCTTCCGACGACAGGGACAAGGATATTCGCTATTAAAGTCAATTTTTTCTGCTTTTTGTGATTGCACAAGTGATATTCTGACTTGAGCGTGTGGATCTACGACTATAAGAGTGCTATTCCCTGATCAAGATTCTTGAGACTAGCAATCTTAGCAATGAATCATCTCGTCTCCCTGTATGCCGGGAACACCTTGCTACTCCAGTTAAAGTAGCCTTAGCAAAATCAACATTTGATACTATCTAAAGGACATTAGCTTAACCCCATACACTTAGTTTAATCCTTCAGTTCTAGAGCTACTAGCTGGCTGCGCAATCGTAGATAGGACTCAATCACTTCCATTAACCTAGTACTTAACGTACTTAGCTTAGTCAACTATGGGGGCTTCAAGAATAATCTGAATGCCCCGACTTAGAGGTGGGGGTTGTTGACCTTCTCTTTTCCCACTTTTAATTTAAGTTTAATATACCTTGCTCAAAAGTAGCTGGCTACACCCTTTTGATCTTAGCTTTCTCGGAATTGTTTTATAAGGTGCAACAATGGAGATGTTTTCACCCCTGTTCAATTCACTAGTTTTTTGCTGCTCTTTAACAAGCGGGTAACGCGATTCGAACGCGCGACATTCACCTTGGCAAGGTGACGCTCTACCACTGAGCTATACCCGCGACTTTTTGACTATATATAATCATTTCAGATTTCTCCTTGTTTGTCAATAGCGAATTTGAAATTTTAGTTTTGAATTTTGGGAAATGGTTAGTGTGGAGTGACTAACCACTTCCCATGTTTAGCCCAGTTCTTGAGTTTCAGTAGAAAAACTGCCAATACTTGCACTTTTAAGTGAAGCTGGTAAAGATTGAGAGTTTCCTACATAGGGCTGCTCTGCGACAAGGTTAGAGCGCAATTGTTTCATCAGGCTACCCATTTCTAGAGCACTCATGGCATAGTCCCAACCATGATTACTTTTGATACCTGCTCGTTCTAAAGCCTGTTGCATGGTATCTGTTGTCAGAATACCGAAAATAACTGGTACACCAGTTTGAAAGGCTGCTGCTGCAATGCCCTTGGCGACTTCAGAAGATACGTAATCAAAATGAGGCGTTTGACCCCGAATAACAGCACCTAGACAAATAATTGCATCATAACGATGGGAGAGTGCCAATTGGCGAGCTACAACAGGGACTTCAAAACTACCTGGTACGTAAATGTAATCTACCTGAGAGCCTTGAGGATTGATATCGACGCCGTGACGTTTCAAGCAATCTTGGCATCCTTCTAGCAGCTTGTTGGTAACCAGGTCATTGAATCGTCCAATAACCAGTGCAAACCGCAAAGGCTCTATCTGAGCAAAAGTTCCCTCGAAAACTGCCATGATCGCCTCAAACTCAATTATAATTTTGGGTAAAATTTCCTATACCGACTGCAAGTAATACGGTGTAGGCATCTCAGTGAGTCCTGTTACTTATTAGGATTTTCAGCTTTACATCTCCATACTTTCACTAAAAAATAACAGGCTTTAGAGAAGATAGAGAGATGGGGAGACAGGAAGATCAGCAGATGAGATAGTTTGTCGTCATATAGCCTGCTTTCTCTTCCCAACTTGCTTCCTCTACTCCCCCTACTCCTGTTTTATCCTATTTGTCTGTTTGATTTGCAGCTGTCGCTTAAACTACGAAAAAGTTTAATGCACCGACTAAAAGCACTAAGGCAATCCAAGTTCCGGAGCCAATCCAAAGCAACCTTTTGGATTCATTCCAATTTTGTGGAGTGGCATAGGCAACGGGAACACCGATAACCAGGACAAACGATACAAAGACCAAAGCTAATAAAGCAATTTGGAATATGATAGTCATTTTTGATTCTCCCAAGACGGTGAAATTCTTAAAAATAGATAAGGTTTTTCCTTATTTGTTAAGCTAGCAGAAATCGCAACACTTTAAGTAGGGGGAGTGAGAATAAACAATTATTTTGTTAAGGTTGGGCATGGGGCATACCCTATGCCCATGCCGAAAAAACTGCGATCGCCCTAACCCAATGATGATGGATTTAATTTTGTGCCACATAACAGCAGATTTTGATGCACTGGGAGCCGCTGTGGGATTAACGCGCTTGGTTCCTGGTAGTAAGATTGTGCTGCCAAGTGGAGCTCACCCCGGTGTTAGGGATTTTCTGGCATTATACCGGGATGAGTATCCACTGATTGAGCGTCGTTCTGTGGCTCCTGAAAAAATCCGCTCCTTGATTGTGGTGGATACACAACAGCGCGATCGCCTGGGTAAAGCCGCTGAATGGTTAGATTTACCTAATGTCAGGGAAATTGTAGTTTACGATCATCACCTAGAACAACAAGGAGATATTCCCGCCACGCAATGTCATATCTCTTCTGTAGGAGCTACCACAACTCTAATCGTGGAGCAATTGCAACAGCAACAGATTTCTCTAACTCCAGCAGAAGCAACTGTCATGGCTTTGGGTATCCATGTTGACACTGGCTCCCTCACATTTGACCACACCACCCCAAGGGATGCTCAAGCTTTGGCTTGGTTGATGCAACAAGGTGTCAGTTTGTCAGTTATTGCTGAGTATGTTGAACCAAATTTATCTCCTCAGTTACAGCAGCTGTTCACTGAGGCATTACAAAATGTGCAATCTATAGAAGTTTATGGATATACGATTGCTTGGGTTCATCTCAAAACAGATAGCTTTGTCCCTGGTTTATCCACTCTTGCCACACGGCTAGTAGAGTTAACACAGATAGATGCTTTACTACTGCTCCATGAGCATTCTCTAGAAGATGGTGAGACGTCACGCTTAACAGTCATTGGGCGATCGCAAATCAAGAATGTTAATCTCAACCAATTGTTTCAACCACTAGGTGGCGGTGGTCATGCAAAAGCAGCTGCTCTCAATTTACGTGGAGCAAATGCACAAAACATATTACAACAACTGCTGGATAGACTCAAAGACCAGATCCCCCATCCCCCGACAGCGCGGGATCTCATGTCTTCCCCAGTGCGCTCTATTCGTCCAGAAACGACAATTGAGGAAGCACAGCGCATTTTATTACGCTACGGGCACTCTGGTTTATCAGTTGTGGATACCCAAGGACAAATTGTTGGTATTATTTCTCGACGTGATCTGGATATTGCCTTGCACCACGGGTTTAGTCATGCACCTGTCAAAGGTTACATGACAACCAATATGAAGACAATTACCCCCCAGACAACACTGCCAGCGATCGAGTCGTTGATGGTGACATATGATATTGGACGCTTGCCTGTACTGGAGAATGGACAGTTAGTGGGGATTGTCACCCGTACAGATGTGTTAAGGGAATTACATCAAGAACGTGAGGGTGAGAAGAAAAGAGGGAAAGAGGGGAAAAAAGGGAAAGGTCTTGAGGGGGAAAATAGTCTTAATCTTTCTCAACTACAGCGTAGACTTGCTCCTCAATTGTGGGAATTGCTCACGCAAGCATCACTTGCAGCAGCAAAACGGGGTTGGCATCTTTATCTGGTAGGGGGAGCAGTACGCGACTTGCTACTGGCTGAAGAAGCCTCAGCTAGTTTGATGATTCAGGATATAGACTTGGTGGTTGATGGTTTTCATCAAGCTGCGGATGTAGGTGCTGGCGTGGAATTGGCAAGAGCACTTCAGGAAATTTATCCAGGAGTACGCTTAGAAATACATGGAGCTTTTCAAACTGCGGCTTTACTCTGGCACAAAGACCCCGATTTAGACTCTTTGTGGGTTGATATTGCTACTGCCAGAACAGAATTTTATCCCTATCCAGCCGCGAATCCTGAAGTTGAAGCTAGTTCTATTCGTCAAGATTTATACCGTCGTGATTTTACAATCAATGCACTAGCACTAAGACTCACTCCTCCGCGTGCAGGCACGTTGCTTGATTTCTTCGGTGGGTTGCAAGATTTACAACGTCGGCAAATTCGGGTGCTCCATGCTAACAGCTTTATCGAAGATCCTACTCGTATTTATCGCGGCGTCCGCTTTGCTGTCAGGCTAGGATTTCAGTTGGAAGATCAAACAGAAGCATATATCCGCTATGCGATCAACAGTGGCGTTTATGATCGCACATCTAAAGAAAACTCTAAAGCACCTGCTCTGCAAACTCGACTGAAGGCAGAATTGAAACACATCTTGGAAGCTCCCTATTGGAAAAGAGCTTTAGAACTACTTGCAGATTTGGGGGCATTGCAGTGCATTCACCCCTCCCTCAAGCTTGATGCAGAACTTCTGCGCCAGTTACGCCTACTGGAGAGGTGTTTACGACGATTTGACACTCAGCAAACCTTAGTTTACTGGCAAATGCGCCTAGAAGCTTTGATTGCCCACGTAGCACCAGAATACCGAGGGAGGGTAGCAAAAAATTTGCAATTGCCAGAGGATAGTATTACTAGGCTAGAGTCCTTAGCACAAGTGCGAGCAGATATCAATAATGTTTCTTTGTTTGTGGAGGGAGTCGAACAGGTGCGCCCCAGTCAAGTTGTGCAGTTGCTTCGGCAGTACGACTTACCAACACTGATATTAATTGCTGTGCAAAGTCCAAAACCGCTAAGGCATACAATTTGGAAATATTTGACAGTTTGGTCACTAGTTCAGCCTCCCTTGAATGGGAATGACTTAAGACAACTAGGCTATAAACCAGGACCAATGTATCGGCAAATGTTAGATGATTTACGGGCTGCAGCTTTAGATGGAGTGGTGAGCGATCGCACTCAGGCAGAGCAGTTTTTAGCAGAACACTATCCTCTCAATAAGCCTCCCAAATAAGATTTAGATGAGCAGAATGCCCATCTAACAAAATTAGGGTTTAAGGACAACTTTGATACAGTTATTCTTTCTCTGACTGAACATTTCGTAGCCCAGTGGTGCTTGCTCTAGTGATAGACGATGGGTGATCACGAAAGATGGATCAATATCCCCATTTTGAATGTGCTCGAGTAGTGTTTTTATATACCGATGAACGTGTGTTTGTCCCATCCTAAATGTCAAGGCTTTATTCATGGCAGCACCCATTGGTATCTTGTCTACAAAGCCAGCATAAACACCAGGAATGGATACAGTGCCACCTTTGCGACAAGCGACAATCGCTTGCCGCAGAACATGAGGACGATCTGTTTCTAGACGCACTGCCTGTTTAGCTTGGTCATAAAATTCATCTAGTCCTAAACCGTGGGCTTCCATTCCCACCGCATCAATACAAGCATCTGGACCGCGACCACCCGTCATTTCTTTGAGGGCTTCACCAATATCGACTTCCTCATAATTCAAAATTTCTGCCTTGCCTTCTTTTGCCAACTGTAGGCGTTCGGGAATTCGATCAATCGCAATCACCCTCGTTGCACCTAGCAAGTAAGCACTCCGAATGGTGAATTGTCCCACAGGTCCACAGCCCCAGACTGCAACAGTATCACCGGGCTGAATATTGCAGTTGTCTGCTGCCATATATCCAGTTGGGAAGATATCTGTCAGAAATATGACTTGTTCGTCTTTTAGCCCATCTGGTATTTTAAACAAACCAACATCAGCAAAAGGAACACGGGCATATTGAGCTTGTCCTCCGGCATAGCCGCCCAGCATATGGGAGTAGCCAAAAATACCAGATGGGGAATAACCCATAATTTTTTCTGCCATCCAAGCGTTGGGGTTGGAGTCATCACAGAGCGACCATAACTGGTGTTTGCAGAAGAAACAGTTACCGCAGGCAATAGGGAATGGTACAATCACCCGATCACCTATTTGTATATTTTTAACCCCACTGCCGAGTTCAACAACTTCCCCGATAAATTCATGACCCAGAATATCACCCCTTTCCATGGTGGGGATGTAGCCGTTATAGAGATGTAAATCAGATCCGCAAATCGCTGTTGTCGTGATTTTAACGACAGCATCACGCGGGTTCATGATTTTGGGATCAGGTACAGTCTCGACCTCCACGTGTTTAGCGCCTTGCCAGGAAACTGCTTTCATTATTTTTCCTCCCGTATGAATCAAAGCAGGGTCACTAGCTGTTAGTAGTGACAGTTCTGTGAGGGTTGCAATCTCACTTTGATGTAGTAATCTTTTTTGTGTTTGGATTAAAGCTACTGGTAAGATATTCAACTCTTACCCTTTGGTTGACCTTCTATTGTTGCAATCTCACCTGCTTCCATAAGCATTTTGAAGCGGCGTAAATCTTCTTTGATCTCCTGTTGCGGTTCTTCACCAAATAATTTGGCAATCAAAGAGCCAATCGCACCACCAGGTGGTTTATACTCGGTGACGAATTTGACTTCAGTACCACGCTCGCCAGGTGCTGGTCTGAAGCGGACAAAACCTGAGTTATCAATGTCTCCGCCTGAAACCGCATTCCAGGCAATCAATTCATTTTCCCGATCTTCTACAATTTCTGCATCCCACTCAGCACTTCCATCTAACAATCTTCTGATAATCCAGTGTGAATGTTTATCGTCATATACTTTCACGCTTTTAAGATGCTTCATAAAGCGCGGCAAGTTCTCAAAGTTACGCCAAAAGTGGTAGAGTTCCTCTGCCGACTTATTAATTGTCACCGTCTTTTCAACTTTGATTAGCTGGTCCATGACCTATTGTCTCCGGTGCTTGTAGTATTCTCGTTTATTTATTGGAGTTCACGTATAAAAATTTATTTTTATGTCTGACAAATTTTTAAGTCCAAACTCCAATATTATCTAGAGTTTTAGTAAAAAATGAATAACTTATACTCTTTCATAAGTCTTAGCTGTCAAAAAGAGGAGTTAGCCAAAAGTAATAATTAGTAAGGTATAAGATTGTAGAGAAAAATACCTAAATAATTAACAAAAAATAGTGGAATTGTTTTTGCTAGCAGCAACTAGACAAATCGCTATAGCAGTCCTATTTGAGTGACAAATTTGCTAGCCCTCAGAAACCCGGTTTCTCCGTGTTTGTGAATCATTTAGGATTGCTATATAAGCCTATTACGTAATCAGCATATCTCCCTAAATTCTTTACATATCAGACTTCGGTAAGTCTACGGTTTGCTGATTTTAATGAGCTAAGTTACTTTGATGCCACAGGTAAAGACTTCAGTTTAAGTATTTTTTAAAACTGAATTCTACTTTTTAACGTGTTCAAGAATCTGTGCATTGAGCAGCAGACTTCAATAACAAAGCATAACAGGAATTGTGAAGTCATTATGCATCACAGTCAATTTCGTGTGTTTTTCCCTATTATTTTCATGGCAAATTGTAGTTTCTTATTGTTTCTATTTAATCCACTTTTAGCAAGAGCGGAACATATACGCAATATTACCCATACTATAGCTCAAGCTTCTCAGCCTACCTCGAAGACAGGCATCAGTTACCTATCACCCTTAGAACAGCAAGTAATAGATGAAATGAACTTGGTTCGGACAGATCCTAAAGCGTACATCCCTATTTTGGAAAACTACAAACAGCGTTTTCAAGGTAACCGAGTCAAAATTTCTAATGATGTGTTTATCCAAACAAATGAAGGTTTAGCCCCTGTTAACGAAGCCATTGCATTTCTTCGAAAAGCTAGTCCTATTAGTGTTCTCAGGTCATCTAAAGGAATGTCTTTAGCTGCTATGGATCATGTCAAAGATAGTGGTTCAAAAGGTACAACGGGTCACAATGGTAGCGATGGTAGTGACCCATCTATCCGTATGGATCGCTATGGAAATTGGGAATCTAGTGCTGGAGAGAATATCAGCTATGGTCTGAGTACGGCTCAAGATATCGTTATGCAGTTAATTGTTGATGATGGAGTGCCGAGTCGCAGTCATAGAAAAAACATTTTTAACTCTGCGTTTAAAGTGGCTGGAGTCGCTTATGGAACTCATACCAACTACAAAACAATGTGCGTGATTGACTACGCAGCAGAGTATCAAGAAAAATCAATTGCATCAACTGCTCAGAATTAAAGCGTTTCTGAAAATTTATCTTGCATGAGTTGTTGTCTAATTGGCAAGGTTAAGGTGAAGGCTATTTGACCAGAGGGTGTTGCGTCAAGGGTGAGGTTTCCACGATGTGCTCTGGCAATTTCACGAGCAAGGCTGAGCCCAAGTCCTATTCCTTCTACCTTGCGGGTTCGCGCTGGATCACCACGATGAAAGCGGTCAAAAATGCGATCGCGATCGCCCCTGGGAATATCTTGGGATGCATTGGTGATTGTAACGAACACAGTTGTTCTAGTTTGTTGGGCATGAATCTTGATCCAGCCGTCAGGGAGATTGTATTTGATAGCATTACTAAATAGATTTTGCAGTACTTGGGTGAGGAGATCGCGATCGCCTTGTACCCGCAACTCTTCAGCAATGTTGCTTTGTACAGTCAACTGAGGAGCCAACAGATCCACATCTTCTAGCATTTCGACTAGCAACTTTGACAAATCCAGATCAACTGGGCACAAGCTCATTTGTCCAGCGTCTGCTAGAGACAGTAGCAAAAGTTTACGTATAATGCTACTTAAGCGGCGCACTTCATCCAATAAATTGCTCAAGCGCTGTTGTGCCTCCGAGCCGAGTTCAGCCTGTTGAAGTGTTCTTTCCAGTTCACCTTGTAAAATAGTCAATGGTGTCTTTAGTTCGTGCGCGGCATCAGCACTGAAGCGTGAGGCTTGTGTAAAACTACGTTCAAGGCGTTCTAGCATTTGATTAAACACCTGAATGAGTTCAACAAACTCAATATCTGTTGTCCTCGATGGAATCCGCTGGTCTAGCCCTTTGACGGTTACCTGTTGAATAACACCCGTTAACTGTCGGATGGGGCGCAATGCGCTACCAGAAACCACCCATGCCCCTCCAGCAACTAACAAAAGTTCTCCGGGAATTAAAATGAAGAAGATGTTGCGAATAGCAGTCATTTCCTGATTGACAGCTTGCAGGCTAACAGCGATCGCAACCCGAACATTAGGAAAGTTAATTGCTCCAATCCGCCAAGTTGTTATTGCCGTGTGCTCAGTTACGAATTTAGGGATGGGTGGGTGAACAGTAGGCAATTGCTCGAGGGATGGATTTGGATCGGCTGGTGGAGGTGGTTCCCTGGTAAAAGCAGGTGGTAAAGGCACTGACTGAAGATGCTGAATCAGCAAACGATTCACATCGAGATCCTTAGGTAAAGAGTTGAATTGATAGAGTATGGTACCGTTGGCATCAAGCACCAGCAGTGCGGTAGGAGTTTTTGTATTGGTACCCAAGGCATTGGGTGATGAATTGGCATAGATCTGCCATTGTTCTCGATCAGGTAAATGGCTTATCTGCATCAATTCATTAACCAGTTCTGCATCGAGACGGCTAATCTTGGCATCATAAATCTGTAGCCAGGAGACAGTGCCAAACCCAATTAAGGCGCTTCCAGCCAGCGTTGTAGACAATAGGGCAACTCGTAGCCGAAATGAACGGAGGTGCATACTCATGGGTCTGGTTGACGAAACCGATATCCAACCCCTCGAATGCTTTCAATCCAGCATGCGCTATCAATGGGATCAATTTTTTTGCGAATTCGCTGGATACAAACATCCACAACATTGGTGTTGGGATTGAAATCATAACCCCAAACATGTTCAAGGATTTGGGTTCTTGTTAAGACTCGTCCAGGAGAACGCATGAGATACTCCAGAAGATTAAACTCACGACTGGTAAGTTCTATTGCCTGTTGATGGCAGGTGACGACTCGGGTGATGCGATCCAGTGTGAGTGGTCCAACTGAAAGGAAATTTTGGCGTTCTCCCCCACTCCGGCGAACGACGGCATGAATTCTCGCGACCAATTCTTCTACAAAAAAAGGTTTGGCAATGTAGTCATCAGCTCCCAAATTCAAGCCTTCCAGGCGATCATCCAGCTCATTCCGCGCTGTTAACAAAATGACAGGAACATTCCGACCTTGCCGCCGCAAATGCTTGAGTACGGATAATCCATCTTTTCCTGGCACCATAATATCAAGCACAACAACATCGTACTGATTGTCTAATGCGCGCGAATAGCCTTCATTCCCATTATCACAATAATCCACGACAAATCCGTGTTCTTTTAATCCAGCCCGGACAAAGTTTGCAATTTTCGCTTCATCTTCGACAAACAGAATGTTCACAAACCATGCATTGATTGTGTCACTTCATGTCTCATTGTAAGAGAGACCTTGCCAAGGCCCATTGTCTTTTGGCTCAAATTACAAAAGTGTAATTAAAAAATAAGCCAAACCGTCATTTTGAGGAGGCTTAATCAGAAATGTGAACACCAGTACTTTTGTTGATTGTTATGAATCTTCGTCAAGTGTTAGCTATGGCAGCAATTCCTGTTTTGGTTGGTACAGCTGGTTTTGTTGCATCTCGTCAGGTATATGCTGCCCATTCATCGGCACAAGTCGCACAAGTTCCAGAACAGCCTAACCAACCACCGAATGAACAACACAAACCACCCAAGATCGATTTTGCAGCAGCAGCGACAAAGCTGGGAGTCACACAAGAAAAATTAAAAGCAGCACTGGGAGTACCAGCCAAGCCTCCAACTAAGTCAGAGAACATTCAGCACCCTCCTCATCCTGATTTAAAAAGTGCCGCTGCAAAGCTAGGTGTCACGAAACAACAGTTGATAGACGCATTGGGTATTCCACCTCATCCACCAGGCAATCGTCCTACACCTCCTCCTGCAAACGAGTAGTTGGTTAACACTCCTACATTTTCAAGCTGTAGGGGTGCCAGCTGCATAATTTAGATGAAATATAAGTTTACCAATATAATTGGTAGATAGTGGCGACTGATACAAACTTGGTGATTAATTTTAGCTTTGATTGTTACTATATCAGCAGTATTCTCCTTTGGAGGGAGTATACTCACTCATCTCAGGCTAACTGGGTGAAAGCAAGGCTTTTATTTATGTACAAACACTCCCTGACTCCAGATGATCTGCCACCAGTGAAGGCAACGCTACTCGATGAAATACTTCTGCGACAACTTGCAGAAGCAATTGGTAGTCTGTTTCATAAAACGTCGAATGGTTCTACTTTACGGTCTTTATTGTCAAGTTGTCACTGGTATTTCAAGGCTAATACTTATCCGATGACATTAGTCATTTTCTGCTATGACATCAAAACGTACTGGCAGATGATGAATGCTATTCCTGATATCCTTAACAAGTTGAAGCAGTTTTCTAATGCTGCCAAAATCCGCCTCTTTTCTCCACTTGATAAGGGAGTGCCTTGGGAAGTTGCGATGGATGAACTATCAGAAGATGGTTAATAAGTTTTGATATTTTCTTGAATGATTTTGTAGGGTAGATCACGCTGTTGTGAATCTACCCTAGCAATTTAAATATTTTCGACGGACCCAATTTAGCAGATTTATTTTGTAGTGCGTTCGCGAAGCGTGTGCTTTGCACTCACATCTTACTTGCTGAATATATCACGGGAGCGAGATAGTCGCAACTTCTGTCATAGCTGTAGTGGCAAGGGGATTTTGCTTTCTGTTTCCCCTTCTCCACCTCTATTCTTCCAAACCACAGGCTGATACACTTGCCGCCATATGGGACTGGTGAAAGTTGCATATAATTCTTGTGCAACTTCTAAAATTCCTGCATAGCCTGTATGAAGACAGTGACGTTCTTGCGAAATGGAAAGGAAAGGAATTTTGGCTCTGTTGGCACTCTCTTGAAAGCGACCATCAGCAATCAACATCTCAGCCTTGTTTTCTATAATGAGGTGTTGAATTTCTTCAAGAGTGTCTTTTTCCAAAATTATGCTATCTTGGTTGAGCAATCTTTTGATTCTGGCTCTATCTTCTTGATTATGTGCATCAGTGCTAATGGCAATCACTTCCATACCTAAGTTCTTTGCTACTGAGATTATGGACCAGCTCTTAAAATCGTCAGGAATAATTAGAACGCGCTTACTCTGAAGGCGATCGCGATAAAGAGTTAGTTTCTCTTGTATGGCAGAAGATTCTTGGGCAATCAATTTTTCTGTACGTTCCTGTAAATCGGCGTCACCCAAGTGAGTTGCAATATTCCTCAGACAAAGGCTAATGTCTTCAATGCTATGCAAAGACTCTTCAATGTAGGGAATACCAAAGCGCTTCTCCATCTTTCGTGCCATGTTGACCAATGCCTTAGAAGAAATGACAACGTTGAGCTTGGCACGGTGGGCATAGCAGAGTTCTCTGTAGCGAGCATCACCCGTAATTCTTGCTAAGACTCGGATACCTAATTTTTCAAACAGCGGTAGAACTTTCCTGATGGAACTATTAATATTATATTCACTAATAAGGTTAATATCATACGGAGTAGTATAATTTGGTTCGCCTGTACCGATAACGTGTGAAAGGATTGCGTCACTAGCAATGCGAGTGCCCAAGTTTTGACTACCAACAAATCCTGGAGCAATCACAGGGATAGTTGGTATTCCTGTTTGATTGGTGACATCTTTGCAAACTCCTGCTATGTCATCTCCAATTAAGGCAGTGATGCAGGTGGAATAAACAAACACTGCAGCAGGTTTGTAGCGTCTTTGCAACTCTAGAATACCTTTGTAGAGCTTTTTGGCTCCACCAAAAATGATATCGCTCTCATCCATATCACTGGTAAAGCGTATCTTGTGTAGCATGGAACCAGAATAAAGACTGCTACAACTTCCCCAAGCACTGGTAGCACAGCCACTTGGTCCGTGGACAACATGAGCAGCATCGGTGATGGGTACAAGAGTCATCATTGCACTATCAAAAGCACAACTCCCTTGAGCTATTCCAGGCTGGGGTAATTGTGTCTGTTTTTGGCAATTATGTTTGCGTTCTGCCTCACTGGACAGATTGTTTATGTTTCCTGGGGATTTCATTGGGCATTCCCTGTGAATTTAAAGTATGGGAGAAAAGGGAATGGGTTATGCTCCATTCCCTAAAACATCAAAAACCAACCAATATAAAAGTTGACAGTCATCCGGCGCAGTTCGGCATGTTGTACGATGTTGTCACGAGGGACAAAGTGAATCATTTGAGTGCTCAATCGCGCTGCTAGAGTACTAATCAAATCGACTTCGCGGTCAACTTTACGGCTATTACAAATTAAGCCACCCAACCGTACACCACCAGTGTGAGCGTACTTGAGAATACCACGAGAGATATTGTTGGCAGCAAACATTGCCATCATTTCACCAGAGGTCACGATGTAGATTTCTTGTGCTTTACCTTCACGGATAGGCATCGCGAAACCACCACAAACCACGTCACCCAATACGTCATAGCTGACAAAATCGACGTCAGTGTAAGCACCGTTTTCTTCTAAGAAGTTGATGGCAGTGATAATACCCCGTCCAGCACAACCTACACCAGGTTCTGGACCACCAGATTCTACACATTTGATTCCTCTGAAGCCAGTGAGCACAACTTCTTCAAGTTCCAAGTCTTCTACAGCACCTTTTTCTGCAGCTAAGTGCAACACAGTTGTTTGTGCCTTACAATGCAAAATCAAACGAGTCGAGTCGGCTTTAGGGTCGCATCCCACAATCAGAATGCGTTGACCCATTTCTGCCATAGCAGCAAGAGTATTTTGAGAGGTGGTGGATTTACCGATACCGCCTTTACCATAGAATGCTATTTGTCTAATTTTTTCGTCTGACATGATGAGTTCTCCTGCAATTGTGTGATTGAATCGTGCTACGGGTTCATGAGGCGTTCACTTTCGGCATGACAACAGTGAGCGCATGAAGAACGTCGCTGGAGGCGATCGCTCTACAGCAAAAATAGATGTCAGAAAAAACATAAGATTTGTTTAGTTGTGAGTTGCTGATTACTGTTGAGAAAACCAACCTACTAACTCAGCTATGACTTATTGAAGTTGTACTCTCTTAAGAGTGTTTTGAGCATTTATTTTTGGTCACGAGTCCCTAGTATTTCGTAACTAATGACTAATGACAGTCTTAAGGAAAAAAACACAATATATATTACAGAGTTCAGTGAAAATTCTGTTGTGCAGATATCACTTAATGCACAGCATGGTAATTGAATAAAGTTGCAAATTTTAGGCGCAATAACTAGCCCTTTCGTTACAAAATCTGTAGCGATTTGACGTAGATTTACCAGAGACCTGCAAGAGTATTGCATCTACCTCAATTTCTCCTTGAAGTCACTCTTGCAATCAACGCTTTTTGGATTCCTTCTATAACCTTAGCATACACCTTGCTAATTTATTTGCCAATGGCTAATTTATTTGCTCACTGAAGTTAGACGGAGTTTTTATGGTGTTAATTACATTAATAGCGATGAGCTTATTCCGTCTTTTTATTGGTATAGTCTACTAACCTATCTCACCTGTTCTCCTATGTGACACACCCTTTACATTTCCTTTGTATAGAGTGACTCAAAAACTTCATTCATTGCCAGATTTATTACCTTCTTTTCTGGTAAATATTTTTAGTCAAGCCAGAATTTTGTGAAACAGTGAGATGAGCATTCTCATAAATTAAGAAAAAGTAAAAATTACTAAAGATAGTGGCAAAAGCCTCAATTTTAAATAGTAATATCTGCTAATATAGGTTAGTCGGAAAAATATAATACAAGGAAATACTAAGAACATGCAAGTAAGTGCTCGTAATGCTCTCAAAGCGACTGTCAAAAAAGTTGTGGATGGAGCAGTTAACGCTGAAGTCATATTAGAAATTGCCCCTGGAGTAGAGGTAACAGCAATCATTACTAAAGCATCAGCCGATAAGCTTCAACTTACTGAGGGGAAAGAAGCATACGCCATTATCAAATCATCAGATGTGATGGTTGCCGTTAACTAAAAATTTTTCTTAAGAAACTCAGTTTTTGGAAGCATCCCCTAAATAGAATAAGTAGTGTGAGAGCCTCGCTCGCGTGATATATTCCGCAAGCAAGATGTGAGTGCAAAGCACATGCTTCGCGAACGCACTACAAAATAAATCTGCCAAAATGGGATGCTCCCCAGTTTTTAACTTTTATTGGGACTCCCATATATCTATGTTTGGTACTAAAGTTAAGAAAAACCCCCAGTTTGTAGCGACTGGGGGCTTTTGATTTATTCACCAGAAGATAATAGGTTGTTTTAAAAAAGCTTGTAGCCTTCAGCAAATATCTTAGCAAAATGTGTGTTATTCTTGCAATAGGGGAATCAAAAAAGTAAAAGCGCAAGCGTTTTTCAAGAAGAGTTAACATCTATCCAAAGACAGGGCTTTTACTCTTGCAAATCTGTTAAATCCGCTACGACTTTGTCTAACGGAAAGATTCAATCTCATGAAGCAGGATAGTCATCTTCGCAACAACTTGAAGTCAATTAGAACTCGTCTAGGTTTGAGCCAGCAAGATTTGGCTAACTTGGCTGGTGTGACTCGTCAGACTATTAGTGGTGTAGAGTCGGAGCAATATGCGCCTTCAGTTGCTATTACACTTCGTTTAGCAAAGGCATTGGGTTGTCAAGTTGAGGATCTATTCTGGTTTGAGCAAGATTTACCTGAGATAGAAGCAGTGCTTGCCAAATCTGTTCCTTACGGTCAGCAACTGCGAGTGAGCCTGGCAAGGGTAGGGGGAAATTGGATTGCTTATCCCTTAATCGGGAAGGATGCTTTTCGCCAAGAGATGATCTTGGCTGATGGTGAGGGAGTTACAGTAGTCAGACAGTCTGAGCTTGGTGGTCTTTCCAAAGAGAAACTGCCCAACTTTCAAGACAAGAGCCAACTAGTGA
>Ga0070738_10001661_pt1 | contig 42004 bp, 39 predicted proteins | sample Coa_R2_2_FD_66446 | JGI IMG/M metagenome (GOLD analysis project Ga0070738, IMG submission 66446) | Surface soil microbial communities from Centralia Pennsylvania, which are recovering from an underground coalmine fire - Coalmine... | ecosystem: Environmental > Terrestrial > Soil > Unclassified ...
TCACGACGTTGCGGCCCTTGGGCCCCAGCGTGACCCGGACCGCATCGGCCAATATATCGACGCCGCGGAGCAGCTTATCGCGAGCCTCGGCGCTGAACTTCACTTCCTTCGCAGCCATCTATGCGTCCCCCCTTGAAGCCGATCTCAGAACAATAATGCGGCCGATCGTACTTCCGTTCGTGAGGTAAGTTCGAAAATCCGCTTCCGCAAGCCGCCCGGCGGCGGCGAGCGGCCCGGCCGCCCCCCTTGATGAAGAGGCCGCGCCTGCCCAGATCGAGCAATGCCGGGCACGGCCGACGCCGCGGTCCGGCAGGCATGAAAGGCCGGAAAAGTCCGTGGCCGGCCGCGCTCGCGTCGCTCTCGAGGTGTTGCGGCCGCTTTTGTCGCCCACCCTCCGCCCGTCTTGCGGGACCGCGACGAACTGGTGACGCGACCGGCCCGGACGATCACCCCCTCCGCTTGGTCTGATCCTTCACCTCAAGCGGCGCCTTACTCCGCCGCTTCGGCCTGCACCTTGTCCCGCGGGCGGAAGAATTGGGCGTACCAGGCGCGAGCCTGAAGGATCGGGCCGTCATTGGCGACCAAGAGCGGGTTGGGCGCCGGCTCCTTGTTCTCCCAGATCGCGACGTCCTGATAGAAGGCGATCTTGCCGAGCTCGACATAGTTCGCCGCGACATCAGGCGGCGCCTTGACCATCGTGCCGTACCACACCGCGACATGCTCCTTGTCGATCGGCGTATGACAGATGAGCATCCAGGAGGGATGATGACCGGATAGCGAGGTCAGCAGGAATCCCGGCCCATGATAGGTCGCCATGGAGGCCAGCTCGCCGCCTTTCTCGGCCGCCAGCGTTTCGTGCAGGTTCAGCGCATATTGCGTCGCGCGCGGGCCCTCGAAACTGTTCTTGAACTCCGCAATGCCGGCGCCGTGGACGACCGGGAAATGGGCGCGGTCGGAAATATTGTCGATGATCTCGTGCGGCACGGTGCGGATGTCGCGCCGCTCCAAAATCCACTTCACCCAGCCGGCCTCGCGATATTCCGGCATGTCCGGCAGCTCGTAATCGGGCTCGCCCTCCTCCGGGTCGTGCCAGATGAAGACATTGCCGTTGATGGCGCGGGTCGGGAAGGCGCGCACCCGCGCCTTGGGCGGGATCGTCTTGTTGTAGGGGATCTCGTTGCACCGGCCGTCTGATCCGAAGCGCCAGCCATGGAACGGGCAGCGCACGCCGCCGGCATCGACCTTGCCGCCGACCGCAATGTCCGCGCCCATATGCGGGCATACGGAATCGAGCACCGCCGGCCGACCGGAGGCATCCAGATAAGCGACCATCTTGCGGCCGAGCAGGCGGATCGACAAAGGTTCGGAGGCCGATAGCTCGTCCTCGCGCGCAATCATGAACCAGCCGCGCGGAAACGGAAATTCGCGCACGAGATCGTTGGCGGTCTTGGTCATGGGCCTTCCCTCCGGCGCTGCAAACGCACGGGGCATAGAATAGCGCCTCCGCGCTTGTCGAGACGATCGCAATCTATTCTATCTTTCGGACGCGGTGAAGCGTTCGGCCGCCGCACAGCAACCGATCCGCGGGCTGAGCCGCTAGACGCTCCGCTCTTTACCGGTCATACGGCCCGCGCCTGTCGTCATCGTACCGGCGGTCGTCATCGTCGCGGTGATGGCCTCTTCGGCGGCAGGCGAGCTGACCGTCCAAATTCGCGATGTCGCCGCCGCGACACCGATCCAGGTCCAAGCCGCTCCTGGCCCATTGGCCGTCCCTGCGGAGGCAGTCGGCCACGAGCGTGTCCCCGTGCATCTCCATATTCCGGCAAGTCTCGACGTAGGACCCGTCCGGAAAGCCTTGCGCGCGGGCCGGCGTCGCCACGGCCAAGATCAGTAGTGCCGCACCGGCGAGTAGACCGCACGCTGTCGAATCCATATTTGCTCCCAAGCTCACGATCGAAGACATACTTTCCATGGATTATATGTTCAACCCGCACTCGGTGCGACGCGTTCCGGATCGCTCGGATCACGATTGGACGAGATCGAACGCGCAGGTCTCGAAGGGCCCGCTACTCCGAGCCCTTCGAGACCGTCACACTCGCCGCAATATGCTAGAACTTCACGCTACCTTGGACATAGACCAGGCGTCCGACCGGTGAATAGGTCGCCACGTCGACATTGTTGTCGGTGAAGGCTTGCGGAGCGAGCGGCGGCATCGCATCGGTGATGTTGTTCATGCCGATCGCCAGCGTCCAGCCTTTCCCGTAACCCATGATGCTGTCACCCGTGTACTGGACTCGAAGATCCCAGGTCACGTAGGCCGGTACGGAAATCCGCTTCAGCGTCGAGCTCTGCTCGAAGACGATTCCGCCCGGGCCGAGATCCGTTACCGGCGACACCACCGTGTTTCCAAGAGTGACATCCCAAGCTTCGTGCTGCCAGTCGATGGTCGTGTAGAAGCGGTATTTCGGCAGCGTCCCTTGTACCCCGGTGCCGCCATTCGTCGCCGTTCCGGCATATTCGTAGAAGCGCTGATAGGGCAGCGCCTGGAACTTGTAAGAGACGAACATCGTGCCGGTCGTGCTGAAGGTGAATGTCCCGACATCCTCCACCGGCAGCACATATTGCGCGTTGGCATTATAGGAACGGACCGCGAGCCCGCCCAAATTCATGAACCGGTCGATCGCATAGAGATTGTTGGAGTTTCCCGGAACCGCCAGGAACGCGGCCAGCTGTCCGGGCTTCGTGAACGGCACCGCGCCGGGTAGTCCCGGAAAGTTACCCATCGCCAGATTGCCGGCGAATGGCGACGCCGAACCGGCCTGGTTGACGCTTTGCAAGATATTCGTGAAGCCGATGCCGCCCGGGAAGCCGCGCTGATCGACGGACGAATATTCCGCCGAAAGCGACAGACCCGGAACATAGTCTGGCTTGTAGGTTGCGCTGATCGCCCTAGTCCAGGAATGGCTGGGCTTCAGATTGGGGTTGTTGCCGTCTTCGCCATTGAATTGCTGCCCCACCAGTCCGAAGACGGTTTGAATGACGCCGGAGCCGACTTGCCGCGTGTCGGTCGGACCGTACAGCGCGAAGAGAGTCGGCGCCGTGAACGACTTGGAATAGCTGCCGCGAATCGTCAGCTGCTCGTCGACCGGCTGCCAGCGGAACCGGAGCTCGGGCACGTTCGAGAAGCCGGAATCCGAGTATTTCTCGGCTCGCTCCGCGCCGATGATGTCGAACGCATGGAAGCCCGGGACATTCCAATCCGGGCTCGTCACCGGCACACGCACCTCGTAATAGCCTGCCTTGATCGTCCGGCTGCGCGAGAACGCATCGGCGAAGGTGCCGCCGATCCAGCGTTGCGCGGTCGGGCCGGTATTGTTGCCGTTGGGGTCGGTATGCCCGTTAAGCCCCTCTTGTCGCCATGCCGCGCCCACGGCAAAGCTGACGGTCCCCGCGGGCAGCTTGACGATCTCGCCGTTCAACTGCGCGTCGAACGAATTGAGATAGCTCGCGGTGTTGATGCGCTCGACGCCGTAGAGATCGGCGATGGACGCGGGGTTTACTCCCCGTGCGAAAGGATCGAGTGCCAGAACGACATCGAACGGATTTGTCTCCGAGAAGCCGCTCGTCTCCAGGCTATAGGCGCCGCCTGCAACCGGAACGCCCTGCGCATTGTAGCCGCCGGCGATCGCACGCGCGAGATTCGGCTTGTAGAGAAGGCCGGTTTGCAGCTGCTGCAGCGTATTCTCGCTGTGGACGTACGCAACTTCCCAGTTCCATCCATCCGTGATGTCCCCTCGCAATCCGAATGTGAGCCGCGCGCTCTCCTGGTCATTGAAGAACTTACGAGGTGCGCTCAGATTGACGAAATTGACCCCTGGGAAGGCGGTGGTCAGCGGGTTGTAGGGCGCCAGCGCCGGCACCGTCACCGTGTTCTGGATCGGCAGGAATTGCGTGAAGGTCTTGTTGCGCGAATATTCGACGTCGCCGAACGCGACCAGCTCCTTGTCGATGATGTCGTCGGTGAAATCTCCGGCAATCGCGTTCTGGTCTTGCTTCAGCAGCAGCTCCTGGAACTGCGATATATCGAAGGTCGATGAGATCCCCGCAGGGGTCGTAGAGAGGTAGGTCCCGTTCGCGATCAGTTGAGCGAGCGAAGTCGCCCTCGCCGCCGCACCCGTCGGATTGACCTGGCTCGGCGAATTGAGCCCCGCGGCGAGAATCGAGGCGGGGCTCGATATCGTGCCGGGAACGACCGTGACCCGGCCGGTGAGCGGGCTGCTGAAGCTCCGTGCGCTTTGCGCGAGCGGGTCGGTGTGGTTGGTGCTGCCGCTCAACGTAAATTTGAAATCGCCGATCGGCGTGTCGTCGAATTCCGTGCCGCCGGTGAAATAGGCCGACTTCTCGTTATAATCGCCCGAGGCGCCCCCGTATCGGCCGCCGATCTCGAAACCGTCATAGTTGGATTTGGTGATGATGTTCACGACGCCGCCGATCGCGTCCGATCCGTAGATCGCGGACGATCCGTCGGACAGAACTTCGATGCGCTGGATCGCTGATGTCGGAATCTCGTTGACGTCGACGAACGCCTTGCCGCCGATGCCTGCGATCGCGCTGATCGACGAACGCCGGCCATTGATCAGGATGAGGGTATCGAGATTGCGCAGCTGCACCTGCGAGCCGCCGGCGGTATTCTGATTGAGATTGTTCGCGTTGCTGACGCCGGTATTGCTGCGTCCCTCGAACATCGGAAGCTCCTTGCGCAGCACCTCCAGCGTGTTCGCGGCGACACCGGACTGCTCGATTGCGACCGAATCGACGGTACTCAGCTTGACGGCGACGGCATCGGGCGCGGTCTTGATGTGCGAGCCGGTGACGACGATTTCCTGGAGTTCTTCGCCCCCGCCCTTACCGGCATCCGGCGCAGCGCTCCCTTGCGCCGCCGCTTGCTCATCGGCTTCGGCAAGACCGGGGTGAAGCGCCAGAACCGTGCCCAGTCCCGAGGTCAAGACGAGCGACAGCAAATAGGATTTGTAGCAAAGACGTACCATTGACCCTTCCCCCTTCCGCTTATTATTGGATCAATCTACGGCAGCAAACTGAACGCAACCTGAACAGTTTCTGACCGTAACGTCAGAATGCTTGGAGCGAAGACGATTCCAAGTTACGAGGCGGTCGCGGTGGGATTCCCAGACAATATCCGCGCAATAATTTAGCCAGTATATTAATACGTCTACTAGCGACGCGCGAAAGTCAGGACGGTGAACGTATCCGAGAAGTATGTGTTTGGGTAGAAAGGCGACGCGGACCGATTGACCGGCTTCGTCGGATCGACGGCCCCTTCCGCCGTCACCATGTAGACGTCTTTCGTCTTGGGATCGAGCGCCATGGTTCGGGCGCCGGGACGAGTCGTCGAGGCCTCCTCGAGAACATATGTGTCGGGAGTCTTCTGATCGATGATCACAAGATTCGCGTCGATCCCATTCGACGTGTAGATGCGATGAGCGTCGGGATCGTAGACGACGCCATCATTGCCGCGGCCGATATCCAGCGCGGCGATCGTCTTTCCCGAATCCGCGTCGAGAACGGCCAGAACCGGAGCCTTGCCGCGGCAACCGACAAAGAGTCGCCGTTGCGCCCGATCCATCGCGAGCCCCGTCGGCTGCTCGCAACGGTCGATGGGCCACTCGGCGGTAACGGCATGTTGCGCCGCGTCTATGCGCGCAACGAGATTGCGATCGCGCTCGGCGACGAAGAGGAGACCCTTGCCGTCAGCCGCCGTTCCTTCCAGCTTCTCGCTCGCCATCTTGATCTTGGCCGTGACCTTCCCGGTGCGGGCGTCGAGAAACGCCAGCTGCTTGGAGTCTCCTTGCGTCAACACGATCTGCTTCGTCGCCGGATCGTAGAACGCCGCATCGGCATCATCGCCGAACTTCGTACGCGTAATCGTCTTGAGGCTCGACAGCGCGAATACGGTCGTCGAGCCGTCCTCGTTGGCCGAATATCCTCGGTCGAATTCGGGTACCAGCACCGCGCCGTCGGCACCCTCGGAGTTCTCGATCCGATGAATCACCTTGCGAGCCGCAATGTCGTAGACCTGGACGCCGTCCTGCCTGCGTCCGATGAACAGAAAGGATCGATCGGGATCGATCGCGACATAGTCCCAATTGGGCGAAGCGCCCGGGATCACCGTGGCGGATTCGAGACGGTAGAACGACTGGGCTCGTCCCGCTGCCGGCAACAAAGCGAGCAGAGCGACGGCACAACAACAGAATCTCCGGACTCCGATCATCGTGGGTCTATTTCCTCGGTGCGACGGCGAATTGCAGTAGGGCGGCGCCGGTTTTGCCTTCACCAGGCGATACCGCGACATAAAGCCGATTGAGCGCGGGAACGAGAATGCCCGTCTTGGCGCCGGGCGCGCTCGGAATATGGGCCAATTCCCGATAATGATCCGGATCGTCTTCCTGATAGACCCCGATATAGCCCTCTCCGCCCAGAACATAGACACGGCGGTCGGCCTTATCGAAGATCGCCTCGTCGGCCCTGAGCGGAGCATCGAAGGCCGTGACGGTGGCGCCGCTGTCGGCGTTGAGCACGATGAGCTTGCCGGGCTTCCGCGTCACGACGAAGAGGCGGCGGTTGGGCTCGTCGAACGCGACCGGCGCGTTTTGCTCCGCCTCCTTGATGGGCCATGTCGCGATGACGACATGCTTCGTCTTGTCGACGACCGCCATGTAGTTCTTGTCGGTCACGTTGATGTAGATGTGGTTCCCATACTGCGCGACCGCCATCGCCTCGGTATGATTGGAGTCGAACTCCACCTCGCCGAACTTCTCGCCCGTCGCCGGATCGATGTCGGCGAGGAAGCATTGGTTCATGCCGACGTCCTTGCCGCCGGTGACGATGTAGTAGCGCTTTCGCAGAGCGTCATAGCCGGCGGAATCGGCGCCGGGCGTCAATTTGATCGCACCGGTGATCTTGTAGGTGGTCGCGTCGAGGACCTTTGTCATGCTCTTGCCGCCGTCCGTGACGATCAGGCGATTTATGTCCGGGAGATAAAGGATGCTGTGCGGCGCATCGAATCCGCCGACAGTCCTCAGCCGCTCGCCGGTCTTCAGATTGAAGACTTCCAACGTTCCATGATCCTCCGCGGCGAGAAACAGGCGATTGCCTTTCACGTCCGCCGCGAAGTGATCGAAGTCGCCGGTATAGCCGGGGAGCTCGGTCCGCGCGATCAAAGTCAGCGTGTCGCTTCCGCTCGGATCGGTCGCCTCGGCCGCGCGCCCGGTCGACGCCAGGGCGCCGAACAGCACGAGGACAAGAATTGCCGCTTTCGGCAGAACCATTGCGAAGGCACTCCTTGAGCCATTGAAGCCGCCCGCGAGGAATTGCCGGCGGGCGGGTCGATCAGCTCGCCTCGAACAGTTTTCCCGCGCTGGGAATCCTCTTTTCGATCATCGTCCGGATCACCTCGCTCCTCTCTCGAAGCGCGTTCCGGTCATCGCTCGGCTTATCGACGCCGCGGTCTCCAAGAGGGCCGACCGGTCATCAGCGGGCCTGTAGGGGAGGACGACCTCGAGAATCCCGATCGGCCTCTTGGAGACGTCATGCTTGGTCGCGATCCGCTCGACCAGCCATTGACCGTAAAACTCGGGTCGTTGAGCGGAGACATGCCAGGCCACGATGACTGCCAAGGCGAAGATGCCGCTCCTTATCACGCGCAATTCCCCCATCTCAGCTCTGTCGTCGGGATCGGCGACCGGCCGCAAGGCCGGAAAACCGGACCTCAAAAAAGTCGTCATCGGCGCTCCCGTTGCGGACGACACGTTCCTCCACGCTTATCGTTCTCCGGGATGGCTCATTGACCATCGTGCTTCCAAATAACGCCTTTACCTGACGCCACCCTGAAGCATTCCTGAACAGAAATTCAGATTATTCCGCTTCCCCTTCGTCTTGCTTGGGATTAGGCTGAAGCCAGGGGAAGCGGGCTTCTGTAAATGAAAGTCCTGATCGTCGAAGATCAACGCGGATTGGGGCAGTTCCTGAAGCAAGGCTTGACGGAGCGGGCCTACACGGTCACTTGGGTTCAGACCTGCCATGACGCGCACGACGCCATCGCCGAGGATGGATACGACGCCATCGTGCTGGATTTGAATCTGCCGGACGGCGAGGGATTCGAATTGCTGCGCGAGTGGCGGCAGAGCGGATTCAACGAGCCCGTGCTCATCCTGAGCGCTCGCGATTCGGTCGAGGATAGAATCCGCGGACTGGATCTCGGCGCCGACGACTATCTCCCCAAGCCGTTCAGCTTTGAAGAGCTGCTGGCGCGCGTGAGGGCTCTGCTGAGGCGTCAATCGGCTGTGAAACAGTCCGTGCTCGAGCACAAGGGCATCAAGCTCGATCTCCTCAGTCACACGGTCAAGGTGGACGGCGAATTCATCGATCTCACGAGCCGCGAATACGCGTTGTTGGAGATCTTCATGCAGAATGTCGGGCGCGTTCTGACGCGCACGCTGATCGCGGACAAGATCTGGTCGTCCAACAATGGCGTCGACGCCAATCTGCTCGACGTCTATATGAGCCGCTTGCGCGCCAAGCTCGAGACCACGCCCGAGCGGACCTATTTCAAGACCGTGCGCGGCATCGGCTATCAGCTGCTATGAGATCGATCGGCGCGCGCCTCACCTTATGGTACGCGCTCGCCGCAACGGCCACGCTCGCGGGGCTGTTCGTCGCCGGATATCAGCTGCTCGAAGGCCGCCTCATTCACGGCCTCGATCTTCTGAACGTGTCCGAATTCGAACAAATCAAGGCGCATCTCGGCCCTGACTACAAGACGCTCACCGCGCAGGTGATCGACGACAGAATTCGCGAGACGACCGAATATGGATCGGTCCTGTTCTACATCAATATCAATAACCCGAAGACCCAGATGGTCTTCTACTCGACCAACCTGAACGGTCAGGAGATCCCGGACGTGCCCGGCGCGCGGGTCTACGACACCTCCGTTCCCGGGATCGGCGAGCTCAGAGTTCAGGAATTTCTGCTCCCGCCATTCGACGTCACCATCGGCACGCCGATGGGGCAAGTGCGTGACGTCATGCGCGGCTACGTCGAGGTTTGCTTGGCGCTCCTGGCCGGCATGTTGATCGCAAGCGTCGCAATCGGCTTCGGCTTGAGCCGCCTGATGCTGCGCCCGGTGCGTCTGATCCGGGAGACCGCAAACCGGATTCGATCCGACAATCTCTCGGAGCGCATACCGGTGTCGCGCACGCGTGACGAGATCTCCGATCTTGCCTTGCTGCTCAACCAGACTTTCGATCGGCTGGAAGCCGCCTTCGATCAGACTCGGCGATTCGCGGCAGAGGCCTCCCACGAGCTGAAGACGCCGCTCGCGCTCGTGCGGCTCCATGCCGAAAAACTGCTGGTCGATGGCGGCCTTTCCGCCACACATGAAGAGGCCGTGCAAGTGCAACTCGAGGAGCTGGCGCGGCTCGATCAGATCATCGACGCGATGCTCTTCCTCTCCCGCGCCGAAGCGAACGCGATCGCGATCGACTTCAAATTGCAGGATCCGCGCGTGTTCCTCGATGGATTCGCCCAAGATGCGCAGGCCCTCGTCGAGCATCACGGGCTCCGCTTCACCGTCTCCCATCGCGGAAAAGGCAAGGCTGCGTTCGAAGAGCGATGGCTGCGGCAGGTCGTGCTCAACCTTCTGTCCAATGCCATAAATGTCTCGCCGCGCGGGGGACGGATTGCGCTGCGGTCCATCCTGGCGCACGGCGTATGGCGAGTTTCGGTCGAGGATGAGGGGCCGGGTTTGCCCGCAGACCAGTTGGAGCGGATCTTCGAGCGCTTCGTCCGATTCCATCGCCCGAACACGGACGACAAGGGCAGCGGTCTGGGGCTTGCGATCTGCCGCAGCATCGTCACGCTGCATCACGGACGGATTTTCGCGGAAGCCGGCGCGCATGGTCACGGGCTGCGCGTGATCTTCGAAATTCCGGCGCAAGAAGGCGCGGGACATCGGCAAGACGGGAGCGCGTCGGCGGCGGACCGTCATGCAGCCGCGCACGAGAGCGGGCTCGTCGCCCATTTCTGAGCCGACGATCCGAGCGACTCTGTTCACCTCCCGCAGCGGCGCAATAAGTGCGCGCGCTTTCTTGGGCAATTCTGCGCGTTCGTAAGCGCAGCCGGGATTCTCCGACTGCGGAATGCATTCCGCCCTGCGCTCCAGCCATTCAATTCGGGTTTAGTTTTGCGGGCGTTTCAGGAACGGCCTCAAATCCCGAGCTCGGGCACGAGGCCGCGGAAATGCCCTTCTTCGATCAGCGCCGTGATCGCGCGGATATCGAGCGCAAAAGAGCGATCCTCGTCGCAGGGTGGAACGCGGGCGCGGATGGCGGCGAGCGCTTCGGCAAGCGGGACCGAAGTCTTGCAAGGCGCGTGCAGCTCGATGCCTTGGGCGGCGGCGAGAAGCTCGATCGCGACGATACCGGCGCTGTTGTCGGCCATGTCGTGCAATCGCCGCGCGGCGAACGCCGCCATCGAGACATGGTCCTCCTGATTGGCCGACGTGGGCAGGCTGTCGACGCTCGCCGGATGCGCCAGCGATTTGTTCTCCGAAGCCAGCGCGGCCGCGGTCACTTGCGCGATCATGAAGCCGGAATTGATGCCGGGATTGCGGACCAGGAAAGCCGGCAGGCGACTCATATGCGCATCGATCAGCAGCGCGGTTCTGCGCTCCGACAGCGCGCCGATCTCGGCGATCGCCAGCGCCAGCATGTCCGCCGCGAGCGCGACCGGCTCGGCATGGAAATTGCCGCCCGACAGAATCTCGCCGGTATCGGCGAAGACGAGCGGATTGTCGCTCACCGCGTTGGCCTCGATCTCGAGTACCGTCGCGACGTGCCTCATCGTATCGAGGCAAGCGCCCATCACCTGCGGCTGGCAGCGGAGCGAATAGGGATCCTGCACGCGGTCGCAATCGATGTGAGAATGGCGGATGGCGCTGCCGTCCATGAGGCGGCGATAGACGGCAGCCGTCGCGATCTGTCCGACCTGACCGCGGGCGGCATGGATGCGCGGATCGAAGGGCGCATCGGTTCCCTTTGCCGCGTCGACCGACATGGCGCCGGCGACGATCACGGCCGCGAAAATCGACTGGGTTCGGAACAGGGCCGCGAGCGCGAGCGCGGTCGACACCTGAGTGCCGTTGAGCAGCGCGAGCCCCTCCTTGGGCGCAAGCGTCAACGCTGTGAGCCCGACGCGCCGCAATCCGACAAGGGCGGGCATGATCTCGCCGCCCAACCGAACCTCGCCTTCGCCGATCAAAGGCATCGACAGATGCGCCAACGGCGCCAGGTCGCCAGACGCGCCGACCGAACCTTTTTCGGGGATGCAGGGCAGCAATCCGCGGTCGAGAAAATCCACGAGCCGCTCGATGACCACGGGCCGCACGCCGGAATAGCCGCGCGAGAGCCCGACTACCTTGAGCGCAAGGACAAGGCGCACGACTTCGTCGGCCAGAAGCGGCCCGACCCCGACCGCGTGCGACAGAACCAGCCGCCGCTGCAGCTCGGTCAATTGATCAGGCGCGACGTGAGTTTGCGCGAGCGCGCCGAAGCCGGTGTTGATACCGTAGACCGTGCCGCCGCCGGCGAGCACATCGGCGACGGCCGCCGCGGTTGCCAGAATCGCCGGCAGGACCGCCGGATCGAGACTGAGCGGGGCGCCCGTCTCATAGAATCGCCGCAGCTCGTCCAGCGCCACGGGCGACGCGCCGACGACGAGCGCAGGCGCCGAATTCACGCCGGTCCGCCGAGGCTCGGCAGGTCGAGCCCCTGCCGGCGCGCGCAGGCGACGGCGTCCGCGTAGCCCGCATCGGCATGGCGCATGACGCCAGTGGCGGGATCGTTCCACAAAACGCGCTTCAGCCGGCGCGCCGCATCCTCCGACCCATCGGCGACGATCACCATGCCGGCATGTTGCGAATACCCCATGCCGACGCCGCCGCCATGATGCAGCGAGACCCAGGTAGCGCCGCTCGCCGTGTTGAGCAGCGCATTCAGCAGCGGCCAGTCGCTCACCGCGTCCGACCCGTCGCGCATCGCCTCGGTCTCACGGTTGGGACTCGCGACCGAGCCGGCGTCGAGATGATCGCGGCCGATCACGATCGGCGCCTTTACGCGGCCGGTGCGAACCAGATCGTTGAAGGCGAGCCCGACGCGATGACGATCGCCCAATCCCAACCAGCAGATGCGCGCCGGCAGCCCTTGGAAGCGGATGCGCTTGCCGGCATGGTCGAGCCAGCGATGGAGATGCGCATCGTTCGGCATCAGCGCCTTCACCGCCGCGTCGGTGACGCGGATGTCCTCGGGATCGCCCGACAGCGCGACCCAGCGGAACGGCCCTTTGCCCAGACAAAAGAGCGGTCGGATATAGGCAGGAACGAATCCCGGAAAGTCGAACGCCTCCGCGAGTCCCTCATCCTTCGCCATCTGGCGGATGTTGTTGCCGTAGTCCACAGTCGGAATGCCGAGCCGATGGAATCCGAGCATGGCCTCGACCTGGACACGCATCGAACGCTTGGCGGCCTTCTCGACCGACTCGGGATCGCGCGCACGGCGCTCCTCCCATTCGGCCAGGCTCCAGCCGGCCGGCACATAGCCGTTGCGCGGATCATGCGCCGATGTCTGGTCGGTCACGAGGTCCGGGCGGATACCGCGGCGGAGAATTTCCGGAAAGATCTCGGCGGCATTGCCGAGCAGGCCGACGGATACCGCTTCACCCGACGCGCGGGCGATATCGACCGTCGCCAGCGCTTCGTCGAGCGTATCCGCGCGCCGGTCGAGATAGCCGGTCTCCAACCGCTTTTCGATACGGCTTGCATCGACCTCGACCGCCAGCATCGAGGCGCCTGCGAGAGTTGCGGCGAGGGGCTGCGCGCCGCCCATGCCGCCCAGCCCTCCGGTCAGGATCCAGCGGCCGGCGAGATTTCCGCCATAGTGCTGGCGTCCCGCCTCGACGAACGTCTCGTAGGTGCCCTGAACGATTCCCTGGCTGCCGATATAGATCCAGGACCCGGCGGTCATCTGGCCGTACATCATCAGGCCCAGCCGGTCGAGCGCGTTGAAATGCTCCCAGGTCGCCCAATGCGGCACCAGGTTGGAATTGGCGATCAGGACGCGCGGCGCGTCGGCATGGGTTGGAAACACGCCGACCGGCTTGCCCGATTGCACCAGCAGCGTCTGATGCTCGTCGAGTCGCTTCAGCGTCGCGACGATGCGATCGAAAGCGTCCCAATCGCGCGCCGCGCGACCGATGCCGCCATAGACGACGAGCTCCTCCGGCTTCTCGGCGACGGCGGGGTCGAGATTGTTCATCAGCATGCGGAGCGGCGCCTCGGTCAGCCAGGAGCGCGCGCTCAGCGCCGTACCGGTCGGAGCGCGAACAGCGCGGGCATTCAGACGGCGATCAGGCATCGATCGATCCTCGTCTTCTCAGATCGGCGAGCGCCTTGCGGTACTGCTCGCCTATCGTGACGGATTGCGCATGCCTCCCGTCGCGGACGACCCAACGGCCGCGCGCCATCACGTCCCTGACCGGCTGCTCCAGAGCGGCGAAGATCGCCGAATCGAGCCAGAAATCCGGATCATCGCGCTCGACCTCCGCCGAGGGGCGGATGACCACCATATCGGCGCTGTAGCCCGCTGCGAGAAGACCCGCCTTTCGCCCGAGCGCCTGCGCGCCGGCAGCCGCCGCGGCCAGCCACAGCGCCGATCCGCTATGACCCGCCAGGATGTTTCGCCGCCTGAGGGCGAGCCTCTGGCCGTATTCGAGAAGCCGCAACTCCTCGAAGGGGTCGATCGCGACGTTGCTGTCGGACCCGATCGCGAACCGTCCGCCGGCATCGACGAATGTCGCAAGATCGAACAGCCCGTCGCCGAGATTGGCTTCGGTCGTGGGACAGACCGCGACAACGGCGCCGGTCTGCGCCACGGCGCGCAGCTCCTCGGGGCGCGCATGCGTGCAATGGACGAGGCACCAGCTCGGCTCGACCGGGAGATTCTCGAGCAGCCACGCGATCGGCGATTGGCCATACGCCGCCCGAAAGGCATCAACCTCGGCCTTTTGCTCGGCGATGTGGAGATGGATGGGAGCGTCGGGATCGATCTTCCGGAGCGCGTCGATCGTTTCGCCCAGCCCCTCGGGCACGACGGCGCGGAGACTGTGGGGAGCGAGGCCCCAGCGCAACCATAGCACGCCGTTTGCCGACCCGGCCTCGATCGACGCGAGGATGCGGTCGAGCGGCATATGGAAGCGGCGTTGCGGCGGAGAGAGGGGCTCGTCCTCGAATCCGCCGCGATCATAAAGCACGGGCAGGAGCGTAAGCCCGATCCCCGCCCTCCGCGCGGCCTCGACGACCGAACGCGCCATGGCGTCTTCGGGCGTATAGGCCTCGCCGCCGCGGGCGCGATGAAGATAGTGAAATTCGGCGACGCTCGTATAGCCGGCCTCGAGCATGCGGCTGAAGACGTAGAGCGCAATGTCGTGAAGGCTCTCAGGGTCCATCGCCGCCGCGGCGCGGTACATGACCTCGCGCCAAGTCCAGAAATCGTCGCTTTTCGCGCGCGCGTGCTCCGTCCGACCGGCGAAGCAGCGTTGAAAGGCGTGGCTGTGCGCGTTCGGCATTCCCGGCAGCACGGCGCCGACGATCCGGGTCGCGCGATCGTGGCTCCGGTTCGGCGTAGCGGCGATGATGGACCCGCCGGCATCCAATTCCAGGCGCACATCACGCGCCCACCCGCCAGGCAGAAGCGCCCAGTCGGCGATAAGGACATTCGCGGCGTCTAGTCCGGTCATGTACCGATATTTCTACCCAAGCCGACGCGCGTCCGCTACTGATTGTCGATGCGTTCCGCCGATCGGCTCTGGCTCGGCTGCCATCTCGCGACGATGGATCCCGCCCGCGGGCCCTATGGCGCGATCATGGACGGCGCGATCGCGGTCCGCAACGAAACGATTCTCTGGGTCGGCCGACGTGACGGGCTTCCGTCGGCTCCGTCCGATTTCGCGCGCGACGTCATCGACCTCGGCGGGCGGTGGATCACCCCGGGTCTCGTCGATTGCCATACCCATCTCGTCTTCGGCGGCGACCGCAGCGCCGAGTTCGAGGCCAAGATCGCGGGCGAGAGCTATGAGGCGATCGCCCGCGGCGGCGGCGGCATTCTCTCGACGGTAGCGGCCACGCGCGCGGCCCCGGACAGCGAATTATTCGAAGGCTCGGCCCGGCGCCTGAATCGTCTGATGGCCGAGGGCGTCACCACGGTCGAGATCAAGTCGGGTTATGGGCTCGAGACCGAGGCGGAACTCAAGATGCTTCGCGTCGCGCGCGATCTCGGCCGGCGCTTCCCCGTAACGGTGCGGACGACTTTTCTTGGTGCCCATACCGTGCCCGGCGAATATCGCGGGCGTGCGGAGGCTTATATCGATCTCGTGATCGGCGAGATGCTGCCCGCGGTGGCGGCGGACAATCTCGCGGACGCGGTCGACGCCTTCCTCGAATCCATCGCGTTCTCAGCCGGGCAGGTCCGGCTGGTTCTTGCGGCGGCTCAGGGGTTGGGTCTGCCGGTCAAACTCCATGCCGACCAGTTGAGCGACAGCGGCGGCGCGGCGCTGGCGGCCGAGCTCGGCGCGCTTTCCGCGGATCATCTCGAATATGCGAGCGCAGGCGGGATCAGGGCGATGGGCGAAGCGGGCACGGTCGCGGTCCTGCTGCCCGGCGCTTACCACATGGTCGGCGCCGACCGGCCGCCGCCGATCCAATCTTTCAGAGAGGCCGGCGTTCCGATCGCGATCGCGACGGACTGCAATCCGGGCTCCTCGCCCTTGGTTTCGCCGTTGCTGGCGATGCATTTCGCCTGCACGCTGTTCCGCCTGACGCCGGAAGAGGCGCTGATGGGCATGACGGCGCATGGCGCGCGGGCGCTCGGGCTTAAGGACCGGGGCACGCTCGCCGTCGGCCAGCGCGCCGATCTCGCGATCTGGGACATCAGCCATCCGCGCGAGCTCGCCTATTGGATGGGCGCGTCGCCTTTGGCGGGCCGGATCGTCGCCGGCAGAGCCGCCTAGTTTTCAGACTATTTGCGCCGCCATTGCCCCGAAGCATCCATGACGAACTGGCCGGATGGGGTCGCGGCGATCAGCTTTTGCCCGGCTTGGGCCTCGACGGCGTCGAGCGACGTTCCGGTACGCTGCGCGATGTCCTTGTAGGTTGCGAGCCGCTGCGCGTTGATGGCCGCCACCGATTGGGCGACCTGGGGCGAGGCCTGCCCCACCACGCCCACCATGCCGTCGGCCCGCTCGCCTACCTCACCCGCCTGGCGGGCCGAGTCCAACGCGTCGGCGCGCGCGACGTTCAGAGCGGACAAGAGGATCAGGGTCGCGACGGCAAGGCTCAGTCTTGGACGCATGATGTATTCTCCTCTACTTTCCGGCCGGCCCGAAGAGCTCCGGATGATCCTTGAAGGCGTCGTCGAGCGCTCGATCGACCTTGACCTTCACCTCTTGGTCGATATGGACGTTGAGATTGATGACAATCGGCTTGTCGGGCGCCTCGATCTTCACTGTCGGCTGACAGGCGACGACCGCGAACATCCCCAAAGGCAGCATCAGCCGGATGAGTCTCACGGATTGGCTCCTGGCTGCGGCTTCAGCTTGCGGACGGCCTCGAGCGGGCTCGCGAAGGATTGCAGCGACCACCGGGCGATCTTGTCGAGGCTGCCCGAGAAACCGAGATTCAGCTCGATCGACTTTCCATTGTAGAGGGACGGGTTGGAACCTGTCAGAGCCATCTTGATCTCCTCGTCCGCGCCGACCTGGCCGTCGATCGTCAGGGTCAGCTTTCGATAATGAAAATCCTTCAGCGCCTCGCGTAGAAGCACGATCTCCTGGCTTTGCGCGCCCTTCAGAAAGGACGGCGGATCCGCCGGGTCATAGCGAAGAATGCCTGGTTCCGTCGCGGTCATCACGGCATTGTCGATTTGAAAGGTGTCGTTCTTGTGGCGGATCGGAACCGATCCATCCAGCCTGCCCGAACCCGATAATCCCGTCAGGTCCGCGAGGACGAGCAGCTGCGCGAGATCGATGCCGGTCAGCAGCACGGTCAGGCTTTGGTTCCGGCTGCCCAGATCGACATCCTGGTGCTGAATCGCGATGCGTCCGCCCATGAGCTGACCGCCGGCGTCCTCGACCGACAGTACATGCCCGTCGCGAAGCGCAAAATCGACGTTTGCATCCGTCAACGTCTCGCCCAAGGCCGCACGCCGGATCGTCAGATGTTGGCGTTCTGCGGTCGTGAGCGGCGAAAACCGGATGAATCCGATCGAGCCGTTCACACCGCTGACGGCGACTTGCGGCGTTGCGAAGCCGAAATCATGCAGGCGAAGCGTACCGCCGGCCTTCGTGCGAAGATCCGGCTTTGCCGCCGCGATATGGAGCGCGACGCTTCCGGTCGTCTGCGGTGACTGTATCGGTTCCGCGTCGAGGATGAGCCCCTGTGGCCCGATCGCGACCTTCAACGGCGCATTCAGCGCGACCTCTTTTAACTTTGCGGCAATATCGCCTGAGAATTGCAGGCCGCCATCGGCCGGAACCAGCGCGCCCTTGCCCGCCAAAGCGATCGGCCCCATCGGCGTATCGAGCGACAAGGAGACGCGGCGGATGACGATCTGCTCGGCGGGAATCGCAAAACGCGTGCTTGGCTCGGACTGAGTTTCACGGGGCCGGAACGCGTCGATTATGAGCGAGCCGTCGGACGCGATTCGTCCATGAAGCGAGGCTTCGATGATCTCCAGCGTCTTGAACCGGCCGCGCAGAAGACCTCCGAGCGAATAGGTGGCGGCCAGATCGGCTGTGTCGCGGCCGGATAGGGCGAGATGCGTTATCTCCGTCCGGTCGAGCCCGATCGACACATGCCCGCCGCCGGCCTGAAGACCGACATTGGCGAGCGCCCCATGCACCACATACCGGACCGCCGCCGGCAGCAGCACGATTCCCGCAGCCATCACGAGGGTGACGGACGTGATCAGAAACCCCAGCACGCCGCGTATGGTCGCTCTCAATCTCACAGCCGGGTCGGCAGGTTCCCGTGATGCTCGAACGCCACGCTCAAGCGATCGGACCGACGAACCAGCCCCAGAGGTCGAGCAGGAACATCGAGATCATCGAGACCGCGCACGCCTCGATGATCGTCCGGTTGATCGTCCAGCGTTGATCTTCGGGATTCTCGTCGAGGCGGAAGACGGCCGGGAAGCTCACGATGAAATAGAGCGAATAGCAGAGCGCGCCATATCGCAGCATCGCCGCCATGTCGACATACCAGGTCACGGCCGCCGCCTCAGGATTGGTGTTGTAGAAGCGCGGCTCCGCCCAGCCGAAGAACCAGGCGGCGGCGATGACGATCACCACCCAGCCGAGCGACCGGATGATCTCGTTCAGCCCGACCAGCGTATTCTTGACCCGACGCATCGCGACCACAGCCAGGGTGTGGTAGACGATGAAGAAGGCGATCGCATTGAAATACATGCCGATCGGCACTTTCTTGTGCTCGGCCAGCGCTGTCGCCTCGTTGGGTCCGACGAGATAGCTGTCGAAGTTGATCGTCACATGCGGGAAGTTGTAACGGAACCCGAGCAGCTGAAAGAAATATTCGGTGTGGAAATAGGTGGCAAAGAAGACGAACACGCCGATGAAGACGTTGAACTTGAACCAGTAGCTTTTGTACCAGACGACCCCCGAGTTCCGGCGCAGCCAGGCGGGGAGGATCAGGCAATAGGGAATCCACATCACCAGATTCTGTGTGATGTGCCAGAAATTGCCGACGTCGAGCCAGCCCATCTTGATGACGATCGTATTGTAGATCAGGAAGACCGGGACGAAGCTCAGAAAGAACTTTTCACCCCACGCCTTGTCCGGGTTGGTCGAGAACCATTTGCTGCCTGCCCCGACCGCGCGCGCACGGTGGCCGAGGGCGCCGGCGGTCGGCCCGCTGATTTCCGTCATCGATTCTTCCCCTCCTCTTCCCTGGAACGGAATTTATCGGCGAACCCGATCGGTCATCCAGTTACTTATTCGTAACCATAGTGCGGCCTTAGTCTTTTGTTTCAGAACCGCTTCTTGCCTCGCATCGCCCCTGGACAGCCTGACCTCGGCCGGTCAGAATTGGCCTAAACGGGCTCGGAGCGGAAGGATTCATGCCGCGGCCAGGATCACGGTCTTCTGATAAGGGGCGGAGTGCATTGCTCGCGCGCGATCTTCTCGATCTGGTCGGCGATCGCTGGTCGGCTTTGGTGATCTATGCGCTTCGCGACGGACCGCTGCGCTTCTCCGATCTGAAGAATCGGATCGATGAATATGGGCCGAAGCGCCTGCGTCGCACGGAGATCAGCCACAAAATGCTGGCGGGGACTCTGCGGCGGTTGCGGCGCGACGGCCTCGTGGTTCACGCGCCGCTGTCCGAGGGCGCTCGTCACGCGGAATATGCGCTGTCGCCGCTCGGACGGAGCTTTTGGGCGCCCATGATGGCGGTCCATAATTGGACGCTCAAGCATCAAGAGGAGATCGAAGCCGCACGCCGCCGATTTGGCGAGATGGAGACATCGCCCTCGCGAGATACGGAGGGACCATAACAAGGAGTCCGACAATCATGACCTCGCCCATCATCTACACGAAGATTCCCGGCACCGATCCCGGCCTCGTGGCGGCGGCGGCCGAAGCCGGAGTCGCCGACCTGCACGAAGCGCTGGGCGCGCTTTCGGGCATGACGCAGCTCATGGGGCCGCGGATGCGCCCTCTCGATATGCGCGCGCGCATCGCCGGCCCGGCGGTAACGGTCATGACTTGGCCGAGCGACAATCTCATGATGCACAAGGCGCTCGACATGGCCGAGGCCGGGCAGGTGCTGGTGATCACGAACGGCGGAAGCGCCCGCGGCGCCCTGTGGGGTGAGCTGGCTGCCGTGGCGGCCCAGCGGAAGCGCATTGCCGGCGTGGTGACCGATGCGGCGGTGCGCGATACGAGCGCCCTGCTCGCGATGGGCTTTCCTGTCTGGTCCACCGCGATTCACGCCTCCCACGGCGAGAAGCGCGGGCCTGGCGCCGTCAACGTGCCGATCGTGATCGACGGTGTGGTCGTCAATCCCGGCGACATCATCGTCGCCGATTCCGATGGAGTCCTCGCCGTGCCGCGGCAGTCTCTTGCCGACGCCGTCAAAGGCGCGCAGCAGCGCCGCGCAAAGGAGGCCGGGATGAAAGAGAGGCTGGCGGCCGGCGGCTCCCTCCTCGAACTCCTGGGCCTCGACAAGGTCGTCGCCGCAACCGGCATCGCGATACGCGAAACGAGCTGGGAGGAGGATCAAAAGGGCGGACGCTGAAGCCGCTTATCTTCGGTCGAACACTTCCTTGAACAGCGCGAGCCGGATCGGTCGGAGCAGCAAAGCAGCTGAGCTTCCGAGGAGCGTGTCAACGGCATAGTTGCTGATAACAACTAACTGCGCTATGGATCCCGAATGAATTCTCTTCGCGACGGGAAAAACGGACCGGCGGACAGCGCGTTCCGGCTCGATGGCCGCGTCTGCCTCGTCACCGGCGGAACGCGCGGTATTGGATTGGCGATCGCTCGGGAGTTTGCCGGCGCCGGGGCGCGGATCGTCCTGACGGGGCGCGATCGGGATGCGACCGAAGCGGTCGCAGCCGCGATACGGGCGGAAGGCGGCACAGCCGTCGGTCTCGCATACGACGCGCGGATTCCGGAGGCGGTCCAGCGTCTCCGCGACGAACTCGGCCACGCGCAGGGCGCCCTGGATATCCTCGTCAACAACGCCGCTATCCTCAAGCCGCATTACATTGGAAAGCTGACAAGCGAGGAGTTCGACGAGCTGTTCCAGATCAACGTCAGGGCGCCCCTATTTCTTTGCAAATCGCTGCACGATCTTCTGAAGGCGAGTGCGGCAGGGGCCGTCATCAACATCACGGCCGCCGGCGGGCATGTTCCGATGGCGGGAATCGGAGCCTATTCCGCGACGAAGGCGGCGATGCTCAATTTGACCCGGACGCTCGCCAAGGAGTGGGCCTCGGACGGAATTCGCGTCAATGCGCTGACCCCCGGATCGGTCGCGACGGACATGATCCTTCCAAAGGATCCGGAACGTCGCGAGCGCTTCGTTGCGGAAATGTCCGGCTCGAATCTGATGAAACGTTTGGCCGATCCGGTCGAAATCGCGCGGGCGGCGCGCTTCCTGGCGAGCGACGCCGCGTCCTTTATCACAGGGCAGGTTCTGATCGTCGATGGCGGTCTGCTCGCGTGACGACGCAGCCGCCTTACCCGGAGAGCCGGAGCATCCTGACCGGCAAGGCCGTGCTGATCACGGCCTCAGCCGGCACGGGCATCGGCTTCGCCACGGCCAGGCGCTGCGCCGAGGAAGGCGCCCTGGTGATGCTGTCCGATATGCATGAGCGGCGGCTCGGCGAGTATGCAGACAAGCTCGCCGCCGAGATCGGACGGCCAGTGCACCGCATGCTCTGCAATGTCCGGTCCGACGGTGACGTACGGGCGTTGATCGCAGCCGCGGTCGAACGGATGGGCCGCCTTGACGTTCTCGTCAACAATGCCGGCCTCGGCGGCACCCACGCGGTTACGGAGACGACCGACCAGCAATGGGAGGCGATCCTCGACACCAATCTCGGCGGCACCATGCGCATGATGCGCGCGGCACTTCCGGTGATGATCGCGCAAGGCAGTGGCGTGATCGTCAATATGGGCAGCATCGTCGCCTGGCGCGCCGAAGCCGGTCAGTCCGCCTATGCAGCCTCCAAAGCCGGTGTCCTGGCGCTCACCCGCTGTGCGGCGATCGAGGCTGCGCCCCACAATGTGCGGATCAATGCCGTCGTGCCGAGCCTGGCGCTGCACCCTTATCTTCAAAAGGTCTCCGATCCCGCGCATCTCGCCCGGATGGTGCGCGAGAACGAGGCTTTCGGCCGGGCCGCGGAGCCCTGGGAGATCGGCAACACGGTCGTCTTCCTGGCCTCGGACTATTCGAGCTACGTGACGGGCGAGGCCTTGTCGGTTTCGTGCCGCAGAGCGTGAGGTGAGATGAGCAAAGCCCTGTCCGACGACGCCAAGCGCCTGATCGACGCACCAAATTTCGCCGCCTTGACCACGCTGATGGACGATGGCTCACCCAAGACCGAGCCGGTCTGGGTCGGGCGCGACGGCGACCGCATCGTCATCTGCACCGACCGCAAGTCGATCAAGGGGATCAATATCGACCGCGACCCGCGTGTTGCGCTGTCGATCACGGATTTTGAGAATCCGTATGAGCAGCTTCTGATCCGCGGCCGCGTCGTCGAGTCACGGGACGACAACGATCTTAAGATCATGGACGCATTGTCCCACAAATATATCGGCGCCCCATTCCCGCGCCGTAAATGGTCGAGCCGCGTCGCCTACTATGTCGAGGCCGACGTCGCCCGCTATTACAAATCGCCGTTGAAGCACACACCACCTGGGAGTCATTGAGATGACCGTCACCTGCACGATCGAGAACGACATCGCCGAAGTCGTGATGCACAACCCGCCGGTGAACGCGATCACCGTCGCCGACACCTGGAAGATCCATGACATCTTCAAGGATCTCGCGAGCAAGGAGAATTTGCGCGCGGTAATCTTGACCGCCGAGGGCAAGGGCTTCAATGCCGGCATCGACATCCGAGAAATGCAGGCGAATCGCGAGAAGGGCGAAGAATGGCGCCTGATGACCAGCTCGGGCGAGGCTTGCTACGCCACATTCCACGCGATCTACACGACGCCGGTTCCGGTGATCGCCGCTGTCAATGATTTTTGCATGGGGCTCGGCGTCGGACTGGTCGGCAGCTGCGACATGATCGTGGCCTCCACCAAGGCGCGGTTCGGCCTGCCGGAAGTCGACAATGGCGCGCTCGGCTGCGCCTCGCACCTGGCGAAGCTGGTGCCGCCGATGAAGCTCCGCGAGATGTCGTTGACCTGCAAGCCCGCGAGCGCGGCCGAACTCCATGCCTGGGGTTCGATCGCCTATCTGGTCGAGCCCGACCAGCTGATGCCCAAGGCCCGCGAGCTGGCCCAGATGATCGCCAAGAAGCAGGCCGCGGCGGTCAAGTTCGCCAAGGCGGCCTTGAACCATATCGACGTATTCGAGATGCACTCCAATTACCGGCTGGAGCAGGGCTATACCTATCAGCTCAACATCATGGGCGAAGGCAGCAAGGCGCGAAACGCCTTCGTCGAAGGCACGCGCATCATCACGCGCTGAGGCCCGACATGTTGCTCGCAAGCAAGGTGGCGATCGTGACCGGCGGCGCACGCGGAATCGGCGCCGCGATCTCTCGCCTCTTCGCCCGGGAAGGCGCGGCTGTCGCGATCGCCGACCGTCGGGCGGATGAAGGAGAAGAAACGGCGCGCATAATCGGGGACAAGGCGCGCTTCGTTTCGCTCGATGTGACATCGGAGGACGGCTGGACCAAGGCCGTCGCCGAGGTCGAAACGGTCTTCGGCCGCGTCGACATTCTGATCAACAATGCCGGCATCATCCGCGTCGCGCCGATGGAGAAGCTGGATGCCGAGACCTTCCGCAAGGTCATCGACACCAACCTGATCGGCACGTTCCTCGGCATGCGCGCCGTTCTGGAGCCGATGCGTCGCGCCGGCGGCGGCGCGATCGTCAATTTCTCGTCGGTGCAGGGCCTCGAAGGCCGGCAGGGCTTCACGGCCTATTCGGCTTCGAAGTTCGGGATCCGCGGACTGACCAAGAGCGCGGCGATCGAGCTCGGCCCTTACGGCATCCGGGTCAACGCCGTCGTGCCGGGACCCACCAAGACCAAGATGACGGAACGCCCTGGCTGGACCGATGCTGACTATGACGCGGCCTACGGCAAATATCCCTTGGGCCGCATGGCCGAGGCGCGCGAGATCGCCGAGATGGCGCTCTTCCTCGCCTGCGACAAATCCTCCTTCTGCACCGGCGGCGATTTCGTGGTCGATGGCGGCGTGACGGTGGGCAAGCCGCGTGACTGATTCGCCGGCCGAGTTCAAATCCAAGACCGTGCTCGTGACAGGCGGCACGCGCGGGATCGGGCGCGCGATCATGGCGGCGGCGAGCGTCCCGCTTTTCTGGATGCGACAGAGGCGCGGCGCTGAGGCAGGACGGATTAAAGGCCCGCGCTGATTTTCTTCAATGTTACGACGGTAATTGCGAGATCCTTGCGGCTGATGCCCGTGCAGGCCGTCTCCAGAACCGACACGATCCGTGGGACGATCGCGTTGCGGATCGCCTCTCCGCGGGGCGTCAGCGATACGAGAAAGGAGCGTCTATCGTCAACGGCCATGGCCTTTTTCACGAGCTTACGCTCGATAAGCCGGTCGAGCATGCGCGTCATGGCGGGCTTGTCCTTATAGGTCAGTTCCGCCAATTGCGTCTGGGTCAGCTCCCCATATTGGTGCAGCCGATTGAGAATCGCGAACTCGCGCGGCCTGAGATCGCTGCCGACTTCCAGGATCGTCGTTTCGAGCGCTTTCGCGAGTTGGTATCCCGCCTGGCTGACGACGAAGCCGATCACATTATCGTAGTCGTCGAACGAAAAAGACGAACGCGCCGTGTCGACTTTCTTGTGAGGGGCTCGCACCGATTTTTGTCTGATGGTTGGCATGTTCTTATGCAGAATAGCCGGAAGAAGGCGCGAGTCGCAATCGGCGCAATCGTTGCTTAACACAATTGTGCGGCAGCAGCCGGTGCTTCACCTCATCCGACCGTGACGATTGCGTCGCGCAATTCGTAGCCGACGGTGAGCGTGTTCCATTCCTGAGTCGGCGCCTTCGCCATTCGCACGCTCGGAATCCGAAGCAAGCGATCGAGGAAGATCGCGCTCTCCTGCAGCGCGACCGCCGCGCCGGGGCAACGATGATTGCCGTCGCCGAAGCTCATCGTGCCGATCGGCTTGCCCATGCTCTCCGCCCGATCGGGCTTCAGTCGATGCGGGCATTCGCCGGCGGCCGCCGGATCGCTGTTGGCGGCGCGAATATCGAGATCGAGCAGCGTGCCGGCGGGAATCGTGACGGTCCTGCCGTCCTTTTCGATGTGCAACTCCTCCTGCGTGCGCCGATAGAGGGCTCCGACGACCGGCTCCAGCCGAAGGACCTCTTCGAGGATCGCGATACGGCCGGCCTCGTCGGTCGCAACGAAGGCGGCGCGAAGCGCCGGACGTTCGAACAGGTGCCAGGCCGCCATCACGATGAACTCGCGCGTCGTCGCCATGCCGGCGGCGCCGTAAGTCATGCATTCGGTCAGGATTTGCGCGTCCGTATACCCCTGCTGCAGAAGATGGGAGATCACATCCTCCTTCGGATTCCGTCGGCGCGCGCGAATCGCTGGCTTCACGTCCATCCAATAGAAGGCGACGAGTCCTGTCTGGTTACGAAAGAAATTGCGGACGCGCTCGATTGCGCCTGGCCTGCGCGTGGCGCCGCGCGTGAAGAAGCTGTCCAGCCTCTTGGACATGCCGCTGATCGAGCTGTTGGTGAGGCCGACGATTTCCGCCGCAACCGCGACCGCCATCTCCAGGCTCATCGCCGCGAGGTCGCCCCGGCCCGTATTTTCCAGCTTGGTCATCAGGCGCTCGGAGAGCTCGTTCATCACCTCGCGGTAGCGGCTGGTGACGACCCGCGGCGCGAAGAAGCGGGCGGTTGCGGCACGCTGCTTCTGGTGCGCCTCGCCTTCCTGGAACAGCACCGGCGCCGACCCCTGAATCGCCCGCCCCACCTCCTCGGCCATGAACCCGGCCTGCCTGATGCCGCCGCCCCGAAGGATCTGCCGCATCAACGTAAAGCTTTCGACCTTCACGCCCCCGCCCGCGAGGCGCTTGATGCGCGCCTCGCTGGAATTCGCAAGCTCGGCCGACTTGCGCTCGTCCGCATCATGCTGATACGGGCAGGCTTCAACAGCTTGGGATCGGTTCATGGGCGCCAACTTATGATATAACATGGATCATAAGTTATGATACACCATGGATCAGAATCAAGCTGAACACAGAGGGAACAGGGATGACCGACCCGCGCGTTGCCAAGACGCGAGCCGCGCTGGCCCAAGCGGTTCTCGAGCTGGCTGCCGAAAAATCGTTTGCGGACATCACGATCACCGAGATCGCCGAACGCGCGGGCGTGGGCTATGCCAGCTTCTTTCGGCACTATCGGGACAAGGATGCGCTGCTGACGGATGTCGCGGACACGATGGTCGACGACCTGTTGGCCATCATCGTGCCGGCGCTGCGCGATGAGGACACGCGGTCAGCCTCCATCGCCATCTGCCGCTATGTCGAGTCGAACCGTCTGATCACGCGCGCCTTGCTAGCGGGCGGCGCGGAAACCCAGGTGCACCGCCATATCATCACCCGCGCGATCGGCGACCAGCAGGCGCCGCGCGCCAGCCGAACCGAGGTTCCGCGGGAAATGATCGTGACTCATGCGGTCGCGGCAAGCCTGGGCTTGCTGAGCTGGTGGCTGGAACACGGCCCGGACATCTCGGCGGAGACTATGGGCGACGCGATCGACCGGCTGGTGATGGCGCCGGTTCGGCAACTGCAATCGGGCCGAACCAGACGATAGGTTTCACAGCGAGACCGCCGGTCTTATGCTGCTGGACAATATCCGCCGCCATCAGCGGCACGAGGAGATGCACGGCGTCGTTCGCCCTACGCTGGGCTATTGAATCGGAGGACTCAATCAAATGGCTGGATCGAAAGCCTACGATCGGACCTATCGCATCGCCGTCATTCCCGGTGACGGCATCGGTAAGGAGGTCGTTCCGGAAGGCATCCGCGTTCTCGAGCGGGCGGCGGCGTTGCACGGCTTTACGATCGTCCAGCAATGGCACGATTTCGCGTGCTGCGATCATTATGTCCGCCACGGCAAAATGATGCCGGATGATTGGAAGGAGCGGATCGGAGCCGCGGATGCGATTTTCTTCGGCGCGGTCGGCTGGCCCGACACCGTGCCGGATCATATCTCGCTATGGGGCTCGTTGCTGCAGTTCCGGCGCGAATATGATCAGTACGTCAATCTCAGGCCCGCCCGGCTATTGCCCGGAATCGTCTCTCCTCTGGCGGACCGCAGGCCCGGCGATATCGATCTCTGGATCGTGCGCGAGAATACCGAAGGCGAATATTCATCGGTCGGCGGACGCATGTTCAGCGGCACCGACCGGGAAGTCGTCATTCAGGAAACCGTGATGACGCGAACCGGTGTCGACCGGGTTCTGCGCTACGCCTTCGATCTGGCTCGGCGCCTGCCCGGCAAGCATCTCACATCGGCAACGAAATCGAACGGCATCGCGATCACCATGCCTTTTTGGGACGAGCGGGTCGAAGCGGTCGCGCGGGACTATCCCGATGTGCGCTGGGACAAATATCACATCGATATCCTGACCGCGCAATTCGTCATGAATCCGCAACGTTTCGACGTCGTGGTCGCCTCGAACCTGTTCGGCGACATTCTGTCCGATCTCGGCCCTGCTTGCACCGGAACGATCGGCATCGCGCCGTCGGGCAACATCAATCCGCAGCGCACTGCGCCCTCTCTGTTCGAGCCGGTTCACGGCTCGGCGCCCGACATCGCGGGCAAGGGAATCGCCAATCCGGTCGGTCAGATCTGGTCTGCGGCCATGATGCTCGACCATCTGGGCGAGAGCGCCGCGTCGGCAGCGATCTTGACGGCGATCGAGGAGGTCCTCGTCGAGCCGGGGCTGCGAACCGCCGATCTCAAAGGATCGGCGGACACAGTGACCTGCGGCAAGGCGATCGCCGAAGCGCTGCGCTAGACGCGCGTCAGTTGATGGTGAAGGTCGTGCCGACCTGAGCCTGCGTGGCCGCGACGAGCATTTCTCCGCGCGCGACCGCGGAGCCATTGATCACGGCCGCAATTCGAGAGGAGGTCCGCAATGACACGCTTCGCTTCCGCATTCACCATCGCTGCGCTGGCCGCGCTTTCCGGCTGCGCCAATCCGAGTTCGGCGGCCACGCCGGCAGGACATGCGCAGGCCTTGGGAGTCGATCTCGGCCCTTCGGGGACCGTGACCCAGGTTGCGCTGACCGGCGAAGGCCATGAGCGCCGCGCGCCGGAGGGCAGCAACTATCGGCTCGTCCATGAGGGGCATGACGACGCGCATGCGACCGGCACCGTGAACGCGATCGATACCGCCGCGCGCAAGCTCAACATCAGCCACCAGGCGATCCCTGAGATCGGCTGGCCGGCGATGACGATGGACTTTCCGGTTGCGCCGTCTGTCGATCTCAAATCGATCAAGGCCGGCGACCATGTGAACTTCACGCTCGAGAAGGGCACGAACGGCATGTATCAAATCGAGGACGTGCATCCGGCCGGCAGCGGGAAATGATCAATCGACGCCGGTTGATTCAAGGCTTGGCCGCCAGTCCGCTCATCGCAGCGGGCTGGCCTGGCCGCGGCGCCTCGGCGGCAGCAAGCGGACCAATCCTCAGCGGGACGGAGTTCGCGCTCGAAATCGGTACCGTGCCGGTCAACATCACCGGGCGATCGCGCCCGGCCGCGGGCATCAACGGTATGGCGCCCGGACCAATTTTGCGTTGGCGCGAGGGCGATACGGTGACGCTGTCGGTCACCAATCGGCTCTCGATGCCGACCTCGATCCATTGGCACGGCGCGCGCGTACCAACCGCGATGGATGGCGTCCCCGGTCTCAGCTTCGCCGGCATCCCGCCCGGCGAAACCTTCACCTACCGCTTTCCGGTCAAGCAAAGCGGCACCTATTGGTACCATAGCCATTCGGGATTTCAGGAGCAGACGGGGCTCTATGGCGCCATCGTCATCGAGCCCGAGACCGGCCACGCCTACAAGTTCGATCGCGACTATGTGGTGATGCTGTCGGATTGGAGCGACGAAGATCCGGAGGCCATCGTCGACAATCTCAAATTTCAGGGCGACTATTACAATTACGGGCGACGCACGCTCGGGACGTTCCTCAGCGACGTACGCAACAACGGGCTCGGCGCCACGATCTCCGATCGGCTCGATTGGGGCCGGATGCGCATGAGTCCGACCGATATTCTCGATGTCTCGGGCGCCACCTATACCTATGTCATCAACGGTCAGTCGCCGGAGGCGAACTGGACGGCGCTCTTCCGTCCCGGCGAGCGCGTCAGACTGCGATTCATCAATGCCTCGTCGATGAGCATCTTCGATGTCCGTATACCCGATCTGCCGATGACGGTCGTTCAGGCGGACGGCAACGATGTCGAGCCGGTGACGGTGGACCAGTTCCGCATCAGCGTCGCCGAGACCTACGACGTGATCGTCGAACCCGAAGCCGATCGCGCCTTCACGATCTTCGCCGAGGCCGAGGATCGCAGCGGCTATGCGCGCGGCACGTTGGCGCCGCGCGCGGGCATCGCGGCGCCGATCCCGCCGATGGATCCTAGGCCGATGCGGACGATGGCCGACATGGGCATGAGCGGCATGGAGAACGGCGGCATGTCCGGCATGAAGATGAACCGTGGATCGACGCCCGGAATGCCGATGGACATGCCGGGCATGAAAATGGATATGGGCGACACAGGTGCCCCGAGGCCCGGCGTCGCCGTGGACAATGTCGCGATGATGCCGAAAGAGCGATTGAGCGAAGGCGGCGAAGACATTCCGGCCGGACGCCGCGTGCTGAGCTATGCCGACCTTCGCGCGACAAGGCCCGGTCTCGATCCACGCCCTCCGTCGCGCGAGATCACGCTGCATCTCACCGGGAACATGGAGCGCTTCATCTGGGGATTCGACGGCAAGAAGTTCTCGGAAGCCGAGCCGATCCATCTCGAGCGCGACGAGCGCGTGCGTTTCGTACTCATCAATGACACGATGATGGAGCACCCGATCCATCTGCATGGGCTATGGAGCGAACTCGACAACGGCAATGGCGATTTCCGTCCCTATAAGCACACGCTCAATGTCAAGCCTGGCGAGAAGCTGAGTTTCCTCGTCACCGCGGACACGCCCGGCCGCTGGGCCTTCCATTGCCATCTGCTCTATCACATGGAACTCGGCATGTTCCGCGAGGTGCGTGTCGCATGAGACCCTTTCCGCTCGCATGCCTGATCGTCTTCGCGCCGACCGACGCCGCTCAAGCGCAGATGTCGATGCCGCCGATGGAGGAGAACCGGATCTTCATTCATGGCGTGCTCGAGCAATTCGAGGGGCGTGTGGACGGCCGCGCCGGCGCGTTCCGATGGGACGGACAGGCTTGGATCGGAGGCGATTACGACAAGCTCCGGATCAAGAGCGAAGGCATCGTCGAAAGCGACGGCAGAGTCGGCGACGGCGACCACGAGATTCTCTACGACCGCGCGATCTCGACTTATTTCGATCTCGAGGCAGGTCTGCGCAGCGACATCGATTCCCGACCGACGCGGAACTGGGCGGCGTTCGGGGTGGAAGGGTTGGCGCCGTTGTTTTTCGATGTCGCGGCGACGGCCTATGTCAGCGGACAAGGCCATTTCGCGGCCAGACTGCAGGCATCCTACGATCTTCTGATCACGCAACGCCTCATCCTGCAGCCGGAAGCGGAGCTCAATCTCTACAGCAAATCGGACCCGGCCAGGCGGATCGGCGCCGGTTTTTCCGACATCGATACGGGCCTGCGCCTGCGCTATGAGATCACGCGCAAATTCGCGCCCTATGTCGGGCTGGCCTATCAGGGGACGTTCGGAGAGACCTCCAATTTCGCGCAGCACGCCGGCGAAAGCACCGGCGCGATTCGCTTCGTCTTCGGCATTCGAAGCTGGTTCTAGGCGAACTCGTGATGGCCAACATTCAATCGGGCGGGCATCATCGCCACGCAGGGGGCGAGCCCCAACAATAGCGGGCTCACAAGACCGGCCACACCCAGAAGGCGACGCCGGTCAGCGCGATCAGCGCGCCGCTCAGAACCTCGCCATAGCGCTCGAACGCCCCGAACCGCACACGCTGCAAGCCGGCGGTGGAATAGACGCACAGCAGCACATAGGTCGCGATCGTGCTGATCGCGAAGACCATCGACATGATCACGATGAGGCCGATGCCGTATTTGCCGGCGGCAAAGAAGGCGGGAATGCCTTCGACCATCGGAGATGATCCCAGCATCAACAGCAGAGCTGTGCGCGACGACGTCTTGTGGCGATGCTCGTGAAGAGGTGGTTCCGCCGCCGTCATGGCGGTCACGGAATGCGCGGTCTCGGCGGTGTGGTCGTGCCAGTGCGCGTGCGGAGTCCCGCCGCCGTGGCGATGGACATGGAGGTGCCGCGTGAGCACGGCCACGTCGCCGCGCAGCGGCGCATAGAGCGGATCGTTCGCCGGCTCACCTTCATGGCCGTGCCCATCGCCATGCCAGTGATCATGGCCATGGTGATCTCCATGCTCATGCTCGGCGAATTGGGTCTCATAGCAATGCGCGTGGCCGCCATGCTCGACCGTGACCATGACGTCGAATCCGTGGGGCTCCGCAATCGCGTCGGTGGATTCCCAGAAGGTGCCGTGATTGGCGAACAGGAAGGTTTGCCGCGTTCCATCCGGACGTAGCGTCTCGGCTTTGACTGTGCTCGCGTGAGCGCCTGTCAGGCGAAAGCGCGGCGGCGCGCCGGTCTCATAGATCGACAGCAGCAATTCACCATGGCCGGTCGCGATGCGCTGCAGCGCGGGACCATGGATCCCGTCGCCCCCAAGATGGGAGAAATCATCGGAACGGCCGTGACTGCGCCCATGGCTGTGAGTATGTCCGCGCCCACCGCCCCGCAGGTCACGCAAGGCCGAGATCGCGATCCAGCCGCCGAACGCGACCAGCGCGATACTGGCAGCGGTGTCGACGATGCGGCCGAACCGGGATGCGACCGCGACGCCGGCGAGCCAGACGACCAATGCGATCAGCAAGGTCGAAACCACGTGCCCGGCGCCCGCCCGCACCGAAGCGCTCGCGGTTTCGGCCTTCGACCAGCCGCGCTGCCGGGCGATCAGCGTAATCGGCACCCAATGGTCGGGGACGATCGTATGCAAGACGCCGACGGCGGCGACGGCGCCGATCAGCAGCAGCTCGGGCCCGAAATTCATGCCCCGTCTCCGTGATCGTGCCGATGATCGGGGTCGTTGTGGCTGTGCGGGTGCGCGTGGCGCGTGGCGTCCGCATGCACGTGCTCATGCTCGTGAAAAACGATCTCCAGCCGGCGGCCGAACGCGTCGGCGATGCGGCACAAAGTGGCGAGGCTCGGCACATGATCACCACGCTCCAGGCGCGAAATCATGGATTCGGTCATCGCCAGCCGCTTTGCGAGCTGCTTCTGGGTTTCACCGGTCCGCCGACGCAGCTCAAGCAGCTGCCCGGCGCACCGAGCGGCGATCGCCGTGCTGTCGTTGACAGTAACGGACCGGGCAACGGATTGGACGTGACCTGGTTTCATGGATCGGACTTAGCAAAATTGCGAAGCAATGACTTAGCACGATTGCTAAGTCCGGTCCATAGCGATCGGGACCGTTTTAGGGGTCGGTCCTTGATGGCCGCCGGTTAGGAACGCCCTTGCGGGAAATGCTGAATATCCCCGGAGATCACGACCCAGTGATGCATGGATCGTTCCCAAACCGAACGGGCGGGCGCTGGAAAGGTGGGATCAGCGATTGCCCCAACCGCCACGCCGATCATGGTTGGGTGCTTGCCTGACTTGGCATAGACCGTCGAGCCGCACGCGGGACAGAAGAAGGTCTCGAAAACCCCGCCGGAAGCGGCTGATCGCTCAAATCGCTTTGACGCGCCCGTCACGGCGAGGTCGTCGGCAGGATAGTAGGCGAGTACACCGAACGGCGACCCGGTTCGGCGCTGACAATCGATACAGTGGCAAGCCACGACGATTGGCGCTGATTGGGGTAGTTCGACCGAAAGCTGCCCGCACTGACATTCCGCTTTCATTGATGCCTCGCCGGTTGAAGAACAGCAAAACCAACTGGGCCGCTTGAGGCGAGGCCACGGACAAGGAGTTCGAACGCCTCCCTCGCGGGTGCTCTAGGCGACATCGCCGCGGATCCGGTCAGGACAGCCCGTAGAAGCGCAGCGCGTTGTCGCTGACGATGGGGCGGCGCTCTTCGTCGCTGAGATCGCCGAACTGCTTGTGCATGACGGCGATCGAATCCGGCCAGGTGGTTTCCGAATGGGGATAGTCGGTCGACCACATGATGTTCCGGCCGCCAGGGAGACGCCGATTCTTGATCCCGACCGGATCGCGGATGAATGAGCCATACACGTTCCGGTCCATGTAGACGCTGGGCGTGTGCTTCAGATCGAGCTGGAGCCAATGCCGCTGGTTGGCATAGATGCTGTCCATATATTCGGCCATCCAAGCCATCCAGCCCACGCCGCTTTCGATCGCGGCGAAGCGCAGCGCGGGGAAGCGGTCGAAGACGCCGCCGAAGATCATGATCGCGATCGGCTCCGCCATGCAGACTTTCGACATGACGAGATTGGGCAGGAAGCGAGTCATCTGCGGGCGGGCGACGCGCGCGCCTAGATGGATCGTGATCGCGATGTCGTGATCGACGCAGGTCTTCCAGAAGCGGTCGAACTGCGGGTCGTCATATTGCAGCGGGCCGTCCGGATCGCCGGTCAGCGCCAGCACCTGCGCCGCGAAGCCGCCGCCGGCCGTCCCCTTTTTGGATTGGGGAAAGGCGGGAATGTTCACGGCCTTATGACCGAGCGCGGCCGCCTCCTTCAGCATGCCGATCGACTGGTCGATATCCTGCATCGGCAGATAGGCGACGCCGATCAGGTGCTTGGGGTCGTGGCTGCAGAAATCGGCCAGCCAGCGATTGTAGGCGCCGAAGCTCGCCAGATAGAGGTCATTGTCGGCCGTCCCGAGCGGCCCGCCGCCGAACAAAGCGGCACGGCTGACGCCGTCGCTCGCCATGTCCGTCAGGCGCGCGGCCGGCTCCCAGCTTCCGCTCTGGATATCGGAGCGTCGCCCGACGGGACGGAAATTGCGGCCCTGCCCCACCACCGACGACATGATGTTGAGCGGCTTGCGCGAGCCCTCGAACACGACCCAGTCATGGGATTCGCCGGGCGCTCCCTCTTCGATCTTCGGGCCGCGATCGGCGAATGCCGCCGGCAGGTAATCGTCCCAAAAGGTCGGCGGCGGATTCACATGCGCGTCGGCATCGATCAGCTCGAGTGATTGACCAGTCATTGTTTCCCCCCTGCGAATTCGGCCGCCGCCGCGGCGATAAAGTTAGCGCAAATTGGCGCGCGGACATCAAGCTCCGGCGCTCTCATGCGCGCGCCTTCGATTTCCTGACGACCGGCGTCGCCACCTTCGGCTTCGCCGCAGTTTCGATCGCGCGCGGCGCCCGCCCGCCCGTCAGGTGCATCACCATCCCCGCGGCGTGCGCAAGACGCTCCGCGTAATGCTGCAGCTCGGAAGCGCTCAGCGCATCGCGAAAGCCCAACAGCGCCAGCGTATAGGACACGCGGCCATGGCCGTCGAAGATCGGCACCGACAGCATGCTGGCCGGATAGCGCGCGTCCGGCTCAAGCTCTCCCAGCAGATATTCGTCGCCAAGCTCGCCGATCAAGGCGGCGACGCGGTTCTGGAGATCGGCGGAATGGGGCATCGACGAAAGCCCGAGGACCGTCTCGCCCAACCGCGTCTGAGCCGGATTGCGAAGGCTTACGAAGAAGCCGCGCTGGCGCACCAGCTCGAGCGATTCGAGGTATCGCGAACGCGCGATTCGATCGAGCGGAACCGGCGACCGCGCCAGCCAGGCCTCGACCTCATTGGGGGGAGCCCAGGCGATGAAGGGCGTGCCGAGCGGCGGAACCAAGGGCATGCTCTGACCGACTCGCAAGCTGGCCGCAGGAGAGCTCGGCCGCCCCGACCGCGCCAATGCGAGCAGCCTGTCGCCGACCCGGCTCGTCAGCAGCGTCTCCAGATCGAGCTCTCTCGCCAGCTCGCGGGCCTGGTCGCGCCCTATGTCGACCGCGCGATGGCACTGAAGCGCGCCATCGCCGATCGCAATCAGCGCGACACCAAGACGATAGGTCCGGTGCTTGGGATGCCGCTCCAGGCAACCATCTCGAGTCAGCGCGGCCAACAAGGCATGGCAGGACGAGACGTTGAGCGCGAGATGCTCCGCCAGCTCGGAGAGCGAATAGGCCTCCAGCGGGTTCGCGGCCATGAAATTCAGAACGTCGACCGCGCGCGTTGCGGACAAAGCGGGTCGGGCCAAGCGAAGCTCCTCACTATTGACAGCCTTGCTCCAATTACGACAAATCATATCACGATGTCAAAACAGATTTCACTATTGCAAAAATAACTCGCAATAGCGCGATCCAGGCTCCTCGAATGATTTGCCGCGACGGGGGAAAATGAACCTTCAATCGGTCGAAACGCTGATCGACACGGACTTTCTGCGGCGCGCGCTCGAGATTGCCGATCTCGATGCCGTCAAGGTCACGCTTTACCAACACACGGGCGATCCCGAAATCGAGGCCCTTCCCGTGGCAAAGTCGCTCGATGCGCCGGGCCGGGCGCTGCTGATCGACAAAGCCATTGCCTGGCTCGCACGACATGCGGGCAAAGGGACGGTCGACGAGCCGCCCGAATCTCTGCTGCGGAAGCTCATGACGATGGCCACCGGCAAGGAAATGACGGACCTCGAATTCGAGGCGCGTCGGGACCTTCCGGCTTTCAAGCCGTTTCCGTTTGCGGCCGCATGGCGCAACGGCAAGCCGCCGATACCCGATGGCTTCAAGGTCGCGATCATCGGCAGCGGCTTCGCCGGCATTGCCGCCGCCGTTCAGTTGCAGCTCCTCGGCATCCCCTATGTCGTGCTCGAGCGGCAGCCCGAGCCGGGCGGCACTTGGTGCGCCAACCGCTATCCCGACATCCGCGTCGACACGATGTCGAACACCTACGAATTCAGCTTCGAGAAGCGCTACAAGTGGAAGGAATATTTCGGACGCGGAAAGGATGTCCGCGAATACATTACCTCCGTCTCGAAGAAGCACGGTGTTTACGAGAATACGCGCTTCGATTGCGACCTCACCGAGGCTGTTTTCGACGAGGAGAGAGGCGTTTGGGCGCTGACGGTGAAAACGCCCGCGGGTCTGGATCGCATCACGGCCAATGTCGTCATTTCAGCGGCCGGCTTGTTCGTCAACCCGAAGCTACCCCAATTCGAAGATCAGCATCTCTTTGAAGGAATGATCATCCATCCCTCGCGGTGGCCGGCGGGCCTCGATCTCAGGGGAAAGCGAGTCGCGGTCATCGGCAACGGTTCCACGGGCGTGCAGCTGCTCGGCGCGGTTGCGCAAGACGCCAAGCAGGTCTTCGTCTTCCAGCGCACGCCGCAATGGATCAGCCCGCGGCCGAAATACGGACAGGATCTGGAGCCCGGGACCGCATGGCTGCTCGAGAATTTTCCGGGCTATTGGCACTGGTGGCGGTACCGCTCCTTCGCCGAGCTCTTCGACTCCCACGATACGATCATCGTGGATCCCGAATGGCAGGCGCAAGGCGGCAAGGTCAATCCATTAAACGACAAGGTGCGCGAGTTCCTGACGCAGTACATCAAGGACCAAACGAACGGACGCCAGGACCTCATCGATCGCCTGCTGCCCGACTATGCGCCGCTGTCCAGGCGGCCCGTCGTGGACAATGGATGGTACCGCGCCCTCACACGGGACAATGTCGAGCTGGTGACCGACGGTATCGCCCGATTGACGGCTAAAGGTATCCAAACCGGCGACGGCAAGGTCCGCGATGTCGATGTGATCGTGACCGCCACCGGATTCGAGATCGTCAAATATCTGTGGCCCGCGCGATATGTCGGGAAAAACAGGCGCGATCTCCATGGCGCATGGGCCGCGGGCGACGGCCCGCGCGCTTATCTCAGCATGATGGTTCCCGAATTTCCCAACCTGTTCATGCTCTATGGACCCAACTCCCAGCCGGTGTCCGGCGGGACCAGCATGCCCAACTGGTACATGGTGTGGTCCGCCTACGCCGCGCGATGCATCGAACGGATGCTCGAAACCGGCAAGTCACGCGTCGAGGTGACGCGCGATGCCTACGAGCGCTACAACGCCGCGCTCGATGCCGAGAGCAGGAAGCTGATCCATGTGAAGCCGGAAGGCGGAGCCGACAAGAGCTACTATGTCAACAACGAGCATGGCCGCCGCCTACAGGTGAACATGCCCTGGCCCAGCCCCGAGTTCCACCGGATGTGCACGCAGATCGAATGGGACGATCTCGATTTCGCATAGGGGCGGCGACCGGGCTTGATTCTTGTCGATCGCTCGCCCGGACAACCTGTAGGGGAGACCGTCGCGTTCGAGCAGCCTTTCGGGCGGCAGACGAGAGATCTCGAAGTTATTTCTGGAACTGGCGCCGAAGACTGGACGTTTCCCCGGCTGAAGAGTTCTATGGAACGCGCTGTCGCATGTGATTTCGGACGGCTCTCTACGCAGTTAGAAGAGATCCAATGCCCGAAGAGTGATGGCCGCGATTGCAATCAGCGGTGCGGAAATCGAAATGCCTCCGAAAATCAGTGTGATAACGGCGGTCTACAACGCGGAGAGCTTCATCGTCAGGACAATTAACAGTATCCTCGACCAAACCTTCTGCGACTTTGAGTATATTCTGGTGGACGACGGTTCCACGGACGACAGCGCAGCGATCATCGAGTCGATCGACGATCCGCGCATCCGGTTGCTCCGCAATGACGGCAATCGCAAGCTGGTCTATACGCGAAACCGCGCCATCGCGGCCTCTACCGGGGAATTCATCGCCGTCACCGATCATGACGACATATCGCTTCCCACCAGACTGGCTGATCAGCTGGCGTTTCTTCAAAGCAGACCCGAGGTTGGTCTCGTCGGATCCTGGTACGATGTCATCGACGAAAGCGACCAGTATATCGGCCACCCGATCCGCCGCCGATATTCGGCCGAGGAATTTCGCGCCTCATTACTGTTCCGGAACTTCGTCGGCCATTCGACGGTGATGGTCAGACGTGAAGCGCTGCCGGACCCACCCTATGCTTCCGACTATCCGCTTTGCGAAGACTATTTCCTGATCGCGCAGATCGCGCGCAGACACAAGGTTGCTCTCATCCCGAATGTCTTGGTCCAATACCGGGCGGTCGCCGGGGCCTATACCGAAAAGGCGCGGCCTCAAATGCAGGCGCTCGGCCGCAAGCTCAAGCGCTCGCTGCTCCAAGAACTTGGGATCGACGCAACGGACGATGAGATCGCTATCCACGACAATCTGAGCACGCGCGCCACAGTCCCGACGCCGGATCTGGCATACCGGACCGAGCTCTGGCTCGAGCGTCTGCCGGCGGCCAACGACGTGCATCCTATCTATGACGCCGCTGCGCTCCGGGCGATCGTCGGAAATGAATGGTTCGAATTTTGCCGCGAAGCCTCGTTCCTGGGGTTGAAGACGTGGCGGCGATTCCGCCAATCATCGCTGAGCCGCTATGGTCATTATCAGACGCTCGACCATCTGCGGCTCGTCCAGAAGTGCTTGTTCGCCGAGCTGCATCGATCGGCCCCGATCGGCGAGGTCACGACGCGCCGTGAGGCGCATGGGGCGGATCGCTCTCGAGACTTCCTGAAGAATATCGGGGTATTGATTCACCCGGTCCGCGAGCATCTGGCGAGATCACGAGATCAGCGTAGGCTCTTGCCGAAGAACTGAACCGACGCCCGGATCTTCGCCCGCAGCGTTCAGCTTAGCGGCCTGATGAAGCGCTTTGCAAAATCTTCCATCACGCGCTTCTTGTCGTCGATCGAGGACCTCATCCCGAGGCTGAAGTAAAAGGGATAACTCACGCCCGACGTCATCCCCTGCTCCTCCAGTCGCTTGAACGTGTCGAGATCCGGCGGCGTCGAGAGGCCGATGACGGTTTCGAAGGGCAGATGCGCGCGGCCGGCCTCGGTCCGCAGACGCCGCAGCTCCGCCAACAGCCCGGGCGCCTCATCCGGGGTGTTGCCGTTGCCGATGAACCCGTCCGCTTTCGTTGCGATGCGCTTCAGCGCCGCGGGCGAGCTGCCGCCGAGATAAATCGGAACGGACTTTTCGGGCGCGGGCGCGATCTGCAGGTTGGGGAAGTCGAACATCTGGCCCTTGTAGGAGACCATCCCGCCCGCCCATAGTCTGCGCAGGATCTCGATCATCTCATCCATGCGCTTGCCGCGCTTGTGGAAGTCGACGCCGTAGATATCGAACTCGTCCTTCATCCAGCCGATACCGGCGCCTAGGATGAACCGGTTGTTGGTCAGGATCGCCAGAGTGCCGGTCGCCTTCGCGACTTCGAACGGGCTGCGCAGCGGCAGGACATAGACCGATGTCGAGAACTTCAAGCGCGTGGTGACCGCGGCCATCGCCATGATCGTGATCCAGGCATCCGGATAAGGCCAATCCGGTTTCATGAGAGGCTTGCCGGTCGGCGAGTATGGGTAGGGCGCTTCGACCACTTCCGGGTACACGGCATGATCCGCATTCATCACGCCCTCGAATCCGACCTCCTCGGCGAACCTCGCGACTTCCGCCAATTGCTCGGTCTCCATCCAGGGGACCATCTGCCAGAATTTCACCACCGCCTCCCAACCCTATTGCCCCGAGCGCCTCTCTATCAGCTTGCGCTAAGGTCGGCCATGCCTTCTCAGGGGTCGGGCCGATCGCGGTAGGCTTCGGCAATCTTCCAGGTCGGGTATTCGGGGGGCAAAGCGCTAACGGCGTCGAGGGTCTGCAGCTCGTCCGTGGTCAGCGCGACGTCGATCGCGGCGAGATTCTCGTCGAGCTGGGCCAGCGTGCGGGCGCCGAATATGACGCTGGTGACGACCGGCTGGTGGAGCAGCCAGGCGATGGCGATGCGCGCCACGGGGATGTCGCGCGCGCGGGCGATCGCCTGCATGGCATCGACAATGTCGAAGGTTCGTTCCGTATCGAACGGCATCCAGATTCCGCCGGAAAAGCGGGTGCCCGCGGGAAGCGCGCCGCCGCGTTTGTACTTGCCGGTGAGGACGCCCCCCAGAAGCGCGCCCCAGATGGTGAGCCCGACATTCTGGTGCAGCAGCATGGGCACCTGCTCGCGTTCGATATCGCGCGTGGCGATCGAGTAGTAAGCCTCCGTGACCTCGAAGCGAGACAGGCGTTCGCGCTCGGCGATCCCATTCGCCAGCATGATCTGCCAGGCGGCAAAATTGGAGCAGCCGAGATGACGGACCTTGCCGCCGCGAACGAGATCGCCGAGCGCTCTCATCGTCTCCTCCATCGGCGTCAGCCGGTCCCACTGATGGATCATGAAGACATCGACATAATCGGTGCCGAGGCGCTTTAGGCTTGCCTCGACAGCCGACATCAGGTGGCCGCGCGAGGCGCCGACGCCGTTCACGTCCGTGCCCATCTTCATGCCGGCCTTGGTGGCGATGACGACATTCGCGCGCGGGATTCCGGCCTCCCTGATCGCGCAGCCCAGCCGCTCTTCCGATTCGCCCGCGGCGTAGATGTTCGCGGTATCGAAAAAGTTTATCCCTGCTTCGAATGCGCGCCCGACCATCTCGGTCGCCGCCTTCTGGTCGAGCGCCCCCAGCGGCTCCCAATAGGGATTGCCCTTGCCGCCGAACGTGTTCGTTCCGAGACAGAGGCGCGAGACCAGAAGGCCGGTCCGGCCGAGTACCTTATGCTTCATCGAATGCTCCGTCAGAGACCCATCACATCCTTGACCACCACGGGATTGATGTATTCCTTCCAGTAGCCGATCTTGCCGCCCGCAAAGCGGACAATCCCGAGATACTGATTGCTGTAGCGCTTGCCGTTCGGCCGATAGATCGTGTCGGAGACATATTCGGCGATCAGAAGGTCGGCCTCGACCTGGTCGTAAAAGCGCGTGACCTTATGATTGTAGGGATCGAAGTCAGCCATGCCTTTTTCGGAGGATTCCCGGAAGGCACGCGTGCCGACCATGGTGTGCGGCCAGCTTTCGACCGGCAGGTAGGGCCACTCGAAAACCGCATCGGCGATGAAATAGCGCTCGAACCGGTCGAATTCCTTCCGCCCGAATGCTGTCACCGCCTCGCCGAAAATGCGGCGACGATCGGCGTGGGACAATGCGCTCATTGGCCGGTGATCCTTCAGATGACTTGCGCAACGCGGGCTGCCGCCGCCATTGCGCCTTCGATATAGCCGACGCCCTCGCAGTCGCCGGCCGTATGGACCCTGAACCCCGCGTCTTCGAGAGCCTTGGCGAACGACAGATCGCCCGCGGCGCCTTTGGCGACGATCACGTGATCGGCGCCGATGCTACGGGTCTGTCCATGCGGATTGACATAGGTCACCTGATGATCGCCGATCGCGATATCGCGCGCCTTCGGCAAAAGGGCGACCCCGAGCTCTTTCGCCTCGTGCAGCACCCGCCAGCGGCGCACGATCTGCAAGCCGGCGCCGAATTTTGCCGCATCGTCGATCACCGTCACCCTTCGGCCGCGGTGAGCCAGGAACTCGGCCAGCTCGAGCGCCACCAGCTCCGAGCCGATAATGACGATCCGGCGACCGAGCGGCATCCACCGCGTGCTGGCCTTCCGGATGAGACCAAGATTGCGGCTGATACGCGTCAGCGCGCCGGCTTGGAGCGCAAGCCTGGTCGCCATATCGATCTTGCCGTCCAGCGTGCCGAGATCCTGCCCCAGGACCAACCGCCGCATCTCGTCGCCGCTGAACACGAAGGCACGATCGGCGCCGGGAATCGCGGGCATCGTCCGGACCGCGCCGGTGGCGATCACGATTTCGTCGGGGTTCAGCTTTCGCAACAGCTCGGGCGTCGCGCGGGTCGACAGCCGCACATCGACGGGGCTGTCGGCGAGCTGCCGCTTCAGCCAGTC
>Ga0070738_10001664_pt1 | contig 41889 bp, 32 predicted proteins | sample Coa_R2_2_FD_66446 | JGI IMG/M metagenome (GOLD analysis project Ga0070738, IMG submission 66446) | Surface soil microbial communities from Centralia Pennsylvania, which are recovering from an underground coalmine fire - Coalmine... | ecosystem: Environmental > Terrestrial > Soil > Unclassified ...
CAAAACCCTCCCCAATTTAGTGGTTTCGTTGCAAACCGGCCCTCCAAAGCCTCATGACGGTCGCAAGAGGGCCGCCCAAAGCCGGTTTTGTTGCAAACGGGGAGTTTCGACGCAAAGCCTTGCAAGGGGTGCGGGACAGGGCGATGCAACGACACTACCATCGGAAAGAAACGGGGAAAGAACCGGGGTCAGGAGTCGTCACCTAGGCCGTGGCGCCGGCCTTATGTCCTGTAGGAGCTTGCCTCGCTTGGCCTCCGGACAGTGTTCCTCATGGCGGAGTGATGTCGTTCGCTGACGCTTTTTGGCACGGCCTGGCGGCATGAAGCTGTTTGCCATGTAGCCCCCGGATGTCAGGAGTTAGCACGGCTTGGCATATCCTGGCACCGGCTGGCAGGAGCGTGAGGCAGAGAAGGGTGGCGGAGTGGCGGCGTTAGCTGGCGTTTTGCGGCATCAACCCACGGAGTTTTGCACCATGTCGATCCGCACCTCGTTGACCATGATCGTCAAGAACGAAACCGCCACGCTAGGCAACTGCCTGGCCTCGGTGCGCGACCTTGTGGATGAAATCATCGTCGTGGACACCGGCTCCAGCGATAACACCAAGGACATCGCCCGCCAGCATGGCGCCCGCGTCTTCGAGATGCCCTGGCCCGATAGCTTTGCCGCCGCACGCAATGAATCGATCCGCCACGCCAGCGGACAATGGCTCCTCTGGCTCGACGCCGACGATAAACTCGACGAACCCAACCGCCAGAAACTGCGTGATCTATTCGCCGGCCTTGGCGATGACAATTTCGCCTATTCCATGAAGTGCATCTGCGTCTCCGGCCAGCCCGGCGGCTCGGCCACGGCCGTCGATCATGTCCGCCTCTTCCGCAACCACCCGGCCATCCGCTGGGACTACAGCGTTCATGAACAGATCCTACCCGCCCTCAAACGCGCCGGCCATGCTGTCCGCTTCACCGACATCGCCATCACTCACACCGGCTACACCGATCCGGCCCTGCGGCACAAGAAACTCGAACGTAACCTGCGGCTGCTGCACCTGGACATGGCCGAGCGTCCCCACGATCCGTTCACGCTGTTTAACCTGGGCTGGGCCTATGCCGACCTGGGCCGCTGCGCCGAGGCCATCCCGCTATTGCAACGCAGCTTGCAGCACTCGCATATCGCCGACTCCATCACGCCCAAGCTGTATTCGATCCTGACCTTGTGCCATCGCCGTTTGGGGCAATTCGCCGAGGCATGGGCAACGTGCCAGGCCGGGAATGCTCGCTGCCCCGATGATGCCGATTTGCTGTTTCTCAAGGGGCAGTTGTGCCACCATCGCGGCGACCGCATAGGAGCGCGGGCGTGTTGGATGCAATTGCTGGGCGGCTCTGACCTCGGGGCGCTAACGCAACCCCGCTCGCCGTCGGCCGATGGCGTGTTTGCCAGCGTCGATGCGGGATTGCAGGGGCCACTGGTGCGCTATCACCTGGCCGTGCTGGACCGCGACGAAGGACGCTTCGAGGATGCCGAGAATCATTGGCGGACCATTCTCGGTGAGACGCCGGATTATTATCCGGCCCGGCTGGGTTTGGCCGAGCTGTATCTGCGGCAAGAACGCTGGCCGGAGATGGAAACTGCTCTCGATGCGTTGCAGTCCCATGCACCGCTCGACGCCGCCGTTTTGCGCGCTCGCATGCATCTGGCCCGCAAGGAGTTCGCTGCCGCCCGGCAATTGCTCGAAGATGTCCTGCGACAGACGCCGCAGCTTCTAACGGCTCAGGTGATCCTCAGCCACGCCCTGCTGCAATCGGGCGACGAATCCGCCGCCGAGCCGCTGTTGCGTCGTATCGTCGAGATGGACCCGGCGCAGGCCGAATCGTGGCGAAACCTGGCCGTGCTCCATCGCCGCCGGAATCGTCTGCGCGAAGCGATTGCCGCGGCCAAGGCCGGCTGTTTCCATTGTCCCCGCGATGTCTCGTTGCTCTTGCTGCACGGCGTTCTGTTGCACGAAGGCGGCGATGCCCTCAACGCCGAGACATGTCTGTTGCGCGTGCTGGAGATCGATGGCAACGACGCCGCGGCTCGGCAGCGACGAGCCACGGCCCGCCGCCATCTCATCGCACTCTATTCTGAGATGGGCCGCGTGCGCGAAGCCGAAGCCCATCGCCGCGCTCTGACCGCCGAGTCAATGACACTCGGCCAAGCGCCGGTATTTGCCGCAGAAATACAACAGAGGCGCGCCGCTGCGGCTGTCGCCGGCGAGGATTTCGCCGAGAAAGATGTCGTGATCGCCGCCGGGCAGGATTTCCGTCAGTCGGCAATCAACCCAGGCCAACGCATCAGCGAGGACGGGCGCGCCGCTGGCCGCCGTGATCCAGGTTAGATCGCTCACTTCCTTGGGGCCGCGCTGAGCAAAACGCCGCGAGAGGTGTTCCTGAGTATCGCTAAGAATGTTGAGGGCGAAGTGTCGGCTCGCCGTTAGCGATGCGTGCATGGCCGCCGTCTTGTCCACGGCCACGAGTACGAGAGGAGGATTTAGCGAGAGTGAGGTTACGGCGTTGGCCGTCATGCCATAGATCTCGCTGTTTTGCTTCACCGTGACCACCGTTACGCCGGTGGCGAAATGCCCCATGATCCGCCGTTGAGCCAGGGAATCGAACGCCATGAATCCTCCTTTGTGCAATCGTGAAACTCTCGTTACCCTAGCACAACCGCTCCCGCAGTGGAACGGCGGTTAACGACGTTGCTTCGAAGCGCCGCTAACCGGGATCTTCTTGCAAGCGCCGCTGTAGTCCCGAATAGCGCCGGCTGGTGTCCTGACGTTGCACCGCCATCTCCAGGGCCTTACGGCTGCCAACAATTGCCACGAGCCTCTTGCCGCGCGTCACCCCGGTGTAGAGCAGGTTGCGTTGAAGCATCATGTAATGCTGCGTGTGCAGCGGGATGACCACGGCGGGATACTCCGAACCCTGGGATTTATGCACGGTCGTCGCGAAAGAAAGACTCAGCTCTTCCAGTTCTCCGTAATCGTAAGTAACGGGTTTGCCCTCGTATTCGACCGTCACTTGGCGTTCCGTCTCATCGATGGCCGAGATACGGCCGATGTCGCCGTTGAAAACTTCCTTCTGGTAGTTGTTGTGCGTCTGCATGACCTTGTCGCCGACATGGAACGTCCAGCCGAAACGCTCTACCTGTGGCCCGCCGCGAGAAGGATTCAGCACTTCCTGCAACCGAAGATTGAGCGCCTGCGCTCCCAACTCGGAGCGATTCATCGGCGTTAGCACCTGGATGTCGCACAGTGGATCGAGTTGATAACGCGCCGGGATGCGCTCGCGGACCATTGTTAGGATGCGGTCGAGGATAGCTTCAGGGGTATTCGCCTCAACGAAGTAGAAATCGCCCTTGCCAGGAGGCGCCGATTCGGGCAGCTCCCCATGCTTGATGGCGTGAGCAGCCCGGACAATCCAGCTTTGGCCGGCTTGACGGAAGATCTCGGTCAGCCGAACCACCGGCACTGTCTTCGAGTCGATCAGATCGGCGAGCACAAGGCCGGGTCCAACGGATGGCAGTTGATCGACATCGCCTACCAGGACCACGCAGGCATGCGCCGGCGCCGCCCGTAGTAATTGATTCATCAGCACGACATCGACCATCGAGGCTTCGTCCACCACGAGCAGATCGAGGTCCAGCGGCTGGGCCGCGTCGCGCCTGAAGCCGCCGAATGCCGGATCGAATTCGAGCAGTCGATGGATGGTCTTCGCTTCGCGGCCGGTCGTTTCGCTCAGCCGCTTGGCCGCGCGGCCGGTCGGGGCGCACAGAGCGCAGCGCTGACGGCGTGCCGTGAATATCTCCAGAATGCCGCGAACGATCGTGCTTTTGCCGACGCCGGGTCCACCGGTGATGATGAGCACTTTCTCGCGCGTCGCCGCCCGAAGGGCATCCCGCTGTGTGGGCGCCAATTGCAACCCTATCTTCTTCTCGACCCACTCGAGCGCTGCCTCGGTGTCAATCGTCGGCAGCGGATGTCGGCCCTCCCGCAGTTTACGCACCGCTCGCGCCACGCCCAGCTCGGCCATGAACAGCGGTTTCAGATACAGCCACGGCTCTTCGCCGCCTGGCTCGCGCACAACGTCGCCGGCCTGCCGCTCGTGCTCGACGGCCGCGCGAACGGTCTCCTCCGGGATGTTCGTCAGCTCCGCCGTCTGTCGAACGATGGCCTCTTCCGGCGCCCCGACGTGTCCTTCCTGGCTGGCCTCTTGCAGCACGAATCGAAGTGCGGCGCGAGCGCGCAGCGGCGAGGAGCGGTCGATGCCCAGTCGCCCCGCCAGCTCATCGGCTGTCTTGAAGCCGAACCCCCATACATCGGTCGCGAGGCGATAGGGATTGTTCTTGACCAGCTCGACGGCTTGATCGCCGTAGGTCTTGTAGATGCGCACGGCCCGTCCAGTGCCGACGCCATGGGATTGCAAAAAGACCAGAATGTCGCGGACGGCTTTCTGCTCTTGCCAACTCTCGCGGATACGTTGGATGCGCCGCGGCCCGATGCCCTTGACTTCCTTCAAAAACGCCGGGCTTTCGTCGATAACCTGCAAGGTGCGTTCGCCGAAGACGGCAACGATTTTCTTGGCGAAATGCGGCCCGATGCCCTTGACCAAACCGGAGCCGAGGTATTTCTCGATGCCCAGCGCAGTATGGGGCGGCGCGCAGCGCAGCTCGGCAGCCTTGAATTGCTCGCCGTGCATGCGATCCTGAATCCATTCGCCAGTGGCTTGGATGTACTCGCCAACTACGGCGGACGGCATCTGTCCGACCACCGTCACCAGTCCGAGCCGGCCGCGCACCTGCACGCGCAGCACGGCAAAACCCGTGTCGGGATTATGAAACGTCACGCGTTCGATGATGCCGCTTAGGTTCTCGGCCATGCAAAGTATTGTACCGCGATTGGCCGAACCATCGCATCCCAGCAGGGCTGCGAGCGCTAACGCGGCACTTCGACGCGCTCCAAAACGTTGTTCAAAATATCATCCGTCGTAAATCCCTCGACATACGCATCCGGTTGGAGCGTCAGGCGATGCCGCAGGACGGGCCGGCAGATGCGCTTGACATCATCGGGCGTGATGAAGTTTCGACCGCTCATCAGCGCCCGCACTTTCGCCGCTTGCAATAAATGCACGGCGGCGCGCGACGATGCACCCATCAACACCTTGTCCATCTCGCGCGTCTTGCGCACAATGCGGCCGATGTACGAGCAGATCTCCGACTTGGCGACGACCTGGGCGGTGCCTTGCCGCGCGCGCAGGATTAGATCGCGAGTCGTGGCGTTTGGCTCGTTCGTCAGGAACTCGCCAACCGGCGCGAGGATGTCCAACGGCGCAGCCAGCGTTCCGCGGCCCTGATACAGCCGCAAAATGCGATCTTCCTCTTCCGCAGGTGGATATTCGATATTCAGCTTCAACAAAAAGCGGTCGAGCTGCGCTTCCGGCAGCCGATAGGTACCCTCATATTCGATTGGGTTCTGCGTGGCGATGACGGTGAAAAACTCCGAGAGCGGATGGCTGACGCCATCGATGGTGACGGTGCGCTCCTCCATAACTTCCAAGAGGGCGGATTGCGTTTTTGGCGGAGTGCGGTTGATCTCGTCGGCGACGAGGATATCGGTGAAGACAGGCCCGGCGCGGAACTCGAACTGGCTGTTTTGCAGATTGAAAACGTTGGTGCCAAGGATATCGGAGGGCATCAAGTCGGGAGTAAACTGCACGCGCTTGCAATCGAGGGCGAGCAGGCGGGCGAGTGTGCGGGCCATGAGCGTCTTGGCGGTCCCAGGGACGCCTTCAAGCAAGACATGGCCGCCGCACAAGAGCGCTAGCAGCACTAACTCCTGACTCTCGCGCTGCCCTACCACGACGCGCTCCGCCCGGTTCAGCAGTGATTCCACCCACTCCTGGACGGTCGCAGTCTCCTCGGTGTGCATGCAATTCTCCTCCCACAAGCCCCGAGCGCCGGCGACGGGCGAAAGGCCCTTCGCTGGCGCTGGGGCTTGCCGATTACTATTTCGTAGTTCGCACGGTTTGCTTCGCACTCATCGTTTGCATTTCACGCGTGAACTGATCAAACCTTTGCGCCCATATCCATAGCTCTCGCTCAGATACTTCCCCCCGCCGCACTTCACCGACGCCGCGTAGCAATGTCTGCAATCGCGTCATCGAAGCGCCAGGATCGTGCAGACGCCAGGCCGCGAGGATCTCGGCAGGCAAGGCGTTGCGGCGCAACCGCAGTTGCCGTGTCAGTCCGCCCAGAAAGTTCCTCACCAGTGTTCGAGCCAGCAATCGCCGCGTTCCGGTTTTTTGATACAGACGCGCGAGCGCGGAGGCATAATCGACCGCGTCGGCGCTCGCCGCCTTGGGCATGGGCACGGGGGGACCGAGACGCACCGCCCACGACCAACCAGCGACGAACATCACCAAGAGCACCAAGAGCGGCGTGGCCCGTTCACCGTGGTGTTCCAAATAACCCCAAAACCCAGTCCCAGAACGCAGCCCGTGGTGATACTCGTCGAAGTAGACTTTGCCATCGCGAGCCGCCATTATCGCGGTGTTGAACAGGAAAACGATATTGTCGTCGCGCGGTTCGCCATCGGAACGAACCAACCCCTCGCGCGTCAGCCAGCGCGCGTCGGCTGCGATCAGTACATGTCCCTTCTTGCGGCGCAGCAGTGCCGCGCCGGTTCGATCGCCGACCCACCACAACGGTAGCGCGTCGCCTGGTGCTCGCAACGTGGCCCGCGAACCGACGCTCAGCCGCGTAAGACCTTCGGTGTACCCGCCTCCCGCACCAAGTTCCACCGGATGAAACGCATCCTCGTCGCGTTTATCGCCCTCAATGACGACTACGTTCAGCGCTTTGTGCAATGGCGTGTTCTTTCGACCCAAGAGCAACAGTGTGTTGCCGTGCTCGACCCAGCTCAGCAAGGACACAGCATCATTTTCCGAGAGCGAGTCGTCGCCGAACAGCTTGCCGGAGTGCGGCTCGGCAACAATGAGTAAACCCTGATGCCGGTGGTCTTGAACGGGCCGCGTCATGGCCACCGGCGTCCAGCCAAGCTGGCGCAGGACGTGGGCCGCCTCGCCGAGTCCATCGCTGGCCTCCGAATATACGGAGTAAGCCGGCATGTCGCGCCCCGCCAACCGCCGCTCACGCAACAGGTACGCCGTCACGACGCCGAAAACGCCGAACATCAGTCCGATCAGAAGCCAGCAATCGAAACGTGTCATTCTTTTTCGACTTCTCCGGTTCTTACGATAGAATATGGTTTTGTAAGCTTGCCTGCCTTGCTTCCCACCCTGGAAGGCCGAACGTGCGGGGCATTAGTTGGCCGAAATCGGAGATCGATCGATTTATTCTCGCGGCGGCCGAGCGCATCCTCGCCACCGACAAAGACGAAGAAACCCGAATCAATCGCGTGTATCATTTACTGTATGGCCGACCGCCGACGGCGGAGGAAATCAACTTCGGCCGCGATTTTCTCCAACGCGCGAATGGTGGCGGGAAGGCGTGGCAGGAGTATGCCGAGATCTTACTGTGTGCCAATGAGTTTTTGTATGTGGATTGATTCGTACACCAATACTGGAAGCCAGGTATGTGACGAATCGATCTCCCCGCGGAGAATACGATGAATCCTTTCTCGGCAATCTCGTGGCGCCATATGCTCGCCTGCTTCGCCAATGTTTTCGGTATGCTCGGCCTTGCCAGCTTGCTCGCCGAGAAGGCCCGCGCGAATACCCCTGCTGCCGAGAACCCGCTAGCCGTGAAGCAGCCGCGTTCTCCCGCCAAGGCGAGGCGGCTCATTTTCCTGTTCATGTCCGGCGGGCCTTCGCACGTGGATATCTTTGATCCAAAACCGCGTCTTGAACGCGACAATGGCAAACCGCTTCCTTTCGTCGTGAAGGGCATCCTCAGCATCTAATCATGAAATAATAACCCGAGAATTAACATGCGTGTGGCATTCCTTTACATCTCGTTGGGACTTGGGCTGGTTTCCCCACGGATTGTTGCGGGCGGGGAAGATGCCTTCAATAACGAAGTCCGGCCCATCCTGGCGAAGCATTGTTTCAAGTGCCACGGCCCCGATGATAAGGCACGCAAGGCCAGGCTACGCCTCGATCAGCGTGATTCCGCCCTGCGTGGAGGTAAATCCAAACGACCGGCCATCGTGCCGGGACATCCCGAACAAAGCGAGTTGATCCAGCGCATTGTCGCGGAGGACGAAAGCGAAATCATGCCACCCCCGCACGCGAAGAACCCGCTCACCGCTGAGGAAAAGCAAACCCTCAAACGCTGGATCGCCGGCGGCGCCGAGTATCGGCTCCATTGGTCATTTGTACCGCCGAAGCGATCCCAATTGCCCAGAGTGAGGCAAGTCGAGTGGGTCCGAAATCCGATCGACTATTTCATCCTGGCGCGGTTGGAAAGGGAGGGACTGAAGCCGTCGCCGCAAGCCGACCGCTATACGCTCGCGCGGCGACTCTATCTCGACCTCATCGGACTGCCGCCGATGCCGGACGAGACACAAGCATTTGTAAATGACACTTCGGCCGATGCCTACGAAAAACTGGTGGATCGCCTGCTCGCCTCACCACACTATGGCGAACGATGGGCGCGGCGCTGGCTCGACTTGGCCCGCTACGCCGATACGAACGGCTACGAGAAAGATCGACCGCGTTCCATCTGGCCCTACCGCGATTGGGTGATCAACGCCATTAACGCGGACATGCCTTTCGATCAGTTCACCATTGAGCAGTTGGCCGGCGATTTGCTGCCCGGCGCGACCGACGATCAGAGAATCGCCACCGGTTTCCATCGCAATACGATGCTGAATGAAGAAGGCGGTATTGACCCTCTGGAATATCGCTTTTATGCCGTGGTCGATCGCATCGCCACAACGGGCACGACATGGCTTGGCCTCACCATCGGCTGCGCCCAATGTCATACGCACAAGTTCGACCCGATCCCCCAGCGCGAGTATTACAAGTTCCTGGCCTTCCTCAACAACGCTGACGAGCCGACTCTACCTGTGCGCCGGACGGACATCCGTCGCCAGCGTCAGGAAATCGAGAAGAAAATCGCTGATCTGGTCGCCGACCTGCCCAACCGATTCCCTGTGGAGACCGAACGCCGAGACGCCGGCTCGACCGGCCTAACGATTGGAGAACGGCGCCGGGTTCATCTTGAACGTCGGTATCGTGAATGGCAGCAGCAGGAGGCGGCCCGCACGGCGCGCTGGATCGTACTTCACCCTTCGAGGGCAAAGGCAAACCTACCGCACCTGACGATCCTCGAGGACAACTCCATCTTCGCCAGCGGCGACCAGAGCAAGAGCGACACCTTTGATCTCTCGTTCCAAGCCGATCTGCGCGGTATTACGGCCATCCGCCTGGAAGTGCTGCCGGATGATCGGCTGCCGGGCGGCGGGCCGGGGCGGGTCTATTATGAAGGACCGTTCGGAGATTTCTTCCTATCCGAGTTTCGCGTCTTCGGCGGCGGGAAGAAAACCGCCATGACGAAGGCGGCGCACAGTTTCGCCAGCGGAGGCAACACAGCGGACAAGGCCATCGATGGCGACCCCCAAACGGGATGGTCGATTAACGGCGGGCAGGGCCGCGCCCATACCGCGGTATTTACGCTGGCCTCGCCTTTGGCCGATGCCTCGGACTTGAGAATACAAATGCTCTGCGAGCGCTACTACTCGGCCGGCCTGGGCCGCTTCCGCATCTCTGTAACCACCGATGCGCGACCTGCTATTGCTCGCGACATACCGTGCGAGGTTGAAGACATTCTGCTGATCCCCGAACCGAAGCGAACGACGGAACAGAAGCAGCGCCTCTTCCGGCAGTTTCTGATGATGGCTCCAGAGTTGGCGAAGGAGCGCGAGGAGATCGAGCGACTGCGTAAGCAGTTGCCGGCCTATCCGACCACATTTGTCATGGCTGAACGCCCGACCGAGAATCCCCGGCCTACTTTCGTTCACAACCGCGGCGAATTTCTGCAACCCAAGGAGCGTGTCGATCCGGACGTGTTCTCGGTCTTGCCTCCTTTGCCGAAGGACGCACCGCGCAACCGACTCGATCTCGCTCGTTGGCTGGTTTCGCCCGAAAACCCGCTGACGGAACGAGTGACAATGAATCGTCAGTGGGCGGCGTTCTTCGGACGCGGCATCGTTCCCACCTTGCAGGATTTCGGCTACCAGGGGGAGCGGCCTAGCCACCCGGAACTGCTCGATTGGTTGGCCGTCGAACTGGTCAAGCAGGGCTGGTCAATCAAGAAGATGCACAAGCTGATCGTCATGTCCGCGACGTACCGGCAATCCTCACGCGTGACGCCGGAGCTTCTGGCGAAAGATGCCAACAACACGCTGCTGGCGCGCGGCCCACGTGTACGGCTGGAGGCCGAGCAAGTGCGCGATTCGGTGTTACGTTCCAGCGGTCTGCTTTCGGAAAAAATCGGTGGGCCGAGCGTCTTTCCACCGCAGCCGCCGGGCGTGACGACGGAAGGGGCTTATGGGCAATTGCAATGGAAAGTCAGCCAAGGGCACGATCGCTACCGCCGCGGACTGTACACATTCAGCAAGCGAACGGCGCCATTCGCCATGTCCACGACCTTCGATGCGCCCAGTGGTGAAGTTTGCGTGGCTCGCCGCGAGGTGTCCAACACGCCGCTACAAGCGCTAACGCTGCTCAACGATCCCGCCTTTACCGAGGCGGCGCAAGCCTTGGGCCGAATGATGGCGGCGCGGGAAGGAAGCGTCGTGGAGCGCGTGGACTATTTGTTTCGCCGCTGCCTCACTCGGCGACCCAGTCGCGAAGAGGTGAACCGACTCGTAAACTTTTTCGAGACGCAGAAACAGCGTTGTGAACGTAAGGAACTCGACGCCGCGAAGATCGCCGGAGCAGGCGACGCCGGTTCAATCCTCAACGATCGAGCGGCGTGGACCGCGCTGGCTCGCACGTTATTCAATCTCGACGAAGCCATCGTGAAGGATTAAGCCATGCACGACATCTACGAATATGCCCAGCAAGTCACACGGCGGCATTTCTTCCGGGAGTGTGGCATCGGCGTGGGTAAAATCGCCCTTGCGAGTCTATTAACAAACGCCTGCACCCAGCCGTCGACCGCATCGCCGAAAGCTTCCGATCCACTCACGCCGCGCCGGCCGCATTTCGCGCCGAAGGCCAAACGCGTCATTCACTTGTTCATGGCCGGCGCTCCGAGCCAGCTTGATCTTTTCGATTACAAGCCCCAATTGGCGAAACTGGAGGGCAAGCCGCTGCCCCCCTCTGTCATTCGAGGCCAACGCTACGCCTTCATCCGTTCCGACGCAGCCGTCCTCGGTCCTCGCTTCAAGTTCGCCAAATACGGTAAATGCGGAGCGGAATTATCGGAAATGCTACCGAATTTGGCCAAGGTGGTCGATGACATTTGCATCGTAAAATCCGTCCACACCGACCAGTTCAACCACGCACCGGCGCAGATTTTTTTCAACACCGGCTTCGCGCAGCCGGGCCGGCCCAGCCTCGGATCGTGGGTGTTGTACGGACTCGGCTCGATGACACGTGATCTACCGGCGTTCGTGGTAATGTCCACCGGTAGCGGCATCAGCGGAGGCTCGGCCAACTGGTCCAGCGGCTTTCTGCCCACCATTTACACCGGCGTCCGCCTTCGCAACCAGGGCGACCCAATCCTCAATGTGTCCAGCCCTCCCGGTGTAGACCCACGCCTGCAACGCGATTCCTTCGACCTGATCGGCGCTCTGAACAAGCGGCGTTTGGAGACCGAGGGCGACCCGGAAATCGCCACCCGCATCGCTTCCTATGAGATGGCGTTTCGCCTGCAAACCTCCGCCCCGGAATTGATGAATCTCCGCCAGGAGACAAAAGCGACGCTGGAGATGTACGGCGCCGACCCGGACAAGCCGTCTTTCGCGCGAGCGTGCCTGTTAGCGCGGAGGCTCATGGAGCGCGGTGTGCGTTTCATCAACATCTATCACGAAGGCTGGGATGCGCATTCCGACGTATCGGGCAATCACAAGAAAAACTGCGGCGAAACCGACCGCGCCTCGGCGGCGCTGGTGAAAGATCTGAGACAACGCGGCCTGCTCGACGACACCCTGGTGATCTGGGGCGGCGAGTTTGGCCGCACGCCGATGGTCGAGACCAATCCCGCGCTCGGCCGCAGCCTCGGTCGCGACCATCATCCCCAAGCCTTCACGATGTGGCTGGCCGGCGGCGGCGTCAAACCCGGACTGACCTACGGAGCGACCGATGAACTCGGTTTCCACGTCGTCGAGAATCCCGTCCACGTTCACGATATGCAGGCGACGATCCTGCATCTACTTGGATTCGATCACGAAAAACTGACCTACCGCTACGCCGGTCGCGATTTCCGTTTGACCGACGTTCATGGCAAGGTTGTGACGGATTTGCTCGCTTGAACCAATCGGTTCCGTAAGGTCAGAGGCTCTACTTGACCCGTCAGGCTTTCACGGTCTTGTCTGCCGAGCTGGTGACAAAGAGTTCCCCGCTCGGGTCGAAAGCCACGCTCCGAACCGAAACCGTACAGGTATTTCCCATCGACCGTGAACAGATGATTTGGATCGAAGCGCGGAAGCCATCGGTCGCTCTCAGGGCAATCGCACTTCGGATCACCAGGGCTCATCTCATTTTGTCACGAAACCCGCACGACGAAGTTCAGAGGTCAGCAATCTGAGTGTGGGATTCGCCTTCTTCAGTTTCTGTGCCTGTTGTTCGGCCAGGCCAGCCTGCTTTGTACCCGCCAGCGCTTCGCGAAGGTCCTTCAAGAGCGCGGCGATTTGGATGTAGGAGTCTCGAGAGCGGAGCTTCACAAGCCGCTCCGTCTCACGCAGAATCGGAGCCGGGTCAACCACCATGTCAGCAAGTCGTTTTGCGCGCTGCTTGGCAGCCTTTTCTTCGGCCTTGCGAACTGCGTCCTTGTGAATGTCTTCTGCTGCCCTCTCTAGTTCGGCAATGGTCCGGTCGCGATGGACGGTCGGCCAGGTCGCCATCGGCCGGCTCTTGCGAAACGCCGCCAGCATGTTGTTTCTGGCTCCTGAGTTAGCATCTGCCATCCACTCCAGAAGCCAAACATCTTTGGTTGATTGCGGGAGGCTCTTAAGCCACCCGTCATACAACCTACCGACATCCTCTTGCACGGCTTGTCCTGGGTTGCCCTTCGCAGCAGCGGCGATCAGAGCGTCGCTGAGGTCAAACAACTCCGCCAGGGCCCGCTGGGGCGCTGTGAGTTTTCCCAGGCCAGCGGGGACCGGACCTTCCGTCGTTTCCTCCGGGGCGTGTTCGGCATCGGACAAAATGGCCAGGTGAGCAAGATAGAGTGGCCGCAAGTCGCCGTTGATGATTTCGGCTCGCAGCGGGACCAGCCGATCGAGGAGTTCATGGATATCCCACAACTCCTCCTGGTCGCCTGGCTCATGATACGGATTGATGGACAGGATGCCGCCTTCGCCATTTTCGTCCTTGTCGAACTGTATTCCATCCTCAGTGAAGTAGGGTTTAGCCCCGGGTGTGTTGGGCAGATCGACTGGAAGATGGAGCAGCAGTTTGCGAATGCCGAAGTTAGCGTAGTGAAGGTGTATGTCGTACCCGCGGCGGAGCATGTTGAGAGCATCGCCGCGGAAGTCGCCAAAGTTGTATTCGTTGTCGAAGGACCAAGGCGTTATCTCGGCCCGCGAGGATTGTTGTCGCATGTATTCGAGATCCCGGTCGCTGACCGGTTTCTCGGCGGCTCGGAAGCCGATGTATTGATATTCGCTCATGGGTTATGGTACACAGCCTTCTCTTGGAAAGAAGTTCCACTTTTATTGGTGCATTGGCCTCCAGGGATTATCTCGAACTGTAGTTGACTCGCAAAGCCCGATGGGCGGCATCAGGCACTTCTTGGTTAGCGACACTTCGCGGAAGTCTCGATGTGATGCAACGCGTCTGCGGAGCGTCGCTAACCAGAAACAAGGAATCGTTTTGGAATCTCCGCGCCGGCGACGTAATTCAGCTTTCCGAGTTTGCACATCTGATAGACGTGGATGCGGAAATCGGGGCAGGTGCTGACGAGGCAATACGCATCCGTTGCCGTGAAGCCGAATTCGTGGATCAGCCAGTCCATGAGATTGAACGTCGCCGTTTCGACCGCTGTTTCCAGCGGCTTGGATGCGTACACAGAAATGAGCGTTTCAGGTTTTTCGATTCGCATCCACGGGATTCGTTTGCCCTTGATGAGATCGAGACGGACGCGCACGGCGGCGTTGGTTTCAGCGGCTATGCTGGTGAACTCGGTATCGCCCTGGCTGGCGTGAACATCGCCGAGATAAAAGAGAGCGCCGGTGTGGAAAATCGGCAGCAGGATGCGGTTGCCCGGACAGACATCGCGGATGTCGAGATTGCCGCCCCATTCGCCCTGGCCGTCGATGCTCGTCGTTACCTCGCGGTCGGGCGCCACACCCAGCGTGCCGATAAACGGCGTGATCGGCCAGGAGAGTCGCTCGCTGAAGTGCAGCGTGCCGTCGCGCATGGTGCCGCTGGGTCCGGGAGTGTGGCGGAAAATTTTCGTCGTATAATCGCCGGATAGCTCTGGATAGCGAGTCGATTCGCCGAGCGGGCCGCGACGCGGGCCAATCGCGATCCATGAATAATCACCGACGATAATGTCCTCGATCGTGACGACGAGCGTGTCGCCGCGTTCGGCTCCCTCGAGATGCACGGGGCCGCCGAGGGGATTGGCGAGCGGAGGAATTCGATCGAATCCGGGACGCAGAGTGGGGATGGCTTTGTCCGCCGTCGTTTTGAAATAGCCGGTACTCGCGTCCCATGTCTCGATCTCGAAACTTTCGCCGGGACGGACGCGCAGGAGGGGTTCCTCGCGCCAATCAAAAACGTATTTGCGAGCCAAATCGCGAGTGATTCGTTGCATCGCTGCCTCACAAGGGAGAATGCTTCGCCAGGATGTCTAGGCGACGATTACTCTATCCGTAGAGTGGCGTATGGCGAGTGGCGAACACGATAGGAAGGGGGAATAGTATGAAACGGTATCAGATTGCCCTGATCGCCGTGGCCTGCTTCGCGGCCGGGCTGATGGCGGCAGCGTGGTTGTCCCATTCCGTGTCCCATGATGTGAAGGCCGAGGAAACACACACCCAAGCGCCTGCCCGACGCGCCGTTCCGCCTGAGGACGGCAAACTGCGAATCATTTGTTTTGGCGCGCATCCCGATGATTGTGAGCTACAGGTCGGAGGTACCGCCGCTCTGTGGGCGGCGCGTGGCCATCACGTCAAGTTTGTCTCCGTGACCAACGGCGACATTGGCCATTGGCGCGATGCGGGCGGCCCGCTGGCACGTCGGCGCACCGCCGAGGTGGAACACGCCGACCGCATCCTTGGCATCAGCTCCGAGGTGCTTGATATCCACGACGGCGAGTTGCTGCCAACTCTGGAAAATCGCCGGACTCTGACGCGCCTTATCCGCGAATGGAAGGCGGATATCGTGATGAGCCATCGGCCCAATGATTACCACCCCGACCATCGCTACACCGGCATTCTTGTGCAGGACAGCGCGTACATGGTAACGGTGCCGTTCTTCTGTCCCGATACGCCGATCCTGCGGAACAATCCGGTGTATTTCTTCTATCCCGATCGCTTCCAGAAACCAAACCCATTCCAGCCTGATATCGCCGTTTCTATCGATGCCGTGATCGATCGAAAGCTCGACGCGTTGGACACGCTGGTATCGCAATTTTACGAGGGCGGCGCCAATGGCTCCGCGGACCTCTTGCCAGGCGATCCGGACAAGCAGAAGGAGCGCCGCCTCAAAGTGCGCGAGGGATTCGCCGTCCGCAACCGTGATGTGGCCCAGCGCTACCGTGCCAAACTGGCCGCGTGGTACGGCAAGGAAAAAGCCGACGAAGTGAAATACGCCGAGGCGTTCGAGATCTGCGAATACGGCCGGAGGCCGAACAAGGAGGAGTTGGCTCGCTTGTTTCCGTTCTTCGAGAAATGAACAGACGGATTCATCCGAGCCGCGCACGCAGCGCAGCGGAGTAAGTGGCCGCCCGGTGCAACCGCCTACTCCGCTGCGCTACGTGCGCGGCTTGGAAAAAATCACAGAATGCCAGCGCCGAACCCTTCGGTACGCTTGTCCTCGCGGCCGATGGTTTGGCTCGAAACTTCCTTCCGGCTGCCGCCGTTGGTGCGGTAGCCGCGGGAGCCACTCATTTCGCTAACGATTTGCGTGTAGCTGGCGGCGCCATCGTAGTCGCTGTCATAATCATCATAAGTGCAGATGTAGCCGGGCAATTTGGCGCGTTCCTTCTCCGCCTGGAACGCTTTTAAGACAGCGGTCTGAATGACTTCGCGGCAGGCCGAATTGATCGGGTGCGCGATGTCGGCATGGAGCTTGACGCGGCCGTCGGCGTCGCGGGTGGCGCGATCCTCGTCGAGCTTGCCGCCGCACTGATTGCAGAAGCGGGCACGGAGGTGATTTTTGCAGCCGCAGCCTGGACAACGATCCGTCAACTTGCGGCTAGGCATGGCCACGAACGAGCCTTTGGTGCCCTCGATGATCTTCAAGTCGCGCACGACGAAAGCATCATCGAACGTCACGGAGCAGAACGCCTGCAAGCGCTCGTTCTCATTGCTGTCTTCCATGAGCTTGATACGAACTTCGGTGATGACCACAGTTGTTCTCCTTTTTTCTGTGGCACACTCAATCGCAACTCCGAACGACAAAGACACGCGCGCCGTTCAGCTCATCCCGTGCTGAGTGCAGGGCGCGTGCGATGGATAGGGCCTCGCCGGGGTAGCGGCATAGGGCGAACACGGTGCTGCCGCTGCCGGTCATCAGCTGTCCCACAGGCCCTAGACCGGCCAGTCGAGCGAACAGGTCGGCCACAGCAGGACATAGCCGCTCGGCCGCAGGCTGCAAGCGATTGTGCAGCTGCCGGCCAAGTTCTCTCACGTCTCCTGCCGCCGCGGCCTGGCGAATGGCCGCGCCGGCTCGCGGCTCGGTCGACACCGTCACGCCGCGAAACACGTCCGCCGTGGACAAACCCACGGGCGGTGCTACCAATACCAAATCGAGCGGTCGGCCCAGCCGCAGCGGCTCGATTTGCTCGCCGCGTCCGGTACACCAGGCAGCCGGCGCGGCGAAAAAGAACGATACATCGCTTCCTAACTCGGACCCAAGCTGGATCAGTTTGGAACGATCCCAGCCGAGACGCCAAAATCGATTGAGTCCGGCAAGTGTAGCGGCCGCATCACTGGAGCCGCCCGCTAAGCCGGCTGCCATCGGTATGCGCTTCCACAGGCGAATGCCCACGCCGTCGGATCGACCGGACTCGCGCCGCGCCAGCTGCACGGCACGGCAGATGAGGTTTTCCGGTCCGGTCGAGAGAGAGGGGTGATCGCAGTGGAGCGACGTTGCTCCCGTTGTTTCCTCCGTGAACTCCAGTGTGTCATAGAGGCTGACGGCCATCATCAGGGTCGCCAGCTCGTGGTATCCATCGGGTCGCCGCGCCAGAACTTCCAGGAACAGGTTCACCTTCGCGGGCGTCCACACGCGGACGGCCGAGGCCGTGCGTCGCATCAGCATAAGGTTCGTTTTGGGAGAGGTGCCCGTCCATGGGTGTTGGCGAGTCAAGCGGCAAATCGTTGTCCGTCCCTAATGACGATTCGCAAGAGGCGGCAATCGATCCGCTTTCATCGGATTGCCGCACTCCCTCAAACCGGGATCGATAATACCCCCGCGCAACCCCAGCGTCAAGCCGGCTCTTTGGGGACTTTTTCTATTTTTGTGCTTGGCTGGTAAAGGCGGCGATTTCGTCCGCATCGCTCTCGCGGTCAAAGTCTCGAGACACCGTCAAAAATACTGTTACACCTAAAGCAATACTCATCTCAGGCACCGCCCTTTTCTCCCTCGACGCCAACGACGGCGACTGAGGGGAATTGGCGAATCACCCTTTGCGGACTCGGTTTTCCACGAGTTTCGCCCGTCCTAATCACCAAGGAGTGCGTCACAATGAAGCATCGGGTACAGATCATGAAGGCTGCGATGGCATTGCTTGTTGCCCTCGCCTGGACGGGGCTTGAGGCTCACGCCGGCCCTTATGTCTTCACGAATTTCGACGCGCCGTTCGGCACAGCGACAAACGCCGGCACCGGCACGAACGCAAACGGGATCAATAACAACGGCGCCGCCGTCGGGTTCTACATCACGGCCAACAATACCTTCGACAATTTCATCCGCAATCCCAACGGTTCGTTCACGACCATCCTCGCGAATGACACGGCTGCCATGGCGTTCGGGATCAACAGCTCCAACACGGTCGTAGGCGTTAACGGTCAAGGGCAAGCTTTTGAACTCAAATCCGGTGGCACAGCGACGCCTCTTGTTTTCCCCACCTCGGCGGGCGCTGTTGCGTCGATGGCGTTCGGGATAAACGACAAAGGAACGATCGTCGGCCAATACACCAACGGGAACGATCAGTCACCAGGCTTCATTTTGGACGGCACGAAGTTCACAAGGATCGATGCGCCAGCGGGTCCGGATGTCGTTAATGCTCAGGGCATCAACAACAATGGCCAGATCGTGGGCTTCTACGTCGGTAATGATGGCAATTTTCACGGCTTCATGGCAAACGAAAAGGATGCGAAAAACGGTCAACTGACCGGTACGCCCCTCGCGGATCCGACCATCCCGAACGTTCCGGGCGAACCCGGCGCTACGTTTGTGTTCTCCCAGATTCTTGGCATCAACGACCAAGGGATCGCGGTAGGATACTATGGCGACTCCACCACGAGCCAGCACGGTTTCCTTTACAACACCAAGACGGGGCAGTATACCTTCCTGGATGATCCCAGCGAGCAATTTAGCAACGGCGGCGTCGAGGTGACTCAGATCACCGGGATCAACAACGCGGGCGAGATCACGGGTTTCTACAGCGATGCGAACGGCATCTTCCACGGCTTTGTCGCCAGCCCCGCCGTCACCGCCACTCCCGAACCTGCCTCGTTGACCCTGCTCGGCATCGGCCTCGTCGGACTGGCCGGCTACGGTTGGCGGCGACGGAAGCTGACCGTGTAAGGCATAAAAAGCCGAGCCGCGATCGCAGCGTAGCGGAGTAAGCTGCCGCCCCAAGAAACCGCTTACTCCGCTGCGCTGCGTGTGCGGCTCGGTATAGAAATCTAATCACGACTGCGCTTGACGCGCAAATCGTTTGCGATCGTTTTCCTTCAGATACATCTTCCGAAGGCGGATCGCCTTCGGCGTCACTTCGACGAGTTCATCATCCTCGATGTATTCAAGCGCCAGCTCCAGCGTGAGCTGCCGCGGCGGCTTGAGGATGATGGACTTGTCCGAACCGGCGGCGCGGATGTTGGTCAGCTTCTTCTCACGGCAAGCGTTGACCGGCAGATCATTGTCGCGGCAATGTTCGGCGACGATTTGGCCCTCGTAAACTTGCTCACCGGCTCCAACGAACAAGATACCACGCTCCTGCAAATTGTCCAGCGCATACGCCGTGGTACGCCCGGTCTCTGTCGAAACCATGACGCCGTTCAGACGCGAAGGAATGCCGCCGCGCACCGGCTGGTAGTCGTAGAAGTTGTGATGAACGATGGCCTCGCCGCTGGTGGCCGTCATCAGCCGCGTGCCCAGGCCGATCAGCCCACGAGCCGGGATCGTGAACTCCATGTGCGTCATCTCTCCGTGACTCTCCATCTTGACGCACTCGGCTCGGCGATTGCCGACCAACTCCATCACTGCACCCACCGAGGACGGCGGTGCCTCGATCACCAGATATTCGATCGGTTCCATTAGCTGGCCGTTGATTTCCTTGGTGATGACACGCGGCTTGCCGACGGACAGTTCATATCCTTCTCGCCGCATGTTCTCCAGCAAAATGCCCAGATGCAACAAACCGCGTCCAGCGACATGGAACTCGTCGCGCTTCTCCTCGTCCGGAGTGACGCGCAAGGCGACATTCGATTCCAGTTCGTGCAGCAAACGTTCACGCAGTTGCCGGCTGGTCACATACGTCCCGTCCTGACCGGCGAACGGTGAATCGTTGACGCGGAAGATCATCTCCAAGGTCGGTTCATCCACCTTGATCGGCGGCAAGGCGACGGCTTGCTCGAAGTCGGCAATCGTATCGCCGATATGCACGTCCTCCAGGCCGACCACGGCGCACAAATCGCCGGCACTGACTTCATCGGTCTCGACGCGGCCCAGACGATCGAAGACGTATAGCTGCGCGACGGTATCGTCGATCCGGCGGCCATCGGGCTTGAGCAGGGCGATGCGTTGTCCCTTCTTGATCTTGCCGGCGAACACCCGGCCGATGGCGATACGGCCCACGTAATCGCTGTAATCGAGCGTGACAACGAGCATCTGCAACGGCGAATCGAGCTTCACTTCGGGCGCCGGGACGTGTTGCAAGATCGCGTCAAACAAAGGGCGAATGTCCGTGCCGCGGACGTTCGAGTCTGTCGAGGCGATGCCGTCGCGTCCGGAAGCGTAAATGGTTGGAAATTCCAGCGTGGCGTCGTCGGCGTCTAGTTCGACGAACAGATCGAAGACGCCGTTGAGAACATCAATCGGACGGGCGTCCGGACGATCGATCTTGTTGATGACGACGATGGGTCGTAATCCGGTGTCGAAAGCCTTGCGCAGCACGAAGCGCGTCTGCGGCATGACGCCCTCGGCGGCATCGACGAGCAACAAAGCGCCGTCGGCCATTTTCAGAACGCGCTCGACCTCGCCGCCGAAATCGGCGTGGCCGGGCGTGTCGATGATATTGATCTTCGTCTCGCCGAGCTTGAGGGCGATGTTTTTCGCCAGGATCGTGATGCCGCGTTCGCGCTCCAGGTCGTTGGAGTCGAGAATGCAGCTTCCTCGTAACTCGCTCTCGCGGAACAGGCCCGATTGGCGAAGCATCTGATCGACGAGCGTGGTCTTGCCATGATCGACGTGTGCGATAATGGCGACATTGCGGAGGTCCGTACGTTTCATTGCGGGGTTAACTCGGAAAAAAGCGGAGTACGCCCAATCTTCACAATCGGGCCAATTGGAGAGAGATTCCTTATTATAGGAAACGCCGGCTTGACAAGCATAGGGCAGTCTCACGCGATATGAGGAGTGTGTGAAGATCGCGGGCCGGTGATTTTTTGGCGGCAGAGGATTGTGGAATGGACCTGTACGTTATACGTCACGCGGACGCGCAGCCACTCGGCGAGGACGGTATCCAAAACGATGCCGATCGGCCGTTGACGAAGCAGGGGCTGACTCAATGCGGCTCGCTGGCCGAGACACTGGAGCGACAAGGAGTACATTTGGACTGCATAATTACAAGTCCGCTCCTGAGAGCGCGGCAAACGGCTGAGGGATTGCTTGAGCATCTCGCGCCCCGCAAACCCCAGTTGCACATCTGCGACCAATTGGCACCGGGTGGCAAACGCAAGAAATTGACGCGCTTTCTGTGCAGCTTTGATTCCCCGTCGGTCGCCATTGTCGGCCACATGCCGGACCTTGGAGTATATCTCGGGTGGCTGATCGGCTCTAGCAAGGCGCAGATCGACCTCGCCAAGGCCGGCGTTGCCTGTATTAACTTCGAGGACGAACTTGACAAAGGTGCCGGCGCGCTCACCTGGATGGTCTCGCCGCAGTGGTACAAGTAAAAAACGCCACCGGCGTTCAAGGCCCATCCGATTGGGCGAAAGGAGCGAGGGCAGTGCGAACACGCTCCAGAAGTTCTACATCGCCGTAAAAGACAAACGGCCGGACCAGCAGGCAATGATCGCCCCATTGACCGAACAGGTACGAGACGTCGTTCTCGCCCACCCACTCGCAATAGAGAGTACCGCGCCATTCCTGGATGCGTCTTACATCCTTGTTTAGGGCGTTCAGGTCCTCCCACTCCTTGGATGTGGAGGTCAAGAAGGCCATCCGGTTGAGCGTGCCGTTTCTCGGCACAGCTCGCAGCCGAACTTCCACGCCCATGCGGTTCAAATGGACGGCCAAGTCGGCAATGTCCCAGTCATGAATCGGCCGTATCGAGGTTGTGGGATCGGCTCCCTGCCTTCGGACCGAAACGGCCAGCAAGGTCGTTGCACCAAGGGCGGAGAAGAACAAACCGTAGCGCGTAAAGCGTTGCATGGGATGCTCCCTTGAAAGGACCTTGGAATCGTCTTTTGACAGTTTAAGGATTTCGCTTCGTGAAAAAATGCGAATGGGATCAAGTGTTCTTTCTTAGGGATGAGCTGGCCCAGAGGAGTGGCCGGTTTCAAGACGGCTTAAACCGTTAGCGGAGCGGCATATTCGGCCGATGAGACCGTAATAATTTTGCCCATCCCTCAATTCTCCGGCTGGCCCCGTCTTGCCTGCATTTGGTCCCAGCTTCGGCCGTCTCAACCCATCCTCGTACTTCTTCTCTGAGTGGATGTGTATGCTTCGCCCAAGGGAGAATTCCGTGTGCTGACAGTCTTGGCGCCATCGTGTACGATATTCACGGTTCTTCCTTATCGCTATGTCATGATCGGAACGCTTGATTTTCGGGGCGTTTATGCACCTTTCGCTCGGGACTTCGCGCCAGCCGCCTCCATCGTCGCGCAGTTCCGTTTCTCTCAATGGATCACCCCTGCCGCATACGTGGTGCGCGGTCGATGGTCAGTTCTCGCCGGCGGAGAAGGCTCGTCCCCGTCGATTCGGACTTCTCGTCTTCCTCGTTTGCACCCTCGTCTCGCTATGCACGGCTGCACAGTACTATTTCTTCCCCGATTTGCAGGACGGCCCCGTTACGGGGCCACGATCTCTAGCTCTTGGATTCGGTCTGTGGTACACATGGGGGCTGCTCGGCTTGTTCGCCTTCCGGTTGTGTCGGCGTTTCCCGTTGGAAGTGCATCATTGGCCGAGACGGCTTGCAGTGCATGTGGCCGCCTGTTTTGTCTTTGCTGCGGTAAAACTTGTCATCGACTACCCAATCATCCGGAACTTTTACTGCCCCCACCCAGAGATTCTCACGTTCCCGGTGTTCTTGCACATGGGCTTCGGCGGCGCATTCTTGCGATACATCCTGTACTACTGGGCGACGATCGGCGCCTGCCATGCCGTGGATTACTATCGGAAGTATTGCGACGGTGAGTTGCGGGCGGCGCGGTTGGAGACGGGGCTGGCCCGCGCTCGCTTGCAATTGCTCAAGACACAGCTCCAACCCCACTTCCTCTTCAACACGCTCAATGCCATCTCCGCCCTGGTCCACGTCGATGTGGAGGCGGCCGACCGCATGCTGGCCCGGCTCGGCGAACTGCTGCGGATTGCCCTGGAAGATTTCGGACTACAGGAGGCGCCTTTGGGACGCGAGCTGGAAGCCGCGCGCGCCTACCTGGAGATCGAGCAAGCCCGACTCGGACCGCGTCTCCACGTCGAGTGGGACATCGGTCCGGATATCGGCGATGCCCTGGTTCCCACATTTCTCTTGCAGCCGCTCATTGAAAATGCTGTCCACCACGGCATCGCGCCGCGGAGCGATGCGGGCCGCATCGACATTCGCATTCGCAAACGAGGGGCCGAATTGCATGTGGAAGTCCGCGACGACGGCCCCGGCTACCCGGCGGGCGCTACCGCGAATGGCGGCGTGGGTCTCGCCAACACCCGTGCCCGCTTGCTCCACCTGTACGGGACGGCCCAGCGCTTGGACCTGGTCAATGGCCGACATAAAGGATGTATCGCCCACGTCATTCTGCCGTTTCATGAACCAGGGAACGCGGGGGTAACGTCATGATTCGGACGCTCATCGTCGATGATGAGCCGCTTAGCCGCCGGCGCATCCGCGACCTGCTGGAAGGCGAAACCGATTTCGTCCTCATCGGCGAGTGCGGCGACGGCGATTCGGCGATGGCGGCCCTACAAGAAACGCCCTGCGATCTGGTTTTTCTGGATGTGCAAATGCCGGGGATGGACGGTCTGGAGCTTGCCCGCCGGCTGGCCGCGGGAAGCGGGCCGGCCGTTATCTTCGTGACCGCACACGACTGTTATGCTCTCCCGGCCTTCGAGGTCCATGCCGTCGATTATTTGCTCAAGCCGTTCGATCGCTTGCGTTTTCGCAAGGCGCTCGCCTGGGCCAGGTTGGCCATCCGGCGCGATCAGGGCGAAGCACCGGCCCCTATTCCCAGCGAGCTAGGCAGCAGCCGCAAGCCGCTCGAACGAGTGACGATCAAGGCGACCGGACGCGTCTACTTCCTCAAGACCAAGGACATCGATTGGGTCGAAGCCGCCGGCAACTATCTGCGTCTGCACGCCGGCACCGCCACGCATTTGTTGCGCGAAACCATGAACAATTTGGAGTCGCGGCTCGATCCTGAATCTTTCTGGCGCATCCACCGTTCCACACTCGTCAACGTCGATCGCATCCGCGAACTCCAACCGTTGTTCCACGGCGATTATGTCGTGATCTTGCGCGACGGCACCGAGTTAACGCTGAGCCGCACCTACCGCCGCAATCTGCCGGGACTCTTGGGCGAAACGCTGTAGAATAAATCGCCAAGACGCCAAGAGACGAACGGCCGGCGTCAGCCGGCTGGTAAGGGTCTCAACTCGCCGGCCGACGCCGGCCGTTCGCCGTTCCTTCTTGGCGGTTTATCCTCCAGGTGACGGATGCGTTTTGGCTACAACACGAACGGGTTCGCCCACCATCGCCTTGAGGATGCGCTGACGATCCTCGCCGAGTTAGGCTACCAGAGCATTGCCCTAACGCTCGATTATCACGTGCTCAATCCCTACGATGCGGAAACCTCACGGCAACTTCCGCTCATCCGAGATCGCCTCCACAGCCTTGGCCTCTCAGTCGTTGTTGAAACCGGCGCTCGGTTTCTCCTCGATCCGTGGCGTAAACATCAGCCGACCTTGCTTAGCGCCGAGGAGGAACAACGGCAGCGTCGTCTCGATTTCCTGCGCCGGGCCGTGGACATAGCCGGCTCGCTGGGTACCGAGGCCGTTAGCTTCTGGTCGGGCACGGCGATGGAACCGGCGAGCGAAGAGGTGCTGATGGATCGCCTCGTTTCCGGTTGCCGGGAATTGTGCGAACATGCGGAGCGCCGGCAGGTCCGCCTTGCGTTCGAGCCGGAACCGGGCATGTTTGTCGATACGATGGCGCGATGGTCGGAGTTGCATCATCGTGTCGCTCACCCCTTCTTCGGCCTGACCCTCGATGTTGGCCATTTACATTGTCTGGGAGAATCGCCCGTTGCTCCACATCTGCGGCGCTGGCGCGATTGGCTGTGGAATGTCCACATTGAGGACATGCGCCGCGGCGTTCACGATCACCTGATGTTCGGCGAGGGCGACATGAATTTCAACGAGGTCATGGCGGGACTGGCGGAAATCGGCTACGTCGGGGGCGTTCACGTAGAATTGAGCCGCCACAGTCACGATGCGGTCGAGACGGCAAGTCGCGCCCTGACGTTTCTGCGTGGGTATCACGCCCGGTTCCAGAGTGGGATATAATCCATTTCTAGATGTTCGTTCCATTCTCGCGAGGGTGGTTATCATGGGTTTCAAACTGGATCGCGTGCATGTCTGGTCGGGCGAAGTGATGGATCAAGCGGGGGGTGTGGCGGCGAAGTTGGCACTGCTGGCGCAAGCCGGCGCCAACCTTGAATTTATTTACACGAAACGCCTGGAAAATCGACCGGGCACGGGAATGCTTTTCATCGCGCCGATCACGGGAGCGATGCAGCTGCGGGCCGCACGATCCGCCGGCCTGAGCGAGACCGATAACCCCGTGGTGCTTCGCGTGGAAGGCGACAACCAGGCTGGGTTGGCTCATCGTCTCACGCAGCAATGGGCGCTGGCGGGATTAAGCCTCCAAGGCCTCATGATGTCGGTGCTCGGCGATAAATTCGTCGGCTACGCTTCGTTCGATACCGTTGCCGATTCCAACCGTGCCGCCGCCATTCTCGGCGACCTCGGCGCCGTGAGTTGAAAAAGAGCTAACCACAGAGTCACAGAGAACACAGAGAATAAAGGGGAATAAGGCCAGAAAGACACAAGTGCGTCCTTTTCGTTCTTTTTGTCTTTTTTCTTCTCGATGTTCTTTCTCTATGACTCTGTGGTTAGCTCTTTTGATCCCACAGAGCAGCATGGGCGGCGTTGAAGCCGCAAGCGCCATGGACGCCGGGGCCAGGATGGGTTGACGACGACGCCAAGTATAGCCCATTCACCGGCGTGCGATAGCGGAAATAGGGAAAGGCTGGACGAAAGATTAATTGCTGATCGAACTGAGCGCTGCCGCCGCCGATGTCGCCGCCAACCAGGTTTTCGTCCATCGCTTCCAGGTCTCGCGGCGTCGCGATAAATCGGCCGCGGATCAATTCTCGGAAGCCCGGAGCCAATCCCTCCAGGCGGCGTTCGATGCGATCGGCAAACGCCTCCCGGCACCGCTCCCAACCACCGTCGATCGAAGAAGGAACATGCGAGTAAGCCCACAAGGTATGGCCTCCCGGCGGCGCACGCTCCGGATCGACGAGTGATTGCTGGCCGATTACGAGATAGGGATTGTCCGGTAATTGCCCGCCGCGCACCTGACGCGTGAACGATGCAAGGTCGCCGAGACTATCTCCCGCGTGAACGACTGCTGATTCTCTCGCCTCTTCGGACAGCCAGGGCACAGGTCCGGATAAGGCCCAGTCCATCTTGAAGGTGCCCCAGGCATAGCGAAAACGCCGAATTCGCGTCCGCAACCACCAAGTCGTATCGCGTTCATCCAACATCCGGAAGAACAATGCCGGTGGGCCGAGATCAGCCAGGACAGCGCGGCGCACGGCAATCTCCTCGCCTTGCTCAGTGCGGACAGCGACGGCTTTTCGCTGGCGGACAAGAATGTGCTCCACGCGCGTACCAAGTCGCAACTTTCCGCCCGCCTCTTCGAGGCGGCGGAGCAACGCATGCGTGACGGCACGCGAACCGCCCCGCGGCACCCGGAATCCGCTGCTAGCCGCTAGCAAGGCTAGAACCAAGCCGATGCCCGCGCCAGCGAAATCGTCTGGACCGAGGTCGGCGTGCAAGGCCAAACCCGGCACCACTCGCCGTGCCGCCTCCGTCTGAAAAAACCGCCGCGCGAAGGTGCCCGAGCTGAGGAAATTCAGATACCCCAAGCGGAGTAAATTACGCAGGCCCAGGCGCCAGCTGGGACCGACTGGAGGCAAGGGCGCCAGCAGAGCTTCGATAAAAGGTTGGCCCATCTCGCGTCGCCACTCGGCCAAGCGCCGCCATGCCGGACCATCGAGGCCGAAGGAACGGACGGTTTCCTCAGTATCGCGCGCAATCGACGCTGATGTGCCATCCGGGGCAGGATGGCAGCTCTCCCAACGTCCATTGACCCATTGCAACCCGGCACCCGTCAGATCGAGAAAGCGAAACGCTGGACTGTCGGCGAAAGGATAGAAGGCGGCACCGACATCGTGCAAATAGCCCGGAATGGTCAATGGCTCGGAGTACACCGCCCCGCCAGGCCGTAGCTTCGCCTCCAAAACGAGGACATCCCAGCCGTGCCGCGCCAGGGTCGCCGCCGCGGTCAGCCCGTTCGGTCCCGCTCCAATCACTACCGCATCCATTCGCTGCTTCCGTAATGAAGTAGAGGAACCACGAAACACACGAAAGACACGAAAAAAACCGGAAAGAAATTAGAAGGATAACAATCTGACGCTGAGGCATCCAGATCCGTCGCTGTTTTTATTTCGTTTCTTTCGTGTGTTTCGTGGTTCCTCTTCTGCTTACCTTGCGAGCCGTTCCAGCCAACGCCGTAGATCGGCTAGATACGGTTCGGGGTCAGCCTCGAATTCGAGCGTGTGGTGTGCTCCCGGGTATTCGTGGATTTCCTTGTCTGTGGTGGGGAAGCGATCCGCGAAAGCGCGTGTTCGCTCATTGTCGATGATGCGATCGTGTTCGGCGAGCAGCAGCAAAACCGGCAAGCGAACACGCGACACGGCGAAGCGCAAATACAAATCGAGGCGAACGCTTTCGACGAAAAAGCGCGCGGTGGCTTGGCGAAGGGACAGCGGATCATCGCGGATGAATGCTTGCCAGCTCGGGTTGGCCGTGAACAATTGCGGATCGCTCAGAGGGACAGGAAAGAGTCGGCGCGGCTTCAGCAAACGCGAGAGCATGATACCGAGCCGTTCCTTGCGGCTGGGACGGACCTGCGGACGAAAACCAGGGCACAAGAGCGCGAGTCCATCGCACAGGCCCGGATGCCGGCGTTGCAGGGCCGTGACGGGTTTGCCGCCCCATGAGATCCCGCCCAGAAAGATCGGCAGCGCCGGCTCTCCTTGTCGCAGCGGGCGTAGAAACTCGGCGATGTCATCGAGCAGCCGGCGAAAGCTCGGCGTATCGCCACGCGCCTGGGTGTTCTGCCCGGAGCCGCGGCGATCGAGAAACGACACAGCGAACCCCGCCTCGGCCAGCCGCCGGCACGAATGCTCGTACCATCCGGCGTGACTCTGGATGCCATGCACGAAAACAACTCGGCCGCGCACCGTGCCGGCCGCGGAGTAATCGCGGTAATGACAATGGTAGCCGTCGCTGACTGTGTAAGTTTTCAGAGTGAAGATAACAATCCTCCAAACCGCTATTAACACCTTGGTAAAGTTTTGCACAGTCAAGGATTGCTTTGCGGGCTATTTGCCAGACTGCCTATTCTCCGAACCCCCCGCTGGAAAACACCAAGTCCTTGCAACATAAGAGGTTAACGGGGTCAGCTCGCCACATCGCCAACTATCACGGGGGTATGAGCGGCATCGGCAGTTGCCTTGTACTCCAAACGGAAACCTGAAGGAAAACCGCAACGTCCGAGCGGCGGTTAACGCTTCTCTGCTCGATGTCGAGCGTTCAGCCGTTGCAAGGACGCTTTCGCCTCTCGTGTGACCCGCGATTCCGACATACCTTGAGACAGCGATTTCAGAACTTGCTGAGCCTCCACTGTGGCAATGCGTTCCAACACGGTCATTGCCCGCAGGGTGCGCAAGGTCTCCCCGGAGGCCGGTCCTTCGAGAGCTTTCAGAAGTCCTTCTACTCGGCGGCGCGTCTCTAGGGAAGGGCTGGCTTTGAGTGTATCGTTCAAGAGTCCCGCGGCTCGATCGCCTAAGTCACGAAGTTGCGTCGCTGCTGCTTCGCGCTTTGAAAAGTCGTCGCTGTCGAGATTGGTGAGAAGTGGTCGGACTTGCTCTGCGGAGGCCGTCGCGACCGGGTGCAAACGTTCGCGCAAGAAGCGAATCGCTCCGTCGCCCGACTCCGCCAGATGCCATGATGCAGCATAGGCTCTGGCCGCATCCGAAGCGATCAATTCATCCCACAAACGCGGTAAATCACCCGAACTAGACGGATGATGCGACGGTACCATATTCCAGATGAGGATCGTCGAGTCGAGATGGCCCGTCGCCAGGCTGCGGCCGTCCGGAGCAAACGCCAGAGACGAAGCGAAAGAATCGCCATAGGATCCACGCACCTTTTCGTGCGCTTTGTGTGTTAACACAACCTGCATGCTGGCCAATTCCCAGAGTCGGATTCCCTGCAGATCCGCGGCGGCGAGATAACGGCCATCCGGCGAGAACGCGAGTTGTCCCACCCGGTTGGTCGAGATACGTTGTATAGCTCGACCTGACGCCGCTTCCCAAATCTGGATGCCGTCCAATTTGGTAGAAATCCGGTTGCCTTCGATCACGGTATACGTGACAAGTCCGGCCACCAGTCGTCCATCCGCGCTAAAAACGTAAGGTTTGAACGCGCTTGGCTCGGGACCGGCGAGCTTCGCTTGTATTTTGCCCGTCGTCGCGTCGATTAGTTTACCGCGATTCGCCAAGGCTCGGCCATCGGGCGAGAACCCGCTGTAGATCGCATCGCTGGGTCCGATTTCGACGCGGGTCTTCCGTTGACCGGTCGCCAGATCCCAGCGAGAGAGTACGCCCTGGGGCTCCGGAGTCCCCCTAACCGATTTGTATCCGAACACGAGGATCGTTCGACCGTCCGCCGATAAATGCAGCCTTGATACACCTTCCCGGTTCTCCTTCTGTTTCGGATCGTTCAACGGGATTTTCCGCACTTCATTGCCGTTTTCCGTGTTCCAGATGTTCAACTCGCCTTGAAGCCCCATGGCACCCGATAGAAGGAAAAGGCCATCGTGTGAAAAGGCTAAATCGACCGTATCGTCTCGACAGCGCAAAATGTGTAGCGGCTTCGCCGTGGCGACATCCCACAGACGAATTGTTCCGTCGCGGGCTGTTGAAGCCAGCCGCAGTCCATCGGGAGAGTAAACTACGGGGGAGACCTCCGCTCGATGGCCGAGTTTCTCCGTTTCTGGTAACAGCGGAAGGCCCGTCGCCAATTCCCAGCGCTGCAAGGCGCCGTCGTTGGTCAGGAACGATTTGCCATCGGGGAAGAACGGCCCGATTGGCCCTTCGCCTTTCAGCGTACGGAGCATCTTCCCCGTTTGCAGATCCCAAAGCCGGATGAATCCGTCGGCTCCCTGGACGTACCGCCGCTGGACGAAGACGAGGGTTCGGTTATCCGGCGCAATGGCCATCTCGGCGTAGTTATACCCCTGGGGGAGTTTGAGATCCGCAGGTTTCCCCGTGGACGCTTCCCAGGAGTGCCAAGCGCGTTCCCGACTGCCGGGCGAAGCGATCAGGGTCCGACTGTCAGCGCTGAAGGCGAGGGAAGTATTGAAGGCGCACTTCGCCTCCCAGAGTTGTTCACCCTTGGACAAGCTCCAGCAGATGAGGCGTTGTCCATCCGATGCGGCGAAAATCTTGCCGTCGGGAGAGAAGGCGAGTTTATCGGGGGTTCTCGCGTGTCCCTTGAATTCGCGGTCTGCGCCTGAAGCCATGTCCCATATTCGGACGACCTTCTTGGCACTCGCTTCCTCCGCCACTGCCAACATCTTGCCATCCGGAGAAAACGAGGCTCGGTAAATCCCCGCTCTTTCCGGTAATCGCAGCCGGTGTAGCCGTCGGACGGCAAGGACGTCCCAAATGTCGAGCGATGCCAAGGAATCGGGTTCTCGTACCGCGAGCAACCGGCCATCAGGAGACAGGAATGCTCGGTCCGAGGGCTGAACAGGCAACTCGCGTTGCTGGAGCATTGCTCCGGTGCTGGCGTCCCAGGTTTTTACCTGTCGTCCGCGGGCAACTGTGATGATGGTTTTGCCATCCACGGAGAGTCCGAATTCTGCCCAGAAGGCCTTTAATCGGAGAGTCCCTAGCCGGGCGATAGTTCCTTCAGGCAATGGGTCGCCGTAGCGATCGCTTCGCGCTGATTGCTCTTGCTTCCGAGGATGCTGGGGTGACTGCGATTTATCTTGCTGCTTCGCCGGGGGCTGTCTGTCAGACTGCTGATAGGCCCACATGCCGGCCCCAGCCGCTGCCATACTCAGCGTCACACCCAGCACCAGCGTCCACTTGAATTTCGTCGCGCCCATGCCGCAGACCGCCGCATCGACAAGTCCCGCAACTCGCGCCGAAATCGCGGTTGCTATTCCCCGTCTTCCGGCGGCGAACATGATCGCCGCCCGGCCAGTGGATTGCACGAGTGCCGCCGATAGGACCGCTCGTGCCTCGCTCTCGCCAAGCGCCACCGCGGGAGCGAATCCACGCCTCGCCAGCCGAACGCACAGCCGTTCGCGTCCGCGCTTGAGCCAGCAAGAGATGGTCCCCGTCGGCCGCCCCAGCAGCCTCCCAGCCTCCGCATGCGTCTTGCCCTGCAAGCAGCACAATACGAAAGCCTCGCGATATCGCTCCGGCAAGGCATCGATCTCTTCGTCCAACACTGCGCGCAGATCGCGTTCCCCCACCTCATCCGCATCGGTGCTTATCAGCACTTCGATGGCGGACTGCTCGCGCCGCGCACGCTCGGCGGCCTCGCGGCGCAGCCGGATTGCGATGCGATACGCCACACGATACAACCAAGCCGCCAACGCTTCCCGACGCCGAATCGACGCGGCTTTCCTTACCAGGGTCAGAAACGCCGCTTGGAATGCGTCGTCGATGTCGGCATCGTCATGGAGCAATCGGCGACACAGTGATAACACCATCGGACCATGCCGCCACAGCAGCACTTCAAACGCAGCCTCGTCGCGCTGACGCACCCAGCGCTCGAGTAATTGGGCATCGCCAAGCGCGTCTTCGCCACGAGGACTGACGGTTCGTCGGAGATGTTGAATGAGAGAATGCAATTGCCGGCTTGCCATGATTCGCCCTCCACGGGGATGATTCCCTTATACCCCAATAGAGGCGAACCGTCCGTCGATTCTTGCAAGCTGCCAAAATATTTCTCGAGCCGATAGGATGCGGTGCAAACCACAACTCTGGACTAAATCGAATCCGCCAGCTGTTCCTCCAACACTTCCAAAGGATGGCGGGCGTGCCTATTAGCCAAATCCTTGATTTGATGCCGGCACGATGTGCCTGGAGCCGCGACGATCGCTTCGGGCGCTTTTTCCAATTCCGGCAACAGCACGAGATTGGCGATTTGGACGCTCAGATCGTAATGCTCGCGCTCGAAGCCGAACGAGCCGGCCATGCCGCAACAGCCGGTGTCGAGCATCGTCACATCGAGTTCCGGCACCAGACGCAGCGCCGCGGCCGTGCCGCCGGCGCCGAGCAGGGCCTTCTGATGACAATGGCCGTGAAGTAGGCATTGCTGCCGGAGTGGGCGCAAGGGCAATTCACAATGTCCGTTCTGGACCTGCTCCGCGAGCCAGTTATCGGCCAAGCGGGCGGCGGCGGCGATGGTTTTCGTCTGTGTTCCCGGCAACAGTTCGCTCCACTCATCGGCCAGGGTCAGCAGACAGCTCGGCTCCAGTCCAAGAAGAGGTGTCCCATCGGCCAGCCGCTTCGCTAACGGATCGGCTTGCTCCTGAATCAAGGTCCGCGCCATGTGCAGGAATCCCTTGCTAATCATAGGCCGGCCGCAGCAGATCAGATCGGCCAGCTCGACTGTATACCCGGCTCGCTCAAGGAGGCGCACGGCGGCCCGCCCGATGTTCGGCTCGTTGTACGTCGTAAGGCAATCAGCCAGCAGCAACACCCGGCCGCGTTTGCCGGCTGCTGCATCCGGTGTATGCTGGGCGAACCAGTGGCGGAAGTGATGGCGATGCAGCGGGGGCAGACTGCGCCGGCGATCGATGCCCGCGACTTTCTCCAGCAGCCAGCGGAGAGAGCGGCGCGATTGCAGGAAATTGATCATGGGAGCAAATGGAGCGCCGAGTCGATTCAATCGATGGACGCCGGCCATGAGCCAATGGGATAGCGGACGAGAACGATCCCGATAGTAGATTTGCAGGAACTCGGCCTTAAGCTTGGCGACATCGACGTTGCTGGGGCACTCGGCCTTGCAGCCTTTGCACATCAAGCACAAATCGAGAACCTCGTACACCTCGCGGTTGTTTACCAGCGGCTGCCGCCCGGCAAGCGCCATTCGAAGGGCATTGGCCCGTCCGCGTGTCGTGTCCTTCTCGTCGCGCGTGGCACGGTAGGAAGGGCACATGGTCCCGCCCTGCATTTTGCGGCAAGCCCCATTGCCGTTACATAATTCGATAGAGCGCAGAAAACCCTCTTGCCGGCTGTAATCGAAGACGACCGCTGGCTCAATCGGGTCGTAAGGAGGGCCGTAACGCAAGTTTTCCGTCATCGGCGGAGCATGCACAATGCGGCCGGGATTGAGCAGCGAGTTGGGATCGAATGCCTGCTTGATGCGGCAGAATGCCCGGTAGATCGTTGGTCCGAACATTTTCTCGTTCCACTCGCTACGCGCCAGGCCATCGCCATGCTCGCCGCTGAGCGAGCCGCCGTATTCCAGGACCAGATCGGTGACGTCCTCGGTGATGCGGCGCATACGGGCCACGTCGCCCGGATCTTTCAAGTTCAGCACGGGGCGAATATGCAAACAACCGACGCTGGCATGGCCATAAAAGGCGCCATCTGTGCCGTGGCTTTGCAGCAAGGAACGGAACCGCGCCGCGAACTCCGGCAAATGTTGCGGTGCGACGGCGGTATCTTCGATGAAGGTGACAGGCTTGCCATCGCCGGTCATGCTGTACAAGAGCGGCATGGCGGCGCGGCGCAGGTTCCAGAGCGGCTCGCGCAGCGAGGGATCGATCGCCGGCACCACTGCCGTCAGTCCGTTCGCGCCGCCCAAGCGTCGTTGCAATCGCTCGACGCGATCGGCGACCTCTGCTGGATCATCGCTGCTGAATTCGACCATCAGCACGGCTTTCGGTCTGCCTCGGATCGCTTTCATGGTGTCCCGCAGCGACAAGTTCTGGGCCGTTAGCTCCAGGAGCAGATGATCCATCAATTCCACCGCGGACGGCTGCAATTCCAGGCAAGCAGCCAAGGCGTCCATGGCCGCGCCCAGTGTGGCGAACTGCGGTACAACCAGACCGCGCACCTTTGGCAAGGGCAGCAATCCCAGCTCCGCCTCGGTGACGACGGCTAGCGTTCCCTCGCTGCCGACGATCAACTGATGCAGGCCCACCAGTGGCGCACGCGTTTCGCCACTCGCATTCAATCCTGCCGACAGCGTATCGAGGTTGTAGCCGCTAACGCGCCGCAAAATTCGCGGGAAACGCTGTGCGATCTCGTCGCGTTCCTCTCGGACGATCGCCTTCACTTGCTTATAAATGCTGCCCTCCAGGCCGCGTGCTTCGCCGCGTCTTTCCCATTCATCAAGTCGGAGAGGACCGAAGCTGGCCCTGCTGCCATCGGCCAACACAACTCCGAGCCGGCGGACGTGATCGAGCGTTTTTCCATAGACAATGGACCGTGCCCCAGCGGAGTTGTTGCCGATCATGCCGCCGAGGTTTGCCCGGCTCGCGGTGGCCACGTCCGGGCCGAATTGCAGACCATGATCCGACAAGGCACGGTTGAGCGTATCAAGGACGACCCCAGGCTGTACACGAGCGACGCGAGCAGAGACATCGATATCGAGTATGGCGTTGAGATATTTACTGCAATCGAGAATGATGCCTGGCCCAATCGATTGGCCGGACAGGCTTGTTCCGCCGCCGCGCGCCGTAATGGGCACCTCCACTTCTGCCGCGAGCTGGATGGTGGCAACAATATCCTCGGCGCTCTTGGGGATGACGACGCCGAGCGGCTCCATCTGATAAATGCTGGCGTCGGTGCTGTACAAATGGCGTGAGCCGGCGTCGAAGCGTACTTCGCCGGCCACGTGCGCGCGCAGATGCCGGGCAACGTGGTCGCGTCGAAGTTCGGTGAAACTGTCCATGAGAAAAAGGTCACCACGAATCACACGAATAACACGAATAAAATGCACATATACGATAAGATAGAGGAAAGGCCTCGCAGTGGGTTCTTTCTTGTTTTTATTCGTGGGATCCGTGTGGTTCGTGGTGACTCTCTTTGTCTACGGTACTCTGATGCGGGGAGGTGTGCGCCATCATGTGCTGGCCGGGCAGCATTTCCTCGGTCGAGCCAGAACGCTTCCCCACTACACCTTGTTCGATCTTGGTGCTTATCCTGGATTGGTTCATCGAACCGTGGAGGGACAGACCATACACGGCGAGTTGTACGAAGTTGAAGCGAGCTTGATCGAACGGCTCGATCGCATCGAGGGCGCTCCGAGCTTGTTTCGTCTCGAACCGATTCTCGTGGACGGCTATTCCGGCGAGGTGTTCGCTTATTTCTATCAGCAAAGCACCGAGGGATACTTGTTGTGCATGGACGGTCGCTGGAGTATTGAGGATTCAGGTCATGACACATGAGGAAGCGTTCATCCAGGCGATTCGGGAATCACCGGCGGATGACGCACCGCGGCTGATCTACGCCGATTGGCTGGAAGAGCATGGCCAGGCCGATCGAGCCGAATTCATCCGCGTGCAGTCTCGGCTCCCTGGCTTAACGCATGAAGATCCGGAGCGTACCATCCTCTTGGCGCGCGCTGCGAGTTTGTTGCGACGCAACTGGAACGAATGGGTCGGTCCACTCCGCGACATCGTCGGGCCATGGCGCGACCGCTACGGCGAAAGATGGTTGGGAGAAGAGTACGATGCTGAAAGCTTGCGTCGCTTCCATCGCGGCTTCGTAGATGGCCTCTTCTTGGACACGGATAGCTTTCTGCATCATGCTTCCGATTTGCGTTTACTCATCCCACGGTTGCATACGTTGCACCTTTGGCGTGCGGGCGGCCGTGCCCGTGCTCTGGCGAATGCTCCTGAACTCGCTGGAGTAACTGTCCTTGCCTTCCCGGATTATTATGATGCGCCTTTGACAGTCCACGATGCGATCGAATTAGCCGCTTCACCATATTTGCATGGCTTGTCAGTCCTGCGATTGGGATGGAACTCGCTCGGTGATCGAGGAGTCGAAGCACTCGCTGGGGCGTTGTGGCTGGCGAGTGTGATCGAACTCGACCTGTCTGACAATGGCCTATCCGATCGCGCTGCACATTTACTGGCTGCATCGCCCTACCTGCGCAACCTACGAACGCTCCGTCTGGGACGAAATTACATCTCCGCGGACGGTGTCGCTGCGTTAACTAACTCTGCGTACCTTCGTAACCTGAAACACCTGGAGTGCAACTCGGGTTCCCAGCAGGATCCTTCTTCGCGGGCCATTCTCCTGGGAGGAGCCCAGCGCCCATGAACCACGAACAAGCCTTCCTGCAAGCGATCCGCGAGCATCCCGATGACGACGCGCCGCGGCTGATCTACGCCGACTGGCTCGAAGAACAGGGGGGCGCTGTTCGCGCGGCACGGGCTTCCCTCATTCGCATCCAATGCCGCCTCGCCGAGTTGCCAGAAGACGATCCGGCGCGCGACGCCCTCGAAGATGAGGAGGCAGATCTGCTGGCCGAATACGAAGCCGAATGGACGCAACCGTTGCAGGAGATTGCCGAGGATTGGCGATTCTCCCGCGGTTTTGTTGAACATGTTTGCATGAATTCGGACCAGTTGATCGCTCACGCGGAGCATTTGTTTGAAATCACCCTCCTCAGATCGGTGCAGCTGCGGGTTCCACGCAAGGACTTCCCTCGTGTAGTGGCGTGTCCGCAACTTCGGTGGGTCGAGACTTTATCCTTCAGAGGTAGTCAGCTCAACGACCGCGCGCTGCAACAATTGCTCGTTTCTCCCCATTGGGAGCGACTGACGGCCCTCGTTTTGAACCGTAATGCCATCAACGCGCCCGGAGTTCGGGCCTTAGTTCAGTCGTCGCTGTTCCCCAAATTGCGTTTGCTCGATTTGAGCTGGAACCAAGGCATTGGCAACACCACCGCTCGCCTGCTGGCGCAGACGGATCGAGCAAACAGATTGCAAGTTTTGAATATGAATGAGACAAACCTCAGTGCGGAGGGACTAAGGCAACTTTTCGAGACTCCTAATCTTCCTCATCTGGTAAAACTCGAAGCCTCCCGCATGACTCCGCACTGGAATCCAGACGTGGCTCCATACCGGGGCCTGTCGCCGTTGAAACTACCGGCTCAGCTTCGCTGCCTGAATTTAAGCAACAGCCACCTTCCCGCTATTCCGGACTTGTTCGATTCGGTTTTACCCAATCTTCGATCTCTGAATCTGCGAGGAGTTAACGCGATTGAGCAGCAAATCGAATCGTTGCTGTCATCACCCTCGTTGTCAAGTCTGACCTCTCTCGATCTGGGGCATATCAATCTAGGCTCGGCCGGAGCGCGGTTATTGGCCGATTCTCCGTATCTGGTCTCGCTTCGGCATCTCGATCTTTGTTCCAATAACATCCGCGATGTCGGAGCCAAAGCGCTCGTCGAATCACCACATCTGCGAAGCTTGCGAGAACTGGCTCTCGCAGGAAATGGGATCGGCGGACCAGGGTTGAAGGCGCTTGCGGCGTCTGCCAATCTGGATCAACTCCGCATGCTCGACCTGGGAGCAAACTTCATTGGCGGCGATACGGTGCGCCTTCTGGCGGAGTCGCCGCATCTGTGCAATCTTGCCCAGCTTGATCTCAGCGACGCTTATCTGGAAGAGGAGAGCGCCCGTGCCCTGGCCTCATCAGCGAACCTGGCGCGGTTGAGGACGCTGCACTTGAAGAAAAACCTCCTGGGTGATGGCGGCGCCAGAGCGCTGGCACAGTCGCCGCGCTTGTCGCGGCTGACCAAGCTGGATCTCAACGACAACCGTATCGGCAAGGCCGGAGCCGAGGCTTTGGCGGCTGCGTCGTGGCGGCGGATGCGGAGCCTCGATCTTCGTGGCAACGTCTTCACCGATACGCAGGAAGCGTTACTGCGGAATCGTTTCGGCAAAGCGATCCAGCTCTGAAACCCAGTATTTCGAGAGGAATGGATGACCCACTCCGACGCTTTTCTGCGAGACATCCTCAACCATCCCGACGACGATGCACCGCGACTGATCTTCGCCGACTGGCTGGAGGAACAGGGCGATGCCGCCAGTGTCGCTCGCGCCGAGTTCATCCGCGTTCAGTGTGTCCTTGCAGCCGGACAGTTGTCCGATCTACGGCGAGCCGAGTTGGAAAAACGCGAGAACCAGATTCTGAATGAATACGGTAGCCAATGGGCACGCCCCATCCGCCGGCTGGTGCAAACTTGGGAATTCCATCGTGGATTCATCGATGCGGTCGAGATGGGGGAACATGAGTTTCATGCACGCGCGATCCAACTCTTTAGCCGAGCGCCCATTCAGCATCTGCGTTTGGATGTGAATCCTGCCAGGGCTCCTCTCAACATGGCGGCGTTGGCTGACAACTGGCAACTCCGCAATCTGCGATCTCTCGATCTAAGTGCGAATGAACTGGAGAGCCGAGATGTGCGCGCCTTCGTCGTCTCGGAACACCTGACGAATCTTATAGTGCTCGACCTTTCGCACAACCGAATCGGAGACAGCGGCATTCGAGCCTTGGCGAGTTCGCCGTTGTTGGGCCGGCTGGAGCATCTCAAGCTGCGCTACAACGATATCGGAGCCAACGGCCTGCGTGCCCTGGCTCACGCGCTTGAAAAATTTGACCGCACTCCTGAAAGATTGCGCTTACGACGGCTAGAGGTATATCACAACAATTTCAGTGTTGCCGGCCTGCGCGTCATCGCTGAATCGCCATTGTTGCGGCGTCTCGTGCGCGGTTGAGGGTTCCAACGATGGTGCCTCTCATCTACAGCCCGCGATACAACATCAAAGCCCTGGGCCTTGAACGCTGGCATCCGTTTGACACCTCAAAATACCAGCGGATCCATGACTGGCTGATCCGCCAGGGGTTGCGCCGGCGTGAAGATTTCATCGCTCCGCATCCCTGCACGCTCGGCGAGCTTTCGCGAGTGCATTCACAAGACTATCTGCGTTCCTTGAAGCGCCGGCGCGAGCTGGCACGCATTTTCGAATTGTTGCCGATTGCGTATCTCCCGGCTTGGCTGATCGATTGGCGGGTGCTGCGGCCGATGCGCTGGGCGACTGGAGGCACACTGCTCGCTTGTCGCTTGGCCTTGGAACGTGGAATGGCCCTCAATCTCGGCGGCGGCTACCACCATGCTAGCGGCACAAGCGGGGGCGGCTTCTGCATCTACGCCGATGTGCCCCTGGCGCTGGCCGTGCTGCATGATGAAAAGCGTGTTCACTCCGTTCTGATCGCGGATACGGACGCTCATCAGGGGAATGGAACCGCCGATGCCATCCGCACTTGGCCGTGGGCGCATCTACTTGATCTATTTGAGGAGGACATTTATCCGCAATACAAAGTCGAGGAGGAAATGCCGGTGCCGCTGCCCGCGCTGACTTCCGGCATGACGTACTTGGAAATTCTTTCTGAGCATCTGCCCAAGGCCCTGGATCGGATCCAGCCCGATTTGTTGGTCTACAACGCCGGCTCGGATGTTCTCGAAAGCGATCCGCTGTCTTGGCTGCGGCTGACTCCAGAAGACTTGGCCGAACGCGATTTGTACGTCGTGACTCAGGTGCGCGAACGCGGCATTCCGTTGGCGATGGTGCTATCGGGCGGATATGGCCCGGCATCCTGGGAGGCTCACGCTCGCTCGATCGAAGGGATTCTGGCTCGCTTCGACCGTCAGGCGTGAAAATAGGAAAGTCGGCGTTGATCGACCTGCTTAATCCAGAGGTAGCTCCTGGCGGGTAGAGTCATCGCCCGCCAGTCGCACGGCCAGCTTACCGTTCGCGCCTGCCATTTCGATCTTTAGATGCGGACTCCGAATCCACCCTTGGGCCGAGGCCGGCTGTTTTTTGTAGCGATTGCGTTTGAGCACATGGATTTCCGGTTCCCGCGTATCGCGATGGATGATCCATACCTCCGGGACGCCAAGATCGCCGTAGAACGGCAATTTCTCGTACGCCTCGTCGCCGGGACTGTGGATCTCGACGACTACATCGGGAGCGCCCTCGAAGTATTCGTTGCGATCGATGGCGAAGCGCTGGGGCAAAAGCAGTACGAGATCGGGGATGCGATAGTTGTCCGGCCAGCCGCCAATTGCCGCCACGTTGATCTGGTGATACACCTTCCCCTCACAAGTCGGTGCCCAGTAGGAACGCAGATAACTCTCCAGGCAGAATTCCAGATCCTGATGACCCCGATTCGGCGCCGGCGGCATGTGCAGAACTCCGTCCCACATTTCATCCCACTGATCCGCACCGGTCTTCTTGCGGATGGCCTGGATGTCCGGCAATAGCGAAGGCATGACGGCTTTCATGTAACCCTCCGTAATCCGTGATATGTTCGATCAAAGTGTAACCGCCACCCTCAACGGTGTACATGCCGATCCTTAGACCCGCGCCTCCAGGATCGCGCCGCATCGGCGCAGGTGATCCGCGTATTTCTCGTCGAATCGCGCCCCGCGCAGATCCACGAGGTAGAAATCAACGCCATCGAGGATCGCGCCGCGCAGGTCGGCGCCGCATAAATTCGCCTTGCGGATTTCCTCGGGAGATCTGTACGTCTGCTCGTCGTAATCGTCCGTGTAGAAGCCGGTCTTGCTGCCTTCGCAGGGAATGGTGCTGCCAACCAGCCCGCTCCGCGTCGAACCCATGTGGAAGGAGACGCCGCGCAAATCGGCTCCACGCAAATCGGCCTGTTCCCATTCGATGTCGGCCAAGCCCGCCTCCTGGAGGCAGGCGCCGCGAAAGTTGGCGCCGAACATCGTCGAGCCGGTCAGCAAGGCGCGATGCAGGTGGGCATTCTCGAAATCGGCGGAAGGAAGGGTCATGTATTCTAAATCGCACGCCTCCATATCCGCTTCGGTGAAACGCGCTCCGTCCCAGCGAGATTCGCGCAGACATAGCCCCGCCAGAATGGACCTCGTTAGATCCGCTCCGGAAAAATCGGCTCCCTTGATGGTGCTTCCCGTGAAATCCGCATGGAGCAGAACAGCATCGCGGAACACCGCCGCGGTCAACTTGCTATCCTCGAACCGCGCGTCGGGAAGCTGGGCTTGCGTGAAGTTTGCTTGCTCCAGATTAGCGTCCACGAAGCTCGCGGACTCGGCGGAGACATGGCTGAGGTCGGCCCCCCGAAGGTCCGCTTCCAAGGCCATGATCCCACTCAGACAAGCCGCGTTCAGCCGAGATCGCTGGAAGCAAGTCTTATTGGCGTTCGCTCGCGCCAGGTCCGCTCGGCGCAGGTCAGCCGCGGTCAGGTCGGCTTCCCGAAGGTCCGCTTGCGCTAATCGGATGCCGGGCCAACAGACTTTGCTCAAGTACGCTCCAGCCAACCAAGAAAGACTTGTGCTTTGCAAACTCGCGCTCGCGCCGGCCGCGTGCAGAAGGCTGACGGCCATCGCATGGCTCCACGCCGGTTCCGCGAGCAACGAATGCAATCGTTCCAGCGCCCTGCTGTCCTCG
>Ga0070738_10001666_pt1 | contig 41839 bp, 31 predicted proteins | sample Coa_R2_2_FD_66446 | JGI IMG/M metagenome (GOLD analysis project Ga0070738, IMG submission 66446) | Surface soil microbial communities from Centralia Pennsylvania, which are recovering from an underground coalmine fire - Coalmine... | ecosystem: Environmental > Terrestrial > Soil > Unclassified ...
TCTCCTCTGCTCCTCTGCCCCATCATACCCTACGATCTAATCTTCATCGAGAGAACGGGGCTTTTTGCCATCAAGTAGGGAACTCACAGTCATATCACCCATGACATTGATAACGGTACGGCTACGATCTAGAAACCAGTCTACAGTTAACAATAGGGCAATGTACTGTGTGGGTAAGCCAACAGACGTAAACACAAGCGTCATTGTCACTAATCCCGCCTCTGGAATACCAGCGGCACCTACCGACGCAAAAATCGATGTGAGGATGACAACAAATTGCTGTCCTAAAGTCAGGTGTAGTCCCAAGACTTGAGAAATAAACAATGCAGACATTGCTTCATAAAGAGCAGTACCATCATTGTTAAAATTAGTACCTACCAAAGCGCCTAAAGACGCAGAAGATTCTCTTAAACCGATTTTGTCCTGCAAAATTTGAAATGTTACAGGCATTGTTGCTGTCGAGGAGTCGGTTGAGAAAGCTGTCAAAAAGGCATCTGAACCACCGCGCAGGAAGTTGATCGGTTTCACCCAAGAACCGAACCTTACTCTGATGAGATAGTAACAAGCTTGTAGTACGAGTCCTAGCAGCACTGCGATCACAAATGCACCTAAAGCCTTAAATGGCTCAAAACCTGTTTCAGCAACAGTTTTAGAGACAATGCCAAAGACTGCTAATGGAACAAAGGCAATCACCCAATTGAGAATACGGATCACTGCTTCAAATAAAGTTCCAATCACTTCTTCAATTGGCTGGTACCCAGTTTTGCCTTGAGCAATTTGCTCTGATTTTATAGCACGAAGGACGATGCCAAAACTCAGTGCAACGACAATAAGTTGAAGGACATCATTATTGACAAGTGGTTGGAGGATAGCATCTGGTACAGCATCTTTGATGAGTCCCCAAGGATCAAGATTTTTACGAGCTATGCTTGCACTTCCTGGAACTTCAAAATGCCTCCAAGTACCAGGACGCAGAGTGTTAGCAACGAAAAGTCCAATCAGGATAGCGACCGTTGTGTTAGTAAAAAGCAGTACCGCCAAACGCCGTCCCACCTTGCCAGGAATGTGGGTTGTCATTAGGGTATGTAGCACTGCAACAAAAATCAAGGGTGTAGCCAAGGCTCGAAGTGCTTTCAGTACCAGTTCTGAAGGAACAGCCAGATTCTCAATGAAGGCTTTATTTGTTGGGTTAGGGTGCCCTGCACCTAGTGCAATCCCCAAAGCTACCGCGAGAATCAGTGCAATGACAATTTGTAATGCGAGTGGAATACGCCGCCACAGGGGACGATTTGTGTTCTCTGTTTTGGTTTCGTTCATTACTAAGTGCAGGTAGATTATTCAGTTATCAGTTATCAGTTTTACAAAGGGGTTCAAGTTCACCATAAAGATGATGATAACTGTTTACTGTTTACTGTTCACTGATTTAACAACACTTCGATCAGTTAAAATTTCGGAGAAGGTGAGCACGATTGAAAGCAAATTGCGTTAATGTGGAAGACGTTTCTGTTTTTGGCTCCTGGTTGAAACATATATGTCCTTCGTACCCCTACACATTCACAGTGACTACAGTCTGCTCGATGGAGCAAGTCAACTGCCAGAGTTGGTAGAGCAAGCGATCGCCTTAGGTATGAAAGCGATCGCCCTAACCGATCACGGTGTTATGTATGGTGCGATCGAACTCATCAAGATTTGTCGTAGTAAAAATATTAAACCAATTATCGGCAACGAGATGTATGTCATTAACGGCGATATTACAAAACAAGAGCGTCGTCCTCGATATCATCAAGTTGTTTTAGCTAAAAATACAAAAGGTTATAAAAATTTAGTTAAATTAACAACTGATTCTCATCTCAAAGGGGTGCAGGGGAAAGGAATATTTTCTCGTCCCTGTGTCAATAAAGAGTATCTCAAAAAATACCATGAGGGTTTGATTGTCACAAGTGCCTGTTTAGGAGGAGAGGTTCCTCAGGCAATTCTTAGTAATAAACCAGAAGCTGCTCGTAAAGTTGCTCGATGGTACAAAGAAGTTTTTGGTGATGATTATTATTTAGAAATTCAAGACCATGGCTCCCAAGAAGACCGGATCGTCAATGTAGAGATTGTTAAGATTGCACAGGAGTTAGATATTAAAATTGTCGCTACAAACGATTCCCACTTTATTTCTTGTTACGACGTTGAAGCACACGACGCTTTACTCTGTATTCAGACTGGCAAGCTGATTGCTGAAGATAATCGCATGCGTTACAGCGGTACTGAGTATTTAAAATCCGCTGAACAGATGAAGCAGCTCTTTCGCGACCATTTGCCAGATGATGTCATTGAAGAAGCTATTGCAAATACTGTAGAAGTGGCGGATAAAGTTGAGCCTTACCAGATTATGGGTGAGCCTCGTATTCCTAATTACCCCATTCCCTCTGGTCACACTCCTGATACTTACGTGGAGGAAGTTGCTTGGCAAGGACTCTTAGAACGTTTGCATCGCAAATCGAGAAGTGAAGTTGACCAGGTCTACAAAGACAGGCTGGAATATGAACTAAAGATGCTTCAGCAAATGGGTTTTTCCACATATTTTTTAGTTGTGTGGGACTACATTAAATTTGCTAGAGATAATAATATTCCTGTGGGACCAGGAAGAGGCTCTGCAGCTGGGTCATTAGTAGCCTATGCTATGTGTATTACTAATATTGATCCAGTACACCATGGCCTACTTTTTGAAAGATTTTTGAATCCTGAGCGGAAATCAATGCCTGATATTGATACAGATTTCTGTATTGAAAAGCGAGATCAAGTCATTGATTACGTAACTAAAAAATATGGAAAAGAACGAGTTGCTCAAATTATCACCTTTAACCGCTTAACTTCTAAAGCAGTTTTAAAAGATGTCGCCAGAGTGTTAAATATTCCCTACGGTGAAGCAGACAAAATGGCGAAGTTAATTCCTGTCTCACGTGGTAAACCGACTAAACTATCGGTCATGATTTCTGACACAACACCAGAACCGGAGTTTAAGGAAAAGTACGACAATGATCCTAGAGTTCGCCATTGGGTTGATATGGCAATTCGGATTGAGGGAACTAACAAAACTTTTGGAGTTCATGCGGCTGGTGTGGTTATTTCTGCTGACCCATTGGATGAAATTGTCCCGCTACAAAGAAACAATGATGGTTCGGTGATCACCCAGTATTTTATGGAAGATCTCGAAGCACTGGGTCTATTGAAAATGGACTTCCTGGGTTTAAGAAATCTAACAATGATTCAAAAAACTATTGATTTGATTCAGGAACACCGAGGATTTAAAATTGACCCTTACGAAATAACTAATCAAGAAAGAAAAGCTCAGAGGATATTAGCTAAAGGTGAGTTTACCACTCTGCCAAAAGACGTGAAAAAGACTTATGAGCTTTTGGAAGCAGGTGAATTAGAAGGCATATTTCAATTGGAATCTTCTGGAATGCGCCAGATAGTACGTGACTTAAAACCTTCTAATATAGAGGATATTTCCTCAATTTTGGCTCTTTATCGACCTGGACCATTAGACGCAGGACTCATTCCTAAATTTATTAACCGAAAACATGGTCGAGAGAAGATCGATTATCAGCACTCTATATTAGAACCTGTACTAGATGAAACCTATGGAATTATGGTGTATCAAGAGCAAATCATGAAAATTGCTCAAGATATGGCAGGTTATTCTTTAGGACAAGCTGATTTGCTTCGCCGTGCTATGGGTAAAAAGAAAGTTGCCGAAATGCAAAAGCAGCGGGAAAAGTTCGTTGATGGTGCGGCAAAAAATGGTGTAAAGAAGCAAATAGCTGAAGATTTATTTGAGCAAATGCTGAAGTTCGCAGAATATTGCTTAAGTTATGATACTGAAGTCTTAACGGTAGAGTATGGCTTTGTAAAGATTGGCGAGATTGTGGAAAAAGGTATTGAGTGTAGTGTCTATACAGTCGATAAACATGGCAATATTTACACCCAACCTGTTGCACAATGTCACAATCGTGGTCAACAGGAAGTCTTTGAGTACGTTTTAGAAGATGGTTCGGTGATTCAGGCAACAAAAGATCATAAATTTATGACAACAGACGGACAAATGTTACCTATCGATGAAATATTTGAAAGGGGATTAGATTTAAAACAAGTTAAGGGATTACCAGAATAAAGTTTTTTAACGCTAGGAATCACATATTAAGCTATAAGTGTTTGGCATTTTGTGTAGGCTTTAGTTTTAAACTAGGAGCAGATTGTGGGGTGTGGAAAATTGCACTACGAATTAGGCTAGCTACCAGATAGCTTGACACAAAGCATAGCAAAGAAGTTATCAGAATCAGTCTACTACGAGAAAAAACTTTATTTGTTCGATTTGTTTTGATACTTTTTTTTCTGGTGTTTTTTTGCGATTGGTGAGTTGAGATTTTTTCTGGCTGTTGTGGTGATTCAAACAAATTAATTGAAAGTTGTATGCTCCCTTGAGGCTCTACAATATTGTGATCAGTTATGATTTCATGAGAGCTTGATAGTTGTCTTTCACTATAATTATCAGAAAAACTTGATTGTCTTTGCTCTACTCGGGAAAGTGCTTTAGTGATTTGCTGTGACTCTTGGTCTGTCAATGTAGAATATAAAGTCAGTACCTGAGGTTGAATTTTTAGCAAACAATCGTCTTCTAGAGAGCAAATAGCATTCACAATACTTTTACGTGCAAACAAAAGCTTTTCTTGTAAGAAAATTTCTTGCACATAATGAAATGCTTCATTAGTCTTAGCTGTTTTTGTCGCTGCATGACATTGCATTTCAATAACAATAAGTGCGATCGCCAGGAGCAAAGCTTCAGCTCTTAGAGGATTTGTATTTTGCAAGTTTTCATACCAGAAATTCAAAGTATGGAGAACTTCTTGCGGTTCTGCAAAGTTTAGATCTTCTCCCAAAGCCAATCGAGCACCTATTATTTGTGCTGTAGGATACTCCTCACTCATCAACCACTGAAACATTGCGTCTTCCATTGAAGTTGAAGGACGTTCCAAGCTAATCCAAATTGGCAGTTCATTTTCATAAACTGGTAAGTTTCCACCGTTATTCTCTAGTTGTTTTCTCTGTTCACGGTAGACTTTACTCAGAGTTTTTATAATTTCATGACGTTCTTCCTGTGTGAATGAACCAATTAAATTCTTCAAATTAGATTCGATTTGCTGAAAATTTTTGCTTGTTTGAGAGCAAATTTCTTTAACGACAGTATCGCGAGCAAAATAATGATTTTCTTCTAAAAAGAAGATTTTTAGCTTTTGGCAAATATCATTGACTCGGAAATTATCATTTTTATAATGACCCAAAATTTTTATGTACGTCAGTGCCACAGTTTCTAGTAAAGCTGCGCGTGGTACATCATGACTCACAATGTCAGTTGTTGTGTCTTTACACTCTTGCAACCATAAATTTAGAATATTCAAAACTTCTTGAGTATTTTTGGGATAAGCAAGAGCCAAACTCTCACTAATCCATCGAATTAAGTCAATATGCCGCGTCATATCATGTAATAGATCCCGCAGCTGAACTAGATGCATGGGAACGACCATCCGCAAAGTCCACAACCCAAAGCGATTACGAACCAAACGATTTGGATATTCAGCTAATTGCTTGAGAATGTCGCACAATTGCTTAGATAGACGAAGATTACCCAAGCGTCCTTGCGGTGCATCATACTGTGCTGCATAACCTACTGTGAGAGCTATCGTGTTCATGATATAGTCTTGAGACTTCCCACCTTTTTTCTCAGCGTATACTTTCAAGTATTTGAGTATGTCAAACAGTTCTTTATAATGACCATATTCGCACCATCGGGCCATTGCACGCGCTGCAACTGTATGCACACTAGCATTGCTATGTAATGCTAGATTTAGCAGACTCTCTTGAACTTCTCTGCTGTCAATTAGACCGATATAACTGATTGCTTCACTAATGACTTCACGCAGCTGCTCACGTCTTAATTTGGTACCGTAGAGATGATGTCCCACCGATACACTATTTAGTCTTTGCTCAAAAGATTTTTGACTCACGGACTGGGTAACAAGTTCTACCATGACGGGAAGAGCTGTTTGAATTCGCACTCGGTAGCTATCCCATGCCACTTCAAACAACATTTTGCGTTGTTGAGGTAACCAACTTTCATATTTTTTTGTTTTCTCAGTTGGTACTTCAATTAAGCGAAAGAAGTTGTGGAGATTATGTAAATCACAGTGATCTAAAGCTTGTAGTGATGGGTCACGCCGATACCATTCATTTTCAACAAGTTTTGCTATCCCAATGACACACTGGTCATCAAAGAGACCATTAAAGAAGTTTAGACCTAGTGCTAGTAGCTGTTCACGAGGTTGAAGAATATTGTGAAACCATTGGTTCAGTAAGTTTTTATCATTTTGAGTTAGGTCTATCAACTCATGAAGCGTCTGTTGATGTAATGGTTTGTTGTCAACACTGAGTAACTCTACAAAGCATGCAATACGTTCAGGTGTTTTTAAGCGTTTAGCAACTTCTTGGAGAGTTAAATCGCCGATTTGTAAATTAGAATCAAGATTCCCGCTTTCAAATTGTGGTGGTAGAGATTTCTTCGACTCCTTAAGTTTGTCAGTCAGCACTCTGACCAAATCATCAGATTTGTAAAGATCATCAGCTGATAAGTTTTGCCAAAACTTCCTTTCACCATCATATAGTTTCCATCCAGCAAAGGGTACTGCCGTACTTAGGACAACATAATGATGATTACAAACAGCTACCTTTTGGATTTCTGATAGTTCTTGCCCAAGATGTTGTGGCCAAACCTCTGACAAGATAAAGATTGTAGTACCCTTAGTTTCTTGGAGCGCTACATCAAAGCCTTGTGAGTCTGAACTGCCATACCATTCTTTGATTGGAATCTTCTGACTCATAGAGGTGACACAGTGCTGTAACTCTCGACTCAAACACCATGCTATATGTCGAGACAGTCCAACTTTATCTATATCAGAACCTGCTTCTAAGACCAATAGATTTTCTCTAAGCAGAAGCTGAACAAGTTCAGGAGTGACGATAGGACTTGGAAATTTAGGAGGCTTGAACTGATCTAAACTTGGCTCAAAAAATTCAGGTCTTGCTTGATAAATATTTTGGGTAACATTCCCAGTCCCAGGATTTGACTGACCTCCTGGGTGATAATTATCCAAAGTCAATTTTTGTACTGACATAGAAGCAGGGCGATCGCTTATCAACTTAGCTTTCTTTTGAGACTAGTTCCAACTTTCCCCAGTTTCTTACTTTTAAGCATCTGAAGTGCTTAACCTCAGATGCTTTGTCAAGTTATTACTTGGAGTTTTTGATTGGTGTTAGCCTTCTTGTAAGTATAATATTACATTAATACTCACTCAGTCTTCCGCATCTTCTAACTCCATTTCTCCGTTGGGATACTGTCACACTCCATTGAGCAATCGGCTCTCTACGTAATATTACGGGAGATTTAGATGGCTCGCTTTCAGGTGCCGTCAGTGTATCCAATTCATCTGGATTTAAATTTTGTTTTATATCTAACTCAGGTTCAAGAAACTTTACAGAACTTGGTTTTCTGAGCTTTTCTGTTTCATTATTGGAGCGTTCTTCCGTTTCAATCACTTCAGCGTAAAGCATTGGCTCAGCAAGCAGCGATTGTCCATTATGAATTGTTGTCATTGGTAAATACACTCCACTAAGTATTGTTTGAAAAAAGTTAGTTAAAGGTAATTTGAGAAGTCCAGTTTTCAATACGCTTTGTTTTGCGTTTTTGGGGAAACTTTTCTATGTTTTTCCCCACTATAAGACTTCTTGTCAAAGAACTACTCTTTTTTTCTGCTTGGCATTGGTATGTTTTACCAACAGCTTTGGCAGTATTTAGTAGACGTTAGTTTTATATTTATGTTGCAGTATAAGCTATAACTTTATGGATAGTCACCCATAGTTTTGTTAAAGTCATAATACAACGACATTTAAAGATGTTACAGCTTGTTTAAATCATCTGCTCAAATCCTAGTTTGATCATCATATTGTTTGTGTGAATTATCTTCAGTGATAATACACAAATTCTTTAATTTTTCAACTGATTTTTTTATTAAATTTATATATATTTTGTCTAGTCACTTCAGTAAATATATTTAGGAAACAGCAAAAAATAATACATATATTTATTTTGAAGTCATTTAACTGCGATTGAATAAAAAGCTACTTGATATTTTTGGCATTTTGGCACATTTTCATGTCGAAAGGTTGTTATCTTGGCAAGACTCCTCTTATGCAACGATTCAATTTCGACTTCTTGCAGAATCCCTCGGTTGCTCACCGGGGATTTTTACTGTTCGGGGACTTATAACTAAGCGGCTTTCCAAGTGCCGTGGAAACTATGTGGAATAACACCAGGTAGTCCTAGTCTACATATAGGTTCTTCATCTAAGTGATCGCTATCAAATACCCAAACCTCGCTACTGTCAGTATTGCCATCGTAGATCACTGTAATTATCCAGCCTTGGTCAGGGTTATGAGCATTGGGAGTATAAATAGGTTCCGAAGGATAGCGGTTTTCTCCCATGTTGGCTTCCGTAAGTGTGTCGGTTTTATGGTCAAAACGTGCGATCGCGTTCAAGATTTCTTGGCTAATATCTGTTCCTTGCCGGAACACAGAAAGATATGTGTGGGGAGATGCTTGTCCTACATATTGCTGTGGTACGACTGGAAATTCGCAAAATCGTTCTAATAGTGGCTGAATTGAAGTCACTTGACCAGTTTGGGGATTAAGATGAGCTCGCCAGAGTTGACTCATGGCAGCGGTGTGGGTCTCACCTGTGGCAACTTCCTTAAGATATTGGTTTGTCTGAAAGTCTTCATAACGAGCAATATCCACAATCACTGAGCCTCCAGCATCAATATAGCCATTAGCAAAATGCCATTGAAACCAAGGTTCAGTCTCACCGCGACTAACAAGGGATAAGCTTTCGCGATCAAAAACGAGGATTTGAGTACCAATTTGTGGTTTCCACGTCAGCCCATCACTGTAGGAGTTAAATCCAGTTAACACTTGTAGAATATTTAGCCGCACTGGAGGCACAAAAAATACCAGATATTGCCCAGCTAGAACAAAATCATGCACTAAAGGAAAACCCTCAAGTTGAAACGATGTTTTTTGTCGTATTTTTCCTGTAGAATCACTTTTATAAATGTTGAGTATGCCATTCAATCCAACAGACACACCAAAATTAAAAATCTCACCTGTTTTGGGGTCAATTTTGGGATGAGCGGAATAAGGCAAATTATTTTTCAGATCTCCTAGATCATCCTGCCCCAAAGTATTTAGTGTTTGCAAGTCAAGGGTGTATGGGTTTCCGACTTCCCACAATGCCAAAAGTTTATTCGGTAGTGCTAACACGGAAGTATTAGCAGCGTTTTTTATAGGCTTCAGCCATTGATTCCAAATTGGTCCAGGTGCTGTCATCCCATAATTACCGTACAGCAATTGATTTGCGGCAGCTTCTTCTTTGTATCCTTCTGTTTGAACATAGCGATATACTGCTGTTGCACCCACATCTGTGAAATGAACTGCAAGAATTGCGCCATCTCCATCAAACCAGTGTCCTACAGAGGTCACACCACGCTCTAGACGTGCAGGTCCGTTACGGTAAAGTGTACCTCGTAAACCTTCAGGTATTTGCCCAGAAAGAATCTGCAGCTGGGTAGGGGGAAATTCTTGAGCAGGTTGAGCGATCGCACCGGCCCAAGCTGTTTTTGTTAATTTTTTATTAATTGTGTGCATTTGGTATAACTGCTAATAGATGAATGCAACCTTATATGGTTACCTTTGTACTCTTGGTAACTTAGGCACTAGTCACCTCAAATGTTGTTAATAATCGACGAGGAGCTGTTTGTGGAAGTGGGAACTCTTCTAGATAAAGTTCTGTAGCTTCCCTGAAATTGGCAATGGCTTCTTCTATAGTCTCTCCTTGACTGGCAATTCCTACTTCTGGACATTCAGCGACGTAAACATCCTCTTCCCAGTGAAGGATTGCTGTAAAGGTTCGAGTTTTCTTTTCCTGAACTTGTGTCAATGAACTCATTTTGTTTCCCTCTTGTTACTCTAAATATTTTCACCTTCTATCAATTTTATGCATCCCCAACTTGTAGCTCACATTATTTCTCACCTGCAATATGTTAAAGGGATTACAGCGATTGTGCTTGGTGGTTCTCGCGCTAGAGGGACACATACAGAAAAATCTGATGTAGATATTGGGATCTACTATGAGCCAGGAGACATCCTTGATCTGTCTGAACTCAGCCGCATAGCAACTGAACTTGACGATAATCATCGTGAAAACCTCATCACACCTATTGGCGGTTGGGGAAAGTGGATTAATGGAGGTGGTTGGTTATGTGTAGATGGTGTGGCTGTAGATTTTCTCTATCGCGACCTTGTGCGTGTCAGACAAGTCATTGCTGATAGTCATGCTGGCAAACTCACCATAGACTATCAACCAGGACATCCCCACGGGTTTGTATCGTCAATTTATATGGGCGAGATATCTCTTTGCCGAGAACTGTATGACCCTTTTGGTGCTATTTCAGATTTAAAGGCACAAGCTTTGCCTTATCCAGTTGCACTTCGGCAAGCAACCATTGATACTTTTGCTTGGGAGATCAAATTCTCGCTTTTAGTTGGAGCAAAAGCAGTTGCACGTGGTGACGTTGTGTATGCAGCTGGCTGCTGTTTCCGAAGTGTGGCGTGTATGAATCAAGTTTTGTTTGCACTTAATAGACAATATTTGTTGAATGAAAAAGGTGCATTAGCATTAGCAGATACCTTCAGTATTCACCCACATGACTATAAGAAGCGCATTGAGTCAGCGTTTGAAATACTATCAGCTAATACAAAATCTCTTACAAAAGCGATTCAGATTTTAGATGAACTTGAGCATGAATTGAGTCAATTGTATCAATCACTGCCTTGAAGATTAAAATCAACTTTATCGTAGATATCTAACAGAGAAATTTGAAATTGAACAGAAGCTAAAGCTAAAAGATTATTTTCATCTTCATACTCACAGAATATCCATTTTTTATGGTCGTTAGTCCGGAAATACTGCTCTACATGAACTTTGTATTGATCAATCAAAACATACTCCTGAAAGCAGGGTATAGTTCGATAAGCAGCAAATTTTTCATCAAGGTCATAGCTTCTAGTAGATTTTGATAAAACTTCAGCAATCATCACAGGATTAGTAATTGTGTCGCGACGACCCTCAGCAAATTCCAATGAATTGGCAACAATCATGACATCTGGATATGTATATATTTGCTTCTTGGGAATCCACAAACGTTGGTCGATGACGAACACTCGGTAAGGTTGACGCTTTAAAGCAAAATTGAGAGCAGCACTGAGATTAAGTGCTATTTGATTGTGGTTTGGTGTTCCGCCTGTCACTGGTATAATTTGACCATCTATATATTCATGTCGATTCTCTGAAGCAACTTCTAGAGCAAGGTATTCCTCTGGTGAATAGTAACGTTGTTCTTGAATTTGCATAAAGCATAACTCCAAAAGAGTCTTGGGTAATTATAGTTTACACACAGCTTTTTCATCTGAGTAATCACTATCAAATGCCTAAACCTTTTTTAAGGCTTATTGTATAAAGTCTATAGTAGTTGTATTTCTTCACATCAAATTCTGATTTTTTGTCTTCACTCGCTTATACAACTCTTCCATGGCCTCAATAAAGGAATTATCCTTTTGCCAAAAAGCGGGGAAATCTCCTTGTTTCTTAATTAAAATTGCTGAAACACCACTTTGAGTGGGAACTTCAATAGTTTGGGGTAGTCGAAGAGTACCTAACCAAAACTCTCTGGCTGTTGGTTTTTGGTCTATTGATTTTTGAGTGAGTCTAGTGTAAAAAGAGGTAGAGGGTTCTAGGGAAATTTCTTTATCGTTCAGTTCTTCAGACAGTAATTTACCTAACGGGGATTCAGCTAGTTTTGCTTGTAATTGTGCTTTAGATAACCCCCGCAATTCAAACAGTAAAAATGGGTTGTGATCTAATTGGGAAGCTACTAGGTAATACACTCCAGCAATATGTTTGCAGGGATTGGCATAGTCTGGACAAGAGCATTCTGTTTTGAAGTCTTTTCTGCTATGGGGTAATAAATGTAGTCCTAACTCGGAAAAGGAGTCTTCAATATTTTCTGGCACTTCATTAAGCAGCAGTCGAGAAACAATGCTAGCTTTGGAAGACAACTTTTCTATAGCTTCATTCCAGCGTGTTTTGGCAATAGGTGTAATCTCAATTGAAATATCATAAGTTGGCTCTTTGTAGACTCCAAAGTAGGGATTTATTGACCCTTTGACTTGAGCGGTAATGTGATTTTGCTGAATGTAAAAGCTCTTAACTTTACCACCATTAGCATAGGAACGTCCACGTTGTAACCTACCTTCATCTGTAAAAGCTTCTAGTGCTTTTATAAAGCGATCGCCCCACCATGTACGAGTAAATTTTGCCATCTGAGTTCCTCATTATACGATTGCACTCTTATTCAACGCTATGAGTTGCTTAAAGGCTTCGTTGTCTAATTCTGTTAACCAAGATTCATCACTCCCTACAACAGCAGAAGAGAGTTTTTTCTTATCTTCAATCATCTGGTCAATGCGTTCTTCTAGAGTGCCAATGGTAACAAATTTATGGACAAAGACATTTTTCTTTTGACCTATACGGAAAGCACGATCTGTTGCTTGGTTCTCCACGGCTGGATTCCACCAACGGTCGAAGTGAAAGACGTGGTTGGCTTTGGTAAGGGTGATGCCTACACCGCCGGCTTTTAGGGAAAGTATAAAAACAGAAGGTTCTGTATCTGGGTCTTGGAATTCTGTAATCATGGTTTCTCGTCGGTTGCGACTAGTACCACCGTGCAGATAGTAAGTATTACAGTGTATCGCATGTTTGATTTGTTTCTCTATATTTTCACAAACTTCAGTGAATTGGCTGAAAATGAGAAGGCTTTCTCCTTCAGAAATAGCCTCTTCTACCATCTCTGCTAAGCGGCTGAGTTTGTGCGATCGCTCTTGTGAGAATTCACTACCATCCTGCAAAAATTGTGCTGGGTGGTTACAAATCTGCTTTAATTTCATGAGTGTCGAGAGAATCAATCCCTTACGCTGAATCCCCTCTGTTGTTTGCAATTTTTCCTCAACATCCTTCACAACGACTTCATAAAGTGATGCTTGTTCTTTTGTGAGGTTTGTATATAACTTCTGCTCAATTTTCTCGGGCAAATCTTTGATGATGGATTGATCAGTCTTAACTCGTCGGAGGATGAGGGGTTCTACTAGTTTTTTAAGTGTCTCTGATTTGACGCGGTCATTGTCCTTCTGAATGGGAATCTCAAAAGATTTACGAAACTGTGCTTCTTTACCCAAGTAGCCAGGATTCAGAAAATTAAAAATTGACCATAAATCTAGTAAGCGGTTTTCGACGGGAGTTCCGGTTAATGCCAATCGGTGTTTTGCTGATAATTTCAAAATAGCCTTAGTTTGGGCAGCTTTGGGATTTTTGATATTTTGCGCCTCATCCAGCACAATGCGTTGCCACTCTACACTGCTTAGCACCTTTTCATCTTTGCGAACTAAAGTAAAGGAAGTGATCACAACATCATGCTGTAAACAAGCTGCTTTAAAATCTCCATTCTGATGGCGATCGCTACCATGATGCACCATCGTTTTAAGCTGCGGCGCGAACTTAGCAATTTCCTTCTCCCAATTCCCCACAACAGATGTAGGAGCAATCAACAACGTAGGCAAAATAGGAGACAAGTACGCCAATTCCCCCTTGTTCTCCCTGTTCCCCTCTTGCTCCTCTACTCCATAAAACTCTCTCTCCTGCACAAGCCTAGCAATGACCTGCACCGACTTTCCCAATCCCATGTCATCTGCTAGACAGCCATTTAACCCCAAGCGTTCTAAGTATTGCAACCAAGACACTCCTCGCTTTTGATACTCACGTAGAGTTCCTTGCAAGGGTAGGTCAGAAATTGGTTCTAACTGGCTTTTGTCTTGCAGTTTAGCCATCATTTCTGACAAGGTTTGGTCATGTTCAATTTCCCACTCTTCCCCAGATTCTGCACTGCGTTGCAATAAATCTAGCAGGGTCATTTCTGGCTGCTCATCGGCGTGGGATTGCCAGAATTCCAACAGCTGCTGCATCTTATCCCGGTCTAATTCCATCCATTGACCGCGAAAATGTACCAGGGGAGCCTTAGCATTGACTAGTTGCTCCCATTCTTGGGGAGTTACGACTTGGTCACCAATTGCCAGATCATATTGATACTGCACTAACGAGTCTAAATCAAAGTAGCTTTTTGTTTTGCTCTTATTTGCAGATGGGTTGCGAGAAGATGTTTTCAATCGAATCTTGGCACGACGGCGACCTGCGGGGGTATACCAAGCGGGGACAATAACCTTGAAGCCTGCATCTTCCAAAACCCAGGCACTTTCTTTAAGGAAATCAAATGCTTCTTCTAAGGTTAGTCGTAGTCCGGTGGGGGAATCGGTTTCTAATCCTTGCCATAGTTTAGGGTACATTCGGGCTGCATACCCTAAGTTCAGAAGCAAGTTGGTTTCAAAGTCTTTGCCAAACTCCTTGTATATCCCTGTTTTGGTTTTTGGACTCATTGTCCAATAGTCAGCCAGCGCCAGTTTGAGAGAGGGGTCTTGTTTACTGGCTACCAAAAACTGCATCTGCCAGTTATCTACATTGTCCGGGGTAGCAGAGTGCAATTGTAAGCACAGATGAAAGGGGGTGTCGTTTTGGGTACGGGTTATTTTTGTTTTCCACGCAAGCCATTGTTTATATTCTTCTAGATTGGCATTTGTCGTGAGTGGATTGTGACGATGAGGATAAAGGCAACGATGGATTAGGGAGTCAGCAATCTGCTTGTCAAACCCAGCTGTTGAGGGTGTATGGGTCACTAAATTGTAGAGCAAGGACTCAGAAAAGTGACGCAATAGAGCTTCTTTATCAAAAAACTCTATCGACTCTTTGGGCGTTTCTGAACCAGCCACACAAATCAGAGGCATGTACTCAATATATTTTTTTATATTTGATTCGTATGCCAAAGAAATAATTTCCCAGGTTGCATAGATTTCAAATGCTCGCGCAGTCTGTTGCTTGCCTTTTTTCTTCGTTTTAGTAGCTTCTAATTCTCGGTATTTCAGAGCAGGAATATACTGGTCTTTGAGAATCACTTGTTTAAAAGCTTGGGTGTAGTGATACCAAAACAAGAGATCTGAACCCAGTTGAATTTCATCAGAGTTGTAGAGTGCTAAAAAGTGGATATCATTGAGGAGTTTGATAATATTGATAGCTTTTTGGCTTTGGGAATAACCAGTTTTAGCAGAATTGACTGCTTCATAACAGTCTACTTTCCAGTACTCGAATCCTTCATAGTCTTCAGGGATTTCAATTTCTAGATACTTGACCAACTCTGGCGAAGGTAAGGGTTGATGATTGGCTGTCGGTAGAGCAAAGTACTTGGGAGATATCCGTTCTGCTATTTGCCTCTCTGATTCTTTGATTCCCAACTCCTGCAGGATAAAAGTTGCTAGTTCATCCTGTGCTAAATGTCCTGGATGAATTGGTTGTTTGTTTGTACGGCTTTTTTTAAGTACAGGGGTTTCTACCCATAAGTAAAAAGACCCAGGCTGAATAAAGTCACTTACCGCACTCGGTATCCAGCTACCATGAAGGACTTTCACAGCTTATTACCTCTGGATTATCTAGAACTAGAATTACTGTATCAAAACAGAGGTGTCGAATGTTGCGTAATTATAAAAAGATTCTTATGTTTGTTGAAACCTCACATGCACGCAGATGGTTATTCATTTCTCAAGGCTTACTACCCTGATTCAATTTCTGCAAAACTCCTTCCAATTCTTGCTGGTAACGCCCATACTCTGTCCAATTCCCTTGATGTAATGCCTCTTGTGCCTTTTGATAGATGGTTAATGCAGACTTGGCTAGGTTTGACACTTCTCCAGTAACAGGAGTAGGTACTTGCTTTTGTTCTTGAGCGCCTCCAAAGATGGCTGCTAGAGATTTATCTAAAGTTTCTTCCATCACTACAGCTTTATCATAAGCAACAATCACCCGTTTCAATTCAGGTAACTCACCCTGTTCGGCTCGTAGATATACTGGCTCTACATAAAGTAGAGACTGAGCAATAGGAATCACCAACAAATCCCCACGAATCACTTTAGAACCTGCCTGATTCCATAAAGTAAACTGCTGAGAAATTTGTGGTTCTTGATCAATTCGTGCCTCAATTTGCCGAGGACCAAAGATCAGTTTTTGTTTAGGAAACTCGTACAATAGTAATTTCCCGTACTCTTTGCTATTAGATCGTGCCGCCATCCAAGCAATCATATTGTCTTTGTTGGCGGGAGTGAATGGCAAAATTTGGATAAATTCTTCCTTAGCTTCTCCTGGCAATCGCATAATCATGTAGTTAGGCTGCATGATCTGCTCATTTCCTTCGTAGGTCTGAAGGGGTAAGCGCCACAAGTCTTCCCGGTTATAAAATAATTCTGGGTCGCTCATATGATAGACAAGATACATTTGTGCTTGCACTTTGAAGAGATCTTGCGGATAGCGAAAATGAGCTTTTACCTCTGGTGGAATTGCAGTTTTGGGTTCAAATAAGTGAGGAAAAATTTGGCGGTAAGTACGAAGTACAGGGTCAGCTTCATCGACGACAAAAAACCGCATCGTGCCATCATAAGCATCAACTAACACCTTAACTGAGTTTCGAAGATAATTGATATTGCTGTTTAAAATTCCTTCTGTATTTCCACCCTTGAGAATCGTGGTAGCACTCTTAGTTTGTACGACTGGCTGGGAATAGGGATAGCGATCGCTTACTGTGTAAGCATCAACAATCCACTGCAATCTACCGTTAATGACCACTAAATAGGGGTCACTGTCCAAGTGCAGAAAGGGTGCAACGTGACTCACTCTTTCTGAAATCAATCGGTAGTAATTGATGCGCGACTGGGCGCTAAAGTAGTCAGATATTAAAATCTGCAGGCTACCCAAGTCATAGGCGTAAGCTAGCCTATGCCATACTGTTGGGATTGGGACACCACCTTTACCGTTATAAGTCGTAAACGCATTGCCATCACCAAGGGGATAGTCAAACTCTTTGGTTTTTGTATCGGTAAAGATATAGTTATCAGTTCCTTCGCCATAGTAAATTGCAGGCTGCTTAACTTGAATATCAACCTTAGATACTGGGGGAATATCTTTGATATAGAGTTGTGGTAAACCATCAGAGGTGACCTGGTTAACTGGACTCATCACCAAACCATAGCCATGCGTGTACTTCAACCGCTGGTTGACCCAAGTTTTAGCCTCTTGGGATAATTGAGAGTAAGCCAGTTCCCGCCCAGACAACATTACCTGTTGATAGTTGCCATTCAAGGTATAACGATCCACATCTACATTCTGAAATTGGTAATAGAGACGAATCTCCTGAATTTGGCGATAGGTACTCAAAAGAGGACGGTAGTCCCATAAGCGAATATTACGAATAGTGGGCTGATTTTCTTGCAAAACTTGCCTGTTTAACTGAGCTTCAGCATTATAGTTTTGCCTTTGTACATCATTCAAATGATAGGCATTTTGGGTAAATCTGATGTTATTTGCAATGTAAGGCTTTTCTTTAGTTAATTCGTTCGGTTCAACGATAAATTTTTGCACAAACCAAGGATAAATATTGTTGAGCAATACTAAAGCCGCAAAAAACGATACTATCCCCACTATGGGTAACCTAAAGCTTCTTCGTCCAATGGAGAGAACCAACAAAACTGCCACTGACAACGCAATGATGCTTGTCACCCAGTAAACCAGTAACCGAGCATGAACATCAGTGTAACCAGCACCAAAGACAACCCCACTGGTTGAGTAAAGCAGACTGTAGCGCTTGAGCCAAAAATCAATTGCAATCAATCCGACGATTCCTGCTAGTAGCAAACTTAAATGGGCTTTGGATTTGCCATTCAGGGTTCTTTGACCATTACGCCACCATAGTGTAAAACTACCTTTGAGGACATAAACTAAAACAGATATTATCAGCCCCCAAACAACAATAAAGAATAACCAATTCCAGATAGCTTCATAAAGCGGCAAGTTGAAGATATAAAAGCCAATGTCCTGTTGAAATATCGGATCGCGATCGCCAAAAGCAGTAGGATACAGGTACTTAAGGATAGTTTCCCATAAGGAGACATTGGCATTTGCTGCACCTAACCCAACGAAAAAGATCAATGCCAAAGCTAGAAAATTAGCAAATTGGTCAGCATACTCTGAATACTCTGACAATACACTGTCTTCAAAAAAGCGAAAAGGATGATGCCGTGTCAGGTGCATAGCAATCCGATAGTTTATCCACACAAACAGGGTGTAGAAAATAAAAGTTACTACCCAAATTAGAATTTGCCAATTTAACCTTGTCCAAAATACTTCAGAAAAACCGACGCTATCAAACCACCACGCCTCGGTCAGAATATGTACTAGTTTTTTAGATAGAGACAGACTAATAATCACTATCAAGATGATTAGCACAATGCCTCTCTGTTTGGGGTTCATAATTTTGTCTTCCCTGGAGCTATTCCTAATTGAACAGAACTCACAACTTAGGAATCTGGATATATAAGAAATTTTGCACGAGTAATTGATTTTTAAAGGGTTCAGTCTGCGACTAAGTCGGTTTATTCTAAGTTCTGCGTTCTGCTCAATTGTGTTCTACTGTGTTCTTCTTCGAGATGTATTGATTAGTATTATTTACAACTCAGTATTCAGGAAATATAAGATTTTTAAATTTAAAGATCAATCATCTAATTTCAATCTCTATTATTCCTCGGCAAGTAAAGGTGTACGAAGAAATGATAAGAAACTATACACAACAACTCATAACATCGCCATAAGAATAGCGTGAACTTTTGTCAAAAATTATCATAAAACTCTTTTGCTTCATTCAGAATCAGAATATATAACCGCAAGTTAGAACTTCCTTGATTGGATTTGACAAAACCGCAGGAGGTAGCTTGTTACGTTTAGATTGCAAATTTAAAGCAGGAGATGCATTATGGCACAACAAAATGCAGCCCAACTTTTTAAAGCTGTTCAAAAAGAACAAGCATTCCAGGAAAGACTTAAAGCAGCATCTAATCCAGAAGCCTTCATCAAAATTGCTGAAGAACGTGGCTATCATTTCACGGTTGAAGAACTGGAAACTGAATTAAACAAATTGTCTCCGGCAGAGTTGGCTGCTATTGTCAATCCAGGGATGGCACCAAGACGCCATATTTACCCTAGGTGATTGCTCAAGTAGTAGAGGCAAAACAGAAAAGCTCAAGTTCATTGGCTTGCGATCGCCCTAAGCTTTAAAATTGGGGGTGCGTTAGATCGCGTTAACGCACCTTATTCATGTGATACCAGCGCAAAAAATAGGGATAACCTAGTGTTTGATTAAGCGACTGAAGCAATGCCTTGCAACTCAAAAATCTTTTCAATCACATCTTCGACCACTTTATCTGGAGTTGAAGCACCAGAGGTAATTCCTACAACTATTTTTCCTTCAGGCAACCAGTTGTCTGTAACTTGTAACTCTCCGTTTAATTGTCGATGTTCAATGCTATTTCCTGGCTTAATTCGCTCAACGCTATCAATGTGATACGAAGTAATGCCTCGTTCAACAGCAATCTCTTGTAAGTGTGTAGTATTGGAAGAATTGAACCCACCAATCACTACCATCAAATCGAGCGGATGTTCTACTAAATTTAGCATGGCATCTTGCCGTTCTTGTGTGGCATCACAAATGGTATTAAAGCTTTGGAAATGCTGATTTAATTCCAGTGGACCATACTTTTTCATCATTGTATGCTCAAACATCTTGCCGATCTGTTCGGTTTCACCTTTGAGCATTGTTGTTTGGTTAGCAATGCCAACTCTTACTAAATCTTGATCGGGATCAAATCCAGTAGAGCAAGCTTTAGCAAATTTCGCCATAAATTCGTCACGATTTCCTCCATTGAGAATATAGGCAGTCACATACTCAGCCTGTTCTATATTCCGCACAATCAGATATTTGCCGGCAAAAGAGCTAGTAGCAACAGTCTCTTCGTGATTATATTTGCCGTGAATAATGGAAGTGTAATCGCCTTTTTTATGCTTTTCAACAGTATTCCAAACTTTAGAAACCCAAGGGCAAGTTGTATCGACTATTTTGCAATTTTTCTCATGCAGTAGCTGCATTTCTTGAACACTTGCTCCAAAGGCAGGAAGAATAACAACATCACCAGTTTCTACAACTGAAAAATCTTTTTTACCTGCATCTACAGGAATAAATTTCACGTCCATCTCACGCATACGCTGGTTGACAGATGGATTGTGAATAATCTCATTGGTAATCCAAATACGTTCCGTTGGAAAATGCTTACGGGTCTCATATGCCATTGCAACAGCACGTTCAACACCCCAACAAAAACCAAAGGCTTGCGCTAGTTGAATAGTGACATTACCACGAGTTAGAGAGTAGTTATTATTACGAATTTCCCCGATCAAGTTGCTTTGATACTCAGACTGCAACTGAGTGGCAACTTCTACTTGGTGACCAAATCCTTTACGGTGGTAGTTTTCTGAGTGTTGGAGCGAGCGTTTAAAAGCTTTGGTATCCATTTAGACCTTGTGTGTTATGTAAATAAAATGACTATTTTTAATTTTCTCTCGCACAGACGCAAAAATATCCTTAACTCAGTTTTTGCCTTGATTCAAGGTAGACAGAGTAAATAAGGAGGACAAGGAGGATAAGTTAAAAACCAATATATAACTTTCACTCCTAACTCCTACCACCTCCGTTCCAGTTCCAATTGACTGTACAACTGTAAGGCAGAACTCCAGACCAGATAGCCTTGGGGGTTCAAGTGTAAGCCATCAGTGCTGAGTTCGGGGCGGAGTTCACCTTGCTGATTAGCAAACAGAGGATATAAATTGAGATATTTGACGCCTTCTGCTGCAGCTATACTTTGCAATTGCTGATTTAAATTGCGAATGCGACTATTGGGAATAGCCAGCAGTTTTTCTCGCCCTTCCCAATTGGCTTGCTGTCCTCCATGTGGCAAAATTGCTTGGACAACAATTTGAGTTTTTGGATGCACCCTATGTAGGTAAAGTATAATCCTCCGTTGATTTCCTAGGATGATTTCATCACTGACTCCTTGGACAAGGTCATTAATGCCAATCATCACTAAGATCGTTTCTGGATGAGTGCGGTCAATAATATTCAGTCTTTTTAAAAGTCCAGTACTGGTTTCCCCGGAAATTCCTTGATTTAACCAATTTCTATCTTTGGGTAATAACTCATTGGGAAACCACAAACTGAGAGAATCTCCTACCAAGATTGTCAGATGTTGAGGATTTTTCTGTGCAGCTACATTGGCTTCTTGCTTCAGAACTTGTATCCATTGCTGATAACTTAGTTGATGACGTGGACCTAATTGAGGTGTATTAGCTTCAGATTGGTTATTTGATCTGACTTGGTTAGGAAATGGTGCTCCTAAAAAAGCGGTCCCTCCATGCTGTCGCAAAATAAGCAGGATGACCGCCAAAATCAGGATGAAGTTGGTTGCTAGTAAGAGAAATGCCCAGATAGGAAAGGTTCTTGCTGGAGTGGACACAAGTTGCGAAATGAATCAACTCTTAGAATTCAGATTATAGAACGCCAGCCCTTATAGATTATACTCTTTGTCTTTGCCACCAAGACTAATACGTTCTCCAAATTCTTCGTTGTAACCTTCTTCTCCGTGTTCATTGATATCCATACCTTGCAGTTCCGCTTCTTCCTTGACGCGCAGACCAACTGTTGCAGCTAGAATTTTTAAAATGATCCAAGTTCCAACTGCTGCAAAGATGTAAGCTACAAGAACGGCTCCTATTTGGATGAGCAATTGCTTGGGATTGCCAAATATTAAGCCATTCGCACCTGCTGAGTTGACTGCTTTAGTGGCAAATATTCCTGTGAGAATAGCACCTACTGTACCGCCAACACCATGTACAGGAAATGTATCTAAAGCATCATCTACCTGCAGTTTGTGCTTAAAGCTCACAGCATAAAAGCAGACAAAGGAGGTAATGGCACCAATCAAAATTGCGCCTAGGGGTGTGACAAATCCGGCAGCTGGGGTGATACCTACTAAGCCAGCAACCGCACCAGTTGCAGCACCAACAGCTGTGGGTTTACCACGTAACACTCTTTCTAGGATAAGCCACATTAAAGCTGCAGATGCTGCCCCTGTATTAGTAGCAACAAAAGCAGCTGTTGCTAACTGACCAGAAGCTAAAGCACTACCTGCATTGAAGCCAAACCAACCAAACCAGAGTAAACCTGCTCCTAATAGGATAAAGGGTACGTTGTGGGGTGGGCTGAGGCGGTCAGGATAGCTTTTCCGAGATCCTAGAACAATAGCTGCTACTAAAGCGGAAACACCAGAACTAATGTGAACGACTGTACCACCGGCAAAGTCAAGGGCACCGAGTCCACCATACAAACCTAAAAATCCACCTTTAGCCCATACCATATGAGCAAGAGGAGAGTATACAAATGTTGACCAGAGCAACACGAACAGAGAGTAAGCGGTGAAGCTCATCCGTTCAACGATCGCCCCAGAAATTAGCGCTGGGGTGATGATGGCAAACATGGCTTGATAAATCATGAATGCCTGATGCGGAATGGTTGGTGCATAAGAAACCACGTCAGCAGGATTTGAACCTTTGAGATAATCAGTCAGTTCGTATCCGACATGATTTAAACCTAACCATTGCAATCCACCAATAAATGGATTACCAGGTGCAAAAGCGAGGCTGTACCCCCAGAGTATCCAGGTTACACCTACTATCGCCATCAGCACGAAGCTCATCATCAGGGTATTGAGGATATTGCGCGAGCGCACAAATCCACCATAGAAAAAGGCTAGTCCTGGTGTCATTAGCAGAACTAGGGCTGCTGAAATCAGCATAAATCCTGTATCGGCAGCAGTTTGAGCATTAGAAATCGCCGCGTTTACATCAACGGGTGCAGCAAAGGCAAGGCCCATGAGCGGTCCGCCCAGAAGTAGTAGCGCGATCGCCCCAATCTTTACAACTTTTTTCAACACTTCTTTTTGTCCCTCGGCACCAACGATTTTGTATTCGGTAGATCAATTTGAGCAATTTTTGATCATTCCATTCCGTATGAAAAGTTACTAAACTTTTAATGTGTTGAGATTTTAACAAAAAAATATCACTTCTTATAGTTGCTCAATCTTAAAGAATTGTGTCATAATAGTTGACCTACTTCATAATATTGACATCCAAAAAAGAAAAGCAGTTACTAAATAAAATCAAGCTTTTTTGATGTGCAAAATCCGGTTGAGATATTGCAAAATGCCAATAGGGATCACCACACTTAAAGCTAAGCCAAGCCAAAAACTAGTTACAACCCAATGGTTTTGATCCAAAGCCCAACCACCTAGTGGCGGACCGATAAAATATCCCACTGCCCAGCACAGAGAATTTATTGACAAGTAAACACCACGTTGGGATTCAGAAGCTAAGTCTGTAACCAGAGAACTAGCAGAGGGAGTATAGGTTACAATCGCTATTGCCAGCACTCCTAATGCCAAAGTTGCCCAGGCTATAGTTCCAGATAAAGTAACCCCAGTGACCCAAACTAGACTGAAACCTACTGCCCAAATTAGAGCAGAAATTGTGAGTATTTGGGGATGACTAAAGCGTTTGAGTGCACGGGCGACTGGCAACTGGCAGAAGATAGCTAAGGCAATGTGCCAGCCAAAAAGTACACTAATTGTTGTTTCGGTAAATCCTTTGTGTGACTCTCCCACTGACACAAAGTTTTTGAAGTAGAGAGGTAAAGTGCTTTGTAACTGCGATATGTAGGTGGTAAAAATAACATTGACTAGAATGTAGACGAGCAAACGGCGATCGCTCAGTGCTGTTATCCAGCTATTTTCCAGCCGTGTATTTTTTCTAGATGTCTTGATTGGTTGATAGGTTTCTTTAATTGCTATATATATAACCCCAAAGAACACAACAAACGATATTGCATCAATCACAAACAGCGCTCGATAAGCATTGGTTGTTCCAATCAATACACCACCAAAAACAATTCCTAATCCCAATCCAAGATTATCTGACAATCTCGTGATAGCGTATGCTTCACCACGTTGTTCAGAGGACGTCACATCTGCTACCACAGCTTCTGTTGCAGGCCAATATAAACCTTGGCCTAATCCTGCTAGCAAGTTACCAATAACTAAGGTAGTAAAACTGCTGGTAGTGGCTAATACAAAAGAAGCGATCGCTGATACAGCCGCAGAAAGCAATAGAGTGCGGCGTCGTCCCCAAAACTGGGAGTCAGAAAACGAACCCGACAGAATACGACCTAGTATTCCAGAAATTGAGGCACTACCCAAGGCAACACCAACAGATGTTGCTGACAAACCCACCTGGTTGACGAAAAAAATAGGAGCATAAAATAAGGTAAAGCCACTACCAATACCAGATAAAAATCGACCAAAACTCAGAATCCAGACTTGAGGGTTTAATTGAGGCAACCACAAGAGGAATTTGGGTTTACGGGGAGATTGCATTTGCTCAGGTTGAAGAATCAGGATGTGTTAATCTTAGTAGACCATGGGATCTGAGTAGGTAAGGACCTGAGGATATAGAAACTCAACGATTGACGCTTAAAAAGACAAAAATTGGCGCTAGTACTAACATGAGCGCCAATCTGAAAAAGAGTTATGAAGTAGATTAAGCTTTTACCTTTCAAGTTTTGAAATATCTGGGAAATCTTTAGGTACAGATGTCCGGTCTGTAATAGGGAAATCTGGGTAAGCCAAAACACCTGTTTCAGGAATATCCAAGCCGTCCAGTTCAACCTCAGGTGAAACACGTAGTTTCACAAACTGATCAAGGACTTTGAAAAACACAAAAGACAGACCAAATGCCCAAACGAGCAACGTAATGCAACCAATGAATTGCGCTACAAACTGACCACTATCTCCGTATAAAATTCCTTTAACCGAACCAGTAACACTGTTCCATGTACCACCGTAGAAGGCTGTGCCATCAGCGAAAATGCCAACGCAGAGTACACCCCATAAACCGCAGGTTCCATGTACAGATATAGCACCTACTGGGTCATCAATTTTTAATCGGTCAAAGAACTCTACAGAGACGCAGACAAGTACACCAGCAATTGCCCCAATAATAAAGCCTGCTGGTGCTCCTACAAACCCTGATGGGGCAGTAATAGCAACCAACCCAGCCAACAAACCGTTAGCAACCATCGTTGGATCAGGCTTACCTACCCTGAAGATCATGTAAAGTGCTGCCGTTAGTGCACCACCAGCACTAGCAAGCATAGTAACAGTGGCAACAATACCCACCCGATCCAATCCACCACCTGAGACACCCAAGGTACTGCCAGGATTAAACCCAAACCAACCAAATGCCAAGATGAATGTCCCTAAAAGCCCCATTGGAATATGATGTCCTGGTATAGGGTTAACTGTTCCATCTTCATTGAATTTGCCAATCCGTGGACCAATGGCAATTGCCCCTGCTAAGGCGCAAAGACCGCCGATAGCGTGTACAACACCTGAACCAGCAAAGTCAACATAACCATGTCCCAAACCGAAGTTAGCACCTAGTTGAGACAACCAGCCACCACCCCAAGCCCAGTTACCAAACATCGGGTATAGGAGCATGGACATAAAGAAAGCATAGATAGTAAACGATTTCAAAGTCCATCGTTCGGCCATAGCACCAGTGGGAATAGTTGCAGCCGTATCCATGAACACCATCTGGAAGAGAAAGATGGTGTAAACACCAACGTCATAGACGTTACCGCCTAGAAACCAACCATTAGTGGCAAATAAACCGAAGGGTTTACCGAAGAGATTAAGCACAACCTCCTTACTCGCATCTAATCCGGCAGTACCTCCTAGGGAAGCAACAGTTTGGGCACCATACATTAAGGCAAAACCTGCGATCCAAAACCCTGTCAGACCGAAGACATAGACCAAAAAGTTCATCAGCATTGTATGGGAAGCATTTTTGGCCCGCGTAAATCCCGTTTCCACTAAAGCGAATCCAGCCTGCATGAACATGACCAAAAAACCTGTGATCAGAGTCCAAGCAAGGTTAATAGCAATCTGATTCTGACCGACTGAGTCTGCTAACTTGGCAGCCAAAGGCTCTTTATCTGCCTGTGCTTTATACTCTTGGTAGGCTTTCAACTGCTCTGCATATTTGGGATCTTTCTTATCAGTTGGCTGCGGTGGGACGAATGGATTCGCTTGAGCATCCTGGACATTAGCTGCCGTTCCAGTTTTGTTACCTCCGGGGTCTCCAGCAAAAGCCCTCTGAGCTCCAATGACAGTCAATGCAATCAGAAAAATTGTGACCAGCATCTTAGCAAAACGCTTCATAGATCTCGCCATCGGAGTACGGCGAATCATTGACCTGCTTGACTGACTAGCTTGCCTATTCAATATTTCACCTTCCTTTATTAACAAAAAACTCTTGAAATCACTATGTTTAGAGACCAAATCATTTGTGTTCTCTACCTTTTCGCACCATTATGAAAAAACTATGAACTAGCTGATGGCAGACTTACCATAAGGTATTTAGAAGCTTTCGACACACCTGTTCTCAAACTACTTTTTTTGTCAACCATGCAGTAAAAACCTCACGGCACTTAAACACACTTAGCTTGTCTGTATGTTCTTGGATACTCCAACTTCCGGTCTCTAAAAAACTGTTATTTAAGCTACAAAAATCTTGCTTTTTGAGTTTCTTAACAAAAGAGAGTATATCTAGGAAGAATCATCAGTTTATTTTCAGATACATGTATAAATTTTCTAGGCTTAGGTGATATTCCTATGGTTTTATAGATACTGCAAAGAATCCTTCTCTACAGAAGAAGCTATATCTCCTTTGATACTTATGTAGTAAAGGTTTTAGAATGTTTTGCCAGTTTTACAACCGCAAAATACTCATCAAGCAAACATTTTTCATATAGCTTATAATACTAGAGTTTGTTGAATTTTTGTATTTCGAAGGTTAGAAATTATGTATCCTAAAACACAATTGATTTATTGTTGTAATTGCCAGTAACATCTCAATTCTGGAGTTAAGCATCTGTATTGCTTACTGTTTCCAAATTCTGTCAATTTGAAATCACTGGTAACAATTAGTATTAATTTATATAAATTTATTAGACTGAAAAAAGAACTCAGATTTTTGAAATATACGTAGTATTGTCTGCCCTAAATTACTTAAAATTGTTTAGAATATTCTGCGTTCTGCATTCTTTATCTCAAGAATTCATTTGTTTCAAATATTGCTCATAGCCCAGTTTTTCTAAGGTGGCTTGTTTTGTCATAACTGTTTGGCATAAAGATTGACGATACTGCAGCACTTGTTCGAGTAATTCTGGTTGGTGAGTAGCAATAATCTGTACTGCTAAAAGACCAGCATTTTTGGCATTACCTATAGCAACGGTTGCCACTGGTATACCAGCAGGCATTTGTACAATTGAATACAAAGAATCAACACCTTGTAAGTGACGACTGGGAACGGGAACTCCAATCACGGGAAGTGGGGTTAACGATGCTACCATTCCTGGGAGATGAGCAGCACCACCAGCACCAGCAATAATCACTTTAATGCCACGTTGGTGAGCAGACTTGGCATATTCCACCATGCGTTCTGGAGTACGGTGAGCACTCACAATCGCCACCTCTGTTGCTACGGCAAATTCTTTACAAACTGCGATCGCATCCTGCATGGTTGGTAGATCAGAATCGCTGCCCATAATAATACCGATTAGAGGTTGAGTCATGTTTAGTTAGGAGTTAGGAGTTAGAAATAATATGAGTGAAGCAACATACGTAGATATTATCAATGCTCGCATACCAGGTTACAAAGATTTGCAAATGCTTTTGGTGAGTTCTGAGGGCATCATTGAGCAGATTCTGCCAATGGATCAAGCTGTCAAACGGGTTATGCCGATGAATTTACAAGTTTTGGATGTTGCTGGTGATTGGATTTCATTGGGTGGAGTGGATTTGCAGATTAATGGCGCATTAGGATTGGCATTTCCTGATTTGACACTAGACAATTGGCATCTTTTAGAAAAGGTTACTCAATTTTTGTGGAATGTAGGAGTAGATGCCTTTTTACCTACTATTGTGACAACTTCAGTAGAAAAGATTCAGCGATCGCTTGCAGTGATTGCTGATTTTGTCAAGCTTAAAAACTCAAGAGAAACTACTGGGAACTTTCAGAAACTGAGGTCATCAGCCAAGATTCTAGGAGTGCATCTAGAAGGACCATTCCTCAATTTCCAAAAACGTGGGGCACACCCAGCAGAGTACCTGTTACCTCTAACTATTGAAGAAGTTAAGTGGGTTTTGGGTGATTACGCTGACATCGTAAAAGTCATCACCCTAGCACCAGAGCTAGATCCAACCGGAGAAGTGATTCCGTATTTACGCTCTCTAGGAATTACCGTTAGTTTAGGGCATTCGCAAGCTACAGCTATTCAAGCACAACGCGCCTTTGAACTGGGTGCGACAATGGTAACTCATGCCTTCAACGCAATGCCGCCATTGCATCACCGCGAACCGGGATTGCTGGGGGCAGCAATCACAGTTCCACATATAAAGTGTGGTTTTATTGCCGATGGTCAGCACATTTGCCCAACAATGATACAAATTTTGCTACGTGCCAGTCATGAAGAACAAGGTCTTTTCCTTGTCAGTGATGCCCTCGCACCTTTAGGCTTACCTGATGGAGTTTACCCTTGGGACAATCGGCAAATAGAAGTGAATAATGGCACGGCAAGGCTACCAGATGGAACTCTATCGGGAACAACGTTGCCTTTATTGGTGGGAGTGCAAAATTTAGTGAAGTGGGGAATATGTGATGTAGAAAAGGCGATCGCATTAGCAACCGTTACACCCAGATTAGCCATGGGTTTATCAGGAATTGCTCACGGACAACCAGCCAACTTGTTACGCTGGCATTTTGATGAGGCTTCTAAGGAACTATGCTGGCAGCGAATTTAACGATTCTGTTTTCTCTTAGATTTTCTTGGCGATCTCGGCTCAAGAGCGGTTCCTAATGGTAACGTTAACCATTGGGAAACATTAAAAATTGAGTCATATGAAAGTAGCAGACGATAAAGCTATTGTTAAGGAATATTTCAACTCTACAGGCTTTGACCGTTGGAGACGTATTTACGGTGATGGCGAAGTCAATAAAGTTCAACTAGACATTCGCCATGGACATCAGCAAACTGTAGATACAGTTTTAGGCTGGCTCCAAGCTGACGGTGATTTATCAGGTTTATCGATTTGCGATGCTGGTTGTGGTGTGGGTAGTCTCAGCATTCCCTTAGCAGAAGCCGGAGCAAAGGTTTATGGCAGCGATATTTCTGAAAAGATGATCGAAGAAGCAAAGGAGAGAGCAAAAGAAATTTTCGGAAATTCAGAAAATCCTACTTTTACCGTGCAGGATTTAGAAATGTTAAGTGGCAGCTACCACACGGTTATTTGTCTTGATGTTCTCATCCACTACCCTCAAGAAAAGGTAGATGAGATGATTTCTCACCTTTGTTCTAAGGCACAATCAAGGTTAATCCTTAGTTTTGCACCAAAAACCTTTGCCCTTAGCCTGTTGAAGAAAATAGGTAGTTTCTTTCCTGGGGCAAGTAAAACAACCCGCGCCTATCTACACCGCGAGTCTGATGTGGTGAATATACTCAAAAGTAAAGGCTTTTTGGTTCAACGAGATTCAATGACCCGAACTCGCTTTTACTTTTCCAGAATACTGGAAGCCACGCGAAAGTGAGGTTAGAATCGCAAACAAAGTTCAATTTGAGGTGGAACAATGAAGACTGCTGAAAAATTGGCAACGGGTTGGCTGCTGACGCTCGGATTCATGCTTCTGACTGTATCAGTCTCTGCATTCATGGAAAGAAACGCTATATTGCAGCCAATTTCGTCTAGCACAGAAGAACCTCAACAAGATTTTCGCAATCTAGAAGCTATTCCTCAACTAGAAAATACGGCTCTTTATGATTTGATTTTCGGCGTTCCCACGTCAGTACTGGGAATATGGATGGCATCAGATTTATACCGTCAAAGCCGGCAAGAGAAAAAAGCGATTAAGCAACAGACTAGCGATCGCCTGCAATCGATTTTTTATCGACTCATTCAAGAAAATCAAGGACGCATCACTGTTTTGAGCTTTGCAATGCAGTCTCAGCTACCTGCTGCTGCTGCAAAGCAATATCTGGATGAGCAAGCCAAACAATTCAATGCTAACTTTAAGGTAAATGAAGACGGGGGAGTCTCATATCATTTCGATGTCTAAAGTGCTAATTGGCAAAAATGGTGTAACTCCATGACGCAAATTTTTTTGAGCTTGGCAGCCGTTCTCGGTGGTTTGTCTGTTGCCGCTGGAGCCTTTGCTTCTCATGCCTTACGGGAAAAATTGAGTGAGCGCTCACTGGAGATTTTTGAGACTGGCGCTCGTTATCAGATGTACCATGCTTTAGCGCTATTGCTCGTGGCACTGCTACTCAGTCGTACTGAGTCTTACTCTCCTACCTTGGTAGCCACTGGTTGGCTATTTATTATTGGAACTGCTCTTTTCTCAGGGAGCTTGTATGTCCTGAGTTTAACTGGCGTGAAGTCTTTAGGAGCAATTGCCCCCTTGGGAGGAGCAGCATTTATTGCAGGTTGGGGTGCTTTAGCTATTGCCGCGTGGAGTTTGAAGTTTTAGACATTAAGGTTGACAGTTGACAGTTAACTGTCAACTGTTAACAATTTTAAGCCTAAACGATATGTCCAAATCGGGAATATCCCGAAGATGTAGATTTATTTTATTGTGTAGTGCGTTCGCGAAGCGTGTGCTTTGCACTCACATTAAGCTTGCTTTGGAATAAGGTAGGGAGCAAGATGCTCCGACTACCATCTGTTGTACAAATTGCGTGCTCCCCCCAAATGCAACTTAAAGAAAATCTTGGCTAATTATGCATATCTGCGTCGAGAAACCGTATTAATAATACGCGTTACAAATAACCGCATTAATAGGATAATATTGAGCACATGAAAGGTAGACCGACTTGAGCAACATAACCTATACCCTACGGCATTTTCATGCTTGTTGGTGCGCTCTTTGCCCTATACGTTTCAACAAAGTCGGTCATGCGGAAGAATATCGAGGATAAGAATTACGCTAAGATAATGTAAACTTCTGTAAATTCCTGTCAGTTTCTTACTGTGAGGAAGCAGAAAGAAGATTGCCCGCAATTATAGCGGAAATTTATCAGATATTCAGCTAATTTTCACAAAGGAATCTTAATCTTTAAGAGTCAATAGGAGTCAATATCTTCGCTATGTGCCGATTAGTTGCCTACTTCGGTTCACCTATTCCTCTGGAATCTCTACTATTTGAACCAGAACACTCGCTGATCGTCCAGAGTTATCAACCCCGTGAAATGCTTTCTGGGGTGGTGAACGCAGATGGTTTTGGCGTCGGTTGGTATCATCGTCAAAGAGATACCGAACCATTTACCTACAAAAATACGCTGCCGATTTGGAATGACGTTAACTTACCAAGTCTCAGCCGTTATATTGAATCGGGTTGCGTCTTAGCCTATGTTCGCAGTGCTACTGCTGGACAGGCATTAGATTTTAGCAACTGTCAGCCATTCAAATATCAGCATCTGTTATTTACCCACAATGGGCGGATTGACAAGTTTCGGCAGACATTGTACAGACCGATACGTAATCAGTTAAGTGATGAAATCTATCAGTCTATTAGTGGAACGACAGATTCCGAGCACATATTTGCCTTGCTGTTACATCAATGGCTAGCTAACCCTGGGAAAAGTTTAGAGCAGGCATTACACATAACACTGATAACACTCTCCAAATTGGCAGAACATTATCAAACCTATGTTTTAGCAAACGTGATGATCACTGATGGGCATCGCCTCATTGCCTCTCGCTTTAGCACAAAATCACCTGCTCCCTCCCTTTACTGGCTGCAGGATGATTCCACTTTCCCAGAGTCCGTCATTATAGCGTCTGAACCTCTATTCCCTGGTGATTGGACTTCTGTTCCGGAAAATAGCATTATCAGTGTGAGAGAAGACCGTGATATCAGAATTGAGCAGATCTAGTTTAAAAGAGGCGATCGCTTGCGCCTTATACCAATGTCGTGCCAAAACGTTGGCTTTGTTTGAAGGTGTAGACAAAACTACCTTATGCCATCAGGCTCATCCCGACTTTAGCCCTATTGGCTGGCATTTGGGACATATTGCCTTTACTGAGTCTTTTTGGCTACTAGAGCGCTGTGCGGGTTTACAGTGTTTGTTTCCGCAGTACCGTCAGCTATTTGCTGCTGATGGGCTCCCCAAGATGGAACGTGTGAAATTACCATCCCTTGAAGAAATCCTTTATTACTTAGAAAGTGTTAGAGAAAAAGTTTTAGATTACTTGGAAGTAGCTGATTTAGAGCAGCAAGGACGTCTGTGGAACTTTTTGCTCCAGCACGAATGCCAACACAATGAGACGATAAGTTTTGTGCTGGCGTTAACTCGGATGGAAGAAAGAGATAAGAGGGACAAGGAGGACGGGGGGGACAAGGTAGTCTTTTTGTACCAATCAGCTATTAACAAGCACACCTCTCCTATGACTCCTGTTTCTATTTCACTATCGTCTGAAATGCTCCATGTCCCGGCTGGGGAATTTGAGATGGGTAGTGACTCAATTGTTGCTCTTGATAATGAGCGCACCTCGCATATAGTACATCTAGAAGATTATTGGATTGACCGCTATCCTGTGACTTGCGCCCAGTATCGAGTATTTATGGAGGCAAAGGGCTATGAAAATCCTGATTGGTGGTCCCCAGCTGGTTGGAAATGGCTGCAGACTGCGCAAGTAACACAGCCACTTTACTGGTCTTGTGATCCTGCTTGGGATAATCACCCAGTTTGTGGTGTTAGTTGGTATGAGGCGGAAGCATACTCACGGTTTGTTGGGAAGCGACTACCTACAGAAGCAGAGTGGGAAAAAGCAGCTAGTTGGGACCCAAAAGCTCATCATCGCCGCACATATCCCTGGGATGATGTAGAGCCAACATTTGAATATTGTAATTGTGACAACGTAGAAGGACAAACAACACCTGTCAATGCTTATCCCACAGGACAAAGTGCTTATGGTATGTACGATGCTTTAGGAAATGTCTGGGAGTGGACAGCTTCTTGGTTTCATGCTTATCCGGGTTTCCAAAGCTATCCTTACATAGGATACTCGCGAATTTATTTTGACAATCAGCACCGTGTCTTAAAAGGTGGTAGTTGGGCAACTCGTCCTTGGGCACTACGTTCTAGTTTTCGCAACTGGTATTATCCTAGCGTGCGCCAAATTTTTGCTGGGTTTCGCTGCGCTGCTAATTAGACTATCGCTGTATTTCATTGTTGAGGTTTGTGTTCAACAGCAAGCTGTCATATTACAACGGAGGTTCAATGACATTGTTTCAAGCTGCCAATAATAAAACAAGTTCTCAAGACAGCATTGAAAAGCGCTTAGAGATCCAGAATTTGCTAGATACAAATTTAATAGTCTCTTCTCGTCCTGGAATTGACGTGATTGAGGGATTGAACCGAACAGCCAAATCTATACCAGTACGTTATTTCTACGATAATCGCGGCTCTGAGCTATTTGAGGAGATTTGTGAACTACCAGAATATTACCTGACACGGACAGAAATGTCTATTTTAAAACAGTATGCTAGTGAAATTGCTCAGAGTACTGGTATTTGCGAATTAGTGGAACTTGGAAGTGGCAGTTCTACCAAAACCCGTGTTTTACTTGATGCATATAATCAATTAGGCTATCCCCTTTACTATGTGCCAATTGATGTGAGTGCAGGTATTTTGGAAAGCAGTGCTAGACAACTCCTAGCAGATTATCCTTCGCTACAGGTCCATGCATTAGCTGGAACTTATGAATTAGCTTTAGCCCAACTCCAACCATCACAACTGCCCAGCCGCATGATTTGTTTTATTGGTAGCACGTTGGGTAATTTAAATTCTCAAGAGTGTGATGCTTTTTTCTCCCACATTACAGCCACTCTTCAGTTGGGTGAGTATTTCTTATTGGGGATAGACTTGCAAAAACCAAAAGATTTGTTAGAAGCAGCTTATAACGATAGCCAAGGCGTGACTGCAGCATTTAACCTCAATATGCTGGAACATTTGAATTGGCGGTTTGATGGCAATTTTGATACAACGCAATTTGAACATTGGGCATTTTATAATGAGGCAGAACATCAAATAGAACTGCATTTACGTAGCTTGCGATCGCAAACTGTGGAATTACGTGCTCTCAATTTCACCGTTCATTTTGACGAGGGTGAAACAATCTTTACTGAAATTTCCCGCAAGTTTGATCTCAACACTATTCAGCAGCAACTGAATGCAAAAGGTTTGGTCACCCAAAAAGTGTGGACTGACTCAAATCGGTGGTTTGGTCTATTGCTTTGTCAGATGCAAGCATAGCGGATAATCATCACTTTCGGGTAAGTAGGGCTTACGCCCTACCTACGTTCAAGGCGTTAACTCGCTATTCAACTCATTAACAAGACGTCGTTTCAATTCTACTGATTCAGTACGTGGTAGTAAATTAAATACTTCCCTAAATTTATCGTCTATCTTCTCATACGGGACTTGACCTTTCTTACTCAGGACCACTCGACCTGATTGATTGAGAACTACGACTTGTGGCACGCTTCCAGTATAGTAATACCCCGGTTCTGTGGGACTGTAAGCTTTTTTGGGTAGGATGGTATCTACATTAACGGGGATAATTTCTCCTTCCATACCATAAGCTGCTTGTAGCCGTGAAACTACAATCGCGTACTGCTTACAATCACTGCTATCATCTACGTAGAACACTAATAGAGTCGGTTTATGCGCCTCTAAAGCCTGTTTTAGATTGACTTTAGGAGGAACTAGTGAACCATTACCTGCATAAACCACAAAAATGTTGCCATCATATTTGTCATCATTAATATTGGCTAATGCTGAGTGCATGTCTGTCACTAACAAACACGTAAGCAGCAAGAAAATGACTAAAAGTTTCCGCCAACCGAGAATGAGATTGTGTAAAAATTGCAACTTTATGCAAGCCATTGAAACGAACCTTTCGATCTACTATTTTTTGGCAAATTTGTGCTGGCTTCAGCAACCTGGAGTGGATATATAATTACACCTGCCACCAACTTTATTAAGAGTAACGCCTACAGGATACGGATGTGGGAAATAAAATTCAATTCATAGATAGACTAAGACTGGGCTTGGCTGTATCCATAGCAAAAGGCGTAACATTAGGAGTGCGATCGCTACGCTTGGGTTCCGCTAGTGTATTACCTGGGTCAATTGCTCGTCGAATCGCACCTCGTTTGTTACAGCTATTGAGTCAGCAAGTAAAAAACGGTGTGATTCTGATTGCTGGAACTAATGGGAAAACGACTACATCACTACTGTTACGTTCGATACTAGAACACAAAGGCTATCGTGTTGCTCACAATTCTACAGGCGCAAATCTAGAAAATGGCTTGATGACTGCACTGTTAGAAAGCACTAATTTCGTGGGCACATTAAATGTTGATTATGCCATTCTGGAAGTAGATGAGAATATTTTACCGAAGGTCTTGGCACCTATTCAGCCTCGGATGATTCTCTGTTTAAACTTGTTCCGTGACCAACTAGATAGGTATGGAGAAGTTGACACTATCAGTAAGCGTTGGACAAAAATTATCTCTACGCTACCACCAGAGACGGTTGTCATTCCTAATGCTGATGATCCAACTTTATCTTATCTTGGTCAGCAATTGCCCCAGAAGGTCTTATTCTTTGGATTGAATGAACCCCAGCATTACCTCGATGCAATTCCTCACGCTGTTGATTCTATCTACTGTCCCAAATGTGGATACCCCCTAGACTACCAAGGAGTTTACTTATCACACTTGGGAGATTTTCACTGTCCTAACTGCGGCTTTCGTAAGAGTCAGCCAACTCTTAATAGTAGTGAATGGTCGCAAATTCTTATTGGCTTGTACAACAAATACAACACCTTAGCGGCTGCTACGGCTGCAATGGAATTGGGAATTGATGAAGCTACTATTCGGGATACTGTTAACAATTTTCAAGCTGCTTTTGGTCGTGCAGAAGAGTTAGAAATTGATGGCAAGCGAGTGCGCATTCTATTGTCAAAAAATCCTGTAGGGACGAATGAAACTATTCGAGTGGTTACTCAAAGCACTGATAAAACTACCTTGTTAGTCTTAAATGACCGTACGCCTGATGGTACAGATGTGTCATGGATTTGGGATGTAGATACGGAAAAATTGGTAGAACGAGGTGGAACTTTAGTCGTTAGTGGCGATCGCGTCTATGATATGGCGTTACGTCTCCGTTACAGTGCCAAAAGTGAAGATCTGAGCCATTTGAATTTGATTGTTGAAGAAGATTTGCGTCAGGCGATAACCACAGCTTTAGAACACACACCAGACAATGAAACTTTACACATTTTACCTACCTATTCAGCAATGCTGGAAGTAAGAGAAGTGCTGACGGGGAGGAAGATTCTTTAAAGGAGTTAAGAGTTGGGAATTCAATAGGTTTATGCTCATACAACATTTCCAGATGCTTGCACGTTACAACACTCTGGCAAATAGCAGGCTTTATGAAGTTTGTTTGCAGCTTGGAGATGTAGAACGGAAGCGAGTTAGACCTGCATTTTTCAAAAGCATTCATGGAACGCTCAATCATATTATGGTGGGCGATCGCATTTGGATGGCGAGGTTTGGAGGCAAAGAAGTTCCATCGACGGGGCTTGATGCTATCCTCTATGATGACTTTGAGGAGTTACGGCAAGTCCGTACCTTGGAAGATGAACGAATTGAAGCTTTTATGTCTGGGTTAAATGAGGATTTTTTGACTAAAACAATTAGCTACGTGAATAATCAAGGTAAGCTTTATACTGATCCAGTTAACCTATTGTTGGCGCATTTTTTTAATCACCAGACACACCATAGAGGACAAATTCACGATATGCTTACCCAAACTGAAATCGCTCCACCAGTTCTGGATATGCATAGGGTTATTCGACCATAAATAGGGGGAGTGAGGAGGTGCTAAATTTATGAGTTCTCAAGAATTGGAATTGACTATTGGTTGGCTGTATCCGACGTTGATGAGTACTTATGGTGATCGTGGTAATGTTATCTGTATTGAACGCCGTTGTTTGTGGCGAGGATACAATGTTAAGGTGTTGCCACTGGATCAAAAGGCTACAGCCGATGATATTCGTCAAGTAGATTTGATTGTGGGTGGAGGCGCACAAGATCGTCAACAAGAAATAGTGATGCGTGATCTACAGGGAGGGAAAGCAGAAGCACTGCGAGTAAAGATTGAAAATGGGACTCCTGGAGTATTTACCTGTGGTTCACCCCAACTGCTAGGACATTATTATGAGCCAGGATTGGGACAACGGATTGAAGGTTTAGGCATATTGGATATGGTATCCGTCCATCCTGGTGAAAACACTCGCCGCTGTATTGGTAATTTAGTAGTCGAAGTGACCGCAACTCGATTGGCGCAAGATTTGTCGAATATGCTTGGTGGCACACCGTATTTGATTGGTTTTGAAAATCACGGCGGACGTACTAAGTTGGGAAAAGTTGAAGCGCTTGGTCGGGTCGTTTATGGTTTGGGTAATAATGGTGAAGATGGGACAGAGGGAGCATTTTATCGAAATGCGATCGCGACTTATTCTCACGGTCCCCTTTTACCAAAAAACCCTTTTGTTGCTGACTGGCTGATTCAAACAGCACTAAGACTTAAGTATCAACAGCCTATTACTCTGTCACCACTAGAAGATACTCTTGCCATGGAAGCGCGGGAAGCAATGTTTAAGCGGTTGAAAGTTAATGTTATTGCTTGATGCTATTGCTTAAGATGCTGAAGATCGGCTTGCTTTGCTGCAAAATGGTGTTTAATTTCTGCGTGAGTCAGTGGTATAATTGTAAGCCCAGGTCGAATTGGCTGCAAGAGGTTGAGAAAGTTACAACTCGGTTGCAGGAGCATTAAAGCACTGCATTGTGAGTTGTTAGATTTTCTATATACGAGTTCTACGCTGAGACTAGGTATCTTGAAGTAGTCGCCTATCTGTAAGTCTTGAAATGTCATTGTAATTAAAAAGTTAAGTGTGTTTCAATAGTAAGCAAAATTTACCCTGTCTGGAAACCATCAGGGTTTTTGTCTTGATTGAGATATAAAGCATTTTTAGTTTTGGTTTTTATTGTTCATTCGTGGCTCTGCTATCATTTTTTAGCTGAAGGAGTGATCGCCAATCTTCAATTGCTTTTGGTGTCCACAGCCAATTTTTACTCAATTGATTCAGTTGGAAATTCATTGCATCTTCTTTGACTACCATTTGACGCAGTTTCATGGCTTCATTAAGGTATTGCTGCCGTTTAGCAACAGGTTGAGTGTATGCAGTTTTATACAGTCCGAGTGCTAACCCAGCATAAGCAGTTAAAGCATCCTGTCTTGGTGCTGGTGGTGGGGCTGCTACTGCTGTTGTGGTAGCTATGTTTTGCTGTTTGACAGCTATGTTGAGTGCTTTGAACCATGAATCATTGGCTCGATTCAAGTCGCCTTCTGCATAATAAGCAAATCCCAAAGCATTCGTATAGACCAACGAGTCTGGATTGCCTTTTAAGGCATTTGCCCAATAACGACGGGCATCATCAAAGCTGTATTCTTTATCTCCAGCCTCGATCATTTGCCATATTAATCTCCCTTTAAAAAAGTTGACAGATGGATTGTCAGCTTGATACTGAGGGACAAGGTCAAGGGCGGCTTTTGCATTATTAAATGCACCACGGTTAAGCAGTTCTTCAACAGCACTCAGTCCTGTTTGCAAATCGCCTCTACTTAATTTCTCGTTAGCATAGGCAGTAACAATTCCAGTGGCGTCTGTTTTTAGATTGACTTGAGGACGATTTTGGTTTGCCACAGGCTGGGTAGGTACTGGAGAAATTTTAGGTTCACGTGATGTGTGGGACTGTTGCCACCAGTTTAAACCAATAACAGATGCGATCGCACTCACTCCGACAATTCCAAAAATTGCTCCTACCTTTTGTTTCAATTGACGTTTAGATAGGGCTTGCTGTGTTCTAGCAGCAGATTCGTACGTCACTGGGAAATTCGGGTCTTCCCACTCTTCTGGAAAATTCTCAGCCTCCTCAAGAGAAGCTTCACTAATCAGGGGCAAGTCGAAGCTGCTTGCTCCTGTTGAAGCTTGTTGTGTCCATATACTCTCCTCGCTATCATGTGAACCTATCTGCCCTGAAAGCTGTCTGTTATAAAAATCTTCCCCAAATTCTTCCACTAGTTCAGCTCTCATATGAGACTGTTCGCCTCCAGATCCTGAGTTATCTAGCTGACGAAATAGATCAGACACAATTGCAGAATCCTCTGCATAGCTTGGGTCATCATACTCAATTTCATCAACAAGGTCGCCCCAAGTATCTTCACCCAGCCAATCTAAATTTGAAGAGTCTCTTGCTAGAGGAGAAGGTATAATGTCTCCAATTGGTAAAGACATTTCAACGTCTTCCGTCCCAGTAGAATACGTGTTATTGTATTCGTTCAGTAACTCCATGCTTTGCTGCAAATAAATGTCTGGGCTAAGATATCCATCAAATTCCGGTTGGAGATAAAGAATTGGTAAAGCCCAATACATTTGATGAGCACCATAGGCAGTTACTAATCCTTGGCGCATCCGGCTGACGCACAGATCGACTGTATATCCTCTAGCTAGGTTGCGATAGAACAATTGTGTTAATGTCAGTGCTACATCATCGGGAATGCGCTCCGACATTGCCAAAACACTTCTAATTCCTCGCTTTACTAGGCTTTCTGTCAGATTACGTTCCCCCGTATCTGCTGTTGGATCTGAGGTGGGCGCGTATGCTCCCAAACAGGAGTTAAACACTGCCATTTGGATATTATTATTGACGAGCAAGCCTGCCAAATCATCACCACTCAAGGTTTCCGTTAATCCTGTTCGACTACTAACAAGATAAATTTCGCCGCCATTAGGTCCCAAGTTGCTGTGACCAGAATAATGCAGGACATGGTATCTGCCTTGCTCTAGTGCTTGTGTCAATTCTTCTCGCCCTGGTTGCTCTAGTAGGGTTAAGTGGATTTTTGGAAGATAATTGCCACCTTCGTGATTATTGTAATGAAGCTCTGCCTGGAGTTTTATCGCTTCTTGTTTGAGCAAATCTAGACGAGCTTGATCAGTAGGAGAAGCGATCGCCATTAAGACTTTTATTCCACCTTCCTCCAGGGACATGGGCATATTCGTGGAAGATAGACGAGACGTTCCACTAATTCCACTTTGGTAACGAGAAAAAGCAATATAAGCTCCCGTAGCAACGGGACGATCACCAAAATGCATCACTTCCCAAGGCAGACGTGCTAATCTTGTGTCTGTATCTTTCAGTCCCAAGCGTAGACGTAATACTTGTTGGTGATTTTGGGCAATCCCTTGCGCCGTAATCCAACTATCTCTGAGAGTGCCTTGAAACAGAGCATTATAAAGTTGCTGACCCAATGCCACCAGGTTTACAGAGTTTCTTGCGATCGCATCTCCCTGCAATACCGATTTGAGAGGGTCATTCATCAGATGTCCTGCAGCTGTTAACCAGTCTGCTACAGGCCAGGTCACCAGTTCTTCTGCCAAAGGCACCCCAGGCGCGACTTGTTCCGTCCGCACCAAGTAGTCACTGTGCCCTACTGGGGTTACGGAAATGTGAAATTCCTGGGTCACAATTTTTGTTTGCCTCCTAAATCTAGCTTGAGATGCGAAACCGAACAATAGATGTTTAACTGGTTTTGATACCTTAGATGCATCCTGCTACTGAATGTTTCTCGCTCAAGTTGTTATGCTTATTAGCTTTTTCAACTTTATCCGGATTGTATTGCTTTCGCCCAGAACATTCTTATTGGTAGATGCACCTTGATCTTCAACCCCCCGATTGGCTAAAACCAGATTGGGGATTTTTTATCTTTATTTAAAAAATAACTCCCAATGCACCTCATAGATCCACAGAATCGTGTCTAACTTAGGATACCCTGATTGGCGTCTACATTAAAGACACTGAATCGCCTCCCTAATCTTCCACAGAACTTAGAATGCAGAAGATAGAGACAAGTTACATTCCAGGAGTTTAGGTCATGACATCATGTGTTTAAAAGCTTTATGTATCTTGCCAAGAAATATTGTTTCCTTAATAAATCAACCATGCTGATACCTTTTTTGAATCTACTTGATAAACAGCAATAAACCCCTATATATAGGGGCGTTTTTTAGGAATCATGGTAATTAAGCAAAAATAGTTTTAATAAGAACCTCGGTTTTTTACGTTTGTACTTAATATCTGCTGCCAATTACTTTGACTTGTTTTAGCAAGTTAAGTATCTGTCAAATTAAATTCTAAACTTTTTCTCTAAAATTTTCCGGAGTGCATTAGTAATTGGTAGAACAAGTAATTGGTAGATGCACCCTGATAACTAACTCCCCTAGATAGCTGCCGGCTAC